>BNJS01000329.1_pt1 | contig 64430 bp, 68 predicted proteins | sample 8540461 | NCBI WGS metagenome assembly BNJS01 (sample SAMD00202454, study PRJDB9452) | human saliva metagenome | isolation source: human saliva | place: Japan
AACTCTTTAACTTAATTTGTACTGAACTGTAATGAGCTGCATAAAATCTTCATCCGTATCTGCTGGAATCAAAGTAAATGGACGAACAGCTGAAATAAAACTAATAGTGACTTTTTCGCTATTTAAAGCTTTAAGAGAATCAATCAAGTAAGTCGGGTTAAAACTAATTGTCAAATCATCACCACTAACCTTCTCACTATCGATTTCTTCGTTTACCTTACCAACTTCTGGAGAGTTAACATGAGCGCTAATAAGTCCATCTTTAATTTCAAGCTTAACAGTACCATTTTGAGTCGCACTTGATAAAAGACGAGCACGCTCCATCGATTGTCGTAATTTAACAACATCAAAAGTAACTTCCGTATTGAATTCTGTTGGAATCAAACGATCTGTATCAGGATAATTTCCTTCTAAAAGACGTGTATAAAAGCTAATATTTTCGCTTCTAAAGAGGATTTGGTTATTTGAGAAGAAAATCTCAACTGTTTCAATATCATCTGTAAATACTGATGAAAATTCTCTTAGAGAACGACTTGGAATAACAACATCAAAATCATCACTATTTTTTTCAAGAGTCAATTTTTTCTGACTGAGACGATGAGAGTCCGTAGCAACTGTTTTTAATTCCTTGTGTTGGCTCAACACAAAATGAACACCTGTTAGAATTGGACGACTCTCTTGTATGCTTGCTGCAAAAGCTGTTTCATTGATAATTTTTTTCAGTAACTTAGTTTCTAGCACTAATGGAGTACTTACTGAAATTTCTTGAATTCGTGGATATTGTTCGCTATCTTTTCCTCTTAGAGTAATTTCTGATTTTTCCACTTGTCAAGACAATTTGTTTTTGCTCAATTTCTTTAAAAAATCAAGTGTCACATCAGGGAGACTAGATACGACATTGATAAAGAAAGAAGCTTCAAGAAGAATAGAACCTAAGGAAGTAATTAGTAAAACCAGCATCTTCATTTGTTTGAGAAATAAAATTTTCAATTGAAATTTGACCATTTGAACCAATCAAAATAACACCTTCGTTGGTAACATCAATTTTTATAGTCGATAAAATGGGAATAGCATTTTTGAGCTAATAGCTCTTTTGTTGTATTCAAGGCTTGTAGAAATAAATTCTTATTAATTGAGAAATGAATCATGGGGTCTCCTTTATTTATTTTTAGTATTAGAATGATAATAGTAATAATAGTGTCTGATGAAATCTGTGGAAAACTAGAGTAGAGATAGTTATACCAAGTGTTTCAATTTGTTTAAAAAATGTGGATAAAAAAGAGTGAAAAGTAAAAGTTATTCACAAGTTACTTAATTTTCTTTTTAATTGATTCTATTTCTAAACGTAAATTATCATCATCTTCTATCAAAGATTTAATTTTTGCGTGAGCATGAATAACTGTGGTATGATCTTTACCTCCGAACTCTTTTCCCTATTTTCGGAAGGCTGTTGTCTGTTAGTTCTCTAGAAAGATACATTGCTACTTGACGTGCTAAAACAATATTTTGAAGACGTCTACTTCCCTTCATTTCTTTGACACTAACTCCATAGAAATTACCAACTTCAGTTTGAATTTTATCAATTGGAATGACAAGTATTTGACTGACATCTTGTTTTCGAGCTCTAATAGCTTCTGCAGCAAACATCAATCGTAATATCTTTTAATTTTTCTTTACTCTAGCAACTAAAGTGATATCATTGATTGCCCCTTCGAGATCACGAACATTGGAATCAAATTGCCCTGCTAGATATTCTAAAGTATCGCTTTGGAAATTGTAGTCCAAATGTTCAGTTTTACTTTGTAGAATGGCAATACGTGTTTCAAAATCAGGAGGTGTAATGTGCTGTGTTAATCCCCAACTAAAGCGCGTAACAAGTCTTTCTTCAAGCCCTTCCAGATGTTTGGGACTTCTGTCACTTGTTAGGACAATTTGTTTTTGTTTGTCGTGAAGAGCATTAAATGTATTGAAAAATTCTTCTTGTGTTGCGACTTTTTTACCACTTAAAGATTGGATATCATCAATCAATAAAAGATCAAGGCTACGGTATGTTTTTTTAAACTTTTCCATTTCTCCTAATCTTAAGTGATCTAGAAAGTCATTAATAAAGCTTTCGGCAGGAATATATTTAACACGCGCATCAGGAATATTTTTTAGAATTTCATTACCAATAGCATTTAATAGGTGAGTCTTACCTAGACCTGGACCTCCATATATAAAAAGAGGGTTGTAGGTCAAGGCTAAATCCTCTGAAACAGCTAAAGCAGCAGACTTTGCCCAAACGTTTCCATCACCTTGGATAAAATTATCAAAGGTATACTTCTCTTTTAATCCAGTATCAGAATAAGGAATAGCTGTTAACTTTGGACTATAGTCATAAATTGCGGAATTTGACAATTGTTCAATTTGTGAGATTGTGGTAACTTGAGGTTTAGTGAAAACATAATGTGCACTGATTTCAGCATCATAAATTTCAAATCCGGCTACTACAATAATATCTTTCAGTTGTTTTTCCCATACCATTTCCATCTCAGATCTTGGAAGGAATATAGTGGCAACATTTTCTTCTACCCTGATTAGCTCAGCCTGAATAGCATAGAAATCATACATGGATCGTGTCAATCTTTCTTGTGCAAATTCCAATATACGATTCCAAAACTGTTTTTCTTTCAAATTTTAAACCTCCTTTACTTACGTGGATTTAACTTCTGTACTAGATTTATTTTACCATAGCTAGTAATATTTTTCCACAGCTTAGGTAGCTGCAATGAGAAAGATTTTTCCCCAACTTGAATAATAATCCACAATGTTACTAAGTTTTATCCACAAGTTGGGGAAAAGTTGTAAATATCTTGATTATAAAGGATTTAAAATAGAAAAATAGTGGATAACCTTGTGAAATGAAAATAAAAAAGAACAGCCTTATTTCAGGCTGTTGATAATTCTATCGTATTCTTCTTGATTAGAAAAAAAGAGATAATAATTTTTTCCATGGTCTTTTTAGATAATTTAATTTCTACATCTAATCCTAATAATTTTTTTCAATTGATTTTTCTTCATTTTTGTATGAAATAATCCGTATTTCTCTGTTTCTTCTTTTTCTGAAAGAAGAGATTCTAATTTCCTAACTGAAATTTCTTCTTTTTAGTATGAGATGAAAAATATTCTTGATGCTCTTTATTCAATCCAACTAGTGAACGTGCGTGTGCCTGTGATAGTTTGCCATTTTCTACTTCTGAAAGGATCTGTTCTGGCAAGGAAAGTAAACGAATGGAGTTGCTGATATATGGACGAGACTTGCCCATTTTATCTGCAATTTCAGCATGGGTAAATCCTTTTCTCATGAGAGATTCATAGGCGCGTGCTTCTTCTATTGGATTTAAATTTTTCTCTTTAAATTTTTCAATGATGGACTGGACCATCATCTCTTGGTCTGAAAGCTGTTTAACAACAGCTGGGATAGACGTTAGACCAGCTAAAAGTGAAGCCCGATAGCGTCTCTCTCCTGCAAGGATTTCATAACCAATTACAGGAGATTGACGAACAATAATCGGTTGAATGACCCCATTTTCTTTAATAGACTGTGATAGTTCATCTAGTTTTTCTCTATCAAATTCTTTTTCGAGGTTGATAGGGATTTTTGTATATCTGTGATAGAAATCATTTCAAATTTTTCCATGATTCTACACTAACACATCTTTTTCTTTTATGTAAAGCTTTCTTTACATAGATGTCAATTAGGATTCTAAATCACCTGAACTCTTGTCAAGTTTAATAGATGTAGTTTCTTCTTTACCGTTACGATAATAAGTTATTTTAATGGTGTCTCCAATGGAATGATTGTAAAGAGCACTTTGTAAGTCTGTTGATGAAGCAATCTCTTTGTCATCTACTTTTGTAATAACATCGTATTTTTCAAGGTGACCATTTGCAGGCATATTACTTTGTACAGAACGAACAACTACACCAGATGTTACACTGCTTGGAATATTCAGTCTTCTAATATCACTTGTATTAATATTTGAGAGATTAACCATTTGGATGCCCAAAGCTGGACGAGTCACTTTTCCGTTTTTTTCTAATTGTTCAATAATATTGATAGCATCATTTGCAGGGATTGCGAAACCAAGGCCTTCTACAGATGTTCCTCCATTTGTGGCAATTTTACTTGAGGTAATTCCGATAACCTGCCCTTGAATATTGATCAGTGGGCCGCCAGAGTTACCTGGGTTAATAGCAGTATCAGTTTGGATAGCTTTTGTAGAAATGGCTTGTCCATCTTCAGATTTTAAAGATACATTTCGATTGAGACTAGATACGATACCTTGAGTGACAGTATTTGCATATTCAGAACCTAATGGGCTACCAATAGCAATAGCAGTTTCTCCTACGGTTAACTTGCTAGAATCACCAAACTCAGCTACTGTTGTCACTTTTTCTGAAGAGATTTTGACGACAGCAATATCAGAGAAAGTGTCCGCTCCGACAATTTCTCCGGGTACTTTAGTTCCATCTGACAAACGAATATCTACTTTGCTGGCGCCATTTATAACGTGATTATTGGTGACAATATAAGCTTCTTTATCATTCTTTTTATAAATAACCCCAGATCCTTCACTAGAGATTTGCTGAGAATTCGTGTCAGTATCATCATTGCCAAATACGCTATTTTGTCTGTTGGCTGAATAAGTAATAACAGAAACAACAGCATCTTTTACTTTGTTAACAGCCTGAGTTGTTGAATTTTCGTTTTTATAGGCAGTTTGTGTAATAGTGCTATTGTTGTTAGAGGTACTTACAGTACTTTTTTGAGTTAATTGGTTTATTGAAAAGCCACCCAAGGCTCCACTAATAAAGCTAATAACGATAACGACTAATAATTGAAACCATTTTTTGTAAAATGTTTGTAAATGTTTCATATTTGCCTCCATTTGATTTGAAATTACTGAAAGTATAAACTGACTAGCTTAATTATAACTTAAACATAAAAAGTTTTTTTCACAGATTGTGGATAACTTTCAAAAATCTGTGGTTTTCTAAGTGAAAATTAACCTTTTATTTTGTGAATAAGATGTGAAAAATGGAGAATATGTTAGAATAGAGTCATGAAAAATTAAAGTTGTAACAGTCGGGAAATTGAAAGAAAAGTATTTAAAAGATGGTATATCGGAGTATTCAAAACGAATTTCTCGATTTGCTAAGCTTGAAATGATTGAGCTAGCAGATGAAAAAACACCAGATAGGGCTAGTGAGTCAGAAAAATCAAAAAGATTTTAGAAATAGAAGGTCAGAGAATTTTATCAAAAAGTTGGTGACCGTGATTTCGTCATTGTGTTAGCCATTGAAGGAAAAACTTTCTCCTCAGAAGAATTTAGTAAGCAATTAGAAGAAGCTTCTATAAAAGGATTTTCGACACTTACCTTTATTATTGGAGGGAGTCTGGGATTAGCACAGGATGTAAAAAGAGAGCCAATCTTTCTGTTAGTTTTGGACGCTTAACCTTGCCTCATCAGTTAATGAGACTAGTCCTTGTTGAACAAATTTATCGCTCTTTCACAATCCAACAAGGTTCACCTTATCATAAATAGAAAATTGACTTTCACTTGAATTTTTTTGATAAAATGGTTATGTTAGGTCTCATAGCTCAGCTGGATAGAGCATTCGCCTTCTAAGCGAACGGTCGCAGGTTCGAATCCTGCTGGGATCAATATAGTTTTTAAAAGCTGGGAATTTTTCCAGCTTCAGATTGAAGAAAAAGTTCATTTTGAATAGTTTTTCTTCAATCTTTTTATGATAAAAATAAAAACTCTTAGAAACATTGGAATATCAACGTTTCTAAAAGTTTAATACCTTGTCATATTACGTAAGTTTATTCAGATTGTTATATTTTTAGGAGTTTGTCAACGTTCTGAAAAAGTTTGAGACAAAAAGATTTCTCAGCTAGTAACAGAGAGATTCACATTTGATGTGAGGCTCTCTGTCAGTTCTTCATTAATTTCTTGTTATATTTCAGAAGATTATTGGTATGGGAACCAATCCCATGTCAATTTTAACCTATTGTCTGCCTCAGAGATTACACCGTTTGTAATCCAAACAAGCCTTTATCTAATCAAAAACAGATTCCACATTTCCCTTGCGTTGGGCAAAGATGTGAATGCCCTTGTCAGATAAAAGCGCTTGCTTTTCTTTTAAAATCTGATACCTCTCATTCACATAGAGCCCTTTTTGTGAAGCTAATTTAGATTGTTCTGCCTTATAACCCCTGATTTCTTACTTAAAATCTGTCGTGGTATGGTTGTGTTTGAGGTAATCAAACTGGTATACCCAACCCTCTAGCTGGGTGTAGGAATCAACTCCTTCATCGTAAGTTCAATTATTCAAATTTCTATCAGATTCTCTGTATTTTTTCTTCTGTTCCTTATCAAAAAAATTATATTTAATCAAGTGTTCAACCTCCATTCTATTCAAGGTGAGAAGATTCTTCTCGCTGCTGTATCACACATCGGCGACAACTCGTTTTAACTCATGTGGATAGATTTCTAAAAAAGACAACAGCGTTCTGGTATCTGTTGAATTTGGATAGATGTCATAGTGAAGGAAGAACTGATTTTCAGTAGCTATTTTTAAGTTGTAGCTAGGTTTGAGTTGTTCATTTCTCATATGATTCTCCTTCATTCTCATAAATGTGGTATCTGGATCGATTTTATAAAAGCTGTTACGACCATCAAAAGTTTCTTGTTCGATAGTGAAGACGAAGTGGTCTTGGGTCAAGACACAAGCAAGTTATAGTGGTAAAGTTGTCTGATTTGTGTTATATTTAATGTGCATGAGATAGACTTTCTAAATGTTTTATTGAGCAATTCTATTTTATTAAGTCTATCTCAACCATGTAAATAGCAACGGCATAAAACCGTTGTTTTTGATAGAATTAAGACACTATTGTCCCAGACTCTTTTTAAAGTACATTTCAGGATAAAAACGACAGTTGAGAGATTTTCTTCTAAAAAGGATTTTTCATTTTTGTACAATAGGTTTATAAATAAGATAAGGAGTGTAAATAAAAATGGAAATTATAGTAGGAATAATAGATACGTTATTAACGTGTATTTTTAATATGTAAGATTTATAGTAAAATTTGTAAGGTTTCAAAAAAAGAAAAATGTATATTAGGTTTTTATAATACTATTTGTTCAAATAATTTATTTTTATTTCTTTTTCGTTTAATTTCTCATAGTTTTATTTTTAATTATATATTATGCATTAACTAATGTTTATCCAATTATATTTTTATTTCTATTTTAAATTTATAAAAAGTTTAATAACTCAAAAAAATATATTTTTAAGTATATTATTTTCATTACTTTATCAAAGTACTCATACTTTTTTTGTCTATCACTTCATCATCTATTACAGGAGATCTACTTGTACAACAGTATGAACCAATATTCTTTTTTTATAATCAATTTAATCTCTTATTTTATAATAGACAAGATTATTACATATTTTTCGTTTGGAATTAAATTATTTTTGATAGAGATTACATGTATCCTTTTTAAAGAAAGTACTACTTACATTTATTTTATTATATATTTTATCCTTTATTTCAGATATAGTAAGTACAATTGCTCACTTAAATAGTTTTGGAAGTATTTTATCATCAATTGTTTTTATTTGTTTACTCTTGACTTTCTTTGCAATGAATTCCCATAAAGATAAGATAGAAAAAGAAATTGCTTTGAATCAGAAAAAATTTGAACAAAGGCACTTACAGAATTATACAGATGAGATTGTTGGTTTGTATAACGAAATACGTGGATTTCGCCATGATTATGCCGGTATGTTAGTTTGTATGCAAATGGCTATTGATAGTGGTAATTTACAAGAAATTGATAGAGTTTACAATGAAGTTTTGGTTAAAGCCAATCTAAAGTTACGTTCAGATAAGTATACTTACTTTGATTTAAATAATATAGAGGATTCAGCTTTACGAAGCTTGATTGCTCAGTCAATTGTTCATGCCCGAAATAATGGTGTAGAATTTACACTTGAAGTAAAAGACACAATTACGAATCTCCAAATTGAACTATTAGATTTGGTTCGAATTATGAGCATTTTATTGAACAATGCGGTCGAAGGATCTACCGAGAGTTATAAAAAGCAAATAGAAGTAGCAGTAATTAAAATGGAATCTGAAACAGTTATCGTAATTCAGAATTCATGTCAAGTTACTCCTACTCATCTGGAAAATTTATTTGAATTAGGTTTCTCTACCAAGGGAGAAAATAGAGGAATAGGTCTAAATAATGTGAAGGAAATATTGAACAAGTATAAAAAAATATTATTTTGGAAACAGAGATGGAAAATAGTACTTTTAGGCAAGTTATTAGATTTAAGAGGGAGTTTGAATGAAAGTTTTTAATTTTTAGAGGATGTTATTGAACACCAAGTCAGATTAGAGACACTTCTCGATGAAATTTCTAAGGAGTATAACATTCCAATTTCATATAAGACTACAGGAAAAGTTCGTGAATTTAAAGAATACATTGAGAACGATGAAGTAAATCAACTCTATTTTTTTAGATATTGATATTCATGGAATTGATAAAAAGGATTAGAAGTTGCACAGTTTATTCGTCACCACAATCCTTATGCTATTATTGTTTTCATCACTAGTAGATCAGAGTTTGCGACTTTAACATATAAATATCAGGTTTCAGCTTTAGACTTTGTTGATAAGGATATAAATGATGAATTATTTAAGAAACGTATTGAACAGAATATCTTTTTATACAAAGAGTATGTTACTTGAAAAATGAGAATGTTGTAGATTATTTTGACTACAGTTATAAAGGGAAATAATTTAAAAATTCCTTACCATGATATTTTTTGTATATTGAAACAACAGGAGTCTCTCATAAATTGCGAATTATTGGTAAGAATTTTTGCAAAAGAATTTTTATGGAACAATGACAGATATACAGGAAAAAGATCAAAAAAATCAACGATTTTATTCTCCACATAAGTCATTTTTGGTAAATATAGGTAATATTAGAGAAATTGATCGAAAAAATATGGAAATTGTTTTCTATGAGGATCACCGTTGTCCTATTTCAAGATTAAAAATGAGAAAGTTGAGAGATATTTTGGAGAAAAAGTCTCAAAAGTAATTGACAATTAGTAAGAAATTGATATAATGGTTATATCTGCTACAGATAGATGGTCCGTTGGTCAAGGGGTTAAGACACCGCCTTTTCACGGCGGTAACACGGGTTCGAATCCCGTACGGACTATTTTATCCGCCATAGCTCAGTTGGTAGTAGCGCATGACTGTTAATCATGATGTCGTAGGTTCGAGTCCTACTGGCGGAGTATAGATAAAGGGAGCACCGATTAGTGTTCCCTTTTTTGGATGGTTGCTTTTTGAAAACAATTGAGTATAAATATGCCATGTTTGATAAGGAACAGAACAAAGGGTATAAACAGTCGGCTAGAAACTTAGCGAATTGATACTATAATGACAAGGAGGATAGCTACACATATCCTGACGATTGGTGCTATAGTTTTTACCATATTAAATATCAGAAAACACAGGCAGAGTTTCAACAGGAAATCAAGGTTTACTACGCTGATGAACATGAATCAGCCCCTCAAAAGGGACTATATATGACCGAATGCTATCAAGACTTAAAAATGAAAGAATGTCAGACGCTTTTATCTCCCGAAGGTAGACAGATTTTTGCTCAACGTAAGATTGATGTGGAACCTGTATTTGGGTAGATAAAGGCTTGTTTGGGTTACAAGAGATGTAATCTGAGAGGTAAGCGTCAAGTGAGAATTGATATGGGATTAGTACTCATAACCAACAACTCTTAAAAATATAATAAAAACTACTCAAAAACTAAAAAGCTAGAGGTCCATATTGAACTGCACCCCAAAAGTTAGACAGAAAAATCTAACTTTTTGGGGTGTTTTATTATGAAATTAACTTATGATGATAAAGTTCAGATCTATGAACTTAGAAAACAAGGATATAGCATAGAGAAGCTTTCAAATAAATTTGGGATAAACAATTCTAATCTTAGGTACATGATTAAATTGATTGATCGTTACGGAATGGAGTTCGTCAAAAAGGAAAAATCGTTACTATTCTCCTCGTTTAAAACAAGAAATGATTGATAAAGTCCTACATGAAAATTGGTCTCAAGATAGAGTTTCTCTCGAATATGCTCTCCCAAATCGTGGTATGCTTCCAAATTGGATGGCACAATACAAGAAAAACGGGTATACTATTGTTGAGAAAACAAAAGGGAGACCATCTAAAATGGGACGTAAACCAAAGAAGAAACCCGAAGAGATGACAGAGTTAGAACGCCTTCAAGCAGAAAACGAGTATCTGAGAGCGGAGAATGCTATCCTAAAAAAGTTGAGAGAACTTCGCTTGAAGGAGGAAAAAGAGAAAGAAGAAAGACAGAAATTGTTCAAGAATTAATCACTGATTTTTCGTTAGATATTCTTCTAAAAACCATTAAACTCGCTCGTTCGACCTACTACTATCATTTGAAACAGCTAGACAAACCAGATAAGGATCAAAAGCTTAAAACTGAAATTCAAGCTATTTTTACCGAACACAAAGGAAATTACGGATATCGTCGAATTCATTTAGAATTAAGAAATCGTGGTTATGTGGTCAATCATAAAAGAGTTCAACGCTTGATGAAAAGTGCTCAATTTATGCTAGAATCCGCAAGAAACGCAAGTATTCTTCTCATAAAGGAGATGTTGGCAAGAAAGCAGACAACCTTATTCAACGCCAATTTGAAGCAGCTAAACCAATGGAAAAGTGCTACACAGATGTGACAGAATTTGCCATTCCAGCAAGCGCTCAAAAGCTTTACTTATCTCCAGTTTTAGATGGTTTTAACAGCGAAATCATCGCTTATAATCTTTCTTGTTCGCCTAATTTAGAACAAGTAAAAACGATGTTGGAACAGGCTTTCACAGAAAAGCGCTACGAGAATACAATTCTCCATAGTGACCAAGGCTGGCAATACCAACACGATTCTTATCATCGCTTCTTAGAGAGTAAGGGAATTCAGCCATCTATGTCACGTAAAGGTAACAGCCCAGACAACGGCATGATGGAGTCCTTCTTTGGCATTCTGAAATCGGAAATGTTTTATGGATATGAGAAGTCATTTCAGTCGCTTAATCAATTGGAACAAGCCATTGTAGATTATATTGATTACTACAACAATAAACGCATTAAGGTAAAATTAAAAGGACTCAGTCCTGTGCAATACAGAACTAAATCCTTCGGATAAATTAATTGTCTAACTTTTTGGGGTCAGTACATAATTGGGAACTCTAGCTTTTTTGTGTCTGAGAACTATTTTGTATAAGACTCTTTTTTGCCTTAAACAACTTTAGTCTATGATTATAGATTCCAAATAGTAAGAGAGAAGTAAAGGAACATATTGAGCCAATAACAAACCCATTGGGAATGAAGGAAAGTGTAATAGTTCCTTTCCCCTTGGGAACGTCAACTTTCATAAATCCAGTTTGAGCTTGTTTAATTTCTATTTTCTTACCATCTTGATAGGCAGACCAACCTTTGTCATAAGGAATGGTGAAGAAAATGGACGTGTCTTGTTGAATATCATATGTAGCAAAGATCTTGTTTTTAGAAGTTGATACTGTTACAGGTTGCTCTTTAATTTTTTGAATTGCCTCAGTTAAAGTTTGGGTATCTAAACGATAGAAGGTAGGAGATTCAAATGATACTTGTGAATTTCCAGGGAAACTAACATGAATATTGAAAGTTTTCTTCTCTTTTGTATAGCCTAGATTAAAGAAGGAGAAGGTATTATCAGTTGTAAAAGTTTTCTTATCTCCGTTGACAAGAATGTCAACCTTCTTTTGTTTATCATTAGAAAAGTGAAGGTTTGTGAAAGAAAGATAAACTTGGCTGTTTTCTGGTACTTCAATTTGATACTGGATTGCTACATCCTCATTTAAAGAACTTGTGACACTAATCAAATCAGTAGTATTTTCTGTTCTGTCATAAGGGATTGGAGAAAAATAATCAAAATTGACGTTAGCAAGTTGATTTAAAAACGAGGCTTGATTATCCAAAGTGTGTTTCTTGAACTTGACATCATTGTAAACAGATTGACTAGCAAAGGCAATCGGAAGAGAGAATTGATTTTCATATAGGGTAAGATTATCTTGTTGATATACATCTTGGAAACCATACTTATCAATAGGTTTTTCTGAGATATTGTACTGGATACCAAATAAACTATCAGCTAAAATACTATTATTAGCATAACGGAGATTGAGATTGGTTCCAGAGGATTTAAATCCAAGTTTATCCAAAGTAGAGCTTGCTGAACGATTTCGAACAGATGAAAATTGAGAGATTCCATTGTAGTTGAATTTCATACTGTCATTTCCCTGTCTGAGTTTGTAGTTTCTCAGTACGAGTAAATGAATTTCCAATATATGTTGAGAAAGATTCCATAGCTGGGATATCTCTACTATATGCACTTCGAGAAGCAAATCCCCATTCCTTAGCAATTCCGTCCATTTGAGATGAAGCATTTAAACTTATTTCAAGCATTATAAATAAAGAGATTAGAATGGCAAATAGATTTACAGAGATAAACTTTTTGATAACTGCAAGGAGTAAAAGAGAATAGACAACCAAAAAAATTCAAGAGTAAGAAGAATATTCAAATCTGTTAAAAAGAATAATGCGATTTTTAGATAGATGGTAGCTAAAAATCCTGTTACCACAAAAAAGCGAAACTAAAAAAATTCCAGATTTTAATTTCTTTCAGACGATTTAAGACTCTGCTGCAGTATAAATCAACAGAGTAGAAAAATCCAAGCATAGCGATGTAAAAACATATTGGGAGTATGCATCCCTGCCAAAAATAAATCAAGTGTCTCTATGTAAAAACTAGCTATTAAAAATAGTAAAGAACATTCCATAGATAAGTTTCACGTGAAACTGAATGGATTTTAATGAGAAAAATAAGATTGTTAAAATAAAGGGAAGCAAACCAACAAAAATCATTGGAATTGATCCATATTTTTGTTGTATCAAAAGATCCAATAAATTGTTTAGCAAACACATCAAGATACCAGCTACCATCAGTTTTTAAATTTTTGTGATAGCTGTTAATTTTTTCTCCATGAGTCCGTAAATCTAAGAGAGTAGGAAGAGTCATGATTAAACTAGTCAATCCAGCTAAAAAGGAAGTGACTATGAAATCAAGAAAGGACAATCTTCGTGTTTTAAAGTTCCAAGAAATTTGACAGAGATACCAGAAAAAGAGAAATAAGGCTGTCATATAACCAAAATAATAATTTTGGATAAATAAGATTGACAAACTTGTAAAGTATAAAAGACGTTTATTTTTGTAATTAATAGGTGTAAACCTGTTATAATTAATGGAATCAAGATAAAGACATCTAACCAAGTTTTTATCTCTAACTGACTGACAGTGAAACTCATGAGAGCATAGGAGATAGATAAAGCTAGCTTTATAGGTTTCGGAATAGCTTCAAAAATCCTACTTATACTAAATAAGGTTGACAGGCCAATAAAGCCGAACTTTAGGAGAGTTATTAGATATACAGCATCTGGCATATTAGAAAGATTAAAAAAGTAAACTATTGGGGATAAAAAACTTCCCAAGTAATAACTAGACAGAGCATAAAAATTCAGACCGAGACCACTTGTAAATGTGTAAAACAAACTACCCTGTCCATGTAGAATATTCCGTAAAGCTATGTCAAAAATAACGTACTGATGAAAACCATCTCCTAAAAGTGGAGATATATTGCTGTTCCAGTATATACCTTGTGAAAAATATATCCCCACCATAATGATTATAGGAATGAAGAAAGAAAGAAAATGGGTCCAATATTTTTTAAAAAATGATTTCATGTTACCTCATAAAATGATAGAAAAACTCAGTCGGAGAATCCAACTGAGTTTTGAAACTTTATTTAGTCTTTCCAAAGTTCTTTGACTTTTGCTTGTACTTCTGCATTATCTAGAATTCATCATAGGTCTCATCGATACGATCGATGACTCCATTTTTAGATAAGACAATAATGTGATTTGCCAAAGTTTGAATAAATTCATGGTCATGACTAGCAAAAATGATTGACTCTTTAAAATTTTTCAATCCATCGTTCAAACTTGAGATAGATTCCAAGTCCAAGTGGTTGGTTGGATCATCAAGTATGAGGACATTTGATTTCAAGAGCATGAGTTTTGAAAGCATGACACGTACTTTTTCCACCCCTGACAAGACGTTGACAGGTTTGTTAACTTCATCTCCAGAGAAAAGCATACGTCCGAGGAAACCACGTAGGAATGTGTTATCATCTTCTTCTTTACTTGCGAATTGACGCAACCAGTCAAGAATCGATTCTCCCCCTGCAAAATCGGCCGAGTTATCTTTTGGCAAGTAAGAACGGCTAGTAGTTACTCCCCACTTGACAGTCCCTTCATAGTCAATGTCCCCCATGATTGCACGAATTAATGCAGTCGTTTGGATGTCATTTTGTCCAATAAGTGCTGTCTTATCACCTGGACGCAAGATAAAGTTGATGTTATCTAAAATAGTCTCACCATCAATCTTTACAGTTAGATTTTCTACTGTCAAGAGGTCATTACCAATTTCACGTTCCGCTTTAAAGTTGATAAATGGATATTTACGACTAGATGGCACAATTTCTTCAAGTTCAATTTTATCAAGCATTTTCTTACGTGATGTTGCTTGTCTTGATTTAGAAGCATTTGCAGAGAAACGAGCAACGAATTCTTGCAATTGTTTAATTTTTTCTTCTGCTTTAGCATTACGGTCTGCTAGCAATTTAGCAGCAAGTTCTGAAGATTCTTTCCAGAAGTCATAGTTTCCAACATAGAGTTTGATTTTTCCAAAATCAAGATCGGCCATGTGTGTACATACTTTATTTAAGAAGTGACGGTCATGGGACACCACGATAACCGTGTTATCAAAGTCAATCAAAAAATCTTCTAACCAAGTAATCGACTGGATATCTAAACCATTGGTAGGCTCATCCAAGAGAAGAACATCAGGTTTACCGAAAAGTGCTTTGGCAAGGAGAACTTTAACTTTTTCACCATTTGCTAATTCACTCATATTCTGATAATGGAGTTCTTCTGGGATATTTAGATTTTTGAAGTAATTGAGATGCTTCGCCTCAGCTTCCCAACCACCAAGTTCAGCGAATTCTCCTTCAAGCTCAGCAGCGCGAACTCCGTCTTCATCTGAAAAATCTTCCTTCATGTAAATAGCATCTTTTTCTTTCATGATGCTATAAAGTTTTTCGTTCCCCATGATAACGACATCAATAGCACGTTCTTCCTCATAGTCAAAGTGATTTTGACGAAGAACAGAGAGACGTTCATCTGGACCAAGAGAAATGTGACCTGTAGTTGGTTCAATATCACCAGCTAAAAATTTTTTTAAAAAGGTTGATTTTCCAGCACCATTAGCACCAATCAATCCATAAGTATTTCCTTCTGTAAATTTGATATTGACATCATCAAAAAGTTTGCGATCACTAAAACGTAGTGAAACATCAGATACTGTAAGCAATGTTTTTCTCCTATATGTGTAATATATTTATTCTACTAGAAAAATACAGAAATATTCAAATTTTTATCTGTCAATTTTTGTAAACTATATTTACAACATCCTTTACACAGATCTGTAAATAACAAGGCTGATTTATTTTGATAAATTACGGTTATTTCATTAAAAAAATGCTATAATTGAAGAGACCATATTGGAGGAAATGAAAATGACTAAACCTATTATTTTAACAGGAGACCGTCCGACAGGTAAGTTACATATTGGACATTATGTGGGTAGTCTCAAAAATAGAGTATTGTTACAGGAAGAGAATAAGTATGATATGTTTGTATTCTTGGCTGATCAACAAGCTTTAACAGATCACGCTAAAGACCCTCAAACTATTGTAGAGTCTATCGGAAATGTTGCTTTGGATTATCTTGCTGTTGGATTGAATCCAAGTAAATCAACTATCTTTATTCAAAGCCAAATTCCAGAATTGGCTGAGTTATCTATGTACTACATGAACTTGGTTTCATTGGCTCGCTTGGAGCGTAATCCTACTGTAAAAACTGAGATTGCTCAAAAAGGATTTGGAGAAAGCATACCAACTGGTTTCCTGGTTTATCCAATAGCTCAAGCTGCTGATATTACTGCTTTTAAGGCTAATTATGTTCCTGTAGGAACAGACCAAAAGCCAATGATTGAACAGACTCGCGAAATTGTTCGTTCTTTTAATCATGCTTATAATTGTGATGTATTGGTGGAACCTGAAGGTATCTATCCAGAAAATGAGGGAGCAGGTCGTCTACCTGGCCTAGATGGGAATGCTAAAATGTCTAAATCTCTCAATAATGGTATTTATCTAGCTGATGATGCGGATACTTACGTAAGAAAGTAATGAGCATGTATACAGATCCAAATCATGTTAAAGTTGAGGATCCAGGAAAAATCGAAGGGGAATATGGTTTTCCATTACCTAGATGTTTTTAGTCGCCCTGAAGATGCTAAAGAAATATCAGATATGAAAGAACACTATCAACGAGGAGGTCTTGGTGATGTGAAGACCAAGCGTTATCTACTTGAAATTTTAGAAAGAGAACTAGGTCCGATTCGTGAGCGCCGTATTGAGTTTGCCAAGGATATGGGGGAAGTTTATAATATGCTTCAAAAAGGTAGTCAACATGCACGAGAAGTTGCAGGAAAAACATTATCTGAAGTCAAGGGAGCAATGGGGCTTCAATATTTTAATTAATTTTATATTATAAGAAACTATCATTTTCTCAATATTAGAAAAGATAGTTTTTATTTATCCTGTAACATTTGACAAATTTTTTTATAGAATGGTATGATAGATACAATATAAAAAAAGTCAAGCTCAAAAAGAAAGAAAAGAGGAAACTTCGAATGTCTAATTGGGACACTAAATTTTTGAAAAAAGGTTTTACCTTTGATGATGTATTGCTTATTCCAGCTGAAAGTCATGTGTTACCTAATGATGCGGATTTAACAACTAAATTAGCAGATAATTTGACTTTAAATATCCCAATTATTACAGCCGCAATGGACACAGTAACAGAAAGTCAAATGGCAATTGCTATTGCTCGTGCGGGTGGTCTCGGAGTTATTCATAAAAATATGTCTATTGCACAGCAAGCAGATGAGGTTCGTAAAGTAAAACGTTCTGAAAATGGTGTTATTATTGATCCTTTCTTCTTGACGCCAGAGCACACCATTGCTGAAGCAGATGAGCTTATGGGACGCTACCGTATTAGTGGTGTTCCCGTGGTTGAAACACTCGAAAATCGTAAATTAGTTGGTATTTTAACAAACCGAGATCTTCGTTTTATTTCAGATTATAATCAACCTATCTCAAATCATATGACCAGTGAAAATCTTGTTACTGCCCCTGTTGGAACTGATCTTTCAATAGCTGAAAGTATTCTTCAAGAGCACCGTATTGAAAAACTTCCTTTAGTTGATGAAGAGGGTCGTCTTTCTGGTTTGATTACTATTAAAGATATTGAAAAAGTAATTGAGTTTCCGAATGCTGCTAAAGATGAGTTCGGTCGTCTTTTAGTAGCAGGCGCAGTTGGAGTTACTTCAGATACGTTTGAGCGTGCAGAAGCTCTTTTTGAAGCAGGAGCAGATGCAATTGTTATTGATACAGCGCATGGTCATTCTGCGGGTGTTCTTTCGTAAAATTGCTGAAATTCGCGCTCATTTCCCAGATCGTACTTTAATTGCAGGCAATATTGCTACAGCTGAAGGAGCGCGTGCTCTTTATGATGCAGGTGTGGATGTCGTTAAAGTCGGTATTGGACCAGGTTCTATCTGTACTACTCGTGTGATTGCTGGTGTGGGTGTTCCGCAAGTAACAGCTATCTACGATGCTGCAGCTGTTGCGCGTGAATATGGAAAAACTATCATTGCTGATGGTGGAATCAAGTACTCTGGAGACATTGTAAAAGCTCTTGCTGCGGGAGGAAATGCTGTTATGCTTGGATCTATGTTTGCTGGAACTGATGAAGCTCCAGGTGAAACTGAAATCTTCCAAGGACGTAAATTCAAGACTTACCGTGGTATGGGATCAATCGCTGCAATGAAGAAAGGTTCAAGCGATCGTTACTTCCAAGGTTCTGTCAATGAAGCAAACAAACTAGTTCCAGAAGGAATTGAAGGTCGTGTTGCTTATAAAGGAGCGGCAGCTGATATTGTCTTCCAAATGATTGGTGGTATTCGCTCTGGTATGGGTTACTGTGGTGCAGCTAACCTTAAAGAACTACACGATAATGCTCAATTTATTGAAATGTCTGGTGCTGGTTTGAAAGAAAGCCATCCTCATGATGTGCAAATTACGAATGAGGCACCAAACTATTCTATGTAAAAAGAATTGAAAAGAACTCCTGTTGTCCAGGGGTTCTTTTGATTGTTGTAAACTTTAGTTGACAGTTATTTCACCATCTTCTATAGTGAAAATGCTGAGATTCTCTGGTAAATTTTGAAGATGCTCTAAACTGGTAGTTGTAATAAAGGTTTGGATTGACTGAGAAATAGTTTCTAATAATTTCAGTTGTCTAGTGTTGTCAAGTTCACTCATAACATCGTCAAGCAGTAATATCGGAGATTCTGTAGTAATGCTTTCCATTAATTCGATTTCTGCTAATTTTATCGATAGGACGAGACTACGATGTTGACCTTGACTCCCGAAACTAGCATCCATCCCATTTATATAAAAAGAAATGTCATCTCGATGAGGACCAACACCAGTATTCTTTTTAAATAAATCTCTGGATCTACTTTTTCTAAAGCAATTTTGAAAGATTCTGATAAGTCTTCTTTGTCAGTTAGCTTTTACAGAAGATTGATAGGATATTGACAATTCTTCAATCTGATTAGAAAGTTCAAAAATGTTTCTTACGACCAAATGCTTCTAGTTTTTTTATGAAATTTAAGCGGTGATTCATTACACGACATCCATAATCGACTAGCTGATCATCTAGTACTGAAAGGAAAGTTTCATCTATTTTTTGAGCTGATTTTAGATAAGTGTTTCCTTTGTTTTAGGATATGGTTATAATTTGTTAAGTCTGATAAATAGATTGGCTTAATTTGTCCAAGCTCCATATCAATGAATTTTCGTCGAATCGAAGGTGCTCCTTTAATTAGTTGTAAATCTTCAGGAGCAAATAAGACAACATTCATGTGTCCTACATAATCTGAAAGTCGTGCCTGTTTTAAATGATTAACTTTTGTCACACGCCCTTTTTGTGTTAGTTCGATTTCTAGAGGAACGGATCCCGTTTTTTTCTGAACAAGACCTGAAAGATGAAGTTGTTCCTCATCAAAATGAATGAGATTTTTATCTGTTCGAGTTCGATGACTGCGTGTTAAGGCTAAAAAATAGATAGCCTCTAACATATTTGTTTTACCTTGTGCATTGCGTCCTAAAAAGATATTTAATTTAGGATTAAAGTCTATTTTCGTCTCTTTATAGTTACGAAAAGTCTTGAGAGATAGGTGTTGTAGCCACATGATTATCTACCAGGGAATCGTGGAGCTTGTTTGCTTTTGGGCGATGAAGTAGGTTTAGAGTTGTCTTTTTTTACTCCTTTATTCATCTCCTTAACAAGTTTAGCGATTCGTTCTTTTTCAACTTTATCAGCTTGGTATTTCTCTTGCTCCTCAGAAGTAGGTTGTGTCAACAAGATGTCAATATTCATATCAGGGATGTCAACTTTATCGCCAATACGAAGTTTTTTACCACGACGACTCTCTAATTCCCCATTAAAGTAAATAGAATGTTCAGAGAGAAATGATTTGATAGCTCCTCCGCTATGTGTAATTCCAAGTTCTTTTAGTAGTGCCTGTAGAGTAATAAAGTCTTCAAATAGTTTGTATTCCATAATTCACCTCAATCTTTCGTATTATACCATATTTTTCTTAAAAAAAGTGATGGAATAAAGGAAAAATGTAAGCGATTTTTTTATTTCAAAAGTGTTACAGAGAACAAGAAAATTTCAGTTTTTCGTGATATAATAGAAGTCTATATGTAAGGAGGTAAAATCATGGAGTTAGTGCATGGAATTTCAACACATTTTTATCCAATCAAAAAAAGTTTAAGACGAACAAAATAAGCATCTCGTTTTACAGCTCCATTATCTCTTGACACGATTGCAGGTCGTATGTTGAGTGCGAGTATGTTAGAAACTGCCAATCAGAAATATGATAAGTCTCAAGATTTCAGAAGATATTTAGCTAGTTTATATGGGACAGATGTCTCAACTAATTGTTATAGAAGAGGTCAAAGTCATATTGTAGATTTGACATTGACTTATGTTCGAGACGAGTTTTTGAGTAGAAAAAATGTCTTGACAATGCAGGTACTAGAGTTAGTGAAAAGAGATTCTGTTTTCACCTTTATTGTTGGATGATGGCTTTGAACCAGTTTTATTTGAGATTGAAAAAAAGCAATTATTAGCAATTTTAGCAGCTGATATGGATGATTCTTTTTATTTGGCACATAAAAGAATTAGATCAGCTTTTCTTTAATGATAAGCGCCTTCAGCTAGAATATAAATTTTTAAGAGATTGTATTTTAAAGGAAACACCTCAAAGTTCTTACGCCTGTTTTCAAAACTTTTTAGCTAATGATCGAATAGATTTCTTTTTTTTAGGTGATTTTAATGAGGTTGAAGTTCAAACATTATTAGAATCTTTCCATTTTAAGGATCGTAAAGGAGATGTTAGGGTTCAGTATCAACAACCCTACTCAAATATACTGCAAGAAAGTATGGTTAGAAAAAATGTGGGACAATCCATTTTGGAATTGGGTTACCATTGTTCTGTTGAATATGGTGATGAGCAGCATTTACCCATGATTGTTATGAATGGTTTATTGGGAGAATTTGCTCATTCTAAATTATTCTCAAATGTCCGTGAGAAAGCTGGATTAGCTTATACTATTTCAAGCCAGTTAGATTTATTTAGTGGATTTTTGAGAATATATGCGGGTATAGATCGAGAAAATCGTAATCAGGTTCGCAAGATGATGAATAACCAATTGCTTGATTTAAAAAGGTTACTTTACTGATATTGAAATAGAGCAGACTAAAGAGATGATTCGTAGATCTTTATTGATTTCTCAAGATAGTCAGAGTTCGCTCATTGAAAGAGCCTATCAAAATGCTATACTTGGAAAATCTTCTGAAGATATTGAAAGTTGGATTGAAAGGCTAGATAAAATTGACAAGGAAGCTATTTGTAAAGCTGCTAGTAATGTTAAATTACAAGCGATTTACTTTATGGAAGGTATAGAATGACAAGGATTATTTTTGAAGAAAAATACTATCCAGCTGTAAAAGAAAGGGTTTATCGAACACGTTTGTCAAATGGACTGACAGTATCTCTTTTACCAAAAAAAGAATTTAACGAGGTTTACGGGAGTGTAACTGTTAGATTTGGTTCTATAGATACGCTTGTTAAAAATGTTGACAATGTTGTAAAACGGTATCCTGCGGGGATTGCTCATTTTCTTGAACATAAACTGTTTGAAAGGGAGGATTCTAGTGATATCATGGGAGCTTTTACGCTCCTAGGAGCAGACAGTAATGCTTTTTACAAGTTTTACCAAAACGAACTATCTTTTTTTCTGCTACGGATTATTTACTAGAGAATTTAGATTTACTTGAAGAATTGGTTACAACAGCTTACTTTACAGAAGATTCTATTCTGAGAGAGCAAGATATTATTCAGCAAGAACGAGAGATGTATCAAGATGACTCAGACTCTTGCTTATTCTTTTTAACTTTAGCGAATTTATATCCTGGAACCCCCTTAGCTACAGATATAGTTGGTAGTGAAGAGTCTATTTTTCAAATTAATACCGATAATTTACAAGAAAAATTTCACAAGATTTTTACAAAACCCGTCAATATGTCCTTGTTCTTAGTTGGTAACTTTGATGTTGAACAAATAAAAAGATTACTTTTCAAAGAAAAACATACAAGATGTGAGTTTTTGAAGAGATAACAAGAGAAAAAAATTGTGTTACAAGATGTGAAGCGAACAGATAGTGTGAGAATGGAAGTGTCTTCTCCAAAACTTGCCATTGGAATTAGGGGTAAGCAAGAAATTTTTGAAGAAAAATTGCTATCGATACCATATTTTTTATTAAAAATATTGTTTGCAATGATGTTTGGTTGGACCTCAAATCGTTTTCAGAAGTTATACGAATCAGGTAAGATAGACGCTTCTTTATCGCTTGAAGTTGAAGTGACAGATCGTTTTCATTTTGTCATGTTGACAATGGATACGAAAGAGCCAGTTTCCTTATCACACCAGTTTAGGAAAGCTATTTGTAATTTTACAAAGGATTCGGATATTACAGAAGAACATTTGGACATTATTAAAAGAGAGATGTATGGAGAATTTTTCAGTAGCCTGAATTCTTTGGAATTTATTGCGACACAGTATGATGTTTTTGACAAGGGTGAAACAATTTTTGATTTGCCAAAAATTTTACAAGAAATCACTTTAGAAGATGTTATTGAAGCGGGACATCACTTAATAGATGATGGGGATATCGTTGATTTTACAATTTTCCCAATATAAAAGTAATGTAAAAACCAGAAAGAATGTTAAGTATGAGAAAAAAAACGATTGGTGAGGTTTTACGTTTAGCTAGAATAAATCAGGGGCTAAGTTTAGATGAGTTACAGAAAAAGACAGCAATCCAGTTGGATATGTTAGAAGCTATGGAAACAGATGATTTTGATAAGCTTCCTACTCCTTTTTATGCACGATCTTTCTTGCGTAAATATGCTTGGGCAGTTGAATTGGATGAAGGAATAGTTTTGGATGCTTATGACTCTGGGAACATGATTATTTATGATGAAGTAGATATTGATGATGACTTTTCAGGTCGTAGACAAAAAGCAAGCAAAAATAGAGCATCATTTTTTTACCATTGTTTTATTTTTATCCTCTTTGCACTATCGATTTTAATCTTTGTAACATATTATGTTTGGAATTATATTCAAACCCAACCGGATCCTACTTCCTATTCTAGTTATAGTGTGGTACAAGAAACAAGCTCGACTAGCTCGGTGATTCAATACTCAAGTAGTAGTGTAAACTCTAGTTCTTCTAGTATGGAGTCAGCTCTAAGCATTTCAGGAGTAGGAAATAATGTGGAGGTGGTCTATAAAACAAATCAGGAAACAGCTAAAATACAATTGGCAGTTTCAGATGGAAGAAGTTGGGTAAGTGTGTCAGATAGTGAGCTTGCAGGCGGTGTAACTTTATCGCCAAACAATAAAAGTAGCCAAACGACAGTTTCAACTAAAAATCCAGTGACAGTGACTTTAGGTGTTGTAAAAGGTGTTGTTTTGACTATAGATAATCAGACAGTTGATTTATCTAAATTAACAACTCCGACTGGAACGATTTCTATCAATTTCACTAAAAATTAAGGAAAAACGAATGAAAAAAGAACAAATTCCAAATCTTTTAACAATAGGTCGTATCCTATTTATCCCTATCTTCATCCTTATTTTAACTGTAGGAAAATCGACGGGGAGTCATATGATAGCAGCGATAATTTTTGCGCTTGCTAGTATCACAGACTATCTAGATGGCTATCTAGCCCGTAAGTGGAATGTGGTTAGTAATTTTGGGAAATTTGCGGATCCGATGGCGGATAAGTTACTAGTTATGTCGGCTTTTTATTATGCTAATAGAGCTAGAGATGGCACCTGCTTGGATTGTTTCAGTGATTGTCTGTCGTGAACTTGCTGTAACAGGTTTAAGATTATTACTAGTAGAAACTGGGGGAACAGTTCTTGCGGCAGCGATGCCAGGTAAAATTAAGACTTTTAGTCAGATGTTTGCTATTATTTTCTTATTACTACATTGGACCTTGATTGGCCAAGTTTTACTTTATATAGCTTTGTTTTTCACTATCTATTCTGGCTATGATTATTTTAAGGGTAGTGCGCATGTTTTTAAAGGGACATTTGTCTCGAAATGAAATCGATTATTGATGTAAAAAATCTTTCTTTTCGTTATAAAGAAAGTCAAGAATACTATGATTTGAAAGATATTACGTTTCACGTGAAACGTGGAGAATGGATTTCTATCGTAGGGCATAACGGTAGCGGTAAATCAACGACTGTCCGATTAATTGATGGTTTGCTTGAAGCGGAGTCTGGAGAAATTCTAATCGATGGACAACAATTAACAGACGAAAATATTTGGGATTTACGCCGTCAGATTGGTATGGTATTTCAAAATCCTGATAATCAATTTGTTGGAGCAACTGTTGAGGATGATGTTGCTTTTGGTTTGGAAAATCAGGGAATTTCTCGTCAAGAAATGAAGGAAAGAGTAGAGGAAGCTCTGAATTTGGTTGGCATGTCGGACTTTAAAAAGAAAGAGCCGGCACGTCTATCAGGTGGGCAAAAGCAACGTGTAGCTATTGCTGGAGTTGTGGCTCAGAGGCCAGCTATATTAATCCTAGACGAAGCAACCAGTATGTTAGATCCTGAGGGACGTAGAGAACTGATTGAAACAGTTCAAGGAATTAGAAAAGACTACGACATGACAGTCATTTCCATTACACATGATTTAGAAGAAGTTGCTATGAGTGATCGTGTGTTGGTAATGAAAAAGGATTATTGAATCAACTAGTAGTCCCAGGGAACTTTTTTCTAGAAATGATTTAGATAAAATCGGATTGGATGATCCTTTTGCAAATCAGTTGAAACATTTTTTAAGCCAGAGTGGTTATGATTTGCCTGAACATTATTTGACAGAAAGTGAGCTAGAGGATAAGCTATGGGAATTGCTCTAGAAAATGTGAGTTATACGTATCAAGAGGGAACTCCCTTGGCTTCAACAGCTTTGTCTGATATTTCTTTGACGATTGAAGATGGTTCGTATACTGCTCTAATTGGACATACAGGAAGCGGGAAATCAACGATTTTTACAACTTTTAAAATGGTTTATTGATCCCAAGTCAAGGAAGTATTCAAGTTTTTGATACACTCATCACTGCAAATTCTAAGAATAAATACATTCGTCAGATACGTAAACAAGTTGGATTAGTATTTCAATTTGCAGAAAATCAGCTTTTTGAAGAAACTGTTTTGAAAGATGTGGCTTTTGGACCGAAAAATTTTGGAGTTTCGGAAGAAGAGGCAGAGAAGATTGCGCGAGAAAAATTGGGCATGGTCGGAATTGACGAGTCCCTTATTTGAACGTAGTCCGTTTGAACTTTCTGGTGGTCAAATGAGGCGTGTTGCTATCGCGGGGATACTTGCAATGGAGCCTGCAATCTTAGTTCTGGATGAACCAACGGCAGGCTTGGATCCTCTTGGAAGAAAAGAATTGATGAGCTTGTTTAAACAGTTGCATTTATCAGGAATGACCATTGTTTTGGTAACGCATTTGATGGACGATGTAGCTGAATATGCAGATCAAGTATTTATCATGCAAAAGGGATATTTGGTTAAAAGTGGCCAGCCGAGTGACGTTTTTCAGGACGTTGCATTTATGGAAACAGTACAGTTGGGTGTCCCTAAAATAACAGCCTTTTGTAAACGATTGGCTGATAGAGGTGTATCCTTTAAAAAACTACCAATTAGGATAGATGAATTTAAGGAGTCGTTAGATGGATAGTATGATTTTGGGGCGTTATATACCTGGAGATTCGATTGTTCACCGCTTGGATCCGCGTAGTAAATTATTGTCGATGATGTTATTGATTTTGATTGTTTTTTGGGCCAATAACTCTATCACAAATTTGATTCTTTTCATTGCGACAGGTATTTTTATCGCTTTGTCAGGTGTATCGATTTCATTCTTTATTCAGGGACTGAAGTCTATGTTCTTTTTGATCGCCTTTACGACTCTTTTTCAATTCTTTTTCATTTCAAGTGGGAATGTTATATTTGAGTTTTGGTTTGTGAGAATCACTGATTACGCTCTGCAAACAAGCTGGGATTATTTTTTGTCGCTTTGTCTTGATAATTTTCTTTTCAACTTTATTAACATTAACGACTATGCCTTTGAGTTTAGCATCAGCGGTTGAAGGATTGTTATCGCCTTTAAAGAAAGTGAAAGTTCCAGTTCATCGAAATTGGCTTGATGCTATCAATGAGTTTGTGTTTGTACCAACCTTTGATGGATGATACGACAAGGATTATGAATGCTCAGAAAGCGCGTGGAGTTGATTTTGATGAAGGAAGTATTGTTCAAAAAGTGAAGGCATTGATTCCTATTTTGATTCCTTTATTTGCAACTAGTTTAAAAAGAGCAGATTCATTAGCGATTGCTATGGAGGCGCGTGGTTATCAGGGAGGAAAAGGTAGAAGTCAATATCGACAATTAAAATGGAGTCTCAAGGACACGCTAACAATTTTTTGTCATTCTAGTGCTTGGTTTTTGCTTATTCTTATTAAAAATCGTAGTAAATTCTAAGAATTTATTAAAAATTTAAAGTAACAATTTTTTAACATAAAGGTAGGAGTATGAATCGTTTTAAAACATCAAAATATGTAATTATTGTTTTTGTCACTGTTTTGATTGTGTCGGCACTTTTAGCGACGACGTACTCAAGTACAGTTGTTACAAAAGTAGGAGATGGGATTTCATTGGTTGATAGGGTTATTCAAAAACCTTTTCAATGGTTTCATTCTATGAAATCGGATTTAAGCCACTTAACACGTACCTATAATGAAAATGAGAATCTAAAAAAACAAATCTACCAGTTAGAAGTTAAATCAAATGAGGCCGAGAGTTTAAAAAAACAAAATGAACAATTACGTCAGCTGTTGGATATGAAATCAAAGTTACAAGCTACTAAAATCTTGGCAACAGATGTCATTATGCGCTCCCCAGTATCTTGGCAACAGGAATTAACGCTGGATTCAGGTCGTTTAAAAGGGGTTTCTGAAAATATGCTAGTCATTGCAAATGGTGGTTTGATTGGTAGTGTTTCAAAAGTAGAAGAGAATTCCACAGTTGTGTAACCTTTTAAACTAAAATACAGAAAATGCTGATAAGATTTCTGTTAAAATTCAACATGGATCTGACGTGATTTATGGAATTATTATTGGATTATGATAAGGAAAATGACGTTCTTAAAATTAGTCAGTTAAATAGCAACACTGATATTAGTGTGGGTGATAAGGTTACAACAGGTGGTTTAGGGAACTTTAATGTCAAAGATATTCCTGTTGGAGATGTGGTTTCTACAACACATAGTAATGACTATTTGACACGAGAAGTAACAGTCAAATTAACAGCTAATATAAAGGATTTATATGCGGTAGAATTAGTGGGGAATTCTCTATGAGACAGTTAAGACATGTTGGTGTTTTCTATTGCTTCCTTTAATTGTTTTAATCGATGCTCACCTTAGTCAAGTAGTAGGTTCTTTTCTTTTCCCTATGTTCATTTTAAGCAGTCATTTTCTATTCTTATTTCAGTGTTTGAAACAGATTGAAGTATCAGAGTATTTTCTATTTGCTTTATTGTTTTGCTGTAGTCGGTTTAGTTTATGATATTTACTCACTTAATAGGGATAGCAACTCTTTTTATCTGTCTTGCTAGAGTATCTATATATAAATTGAACAGTATTATTTTTGATGAATCGTTGACAAAGAATCTTAGCTATTATTGTAATGAGTTTTCTATTTGATATGAACTTCATCTTATTACTCTCGTTGTCGGAATCACTGTAGATAATTTAGCAATTTTTATAGTTTATAGCTTTGGTCACCATCGATGATTTTAAATTTTATATGGATGTCCAGTTTATTTTTGAAAATATTATCTATAAGAAAGAAATAAAAATGTAACAAAGGCGTAATATTCAGTTAGCCTTTTTTGCATACTAGTATTGTGTTTAAAAGGAGGAGAGCACCTACGCATAATATGAAGATTTTAGCATCGCTTTTATTGAGCACGTGATTGGCTTCACGTTGCAGCTTTGAATACTGTGAACGCAGAAAATATTGATATTGCGCTTAATGATAATAAAATTAGCGCGTTAACATCACTAACAACAAGCGGCCCAAAAACAAGTTATGCCAGATTCAGAGCAAAGTTTCGCTATTCAAGCAGAGCAATCCAACTTACAGTCTGAAAATGATAGATTAGCAGTAGGAAGAATCTAAAAGCTTGAGGAGAGATTACAGAATTGTCTAAAAACATTGTGCTCGCAATGGTTCGTTAGAAAACGATACTCAGTAGCGCTCAAAACAAGTGGAGCTGCACCAGCTAGCATCAATACAATTGTAAATTCAAAATCAACTACGGAGGCTATTTCACGTGTTGCTGCAATGAGTGAAATTGTATCTGCTAACAATAAAATGCTAGAACAACAAAAAGCAGATAAAAAAGCTATCTCTGAAAAACAAATTGCAAATAACGATGCTATTAATACAGTTATCGCAAACCAACAAAAATTAGCTGATGATGCTCAAGCATTGACAACTAAGCAAGCTGAACTTAAAGCTGCAGAATTGAATCTTGCTGCTGAGAAAGCAACTGCTGAAGGAGAAAAAGGCAAGTTTGTTGCAAACAAAAAGAGCAGCAGAAGTAGCAGCACGTGCAGCTGCGGCGGCTGAAGCGGCATACAAAGAAAAGCAAGCAACTCAACAACAATCTATTCTTGCTTCAGCAAATACTAATTTAAACGCTCAAATACAGGCAGTTTCATCATCTACAGCAGTGGCAGAAGCTTCTTCAACTGCATCTGTTCAAGCGAAAGCTACTCCAACATATAATACAAATGCTTCAACTTATCCTATTGGGGAATGTACTTGGGGAGTTAAAACTTTAGCACTTGGGCAGGAGATTAGTGCAGTAATGGAGCGCAGTGGGCTACAAGTGCAGCAGCGGCGGGATTCCGTACAGGTTCAACGCCTCAAGTTGGTGCAATTGTATGTTGGAATGATGGCGGTTATGGACACGTAGCGGTTGTAACAGCTGTTGAATCAACAACGCGTATTCAAGTTTCAGAATCAAACTACGCTGGTAATAGATCAATCGGAAATTATCGTGGTTGGTTCAATCCAGCATCTTATCCAGGAGTTGTTAGTTACATTTATCCAAACTAATAAATAGAACTCTATCTGAATGAACTGCACCCCAAAAGTTAGACAGAACAAATCTAACTTTTGGGGTGTTTTATAGTATCTTAATGTAAGAAGACACTGGCCAATAATGAGAATTCTATTCTCCACAGTGACCAGAGCTGGCATTATTAGCACGCATCTTATTATCAATTTTTAGAAGATAAGGATTCAACCATCCTTCTCCCACAAGGGAAATAGGTCCAGATAATGGGATAATGGAACTTTTGGAATTTTTGAAATCATTGATGTTTTATTGTTATGAGAAGATGTTTCAATCGATTAATCAATTGGAACGATGCTATCGCAGACTATATTGTTTATAGAACAACAAAAGAATTAGAAGTCAAACTTTTTGGAGCCAGTACAATTTGAGTCTTTTTAACAAATTCACAAATCAAGTTCCACTGGTTTTTACTAATACTTGATTTCATCAAGCTTTCCGAAATGAATAGAAACAAGAGCGCACAAAAATTATCTTATCTGAAAGTGTCTTAGATTAAGTTCTCACTTTAGAAAAAGTAGTTGAGTCTTCTAGCATAAATTGTCTTATAGCTTGAACGTTTCCCGCGCTCTAAACCTAGTTTAGATATCATTATGGTCTGAAAAGGGTAAGGTGTTTATGTTTTGTCATAGCTAGACCTCATTTCTAACTCAAACGTCTCATACTTAATTCCACCATAAAAATCCATTTTAGACTAACTTCCACTTCGGCTAGCCAAGTGGAAGTTACTTTGAGAAGTTACCCGTTACCATTTTTAGTGGATATTACTAAAAATAGCTTGAAAATATTGAGTAAGTATGATAGAATAATAGCTGTCGTGTAAACGATAATACTCATTCTTGATGAATTGTGAAACTGTTGCCCTTGGGTCGTTTTGCGAGTTGAAGTCAAGAAGAGGAAAAAAACAAAAAGGAGAAATACTCATGGCAGTAATTTCAATGAAACAACTTCTTGAGGCTGGTGTACACTTTGGTCACCAAACTCGTCGCTGGAACCCTAAGATGGCTAAGTACATCTTTACTGAGCGTAACGGAATCCACGTTATCGACTTGCAACAAACTGTAAAATACGCTGACCAAGCATACGACTTTCATGCGTGATGCAGCAGCTAACGATGCAGTTGTATTGTTTGTTGGTACTAAGAAACAAGCAGCTGATGCAGTTGCTGAAGAAGCAGTACGTTCAGGTCAATACTTCATCAACCACCGTTGGTTGGGTGGAACTCTTACTAACTGGGGAACTATTCAAACACGTATCGCTCGTTTGAAAGAAATCAAAACGTATGGAAGAAGATGAACTTTCAGTTCTTCCTAAGAAAGAAGTTGCACTTCTTAATAAACAACGTGCACGTCTTGAAAAATTCTTGGGTGGTATCGAAGATATGCCTCGTATCCCAGATGTTATGTACGTAGTTGACCCACATAAAGAGCAAATCGCTGTTAAAGAAGCTAAAAAATTGGGAATCCCAGTTGTAGCGATGGTTGACACAAATACTGATCCAGATGATATCGATGTAATCATCCCAGCTAACGATGACGCTATCCGCGCTGTTAAATTGATCACAGCTAAATTGGCTGACGCTATCATCGAAGGACGTCAAGGTGAAGATGCAGTAGCAGTTGAAGCAGAATTTGCAGCTTCAGAAGCTCAAGCAGATTCAATCGAAGAAATCGTTGAAGTTGTAGAAGGCGACAACGCTTAATTTCATACAAATAGTAATTACCTAGGAGGGCGGGGCTTTAGCCCGGCTCTCCTATTTTAAAAATATAGGAGAATCAAAATGGCAGAAATTACAGCTAAAACTTGAAAAGAGTTGCGTGAAAAATCTGGTGCCGGTGTTATGGACGCTAAAAAAGCTGGTAGAAACAGACGGTGACATCGAAAAAGCGATTGAATTGCTTTCGTGAAAAGAGTATGGCTAAGGCAGCTAAAAAAGCTGACCGTGTTGCTGCAGAAGGTTTGACTGGTGTTTATGTTAACGGTAATGTTGCAGCAGTTATTGAAGTCAACGCTGAAACTGACTTCGTTGCGAAAAATGCTCAATTCGTTGAATTGGTAAATACTACAGCTAAAGTTATTGCTGAAGGAAAACCTGCTAACAATGAAGAAGCTCTTGCTTTGACAATGCCCTTCAGTGTGAAACTCTTGAAGCTGATATGTATCTCGCAACAGCTACTATCGGAGAAAAATCTCATTCCGTCGCTTTGCATTGATTGAAAAACAGACGCACAACACTTCTGGAGCTTACCAACATAACGGTGGACGTATCGGTGTTATTTCAGTTGTTGAAGGTGGAGACGAAGCACTTGCTAAACAATTGTCAATGCACATCGCAGCGATGAAACCAACAGTTCTTTCTTACAAAGAATTGGATGAGCAATTCGTTAAAGATGAGTTGGCACAATTGAACCACGTTATCGACCAAGACAACGAAAGTCGTGCAATGGTTAACAAACCAGCTCTTTCCACACTTGAAGTATGGATCAAAAAGCTCAATTGACTGATGAAGTGATTGCACAAGCTGAAGAAGCTATCAAAGCTGAATTGGCTGCAGAAGGTAAACCTGAAAAAATTTGGGATAAAATCATTCCAGGTAAAATGGATCGTTTCATGCTTGACAACACTAAAGTTGACCAAGCATACACACTTCTTGCACAAGTTTACATCATGGATGATAGCAAGACAGCTGAAGCATACCTTGAATCAGTTAACGCTTCAGCAGCTGAGTTCGCTCGCTTTGAAGTTGGTGAAGGTATCGAGAAAAGCTGCAAACGACTTCAAGCTGAAGTTGCAGCCACAATGGCAGCAGCCTTGAATAATTCATAATAAAAAGGAAGCCAAATTTGCTTCCCTTTTTCTATGCAGTAGATCTTATAGGAGATGTTTACTATTTTAAGGTAGTAAATAAAAAGCCCTATAAAAGGGCTAAAAGTGCATTTAGGAGACTACACTTCAAATTCGTAGAGTGCTGTAGACAAATAACGTTCGCCGTTATCTGGTGCTAGAGCAAGGACTTTCTTACCTGTACCTAATTTCTTAGCAACTTCAATTGCTCCGTAGATAGCTGCAGCTGAAGAAATACCAACAAGGAATCCTTCTTTTCCACCAATCTCACGGCCAGTGCCCAGAGCATTGTCTGATGTTACACGAACGATACCATCATAGGCGTTTGTATCAAGTGTATCAGGAATAAATCCAGCTGAGATACCTTGAATTTTGTGAGGACCAGGTTTTTCACCAGACAGAATAGCAGATTCATCTGCTTCTACTGCAAAAACTTGAATGCTTGAATTTGCTGTTTTGAGTGCATGAGAAACACCAGAAATTGTTCCACCGGTACCAACTCCAGCAACAAAGGCATCTAATCCATCTTTACCGAAAGCAGCTAGTATCTCAGCTCCTGTTGTTCTTTCGTGTACTTCTGGATTAGCTGGATTGTCAAATTGAAGAGGAAGGAAACCATCACGTTCAGCAGCGATTTCTTGAGCTTTAGCAATAGCACCCTTCATTCCTTCACTACCAGGAGTAAGGACGAGCTCAGCTCCATAAGCTTGGATAATCTTACGTCGTTCCACACTCATAGTTTCAGGCATAACAATGACAACTTTTATAGCCTTTAGCAGCACCTACCAAGATAAAGTCCAATACCAGTGTTTCCACTAGTTGCTTCGACAATAGTAGAACCAGGTTTTCAGAATCCCATCGTATTCTGCTTTTTCAATCATGCTAAGAGCGATACGGTCTTTTTACAGATGAACCCAGGGATTAAATGCTTAAGCTTTACATAGACGTCCGCAGCCCTTCTGGTACTATGTTGTTGAGTTTAACAATCGGAGTTTGACCGATTAATTCAGTAATGTTGTTATAAATAGACATATGAATACCTCTTTGTATAAGATATTTCTAGTATAACGCTATCTCATACCATTTGTAAATATAGAAATCTATCGAAGTGATAGGATTTTTATATCACTTGATAGCATTAGGTCTAAAGCCATTAATTTCAAGCGATTGTGATAAGCCAATTCTAGCAAATAGGTATAAAGTGGAATGATATCTGTTTTTCTTAGGAATTCAAAATTTATGAGCACTAAAATGCTCATTATGTGCTTTTAGAAAGACATTTTCTAAATAAGTAGCATAGTAATTTCACTATCATCTATACCTGCTCCTGCAGTTTCCATTTCAACGTTAACAATGTTCATCAAAAAGATTGATTTAACGGACATCTTACGACCAGTAGCGCCTTGTTTATCTGTAAAGATAATACGGATATTTGTAAATATAATTGAGTCACGAATCAGTTTATATCCACTTTGAATTTCTTCATTTTCTAGTAGATATTGTCCATATTCTTTGATAAGAGTTTCTTTGTTTTGCTCGCTAAAGTTACCAGCGAGTCCCTTGAATGAATTTTCCAAATGCCATATTTTTCTCCTTTGTTTACACTAAGTTTACAGGAACTTCAACTTCGTAAACCTTGATCAGTTAAAGTAACTTTTCCATTAAAAAACTCCACCAGTGCAGCTTTAATATTTTCTTTTTCTTCTTTATCAACATAAATCATCGTATCGACTTGATCTGTAAAGTTTGTCTCAAGTTCCATGAGATCATGTTCCTTAAGAAAGTTACTGTACTCTTGGTACTGAGCGTAAGACATTTGAATAGCAATGCCAGCCTGTTCCTTTATTTCAATGATGCCAATTTCTTTGACAGCTAAGGCAACACTGCCTGCGTAAGCACGAATCAATCCTCCAGCGCCTAGTTTAATGCCACCAAAGTAGCGTGTCACTACCACACAGACATTGGTGAGATTGTGATTTTCTAGCACCCCAAGCATGGGAACGCCAGCAGTACCACTGGGCTCACCATCATCACTTGTACGTTTGATTTCACTACGTTCTCCAATGATAAAGGCAGAGCAGTTATGCGTAGCTTTGTAGTGTTCTTTTTGATGGCAGTAATGAAGTCACGAGCCTCTTCTTCGCTATAAACACGCTTGGCATGACAGATAAAGCGTGATTTTTTGATTTCTTCTTGGACTTGACCGTCCTCTTTAATTGTTCTAAATTCCATGATTTAATTGTACTCAAAAATCATCTAAAGCGCTAGGTTTTTACGAATAAAGAAGTATGAAAAGTAAATCCAAATTATCTCGGTCGTTTGTTTACGGAGAATGAATTAACAGAAGAGGAACGTCAGTTGGCGGAGAAACTTCCAGCAATGAGAAAGGAGAAAGGGAAACTTTTCTGTCAACGTTGTGATAGTGCTATTCTAGAAGAATGGTATTTGCCCATCGGTGCTTACTATTGTCGGGAGTGCTTTAATTATGAAGAGAGTTAGAGTGATCAAGCTTTATACTATTTCCAGCAGGAGGATTTTTCCGAAGCAAGATGTTCTTAAATGGCGTGGTCAATTAACCCCTTTTCAAGAGAAGGTGTCAGAGGGACTGATTCAAGCAGTAGATAAACAAGAGCCAACCTTGTTCATGCGGTAACAGGAGCTGGAAAACAGAAATGATTTATCAGTTGTGGCTAAGGTCATTAATGCTGGTGGATGCGGTTTGTTTTAGCTAGTCCTCGTATAGATGTTTGTTTGGAGCTATACAAACGCCTGCAGAGATGATTTTTGCTTGCGAGATATCTCTATTACACGGAGAATCAGAGCCGTATTTTCGAACACCACTAGTTGTTGCAACGACACATCAGTTATTGAAAGTTTTATCAAGCTTTTGATTTACTGATAGTGGATGAAGTAGATGCATTTTCCTTATGTTGACAATCCATACGCTTTACCATGCTGTCAAAGAATAGTGTAAAGGAGAATGGATTGAGAATCTTTTTAACAGCGACTTCGACCGATGAGTTAGATAAGAAGGTCCGTTTAGGAGAATTAAAACGATTGAGTTTGCTAGGTGATTTCATGGGAAATCCCATTTGATTATTCCTAAACCAGTTTGGTTATCTGATTTCACGATAGTCTAGATAAGAGGTGTTTTGTCAGCAAAGTTAAAAGCCCCATATTGAGAAACAGAGAAGACAGATTTTCCATTGCTGATTTTTGCATCAGAAATTGAGAAAAGGAGAGAAATTAAAAGAAATCCTGCAGAGCAATTTCCCATGAGAAAATTGGCTTTTGTGTCCTCTATTACAGAAGATCGATTAGAGCAGGCAAGTCTTTCGAAATGGGAGACTGACCATACCCATCAGCACAACTATCTGGAGCGTGGTGTCACTTTCTCGTGTAGATGTTTTTTTGTAGTAGAGGCTAAATCATCGTCTTTTACTAAGTCTAGTTTAATTCAAATTGGAGGTCGTGTCGGTCGGAGGCATGGACAGACCGACAGGAGAATTGGTTTTCTTTCATGACGGTCTGAAATGTCTCCATTAAAGAAAAGCTATTAAAGAGATTAAATAGATGAATAAGGAGGCAGGTTTGTGAGCTGTTTGTTATGTGGACAGAGTATCAAGAATGATTTAGCTTTTAGAAGTTTATTACTTTTAAAGAATAAAGAAAAATAATGTTTGCGTAGATTGTTTATCTGGATCTCGAGAAAATTAGTGAAGAACACTGCCCAAAACTGTATGAAAATTGGCGTCAACTCAAGTGTCAAGATTGTCAATATTGGTGTAAAGAAGGAATCGTGAGTTAATCACAGTGCTATTTTTACTTACAATCAAGCCAAGGAAAGAGTTTTTTTAGTAGGTATAAAGTTTGATGGACGATCTCTAAGAAAAAGTTTTTCGCTCTGATTTTTATCTGAGGAGTTAAAAATTTAAAGAGTATCAATTTGTAGTTATTCCATTTAAGTTCTGAAAGATATCATAATAGAGGCTTTAATCTAGGGTTGAGGGGTTAGTGGATGCAGCAGGATTTTCCTCTTATGACTTATTAGGTAAAAGAGAGGAAAAAGGCTAGTTGCTACTAAAAATAGAGTAGAACGTTTGACCACGAAACTTCCTTTCTTTATCAAAAAGTGAGTCAGATATTCCCTAAGAAAAATCCTACTTATAGATGATATTTATACTACTGGAACAACTATAAATCGTGTGAAGAGACTGTTGAAGAAACTGGCGTTGAGGATGTCAAAACATTTTCCCTTGTAAGATGAGGCAAAAAATTGCAAAAATCAAATGAAAGCGTTATAATAAAAATATAAAAACAAAAAAATGTTTAGAAAGAAGGTACTCATAGATTAAATATAGTATCCGTGGTGAAAACCCAGAAGTAACTAGAAGCACTCGTGATTATGTAGTTTCTAAACTCGAAAAGATCGAAAAGTACTTTCAAGCAGAACAAGAGTTGATGCTCGGATTAATTTGAAAGTGTATCGTGAAAAACTGCTAAAGTAGAAGTAACAATTCCCACTTGGATCTATTACCTTTCGTGCAGAAGATGTATCTCAAGATATGTATGGATCAATTGATCTTGTAACAGATAAGATTGACCGTCAAATTGCAAAAATAAAACTAAAAATCGAAACGTAAAAATAAAAATAAAGTTGCAAAAAGTCAATTATTTACAGATGCTTTGGTTGAAGATTCAAATGTTGTTCAGTCTAGAGTTGTTCGTTCAAAACAAATTGACTTGAAAACCAATGGATTTAGAAGAAGCAACTGCAAAAATGGATTTACTGGGATCATGATTTCTTTATCTTGTAGATGTTGAGGACCATACAACGAATGTTATTTATCGTCGCGAGGATGGTGAAATTGGTTTACTAGAAGTTAAAGGAACGGTAATATTTCGTAAACTTAGATATCTTTGGCCCAGAGTCAAAACCGAAGAGGACCACTAGGTTCCTCCTTTTTGTTGTTCAAATTAAAAACGACTCGTATGATGTAAATATGAAGCATTTGAGCGAAACAGTAGTATTTGTTTTCGATGGTAATGGTTTAGACTGATGTCGAACTTGACTGAGTCTGGTTTGAGAGATAAACAGTTAGTCATATCAGGTCTTTATTCCTATTTCATGATTGTGATATAATTAACCAGTAACATGATTTAGTGTTGAAATTTTGTATTCTACTTTTGAAATAGAGAAAGGACATTAGGAAAGGAGTAAGATATGAGACAGCTAGCTAAGGATATCGATAGCTTTTTGAACGAGGTGATTTTGCAAGCTAGAAAATCAGCATGAAATATTGATAGGCACTGTACCAGCGATGTTGCTTTTAACCAATACCCAGGAGCATATTCTCATGCTCTTGTCAGAGGAGTCTTTTAACTAATTCAGACTTTAGCTCGTCGATCAAATGTTAGTCAGGCAGCCGTAAAGCAAGGCTATTAAATCTCTGGTCAAGAAGGGATGCTTGAGACGTCCAGTGATCCTAAGGATGCGCGTGTTATCTTTTTATCAATTGACAGATATGGCTCGTCCAGATTGCTGAAGAGCATCATCACCACCATGAGCATACACTTTTAACCTATGAACAAGTAGCGATTAAGCTTTATCTCCAAAATGAACAAAAAGTGATTCAGCGATTTTTGACTGCTTTAGTAGGAGAAATCAAATAATGCGATATATTACAGTAGAGGATTTGTCCTCTATTATGATAAGGGAGCCGTTCTGGAACATATCAATCATAGTGTTGATAGTGGAGAATTTGTTACCTTTAACTGGAGAGAAATGGAGCTGCCAAGTAAGACGAACTCCTATTAGGCGTCTGGATCCTGCAACCACGCATTGCGAGGTGAGCATTAAAGACAAATACGCTCAGGTAAGAAATTGAGAATAGCCTATCTTCCCAGCAGATTGCCAGTTTTAATGCTGGTTTCTGCGCATGGTTTATGAATTTGATCAAGTCGGTCGTTATCCGCGAAAGCGGTTGGTCTGTCAGCCTGAATGCTCGCGATGAGGAGCATATATCAAGGCCAGTCTTGATCCAGTTGAAGCATGGGAACACCGAGACAAACGCTTTGGGTCTCTATCTGAGGGCAAAAGCAGAGAGCGGTGATTGCGCGTATGTTTGCTTCTTGATCCAGATGTGTTTATCCTAGATGAGCCGACAACGGGGATGGATGCAGGAAGTAAAAACGAATTTTACGAACTCATGCACCACAGCGCCCATCATCATGGCAAGGCTGTTTTGATGATTACCCATGACCCTGAAGAAGTTAAGGACTATGCGGACCGCAATATTCATCTGGTCCGTAATCAAGACTCACCATGGCGGTTGTTTTCATGTTCATGCAGAATGATCAGGAGGTGGCAATGCTTAGTTTGTTATCTGCGACTTTATGCAACGCGCCTTTCTGGCGGGTTATCGCGAGTCTTTTCTCGCCAGTATTGGGAACCTTTCTTATCTTGCGCCGTCAGAGTTTGATGAGTGATACCTCAGTCACGTCTCGCTTTCGGGTGTAGCCTTTGGTCTGGTATCTGGGGATTTCTCCGACTATTTCAACTATTGCTATTGTCTTGATTGCGGCGGTCTTTCTGGAGTATCTCCGTACGGTTTACAAGAGCTTTATGGAAATCGGGACAGCTATCCTCATGTCAACAGGTCTGGCTGTTTCTCTGATTGTCATGAGCAAGGGTAAAAGCTCTAGTTCTATGAGTTTGACCAGTACCTTTTGTTCATATCAGACGATTAGTGAGAGCAGGTGATTTCCCTTTTGTCATTGCTGGCGGTTGTTTTGATTTTGACCTTCCTCTTCTCTTCGTCCAATGGTATATCTTGACCTTTGATGAGTGATACGGCTTTGTAGATGGTTTGCCTGTTCGTACCATGTCCATTCTTTTAACATGGTGACAGCGTTATTGCCCTCTTATGATTCCTGCAGCAGGAGCTCTTCTGGTATCGACCATTATGGTCTTGCCAGCTAGTATTGCTCCTTGCGTCTGGGGAAAAACTTTAAATCGGTTATGTTGCTTGCCAGTGCGATTGGATTTTTGGGAATGGTAGCAGGGACTTTACATTTCCTACTATGCAGAAACACCTGCAAGCGCAAGTATAACGATTATCTTTGTAAGTGTCTTTTCTACCATCAGTTTAGTAAGATCGTTTTATCAAATAGGAGAATGACATGAAAAATTGGCTCTATTGCTAGCCAGTCTATGTGCTCTTCTTTTAGTGGCTTGTTCCAATCAAAAAGCAGGCAGATGGCAAATTAAAATATCATGACAACCTTTTACCCTGTCTCATGAATTTACCAAACAAGTCGCAGGAGATACGGTTAATGTAGAGCTCTCATCGGTGCTGGTACAGAACCCCATGAATATGAACTGTCTGTCAAGCGGTGCCAAAACCAAGATGCAGACACCTTTGTTATGAGAAATGAAAAACATGGAAACTTGGGTCCCTAAAATTGCTAGAATACATGGATAAGAAAAAGGTCAAACCATCAAGGCGACAGGCGACATGTTGCTTTTACCAGGTGGTGAGGAAGCAGAGGAGACCATGACCATGGAGAAGAAGGCCATCACCATGAGTTCGATCCCCATGTTTGGTTATCACCAGTTCGCTGCCATTAAACTGGTAGAGCACATCCAGTGACAGCTTGTCAGCAGATTATCCTGATAAAAAGCCACCTTTTGAGAAGAATGCTGCTGCTCTATATCGAAAAATTGCAAAGCCTTGGATAAGGCTTATGCAGAAGGCTTATGTCTCAAAGCCAAACAAAAGAGTTTTTGTGACCAACACGCAGCCTTTAACTATCTCTGCTTTGGGACTATGGACCAAACAAGTCGCAATCTCAGGGACTTTCTCCAGATGCAGAGCCATCAGCAGCTCGCTTGGCAGAATTGACAGAGTACGTCAAGAAAAATAAAATTGCTTATATCTACTTTGAAGAAAAATGCCTCACAAGCCCTTGCTAATACACTCTCAAAAAGAAGCAGGTGTCAAAAACAGATGTCCTCAATCCTTTTGGAAAGTCTGACAGAAGAGGACACCAAGGCTGGAGAAAAACTACATCTCCGTGATGGAGAAAAACCTCAAGGCTCTAAAACAAACAACAGACCAAGAAGGTCCAGCAATTGAACTCTGAAAAGGCAGAGGATACCAAGACAGTTCAAAAATGGTTATTTTCGAGGATGCAGACGTCAAGGACCGCACCTTGAGTGACTATGCAGGTAACTGGCAATCCGTTTATCCTTTCCTGAAGATGGAACTTTTGATCAGGTCTTTGACTATAAGGCTAAGTTGACTGGTAAGATGACTGCAGGCTGAGTACAAGGCTCTACTATACAAAAAGGCTATCTAGACAGATGTGACTAAGATTAATATCACCGATAACACTATGGAATTTGTTCAAGGATGGCAAAGCAAAAACATACTTACAAGTATGTTGGTAAGAAAAATCTCGACTCACAAGAAAGGTAATCGTGGCGTGCGCTTTCCTTTTGAAGCGACAGATGCTGATGCTGGACAATTCAAGCATGTTCAGTTTAGCGACCACAATATCGCCCCTGAGTTATAGGCAGAACATTTCCATATCTTCTTTGGAGGACATAAGCCAAGAAGCCCTCTTGAAGAAATGGACAACTGACTAACCTACTATCCAGATAATCCCATCTGGACAAGAAATCGCTCAAGAAATGTTGGCGCATTGATGAGGAAACCGACTAGTTCATAAGAGCTTAGCCCATTTTATAGTTTGGGGTGTTAATATCACCATAAATTTCATGACATTTTGCTCTGTCTCTATCCCATTTTAAGCTTTTATGAAGCCTTTCCTGCTGAGTTTTGGCAAAGGATAAATTTATAGCAAACGAAACAAAAATACATGCAACGTGGTATAACCTTTCCATATGGCTATTCAGATTGTAAAAAAAGTTCTCAGCCTATTGTATGAACAGGTATAACAGAAGCGTCAATATCGCTTTCCAAATCTCACGTAATACCATTTATGCATTGGTTGTGCTAAAAGAGAAAACAGGAGAGCAAACACACAATAGGAATTAAACCAAGAAAAGCTGATAGATAGACTTAAAACATTCATTGACAATCCATGACGCTTATTCATCAGCTAGTTTGAATTTGCTGTCATCCAACTACCATCCACTAGGTTTTCAAAGTTATGGGATACTTGAAAAAAAAAGAAATCAGACCCAGCCATGAACAAGACCTAGAAAAGTAGATTTATTTTCAAAAGTTTTAAGAGTTTAAAGTACTAGCACTGTTTATATTGATGTAGGATTCGATATTTTATCGAGAATATGGTCGTTCATTAAAAGACCGTGTTAATAAGAGGTAATGTATTCAAAGAAGATATCGAGGATTTCTTTGGTTGCAGGGCTAATAAATGATGTGGTGAGTTAATCGTTCCAATATTCCGCCGAAGAGACGATGACGAGCGACTTTTGAAGCTTGGTTTGTAGTTTCATCAACATTAAATACACCATCAGTTATTATTATGATGCAAGACCTACAGAATGTAGCTAGAGACGAGGAAGAGCCTAGTGCCTTACCTTTTCCTCCCACTCACCTGAGTACAACTTATTGAGAAAATATAGGTCATAACAAAAAGTGTCCAAAAGGCATGAATGTCATACTTTTTTGAGGCTCTTTGTCTTGTTCTTGATTCAATTTACTTATTTTCATCAAAATATTAGCCAACAATTCACAAATAATTGAGGCACTCCACAAGCAAAAGTACATAATAGAGGTAGTTACAGTAGCGTGGTGTGGGCGCAGGAGGAAATAGCAATGGCTACATTTACAATTCCAGCAGGTCAACCTTATTGGTGGAAGTTAAAGCAATGGTGGTCTCAGTCATGAATTTGGTTGTAAAAGGTACTTTTGGTGATAGATAAAATTATTGAAATGAAAGTGATATTTTGCCTAAGATTTTAAAACTATTAGATAATTGAGGGTATTGAATATAATTTTTATGATGTGTCCTAATCCGACCCCAGAAAAATGTTACAGATGGTGTAAGAGCCTGCGAAGAAATGAATGTGATTTCACCATTAGTGTAGGGGTACACTACAGGATGCGGCTAGCTGTATTTCTATCATTGCAACAAAATGGTAGTAAAACCACAAGATTGCGAAGGTCTCCATAAGTTCATAAAAGGCTTGCCAGTTGTTACTATCAATACAACCGCAGGAACTCTGCAGAGATTACGATTAACTACGTGATTATTGAGGAAGAACGCAGGTTAAAATGGTCATGGTTGATAAAAACAGTCTTGCTCTTATATCAGTCAATGACCCAGAGCCCAGCGTTTTCAAACCCAAAGATCTAACTGCTGCGACAGGCGGATGTTTTACCCACGCTTGGCAGAAGCCTTTGGTCACCTATATATGATGTAAATTCAGAAGCCTCTCGCTGGAGCGATTAACCTTATCAGCAATACCTTCCACGCGCAGTCGCAAAACGGGCATGACATCAGCGCGTGAGGCCGCGGTCAATGCCATCTCTCGGCGGTAAGGAGCTAATACCGGCCGAAGCATGTTCATTCTAATGGCTCACCAACTTGGTGCAGTCTATAACGCACTTCATGGTGTCGACAGTGTGATGCCCAGTTGTGGAACGTGAAAATGCCAACGTACTCTACAATGTAGCTAAAGTTTTATATTCCATATTGAAGGTAAAATGATGAAGAATGAAGTTCTATGCCATTGCAGATTGGAAACTCTGAAACTGGTAGGTATTCCGAAGAAAACTACTGAATTTAATGGCTGAAGAAATACCTGATTCGGAATACTCTAAGAATGCTTTTAATTGGCTCGTGCACCAGGGGTAATCCATTCAGCGCCAATCCTTTAGAAGAAACGATTGTGATTTTATAAAGAGTTGCTTAGTGAAAGGACTCTAAATAAGAACTATATGCCTATATGATAGAGCACTTATAAATACCGAAAATTCTATTTTATAAATCTAGTTTAAAAAGAAAACCAATTTGGCAATGTTGAATCTACACCCCAGGTTAGCAGGAAAGTCAAACTTTTGGTGTTTTGATGAATGAACGGACAATGTAGAGTTTAAATCAGACTAAAACGATCACTACTATTTCCTTCACAGTTAATATTTCAGAAAAACCGTGGCAAAAACCACAGCCTTTGAACAAAGGTAACAGAAAATAATGATGGCAATCGTCGCAGGATGATAACAACATTTTGATGATTTTTGTATGGTTTGTGTGTTCTGTTGTTGATAGTCACACTCGAGTACAGTTTACGGGTTCGTCAGCGTTTGCGGCGATTATTAACGTTTTGGGAAATACCAAAAGCGCCGCCGGCTGAAGCGGTATTCATATTCGCTTGCCTTTGGGATTGACTCGATTGCAGCCCGGATTCACAGGCTTGCCGCAAAAGCGATATTGGTGGTTGACCAAGACCATGACAATGTGTCTGTTATGATGAAAATGTGAAGCGACCTGCACCGTGTCAATGAGCAGAGCCACAGATGCCCACTAAACCCGTTATGTCCAGAACTTCAGATTAAATCTTATATCGAAGACGTCCTTCGCCTCTGTTCCCCAAATTAACCGGATGAATTGTTTGAGAAAAAGATGAGATTGTCTTTGAGGTCAACACCGCGGCAGAAGAAATGACCACCACGGCCATGCTACTATCTAGAAAACCTTGACGCGCTAAGGTCGAAACCAGATGCAGAAGTCAAGCAATCCATGAATGAAACTTAATGCGGCGCAACGTGCGGGCCGCAGCAAGAACTGGCGGAAGCAGACAAGACAAAATCGTCAGCCAAAGCCGAAGTAGAAAAAGATCGCTTTATGGTGGGGATTGCCCAACAACGTAAGGCGATTGTGGATGGATTGCGCAGAGTCTATCACAGAACTCAAGGGAAGCCAATGTTGGCATGACAGGAAAGAGCAAATTATGTCCATCCTTTTGACCAACCAGTATTTGACACCTGAATACTTTTGCCTCTAAAGGAAATCGCCTACCAAATACGCCAAATGGTAGTGGATGATATTCGCGGTTGGTAAATCTTGGTTCTGCCCTTCTGCGCTGAGGGAAGAATACAGGAAGAATTTTGAGGCTATTAAACCTTTATCGTCGATTTTATGAATCTTAAGAAAATCACAACATAGTGAGTACCATAATTCTGGTACAACAGAAAATTGGGAAGTTCGTTATTTGTTTTGTCAGGCCTTTTGAGGGTAGCCCCGCCGACCTCTCCAAACTCATCTGCTACGAGCTGTGGACAGTTTTACCATCGTCTCTGATAAGAAGTGGATTGCATAACCGCCGCGTACGGAATTTGTTTGCTCGGGACGGCGGAAATAATTACACTTTATGGGAAATAAAGCAACAGCCTCTGCTGCAGGATAGAAACCAAGAATGGCGCAGGCTAGCGATTTGGATAGATATCAACGGTCATTCCGGCGTTTGCCCGTGCCAACAGTTTCACGGTCATTGTCAGACACACCAGAGATTCTATAATGATTATGACTCCCATCAGCCACAGGCTAGTAGTCACATCCCATGTTCATTCTTCCTCACTGAACTAAACGGCCAAAGTATACTGCTGTGGGATAAGTATGGAGATATCCTGTTGGTTTATCCAATGCTCTGTCTAGAGCTAATGGGAAATCGAGAAAAACCTTTTAGGAAAAAAAGGGGCAAGAGATCCAACTGGTAGAAGATAGTGTAAGAAATGGCAGGTAAGATAGCCAGACTTAGCTTACGTTCAGAGAGAGCGTCACAACTGGATGCGTATGGTCAAGATCTTCTATCTTTTATTTTGACTTTTGGACCAAGATGGGGAACTGGGAAGCAAGTGTATTAATCACCATTTTTGTGTAGATTGAAGCATCACCTGATTGTGACGGTAGATAATGACAAACAAGCCAATAGCGAATGCTATCAAGCTCAGAAAATAGTCGCTGAAGGCAAGATCTTCCATGGAAGAGAACTTGTTCTGGTTTAGAGTTTGACTGCTGGACACTAAAACAAATGCCATACTCAGAGGTGATTTAAGATAGCAATTTAAATTTTCAGTAGGGCAAGTAGGGCAAAGATCTTCACCTGGAGTAGACAGAAGGTTTGATATTCGGGTGGAAAATCCGCTGTTGGCGGCGTTAGCGATAGCGGGTAATAGGATCTATCCACAAACTGTGATAACTCTTGTGAATAAAATAGAGACATGTCTTTGGGATGTGTTGTAGGCAAGCTGTCATCACCGGTGGTTTCTGCGCTTATCAGCAGGATTATTTATAATATTTGGCAGTTTATTAATATCAACTATTAACTTCCCATTTGCAGGTCGCAGAAAGTCTGTTTTACTAGATTCTGTCCTGTAGGCCTGATCTGTACCCATACGGGAAAAGGTTCTGTCCAAATTTCCTTTTATCCCTTTAGTCCCAACACTTTTATGACTTTGTGAATGGGGAGGTTGCGGTGAAACTGAATGTTTGACCCAGTAGCTTGACAAAGGTGTGGTTACTACAGAGTTCCAAGTCTTGCCAGTATTGACCAAGATTTCAATGCCAGAACTCCCCCAACTATCACCAAAAGCAGCTAAGCAGCCTCTACACTTGGAAAAGTCTAGCTGCTATCATGACAGTCCACTTGATTGTTGGAGGAAAGAAAGCACGTTTCAGAGAAGATACAATATTTTAATTTAATTGGAACAGTGGATGGAATCGTGCCTATCATGATGAAATCATGCCTTGCAACTTCAAGCCAGAAACACAAAAAACGTGAGTTTTCTTCCTTAAAGCTTCGATGGAGATAAAATCTCAATATATCCTTTCTTTCCGATAATTAAGGAGGTTGTCAGTCAGCAGTCATGACATGCAGCGGAGTTTGCGAGTTGCTATAAAAAGAAATGACATGTTACTCGAACTAGGATAGCATGTTTTGTTTTGAACACCTTTTTCTGAATGATTTCTAGTGAGGGAGAATATCTATTTTTATACATCAAACTTATTTATTTTACTAAAAGCAAAAATGTATGCGTTATCTTTCCGACGCATCAAATAGCATCATTAACATATGACATCTCAGAACTATGTATATTCATGCGCATGCGAAATAGAATGGTTTCTGGAGAAATTGCATCACATTCTCCAAAACGCTGGCGAAAATTTTCAAATCAAATTAGTTGCATAGACATCATAAAATAAAGTAGTATAGGTTTCACGTAAGGATCTCGCACTAACTCATACAACTAGCCGTTGGCTGAAGAAACGGCTAGTTTCCCGTGAAAATCCAAAATATACTTTCAAAAGTGAGATCCTCAAAATTAATGGACAAACAAAATCATCAATGAGTCGCGCTGAGCGTCTACATGTCGTGAAAAGGCAACACGCTGTCCAAATCCGCAAGTACAGCTTTGGTGCGGCTATTAGTGTAGCCAAGTGGCTGCCTCTTTCATGTTCTTAGGTAATGGAGCTGTATCAGGTCACACTTGCACCAGGACTGCACGCCACTGGCACACAATCAGCACTCTGATAGCCCATCAACTGCACCAAGCACCCAGCAGCAAAACCAGGTGTGTAGAAGAAACTATCACAAACCAAAGCAGAAAGACTCCAGCAGCAAAAAACCAGCTGGAGAAGAATCGAATAACTCCAGCAGCAAAACCAGCTGCAATTCAGAAGCAACAAATTCCAGCTTTTAGACACAACAAAACTAGAAAAAATACATCAGAAATCGAAGCAAAATTTGATATAATGTACTTATGCAGATAAAACTGAAGCATCTAATAAAAGACAGCCAGATTTAGAGGCTGCAAAAGCTTACCAGAACAAAGTAAACACATTGAAATTATAAAGCACAGCAAACTTGTAACTACAGCCACCATTGTTAGATTAAAAGCTAAACCCTGTAGAGAAAAAGAAACTCCAGAAGTACACTACCACGGAAAAGAAACCAGGTAAAAGAGCAGAAAATACTGAACCAAAAGCTGGAACTAACCTAATCGAAACACAGGTTCTGTGACCTCCACGTAATGAGAAAGCAATTTGATAAATGTGTTAGTTTAGGAAACAGCGAACAGCCCAGCCAGCTGAATTTCCATACTAAATGTAGCGATGTGTCAAATCTATATTTATACTGGTGCCACTGACTAACATCACCGGTAAAGACGAGACAACATAAAGATTTATATCTACGAAATAAAGTGGTTATTGAAAGTGATAATACAGTGTCGGCATGGTTTTACAACAGGAAAGGGTAACCACAGCTGTAGCATCTGGGAAGGAAACAGTATCTGCTGATAAGCGAACAGCATAATTAAGATGACGGAAGTTACAAACCTTGAAGCCCAAACATGCATGTTTTATCGAGGTACAAAGATAACACGAAAGTTAACCATGCCAGCAAATGAATCAAAGGTAGTGTTGAGAACTGAGGAACTTCAATGAAGAAGAAAACCTGGTATGTTGACCCATCAGCAACCAAACGGATAAGCATGATATCAAGACACCAACTGAAAAGCAGCAACAGACCAGTAAACGCAACAAATATGATTGAAGCAAAATAAGAAAACAAACTGCTCTAATAACAATGATGATGCTAATGAAGAATAAACAGAAAAATCAATTGATCAGTATTGTTTTATTACTAACGGAATACATTGTAGTAACTGAGAAGATGTTCATAGATACAATTTCAGAAGGAAGTATCTATGGGCCAAAATCAAAATTAAACTTTGTTAGAAATACAGTTTTAACAACTATTGAAGAATTATCAGGGACTTGGTACGGCTGAGTAACTAAAGCGTGTTACTATAAAAATCCAGAAGGAACAGAAATATCTCAGAAAACAAGTTGGAGCTGATGGCGCACGGAAGTCCATCTTTAGATAAAGGACTTAATAGTAACGAAGCGTTACTGGAGCAAGTGAGTGATTGCAGAACACCATGCTCCTAAGAACAATGGTTATGCTACACAGACGCCAATGCGTATTAAGTGAAAGTATCGACGAAGACCTATCGATCCTGCGCACCCACCACTGCAGCAGCAAAAGATGGTAAAAGAGCGTTGCAGCAGGAGCCAGTAATGCAATGTTTATCAAATTTCATGACGGTGATCGCTACTTTCTATACAAATAAAAGATGTCATACTGTAACACAGCTTGACATCAAACGTAATGAAGACAATGGACAGTTAGAGATGTCTGGTGAAAATGCTACTGTGCCAAATAATTAAAAGATTAAAGCAGGGTGTTTTCTAATGATACTGTTACTTTAATGCTACAGAACACAGTCAAAGAAGGCAAACTTAAAAGTTAGCTCCTCATACGTAGGACAACAAAGGAACTTACTGAAAACACCTTATCCTGTTACGAATGAAGCCAGAAGCCGGTAGTAGAAAAACCAAACAAAAATAGTTCCAACTGATGCATCTGTTATACAAAAAGACGATCTACAAGACTTTGCAGTGCAACAGACCAAGCGAGATCGAGACGCTACTTAGAAAATACTAAAGGAAATGCGAAGGTATCAATTATTGATGAAATGCTGTAAAAGTAGATACTAACAGCAGGTGAATATACTGCAATCTTAGACAGGGACAGCCAAGGTAAAGAATCTGATTACACATATAAGATTAAAGTTCACAAAACAACGCACCTGTGAAGTAACAATTTGATACCTGTAGATGGTAAAAGATGCTCATGTATGCAAATGAGGACTTTGAGTATTCCAATTAAACATATAGATGATACAGGTAAGGTAGTGTAAGCGTCTAGACAGGTGGAAAAGAGTTGTTTGCTGACTGACAAGATGATCCTAATGTTTTAGATAATCAATACAATATGACAGTAGGAAAAATTTTAAAGACAATGGAAGCAACAGAAAACAACCCTGCAACTATTCACATCACCGGTAACTTATCGAAGACAACACCCAGGTTTAGATGCTACAACTCCCAACAGACTTACAAAATGGTGAATATTCTCATTAACTCGTTATGCACTGCAACAGATACAGATGGTAAGAATATTTCTAATAACGTTACAGGTTCGTACGCAAATATGACCCAGGTGGAGCTCTAGAATTGTCTTAAAGCTCAAACAGCTAAGTACATGTTAAAGCATTAGACGATGAGCATTAAAAACTGTTGTTCCACTACTGCGACATTGACCTCAAGATTTGGCAGCTGTTAAGAAAAATCTTAAATTAGAATTCTTAAGAAAATAATGATAAGAACATTACTAAAGATCTTGAAGTTAATAATTCTGAAAATGTTGGAAAAGCAGGAGGTTGTTGCTCAAGATGAAAAACTTAGTAGTAATGGCAAAGATGGTTCAAGATACAATCGCTTTGACAGTTGCTGTGGTACCAGACAAAGCCCCAGCAATAAAGTGGTAAATGATAAAGCAACTGAACAAATTGTTGCCATCAATGGTATAGTATTATCAAGCTGAAAAAGATGCAGTTATTAATAAAGCAAATGAAGCCAAACAAGCAGCCCAGACAAAATTGATGACGCCATAAATGTTGCAGATGTAACAACAGCGGAACTGGATGAAACCAAGCAGCTGTATGAAGTAAATCCGGTAGCCAAAGATGAGGCTAAAAAGGCTGTTCAAGATGCATTGAACAAGCAAAAAGATGCACTTGATAAACGCACAGACTTATCAGATACAGAAAGGACTGCAAAAAGAAAAAGCAAAAGATGCAGTAGATAAAAGCAATTGTTGAAATTGATAAACAACCAGGTATTGCACCAACACCTTGCAGAAGCAACAGTGCAGTGCAAACAGCAGTAGATGGTGAAAACTAAAGCTATTAAAGTTGATTACAAAGTAAACCCAATCAAAACAACAAGCGGCATTAGATAAAATTGATGCAGCATTGTAAGCTAAAGAAATAGAAATGGACGGCCGTACTGACTAACGGACGAAGAAAACAGCGGCAAAGCAGAAGGAAAACGAATTGCTGAAACTAAAAGGCAGAAATTAATGTACGCAAAGAATGCGATGCAACTGCAGGAAGTTTTAAGAACCGGCGCAGTCCCTAATACAGCAGGCAATTAACAGCAACAGCGATTACAGCCAAATAAGAGGAAGGCTACAAAACCAACAGCTAAAATAGCCCAATAGTGAGTGGCTGATATCAAAAAAGACGAAATGACGGGTCATTATCAGACACGAAAGAAAACGAAAAGAGAAGTAGATGCTATAAAAGCATCAGAAGCAGCATCACGGAGCCAAAAAGACGCTGATGTTGAAAAAGAAGCAAGAAAGCAGGAGAAACTGCCATCAAGGCAATCAACTCAGTTTACCAGCTAATAAGGCATAGTAGTGATAAGGGCATCTAAACCCTACCGCTGACCGTGAAATACGCCAGCTATGGTAAGCAGCGCGGAATCTAACAGCGACTTCTATCAAGCAGTGAATCAAGATGGAAGTGTAAATGTGAGGTTAGAAAGGTGAAACTCTCCACAGATAACCAGTGAACTAATACTGACGTAGGTAATAAGGGTGGTGGTAACGATATTAATCAACCAATGATGCTATCGTTAAAGATCAGATCCTACGAAATTCAATAGATAGAAAAGAAAAATCTTGCAGTCGTCCGTGATGTTAACCCTAATCTAGTTGTAAATGGATGACAATGAATATGCAGAATATATCAACGCCAGATGGGATAACAGCAGGATCCTGCAGAGACTAGTACGGCTATCAGATGATGGAAAATGATAATTCAGTCTGAGCCACAGACCTGTGTCAGCAGATAAAGGAATGGAGATTCGACAAACGTAGGTGACGCAACTGCAAAACTGAAAAATTAATGGCAATGACGCAAGTTAAACATGATGCTGAAGGAAAATGCAATGCAGTGTTCCAAATGGCACTGCAGCAACACTCCAGCACTGACTCCATCTCAAACACTAGACGAAGCCAAGCAAAACGGTGGAGATCGACATCAACCAGAAACCTCACAAACTGTTGCTAGATGATATAACAACATACTGCAAAGGTGAAGAACTTGGTGCGCGGTAGCTGACATCAAGGCAGTTGAGGCAGTAAACCCAGGAGTTGTTTCGCAGGTAGCAGACGATAAAGGCGATACCAATCGCAACGTAACACCAGAAGGTAAAACAGCAGTTATCGATGCAGATGATTTAATTAAGAAACTCTACTGACTACTTCAAATGCAGCTGCACTACATTACTACAACCCAGCAGATAGAGTGAAAGCACAGACAGAGATGCAGATAAATCACCAGAAGAAATCGCTAAACGAAGCAGCGGCGCTGAAGCAGCGAAAACCCAGGGCAGCAACAGGCAGTAGTTGATGCGCTAAAGGCAATGCGAAATCAGTAACAACACCAGCAGAAAGCACCAGGAGTAGAAGCTGAAACACAGCAACAATCCAGTAAGTGAATTAGCAGCAGATGGCGATAAGACTGCAGCGAGTGGTGGAAACTCACAAAGACCTGCAGCAGATAGAGTAGTCTTAGAAAAGCTATTGCTGATTTACACTGCACGAAACTTTACTGAGTTGGAAAGAAGAGATTACAGCAAAAGTTAAAGTAGTCACCCAGATATAGACGAAAGACAACTGTAGTAATAGATGCAGCAAATGCCACAGTAACAACACCAGATGAAAAACAGCAACACCCGGCATTCGGTATCTGAGTGAAAAGCTAGAGATTTTCAGCAGATCCAATCAAACAAGACGCTGTAATAAACCAGCGGATTAAAGCAGTAGTAGTTGATCCAAATGCAGATTTAAGCGTACTCCAAAGACAACACAAAGCAGGGTTGAAAGCAGTAAAACCCAGGTGCAACAGTAGTAGCTGATGACAAAGGAAAAGTGCAATAGCACACAACGAAAGACGTGTAAGACAGAAGTTATTCCAAAAGCTGACTTAGTGAAAACAGAAGCTGATAAAGAAATCGCTAAAAGCAGGAAACAGCACGAAGTTGGATCAGCCAGACAAACCAAAGAGTTAACAAAGATGCTTTAACTCCTGGAAAATATTGCAATCAAAGCTAAAGCAGGAAGCTGTCAACCCAGATGCAACAGTAGTAGTAGAAGGCAAAAGGAAATGTGACTGTAACTTCTACCAGATGGAGAAAACAGTTGGTACCCAGGGCTGAATGAGTGTCTGAAGCTGATAAAGAACCAAGCAGCAGGAAATGCCTAAATGCCGTCAAACCCAGCAGACAAAGTACCAGCAACAAAAGAAGACTGAAGTGATCTCTACTAAGAAAGCATGATGTTATAGGAAAAATCAAAGCAGCAATTAAAGTCAAATCCAGAAGGAACATAAAAGTGAAAGTTGATGAAAAGGAAATGCGACAGCATCTACTCCAGAGGAAAGACAGTCGGACAATCCTGTTGAAGGATTTATCGAAAAGATCCAGCAGCTAAAGATAAGGCCAATGCAGGAAACAAAGTAAAGCCACAACCAGCAACTTACAGGTAGTTGTAATAAGCCCTGAGCAATCAAAAGTTGCCAAGGATGAAGAAAATCAAGCTCGAAAATCTTGAAAGTGAAACTCATGGTGCAACTGCAGTATTTGAATAAGCAGCAGGATTCGCAAGATAAACAATAATGAAAGACGTGACGTAGGCGACAATCCTCAGCGTCTCGACCGAGCAAAAGATGCAGCAGCCAGAAAAGCTAGACAAAACAGAGATGAGCAGAAACCAGTTGATAAAGTCAAATTGCGTTACAGACTCTGATCAGATTAACAAGCTGAGGATGCAGGCTCAAAGCAGCTGTAGAAAAGTAAATCACCTACTGATCTGCAAACCTACAACAGTGGTAGGTGGATGATCACGAAATGCAATAGTAATAAATACCAGACGGAAAACGAAGTTATTCCAGCTTCTGGAATTAGTGAAACACAAGATCAAGCTTATGATGGCGCAAAGCAGCAGCCAGCGTCAACAAAACCGGCAGATAGAGATGAGCAAAACCAGCAGACGTAGAAGGCGCTGACAACGAAGCTTTCAAAGGCAGATTGCAGACGCACCAAAGCAGTTAACCCATGAAGGAAACGGTGCGATCTGTCGACGACAAAGGAAACGCAGCCAGCAACAACACCAGAAGGCAAAACAGCAACAATTCCTGCTGAAAGACTTACTAGATCTCTGATGATAAAAATTCTGCAACTGCAGGTAACAAATGTTATTACTCCAGTGCAGACAGAGTAATTTTCAGATGTGATGCTAAGCCACTTAAATCTCGTGAAGAGCTTGCTGCGGTTGCGGAGAGAAATCGCAGATAGCGTTAAAGCACTACTATCCAGATGCAACAGTGTAGTGTGGATGACAAAAGGAAATGCTACGGTAACAACTCAAAAGACGTGCTGCAGCAACAATTCCCAGCTGCTGACGATTGAAGGCAAAACTGATTTAACAGGACTCACAACAACCAGCAGTTACGATCCCTGTTGACGAAACAGAAAGCGTGTGAATAAAGATGAGTCGTCAGGATCAGAAAACAGCAATTCAAAAGCCACGAAGCGTAAATCCCAAGCCACAGCATCTGTAGATGAAAAGGAAACTGCTAACAGTAACAAACTACCAGCATGGACAGCAGTAACTGCAAGCGATGATCGGTAAGAAAGTCAGTAGAAGATGTGTCAAATGATCCTCAGCAGTGAAAACCTTGTTAACAAAACCAGCAGATAGAGTCGTGCTAGTATGGACAAATTGACGGACAGATGTTAAAGCAAAATTCAGTGATAAAGTTCAACGTGTACCAGATGCTAACGCAGTATTTCGTTGACGACGATGGAACGAACAATTGTAACACCAGCAGAAGGTAAGATCAGTTACAATTCCAGCAGGCGACCGTGAATACAAAACACAGATGCAGATAAAGCAACAGTTAAAGCAGGAAACAAAATTAGTACTCTGCAGATAGAGTGTGTGTTAGTGGAAAGATCGCGAAATCACTCTAACAGCAGAGGATATGAAAGAAATCGAGGAAAACATCATAGGCTGTAAACCCAGATAAAGACATAAAGACAATCTAACAGCGTATTATGGACGAAAAGCAAATGCAAATCGCAACAGTGACAAACCCAGATGGTACGAGCACTACAGCCACAATTCCAGCAGAAGACTTTAGGCAAAACCAGTAGCTTTATTTAATAAATCCAGATAAACATGAGACGTAATTAAGAAACCAGTGGATAAAGTGTTAGTAGCCACCGATAATATTGGTGAAGATGCTGAAAGGTCTATTGAAAGCTAGCCACTTGCTGAACCCAAAAGAAGGAACAAACTGTAGTAGTAGATGACAAAGGTAATGCGACAATCACAACTCCAGATGGTAACTGCTCTGTAATTCGAGCCAAAGATTTAGTGAAGAATAATGACTCAAGCAGCTGAACGAAAAGCAGGAAACATGATCAATGAAACCATCAAATTACAGGTAGAAACAGATACAATCATCATTGACAGACACAGCTAAAAGAAAGCTATTACAAAGAAAATTAAAGTTGTGCAAATCAGATACAACAGCACCGTGGATGATAAAGGTGAAATGCAAACTGTTACATTAGAAGATGGAACAACAGCAACACTCTGCAAAAGACGCTAGTAAGCACAGAAGAACAAGCTTGAAGCGGACCAACGCAGGAAATAATCGGTAAACAACCAGCTGGATAGCAGTAGCAGATCCAGACAAACTAACTGATACCGATAAAACCGCAATCGCGAAAATGAGCATCAGTAAACCCAGAAGCAAAAAGTAGCCTCGATGAGCATGGAAACGCAACAGTAACGTCAAAGACGAGCTTATAGCAACACCCGGTTATCTAGTGAAAGACAAGAGATGAAGCACTAAAACGAGTCATGGCGGTAACAATGTGAACAAACCAGCTGATAAGGCAGTAGCAGACCAGCAGACTTTACTGATAATGTGATAAGAAAAGCTGCTATCGACAGAAAGCTATCGAAGACAAGATCAAAAGCGTAGCTTGCGCTTGTGGCAGTGGTGACGATTTAGGAAATGGGCCAGTTACACTTCCAAATGGTAAACAGCAGTAATTCCAGCAAAAGATTTGCGAACGAAACGACCAGCAGAAGCGAGATGTCGTTAGCAGGAAATGATATTGCGCAACCAGCAGATAAAACTGTGAGGAAAGATCCCAGCTGGTTAACTGGATGCAGAGAAAGATGCTATCGTGAAAGTAGCAGAGGTAAAACGCAGATGCGAACATTATATTGCAGCAGGACGACAGCGAAATGTAACAGTAACAACCAATGACGAAAGAGTAGCAGCACTCCAGCGCAGATCACGCTACAGACAGCAGAAGAAGCTGCAGCCAAAACCAAACGTGCAGGGAAATGATGTAGTCAGTCCAGCAGATAAGACTGTAGTAGCAAATCTCAGATGTGCTAACACAAACAGAAAAAGATGCAATCATTGCTAAGAGATTACACAATCTCAGACAAGGATGCAGAGCATCCAACAAAAGTAGGTCTTTAGGATGAAAAAGGAAATGCGCAAGACAGTAACAGCTCCTGATGGTAAGATAGCAGTACTCCAGTGAAAGATTTAATCTAAGTCGTGAAAATCAAGCCACAGAACCAAACGCAGGAAACGGAGCATTGTTAAACTAGCAGATGACAGTGGTAGTAGTTGATCCAGCTAGTAGGGAGCAGGATGAAGCAGCAGAAAGCAAATTAGAAAAGCAAGAGTAGACAGCAGTCGACCCAGGTGCAGAAACTGTAGCAGTAGACACAAAGGAAATGCAAGAGTAACAACGCCAGAAGGCAAGTACAGCAGTACTCCAGAAACGAAAGACGTAACTAAGACACCAGAAGACAGTTAGAAGCAGCGTTCAAAAGCAGGGAAATGATGGAAGCAAACGCAGGAGAGAGATGACAGTGAGGAAAAATCCAGAATTACTGACAGAGGCAGAGAAAAAGCACTGAAGACAAAGCAGAGCAGTAAACCCAAAGTGATGCTACCGTGCAGTTGACGAAAAAGGAAATGTAACATATGTCACACCAAAAGATGGAGAACCAGCAGTAATTCTGCAAGCAGCAGACTTTAACTGTTGTGAAGCGACAGGCTAAAGAGCCAAAAGCAGGAAACGCAGCACTCGTCAAATCTGGCGGATAAAGTGAAGGTAGAAGCAGGAAACCAGTAGACAAGAAGCAATTGCAGCTAAAGTAGCAGCAGTAACTCCAAAAGGTTCAACTGTAGTAGTAGATGACGAAGGAAATGCAACAGCACAACACCAGAAGGTAAGACAGCAGTAATTCCAGCATCAGACTTAACTAAGACACCAGAAGAAGCAGCAAAACCAAAAGCAGGAAACGACATCGCAAAACCAGCGGATAAAAGAAGTTAGGAAGCAGGAAAAACGCAGTGGACAAAGAAGCATGCAGCAGTAGCAGCAGTAAATCCAAAAATGGTCTCAACAGTGGTAGTATGAAGCGAAACGCAACAGACATTTCCAAATGGAAAACAGCGGTAATTCCAGCGTCAGACTTAACTGAAGACAACAGAAGAAGCTAGCCAAACCAAACGCAGAGAAAGAGATCAAAACCAGCGGATAAAGTAGTTGTAGAAGCAGGAAACCAGTAGATAAAGAAGCAATTGCAGCCAGCTAAAGTAGCAGTAAATCCAAAAGGTTCAACAGTGGTAGTAGACGATGAAGGAAACGCAACAGTAATACCCAAATGGAAAAACAGCAGTAATTCGGCATCAGACTTTGACTAAGACACCAGGAAGAAGCAGCTAAACCAAACGCAGGAAATGAGCATCGTAAAACCAGCGGATAAAGTTAGTGAGAAGCAGGAAAACCAGTGGATAAAGAAGCACGCAGCAAAGTAGCAGCAGTAAATCCAAAAAGGTTCAACTGTAGTCGTAGATGACGAAAGGAAATGCAACAGTAACAACTACAGAAGGTAAAGACAGCAGTAATTCCAGCGACAGACTTAACGAAATCAGCAGCAGATGCAGCTAAGCCAAACGCAGGGAAATGACATCGTTAAACCAGCGGATAAAACTGTAGTAGCGAACCCTGAAATAAATTAACTGACGCTGAGAAAGAGCAATTGCGGATAAAGTAGAGCAGTAAATCCAAAAAGGTGCAGACAGTAGTAGTAGATGATAAAGGAAACGCAACAGTCAACACTTCCAAATGGTAAAACAGCAGTAATTCCAGCGACAGACTTAACGAAGAATGCAGAAGCAGAAAAAGCACCAAAAAGCAGGAAACGACGTAGTTAAACCAGCTTCTAAAGTCTAGAGTTGAAAGATCCAGATTATTAACAAAAGACGAAAAGATGCAATTGTGGCTAAAGTTAAAAGCAGTAAACCCAGGTATGCAAAGTTAGTAGTAGATGAAAAAGGAAATGCAACTGTAACACTTCCCAAACGGAAATACAGCAGTCATCCCAGCATCAGATTTAACGAAAATCTGAAAGCTGATCTGAACTGCCGGAAACTGCTAAAGACAACGCAGTTACACCAGCAGCTAAAAACAAAAGTAGCAAATCCAGAGAAATTAACTGACGCTGAGAAGAAAGCAATCGAAGACAAAGTTAAAAGCAGCAAATCCAGGAGCAGACTGTAGTAGTAGATGACAAAGGAAATGCAACAGTAGTAACTAAGGATGGTAATGTATCAGTTATCCCATCAACAGACTTAGTTAAAGTTGAAGACGATGCTAAGAAAGATAATGGTGGTAACGATGCGAAATACACCAGCAGCTAAAACTGTAGTAGCAGATCTAGCCAACTTAACAGATGAAGAAAAAGAAAAAGTTAAGAAATCTGTAGAAGCAGTCAACCCAGGTGCAAAAGCTGTAGTAGTAGACGAAAAGGAAATGCAACAGTAACTAAAGCTGATGGAACAGTTCTTAACATTCCAGCTTCAGATTTAGTAATCCCAGCTGACAACCTAGCTGACGAAGCTAAAAAAACGCTAAAGTGAAAAACACCTAGCTATTCGTACATTAGTTGAAAGATAAAGATAAAATTAACAGACGCTGAAAAAAAGAAGCAGTTAAGAAAGCAATTGAAGCAGTCAAACCCAGGCGCAACTGTAGTAGTAGACGATAAAGGAAACGCAACAGTAACATTACCAGATGGTTCTACAGCGACAATTTCTAAAGAACAACTAGTGAAAGATAAAGAAGATGCAAAAGCTAAAACATGGTGGAGATAATCTTGAACTTGATTTAAGTAAAAGTAACTGTAATGATCTTAAGCAAATATTACTCCAGAAGAAAAAGCGAAAGTTCCAATTCATGATTCTAGGAGCGATCACATGGTGTTGAAGAATTTGATCTTGATGCACTTTAGAGTAAATCAACAGATGCTGAAAGGAAATACAGTTTACGTATCTAAAGATGGTAAAGTGAAAATTACGATTGATAAAGATGGTAATGCAACAATCGAAAAAGATGGTAAAAAGAATTAGCTATTTCGATTGATAAAGCTGGAAATGTAACTATCGTTACAAAAGAAGGTCAAGTATTAGCAATTCCAAGAGATGATGCTTTCAGACAAAAAGAAACACCAAAATTACCAGAAAAAAAGTTGGAGTAGTTAACAAAACAAACTTAACAGATGAAGAAAAAGCAGCTGTTAAAGAAGCATTGATTAAAGCAAATCCAAAACTTAAAAGATGCTAACATTACAATTTCAACAACAGGAGAAGCGACAATCGTTTACCCAGATGGACAAAAAGTGGTAATTTCAGCAGATAAATTAGTAGAAGAAAAAAATTATCTGACTCTAATGAAAATGCAGAATTAGATATTAACTTACCAGAAAAAAAGTTGCAGTAGGTGATGTGAAACAACCTTACAGATGCAGAAAAAGTAGCTGTCAAAGAAGCATTAATCAAAAGCAAAATCCAAAACTTTAAAGATGCTAAGATCACAATCTCAGCAACAGGGAGAAGCGACAATCGAGTACCCAGATGGACAAAGAAGTAGTAATCCCAGCAGCTAACTTAGTAGTAGCTAAAGATGCTAACAACTCAACTGCAATGGTAAACTAGATGCAGGGTGATAAAGCAACAGATACTGATTCTAAAGATGTAAATGTTAAAGCAGCAGCAAATGCCAACCAAGAAGAAACTACAAACGCACGCACAGTAGCTAAAGAATTGCCAAATACAGGTACTAAAGAGTCAACTTTGGCTATGGTAGCAGCGGCAGCAAGTGCATTACTTGGTCTTGGTCTTGCAGGACGTCGTCGTAAAGAAGACGAAGAAGCTTAATTGGTAGATTATTTGATTATCATCAGATGATAAGTCCGATTTTCAAAGCTTAAACAAGTATCTCTCATAAGAAAATCTCCTAGCAGGAAAGTCTGCTGGGAGATTTTTGACTTTTAGGGATTACAACATCATAATTTGGTTTTCCTGGGCAGGTTGGCTAAAGTCCAAGAGTAGACCAGATGTACCAGGGAGAGAGACTACTATTATCCTCGTCGACAGAATAGGCTTCCTAACTTGCTTTGAATGTCTTCTGATGCATTGTATTGATTAAAAGTTTAGTGTATTCAGTGTAGTTTCTATAATGGAAGAGATAGGATGATAACCGCTTGCCAGATAATGAGTATTATAGTCGGATTCCTCTTTATGACCTTAAATGGTAGAAAGAGTTGAGTCTACATTAATGATACTACTGGATTGTTTTTAGATTTGTAAAAAGAGTTGAACTAATTCAAAGTTCAATATGCTAAAGCTCTCAACGGTTTCCTCTGTTGAATATGAAAGAAAGCGAGGCAATGTTGGTTGTGAAGCGGTTAGTCTAGTCTCTAAAACTGTTAGAAATGAGCATTTGATTTCAATCCCTTACAGGCATAGTCTGTATTATAGTCTGCTAGAATTTGAAAGAGAAATTGGATAATAAAGTGATATCTAAGGAGAGATAATAGCGTCTTTTATCATCGATCAAAAAGTGTTTTGAACAGACTTCGTTTAGATTCAACTTTTTGACGAGATCTTTGAAGAGCAGCAGACTAGCATGATTGTTTCAGATTTTCGTTATCAAAAGAAAAGTATGATAAAGATTGTTTTTCAACTCTCTTTTGATATACTTAGCATTAGAACCACCTTTTGTTTTTTTATATTATGTGTGAATAAATGGAGATTAAAGATGTATTGACTTTACAAAGGCGAATTCACATAAAGAAGACTAGTTTCTTGTCAAGCAAATTTTCAGGAGGGAAATGAATGTCGATTTAAAATGGTTTTGCTGGAGGGAGTGAAAGATCTCATGAGGCGATCTGTCTATCATAGATCAGCTCCTTCAAGATATAATGATACGCCTCAACTGACTCCCTCTCAAAAAGCGCTTAGTTATTATAAAAAGCTCAACTGAGGGATGGTGGGAACCTCTGATTCCCATTTATATCTGAGTCAAATGAATGTCGACTATTTCACGATGTATTGATTGACACATAAGTTGCATTTTTGTCGGAAAAATCAATCTAAGCAGATTAAAAAGTTGCGAGATCTATCTAATATTCGATATGGTTACTGAGTACCTGTAGAAGAAAGCTATGGATCTTTAAATTTTTAGAATAAAGCTGTTACAACTTCACCACTGAGTGCAGAGAGTTCTTTTCTATAATTTTCAGTCAAAATAAAATTGCATTCGTTTTTCTCAAGCAGGGTATACTAGTATTGTCAGATGAAAAAAATTCTGAAAAATTTAAGAATAGAAAAGAGAACAAATCTTATGGCAAAAAGATATTCGTGTCTTACTTTACTACCTTTATACTCCAATTGAAAATGCAGAGCAATTTGCTGCAGACCACTTGGCTTTCTGTAAATCAATCGGTCTTAAAGGCCGCATCCTAGTCGCTGACGAGGGAATTAACGGAACAGTCTCAGGTGACTATGAAACAACTCAAAAATACATGGACTACGTTCACAGCCTTCCAGGCATGGAAGACCTCTGGTTCAAGATTGACGAAGAAAATGAACAAGCCTTCAAGAAGATGTTTGTTCGCTACAAGAAAGAAATTGTCCACCTTGGTTTGGAGGACAACGACTTTGACAACGACATCAACCCACTTGAAACAACAGGTGCCTACTTGTCTCCAAAAGAGTTCAAAGAAGCCCTTCTTGATGAAGATACTGTTGTCCTTGACACACGTAACGATTATGAGTACGACCTAGGACATTTTCGTGGGGCTATCCGCCCAGACATCCGCAACTTCCGTGAGTTGCCACAGTGGGTTCGTGACAACAAGGAAAAATTCATGGACAAACGTGTCGTGGTTTACTGTACAGGTGGCGTTCGTTGTGAGAAATTCTCAGGCTGGATGGTTCGTGAAGGCTACAAAGATGTAGGCCAATTGCACGGAGGAATCGCAACTTACGGTAAAGACCCAGAAGTTCAAGGTGAGCTTTGGGATGGGAAATGTACGTCTTTGACGAGCGTATAGCCGTAGATGTCAACCATGTCAACCCAACTATCGTAGGGAAAGACTGGTTTGATGGAACACCATGTGAACGTTATGTCAACTGTGGAAATCCATTCTGTAACCGTCGTATCTTGACATCAGAAGAAAATGAAGACAAGTACATCCGTGGATGCTCACACGAGTGCCGTGTTCACCCACGTAACCGCTATATTTCAGAAAATGAATTGACACAAGCTGAAGTGATCGAGCGCCTAGCCGCTATCGGTGAAAGCTTGGATCAAGCAGCTACTGTATAAGATCAAACAGTCCTCAGGGGCTGTTTTTCTATGCTTTTTACTCAAAAATCTAAAGTTTGTTTCTGTATCTTTCAGGGGAATAGGGTATACTATATGTAAATGATTTCAAAGGAGATAAATTTTGATGAAAACATTTTTTATTCCAAATAAAGAAAGTATTTTAGGCCAACAGGAAATTTTGACTGCCAAATCTATCTTGGCCTTGGTAGACGGTTTGGAGTCGCATAGTTACGATGCGGTTTATCTCCGTCAACCTCTTAACCGTCTCGAGTATATCGAGTGTGCGATAGTGGGTCAATCACAGTTTCTCTTTAAGGTCAGTTATGCTGATGATCAAAAGGCATATCGTGTCGATCTTCCTGACCTACTAACGCAGACAGACTGGGAGATCATCAAGTCATTTTTAGATGCTTTGCTTGCTTATACAGGAACTGAGATTGAAGGACTAGATGGTTTTGACTTTGAAGCTTATTTCCAAGCAAGTATTCAAGCCCATCTGGCTGATAGTGCAGCTCGTTTTACGATTTGCCAAGGAATTTTTAATCCTGTTTTCTTTAGTCATGAGAACTTGAAAAGCTTTTTAGGGGAAGATGGTTTGGCACAGTTTGAAGCGCGTGTGCGTGCGGTTCAAGAGACAGATGCCTACTTTGCAAGAGTTTCCTTCTATCAGGATGGAGAAGGTCAAGTGCACGGTGTTTACCATCTGGCTCAAGGAGTCAAGACTGTTTTGCCGAAGGAGCCCCTTGTTCCAGCGCCTTATATTGAGCAGTTGGTGGATAAGGAAGTCCAGTGGGAAATTGACTTGGTTCAAATCACAGGAGGTGGCTCTAAACCAGAAGACTATGAAGCCATTGCTCGCTTGGACTATGCAAAATTCCTAGAGTCACTACCATCAGCATCTTACCACCAACTAGATGCCAATCAATTAGAAATCCAACCCATCTTAGACAAAGATTTTAAAACATTAGCACAAGAAAAGTAAAGCAGAAGCAGGTCAATCGACTTGCTTTTTAGCATATAAAAAATCCTGCCATGAAAGACAGGATTAAAGTTTAAAGAAAGGCCAAGATACGAAGATAATCTCCAATCAGTGCTACTTCAGCTACAAAGAAGAGGAGGATAATGACTCCGTTCACAAGGACAGACAAGAATAACTGATAGAAGGAGTCGGTTTCACTTGATTGACTAGGTCTAGTAATGATATGGAGGCTAGCGAGCAGAATGATTCCAACACTAATCACACACAAGAGGGCTGTAAATCGCAGGCTATCAAAGAAGGCAAAGAAACTAGCAATAGCAGTGAGGAAGATTGGAATTGCCAAGAGTTGACTATACTGTTGGACAACCTTTTCTAGCGTCCAGTCTTTTTCTGGTGGATAAATCGTCTCACGACGAAACTACCCAAGAGGAATGAAAAGAAGAAGAGAGTTGTTGCTACTAGGATAGAGATAATCGAAAAGAGATTTAATGAAGCAAATTGTTCAGGGAAGTGATTATGCATAGTTGCTATATGTCCATAGTAAGCATGTTTGATGTGGTAGATACTAAAGAAAAAGGAAGATGCAGAAAACAGAATGAGCAAGAGAAAGGCTGTGTAACTGTGTGTGCTACTTGTTTCAAGCTTGCTCGTAGGAGATTTGAGAGCTTCCACTAGCCAAGACCAAAAATCAAGCACTTGCTCTTTCCATTTATCCGTAGATTTTGGAGCTTGGTCGGGAATATAAGGACTTTCTAAGGATTTACTGAGAAGAAGTGGCTCTTTCGTAGTTGTTTTTTGCTGAGGAAGTGCTTCATGGCTTTCTTCAGCTATAGTGACTTTTTCTGTTTCACTAGGAAGGTCTGACTCTTTTTCAGTAGAATTGCCTGCTATCTTTTCTTCTATTTCTGTTCTCGCTTCACCGTCTTCAGGAGTTTCAATTTTCTCTTCTTGCTGGCTTTCCAGTTCGACTTCAGCTTGAGAGACTTCCTCTTCTACTTGAGTATTTTTTTCAATTGGTGTATCGAGATCGGCTATCGTTTCTTCAGCTTTGTCTGCAACCTCTTGAGCTTGCTCTTTAGGTTTGTTCTTGCTTGTTGTTTTTACAAAATCATTACTTTCAAACCATTCTTGTTTCATGGTAGAATCTCCTTTTTTAGTTAGATAAATATGCTTCCATAGTAGCAGATGTAAGCGCTTTTGTCAACGTCTGTTTGGTATGGATACTAGAGTGATATCATCATCAGCTCTCGCAATGAGTTGATCCTTGACATCAGCTTTTTCAGTTTTGTAAGGGTTACTTAATTCTGTGTATTTTGATCCAGGTTTTTCTCTTGTGGCTTGTAAGATAGGACCATATTTACTTGAGACGTCCCAGTTAATTCGTTGGCTTTCTTTTTGCGTCAGAGTGATTGAGAGATGGTCTTTAGAAGTTAATTCCACCTTACCGTGAACTTGGATATTCTCAGCGTGGAAGTGATTCTTTGTTGACTCTAGCTGACTATCTGTAAGGTCTGTATCAAAGATATTAACTGATATTTGGGGTCGTGAGTTTGCTGTTTTGATCATGACTCTTTAATTCGGAGGATGATAGCCGTTTGTATTGAGGGTCACCTTCGCGAGTACATTAGCATCACCCACTGCTTCCTGACTCAAAAGAG
>BNJS01003157.1_pt1 | contig 64347 bp, 95 predicted proteins | sample 8540461 | NCBI WGS metagenome assembly BNJS01 (sample SAMD00202454, study PRJDB9452) | human saliva metagenome | isolation source: human saliva | place: Japan
TAGCCACGTATTGCTGGGGATCCTTGTAGACAGCTCATCCTAGGTGTGCGTCACTGGTGAAGGTGCTATCTTTGTACGCTCCATCTCCCTCTTTTATTATTCTTATTATAGAAGCCTAGCTTCAGCATAGCCTCCTCACTCATCATATCCTTGTTCCACCCGGCCTCGAAGGTCATTGCATATCCACCCCTCGTCATTGGCCCTCGACATCCTTCCACCTGAGCCGTAAGCATCCCCAGGATGAAGTTTATGGCAGGATGTTGGGGCAGGAGGGTCATCGTGATGGTCACATGCTTATCGTCGGTGAGTTTTATACACAGATGAGTCCCAGGTCATAGACATTCACTGTATCTCAGGTCGTAGACTGTAATGGTAAGTGGAGACTATATCTCTATGAAGGGCTGTTTCGTCTGACACATCTTGTACTATTGATATGTATTTATAGAAACTTCAAGCGCCCCTAACAATGGTTGAGCCATAGCCTTTAGGGAAGCAGGAGGGCAAAAGGGAATGTGCAGTCCTCAAGGGCAAAGAGAAACACAAAATCTCGGTAATATTTGTAGTAAATTAGTTGTTCTGGAGAGGCTCCGGCACAGGGTTACGACGATCTCGCTCGTATCGCTTGCTTTTGATCTTAAATATTTCATATCCCAGGAGCCTTAGCCCATCACTTTCAAAGACATCCTAGCATTATCCCCAAAGAATAGACATACAAGTTTGTTTCCTAGAGAGGAGATACTAGAGCGCATTTGTGTACACGCGTATACAGTTGTGTACACGTGGGTATACAGTTGCACACACGTATACCATCCTCCTAGTAGGAGGTATACGCTGGCATGTTCACACCCAGTATCACGATACTTCCATCTTCGGCGTATACCTTGACGACCTGCCCGCACTCTGGTGATTTTCATGCGTCAGCCCTGCTTGGTAAGGCTCAGGGTTTTAGATATATTTAGGTATCTTTGTTCTGGCAGTAATCGCGCAAACAATATAGGTAGCAAATAAGATTCATTAGATATGAAGAAGCTAGGTTTTATCTGGGCGCACTACCTCCTTCGTCGGAGTAATCGTCGCTCAGAACGGGAAAGGGCGCGCGACCACATCATCAGCTGAGTTCGACTCTTTGGAATTACCGGGCGCTAGCGATGGCAGCGTCCCATACTCGTGATTCGTAATTCGCGATGCACCTCTAGTCATCACACGTGGCCACCCTGCGCCTGCACGACCCTGAGTATAGCCGTGAGCCGATCGCTCCAGGTAAGGAGGAAGATCACATCACAACCCTGCAGGATCCATACCATTCTTACAAGAATATCGCCATCTGCGTAACGGAAGGACGGCGCATTCACCCTTCGTATCGGGCGTGGCACTGTCGAGTAGTCCATTATATACACCCTCACTACTGGTCGAGGACAGTGAATTAAGGGAGACAGCTCTTAGCACTTGTGCTGGGCTGTCTCCCTTTTTGTTGGTGGGCAGGAAGATACCTAGGGATGGGTAGTGCTACTCTAGTTAAATAACTGTACTTTTGTATACCAAATCTTTTAAAGAAGTCGATGAGTAGCATTCTTTCGACCCGACAAGCATCGCGCGTTTGTCCTAGATATGGACGGAGTCATCAGTGCCACCGTAAGTCCGCTGATAGGACGGATGGATGCCGATGTACTGTCAATGTCGTCGGTGATGGCTATGCAACGCAGTATGCCGTCACAGGGCTATACACCGCAATCATTCTGCAGTGAGCGGAAGGATGAGCCGACGCTTGTCAGCTGGGGTAGCACATATCTATATGCGCATCTCGACAAGCGCAGTTTCAGCTGATGCCTAAGCCGTGAGTCGGGACTTTCCGATGAGATCAGTATATCGGGGATGACATCCTGATATCACGATCATGAAGTCAGCTCTACTCAGGCTCCTGCCGATGCCGCTCCCGGGAGGTGAAGTCTGTGGCTCAAGCAGAATCTCTCTATGTAATGGAGGATATGGTGTACGAGATGCATCGAGCAGACCCTGAGCGGCAAACGACCGCTGGTCAGCCCTGGGCCGGGCTTTCCGGCTGGTGAGGTGTGGGCATGCACTCCAGGCTCAGGCATATGTGCATACCTTGTCACATTATAGGGTTATCCTAGGATCACACAGTCCCCCGCAGAGTAGAAACCCTTGAGAGAGAGGCTAGATTCTAGACTTCGAGCAGTGTCATGCCCGATGTGGGATGGAGCCATATCCTGACGGGCTGTGCCCTGAGGAGCATCCTGTCAGCTATACAGCTGCAGGAAGCAGGCTGAGGCCATTACGCCACTCTAAGTGAGGATACGCTGCCGATCACAGCAGATACTCTGGCTTCGTGGAGATGAGCGTGCTTGGGAAGCCTAGTGGACCTCTGGATGAGTGCTGCCTCTATGCTCCAGCGGTTCTCAGGACGGAGGCACGTGCTGTCACGACCAGTGTCGATCCGTACCTTCCAGCATGACCTCTCCTTTGCTGACACGCAGCAGTCGATTTCTCCTCACATCGAGGGAGCATCGAGCATTATGTGCTGGCATTATTCACCACTTGATAAGGCTGGAGCCTACGGCATCCAGGGAGGGATCCACACGGCCATCTCGAGTATCGAGGGTCTGTTCTATACCGTAATGGGACCGCCTGCACACCTAGTCAGCAAATACCCTCAAGACATTATAGATAAATTACAAACACATGTTTGCTTACATAGATAGTAGGAGGACGTATCTATACGCCCTCAGGTTGATCGATGGAGTCAGTCCTCATCGAGGGAAAGAAGCATACGTGCTATCTCAACTCCGATATACCAGTCGAGCATGCCTCCCGCATCGATGCCCATGGGAGCTTATATTATACCAGGTGTCGAGACTCATGTCCATGGGGCGACAGGTGCAGACTTCATGGATGGTACAGTCGAGCATTCCGTATGGCTGCTGATTATCACCTTCAGAATGGTACCACGACCATCTTCCCACACCTCTACCTCCAGCTATGAGACGATCATGAAGGGATCGAGGCACTGAGGTGCTCATGCCCGACGAAGAGCCTCTAGCAGTGACTCCACTTGAGGACCTTACTGTCAAGATGGCGGGTGACAGCTTTCCTGAACTGATTCGTCCTGCTCGCCCCGAGGAGTATACCAAGATCATGGAGCGAGGGATCATCCGCCGCTGGGATGCTGCCCCATCGAGGGTACGATGGAGTTCGGACGCCACGTCCGAGAGCGAGGTGTCGTGACGGCTATCGCTACAGAGGCGGGAGAGAAGGAGATATAGTTTGGGAGAAATGGCTATACCCTCGCAACTCACTTCTATAACGCTATGAAGGTCTCCTACAAGAAGGGGGTCTATAAGGTGCCAGGTGCTGTGAGACGCATCCCTCGATATGCTAGACTTCGACATCGAAGTAATATGTGATGGTATTCATGTCCCCCTCTGATGGTACACCCAGCCTATGCTACATGAAGGACGTGAACGGATGCTCTGACGACAGATGCGCCTCCTTTACGTGACACCCCCAGACTCGGCAGATCCGACAGACACTGCGATCGTAGAGGATGGCGTGCAAGCTCCGACCATTCTGGCTTCTAGCTGAGCATTGCGACGATGCATCTCCTCATCCGCACGGCGGTCAAGCGGGCCTCGTATTCCCCTCGATCGATGCTGTCTCATATGGCTTCGACGACACCTGCTCGCATTATGGGCATTCAAGATCACGAAGGGTGCTCTAGAGCCAGTGAAAGGATGCCGATATCCTCTTCCTAGATGAGGAACTCGAGCTACGCTTTGTGATGCATCGGTCGAGCAGTGGGAGAAGAATATCTCCCAGCCCTTCCGCCAGAGATCTGAGGCTCACAATAATATAGATCTTTACTAGGGGCTACACTGCAGGCTTTTTGCTGCAGTGTAGCCCCCTAGAGTATATATATGTGCATAGGCTGGGCTCACTCTCTTGATGCGGTGAAGAACAAGGAATCTCTAGAGTCCTGGGGTCATTAAGAGGACGAACTCTGGCTCCACCGTTTGCGCTCTCCGTATGAGTTTTTGTGCTCTTTTAGTAAGAACGCTTCTGCGTTGTCGGTAAGAACGTCCCTCACGCTTTCCTCGGTACGATCGCAAGAGCGTTCTCGGTAAGGGCGCACTTATGCGTTCTCGGTACGATCGTTTTAGCCCTTTGTGGAGGGTGTCTGATACTCTCGTTCGTGATTCGGTGGAGTTGGGGGTACCTGCCTCATTGGAGCAAGGTAGAGCAAGGGAAACGCAGGGGCGATCTTGTGATATCTACTTTGGCCTTGCTGGGGAGTCTTAGGCGGGTATAGGAACGAAAAACTGGAGCCGTAGGGATGATTTTGGGCAGACTTGGGACGATCCCGGTGGGTAGAGGGGTATTGAGTCCTTCTGCGCAAAAATTCTTTTCCCTCTTCGTTGTAAGTGTCTTATTTAGGGGAAGTGGCAACTCTGAGGGATATTTTCAGGAGTTTTTCATGGAAGATTTGGTTGGTATTGGGTATTTGATATACCTTGCAACCGCAAACGAGGGAACGACCTCCTGCAGCGAACGAGTCACCCGAGCGGGTGGCTGAGCAGGACAGACCCTCAGGTTAGTAAATGAGACCTAGTGGAGTGATCCACGAGGTTTAGCACAAGCGTATCATTGACATACTTGATAAAAACAAACGAGAAACAACGTAGAGCAACAAAATAGTTAGTATACAACCTGCGTGTATAGTAGCATACTAATATATGTTAGGCGCAAAACATGAAAGGGCAGACGGTGGATGCCTAGGCTCGGAGGCGATGAAGGACGGGATAAGCTGCGATAAGCTACGTGTATCGGCACATGATTCGATCCGCAGATTTCCGAATGGGGCAACCCGGCTACATTGAAGATGTATCACACTGCAGAGCAGTGAGCGAACGTGGGGAACTGAAACATCTAAGTACCCATAGGAGAAGAAAACAAAAAGTGATTCCTTTTAGTAGTGGCGAGCGAACGGGGATTATGCCCAAACCAGAGTTGTTTCTGGCAACTTGGGGTTGTAGGACCTGACATATAGAAGACAAGGTTAGAGAACGGTCTCGAAAGGCTGGCCATAGAGCATGAAAGCTGCGTATCCGAAAAACTCTTTAGTTGGAATTAGGAGTATCCTGAGTAGCGGGACACGTGAAACTCGTGGAATCGGTGCCCTCATCCCGTAAGGCTAAATACCCCTGAGAGACCGATAGTGAACCAGTACCGTGAGGAAAGGTGAAAAGAACTCGAACAGAGGAGTGCAATAGACCCTGAACCCGTCTGCCTACAAGCGGTGGAGCAGCCTCGGGCTGTGACTGCGTGCCTTTTTGCATAATGAACCCACGAGTTACTTTCTGGCAAGGACAGAGATGAAGAGTCTCGCATGCCGAAGCGAAAGCGAGTCTGAATAGGCGATTTAGTCAGAGGGAGTAGACGCGAAACCAAGCGATCTACCCCTGGTCAGGTTGAAGGTTGGGTAAAACCAACTGGAGGACCGCACCGGTAAGCGTTGAAAAGCTTTCGGATGAACTGAGGTAGGGGTGAAAGGCTAATCAAACTTGGAGACAGCTCGTACTCTGAAAATGCATTTTAGGTGAGCTCAGAGTTTTGCGTGAGGTAGAGCGACTGATTGATGCGAGGCTTTTCACCGGCTATCAAGTCCAGACAAACTCGAATGCATAAGGCAAGATCCATGGAGTGAGGCATGGTGCATGCTCACGTCCGAGAGAGAAGAATCCAGACCATCGGCTGGGATCTCCTGAACAATAGCTGTTGACCAAACGAAGTCAGAGTGTTAAGACAGCTAGGATGTTGGCTTGGAAGCAGCCATTCATTTAAAGAGTGCGTAACAGCTCACTAGTCGAGTGCTTTGGCGTGGATAATAATCGGGCATAAGCTATTTACTGAAGCTGTGGGATGTACATGTCGGTAGGAGCATTCTCGCGGTGCTGAAGGTAGGAGGACAATTTCGCTGGAGCTTCTAGAAAGCAAATGTAGGTATATAACGATAAAGGAGGTGAGAAACCTCTCGCCGAAAGATTCAAGGTTTCGATCAACGCATCCATCGTGGTTAGCAAGCCTAAGGGCAGCCGCTGAACGGCGTACTCGATGGAAGAAACCGCTAATCATTCGGTACTACACTATGTGGAGCGATGTGGGAGACGGAGATGATTATCCTGCCAGCTGACGGAAGCTAGCTGGTTGAAGGGCGTAGCTGGATTGTAGGCAAATCCGCCCTGAGAGCTGAACCTGACATGTACACTGAGTGCTTGTATGAGGTGATATGGACAGAAGCAATTTTCGGTGCTGCCTTGTAGAAAAATCCGCTAAGCATATTGCATGACTACTCGCATGTCACCAAAACCGATCATGTGGTTGGGTTGAGTATACTAAGGCGTCTCGAGGACTTTTGCGGTTGACGAACCAGCAAAATAGTCCCGTAACTGGAATAAAGGACGCTCACTTGGGTCAGTGAGCGCAGCAGAAGATGCACTCGTAGGCGACTGTTTAACAAAACACATGGCTATGCAAAATCGAAAGATACAGTATATAGCCTGACACCTGCCCGGTGCTGGAAGGTTAAGAGGAGATGTCATCGCAAGAGAAGCATTGAATTGAAGCCCCAGTAAACGGCGGCCGTAACTAAGGCACCTCCTAAGGTAGCGAAATTCCTGTCGGGTAAGTTCCGACCCGCACGAATGGTAACGATCTGGCATCACGTCTCAACCGCGAGCTCGGTGAAATTGTAGTATCGGTGAAGATGCTGATTACCCGCAACGGGACGCGAAAGACCCTGTGAACCTTTACATGGTAGCTGTCAGCTGACTTGTAACAAATGTGTAGTGGATAGGGCCGGAGGCTGGAGATAGTGGGCACGCCAGTGTTTGGTGGAGCCGCCGCTGGAACACCACCTTTGTATATGGTATCGAATCGCTGAAGGAGTCATTGCATTGCGTGGTGTTTGACTGGGGTGGTCGCCCAAAAGCGTAACGGAGGCTTCTAAAGAAAATTTGCAGACCGATTGGTAAATCGGTCGTAGAGTGTAATGGCACAAGTGTGCTTGACTGGGAGATCAAGTCGCATGTAGGAAACTAGATATAGCGATCCGGTGGTTCCGTATGGAATAGCTATCGCTCAAAGGATAAAAGGTACCCGGGGATAGGGACAGTCGACGCTCCCAAGAGCCTGTCATCGACGGAGCGGTCGGCACTTTGATGTCGGCTCGTCACATCCTGGGGCTGGAGAAGGCCCCCTGGTTGGGCTGTTCTGCCCATTAAAGTGGCACGCGAGCTGTTCAGGAAACGTCGGAGACAGTCTGGTCTCTATCTGTTGTGGGCGTAGATTTGAGAGCGCCTGACACTAGTATCGAGGCGACTGTGTTGGACGAACCGCTGGTTTATCGGTTATGCTGCCAGGCGCACTGCCGAGCAGCTGTTCGGTTGAGATAAGTGCTGAAAGCATCTAAGTACGAAGCTTGCCTCGAGATTGTATCTCATCATAAGGGTGGTTGTAGACGACGACCTTGATAGTGCTGTGTAAAAGATGGTGACATCGTGCCGAGTAGTACTAATAGCCCGAAAGTTTTTGCAGCGCAGGTATACCGACTTTAAAGGATACGTGTAAGTATCGGATGTTTTTATCTGTCAATGATTGTCTAAATACAGAGATATTTAGGTGGTTATAACGTTGGTTCCACCTCTTCCCATTCCGAACAGAGAAGGTTTCCTAATTGTGCCGATGGTACCGCGAAAGTGGGAGAGTAGGTAGCCGCCTTTTTCAGGAGGTTGTATCGGGTGATTGCTGCAAGCAGTCACACCTGAGCCGCTTTATAGCCGAAGCCGAAGCCAGCCAAAACCTGCGAGCAAGGGATACTCCCATTCTGATCCGAGAGCAAGCCTACGGGCTCTACTGATACCAATGCTACCTATCTATACCATACAGCCTCTACTCCCCACGAATAGCTTCTGCTTTTCTTCCTTTCCGCTTTCATCGTTCCTCCCATACTCAGCTCCAGAGGTCTGCTGTTATAGGAGGAATGGTAGTCGCCATAATCTGGCACGATGACACCTGCTCTAGCTTCCATGAGTACCATGTTATGGGGGCTCGTGCCAGCAGACTACGTGTGGGGCTTCTAGTCCGTTTCTGCAGACGGCTAACTCTCCTGTCTATGAGAAACTTGCTCTCCTCTCCGCCCTCCACCCTCTCTCCTCCAAGCGCCTTTTTCTCTCATCTGTATCCAGAGTTATTCAGCTCTCACTCCTGTTCATCTCTTGTCTCTTTTTCCCATGAGGTCTTTCCTCCTTTCCTAGCCTCTCATCCATTCTACTAGATTGTCTTTTTCCTATTCTTCTGACTCTTCTTTCGGCCTCAATTTACTCGATCTAGTCTCAGAGATTTTCACGATCTCTATTATCTCGACATCAGCTTTTCCCTCTCATAGCCTCTTCTCTCAGCCACCTAGTTCTTGCCTAGTTTCTATGGGGCTGATACCATTGTATGGGAGGGCTGTGCTTGATGTGTTGGAGATGTATTTGGGGAGGAAGCCTGAGATAGCTTTGGGTGATACTAGGAGTACCAAGGATGCTAGGACATGCAAGGAGGCTCGTGTACCAGATGGCGAAATTAGTAGGTGTGACCTCATTATGAGAGTTTGCACTACCTCTTCCCTCCCAAGGTGCATCTTTCAGAGGGTATAAGTAGCATGCCCCTAGTACTCATCCAGAGTACTGAGGCTGTGCAGACAGTGTGTATTTTTGGTATAGGGTCTTTTCGACCATTGCAATCTCGGTTACGAAAAAGATTGTTTGAATTGGTACTACAAAGGTGCAGAGAATTATCCTATATGCAAGTAAATCTCACCAAGATGCCAAAAAGTTTAATCTATTTTAATGGTTGGTGAGAGGTTCTCTATTTGAGAGGCCTTATTTCCGTCATTTTTGTCAATACGTTTTCTTCCTATTTTAATCTACTCACCATGTACTCAATGCTCAAATTTCTGCATTTTTGCCCTCTTTGGCCCCTCTCGTCCCCCAAAAATTACGTCGCCGATCCCCTCAAAAATCCATACTGACAGCCTTACGCTCTTTCGCTGCTTAGTCCGATATTCATTGTGATACCTTACTGCATTATCTCTCTAGATATGTGCGGTAGTTACCACATCTTTATTTGTATATTTGATGCAGGATTCATTCAACAACAATCTCTTCAGGCAATGAAAACGGACATCGAAATCGCTCGCCCGATCCCCCTGACCGATTGGTGAGACGCAGCCCAGGTAGGCATCCCACGTGATAGCCTCGAGTATCATGGGAAGTACATCGCCAAGGTGATCTCCCAGCTCCCCTACACCTCCCCTGAGAGGTAAGCTCATCCTCGTCAGCAGCCATCACGGCATACTAAGGCAGGGATTGGTAAGACGACCGTATCGATAGGCTTGGCGCTCGGTATGTCGAAGCTAGGGCAAGAAGGCTGTCGTTGCTCTGCGTGAACCCTCTCTCGGCCTTGCTTTGGCCTCAAGGGGAGCTGCGAGCGGTGGCTATGCCCAAGTCCTTCCTATGGAGAAGCATCAATCTCCACTTCACTGGGGACTCTCCATGCGATTACCTCTGGCAAAGCACAATACGATCACTGCGCCACTCGACAACCATATCTATCAGAATAGGAACAATTCCACAGAGGGGCTTAGCGAAGTCCTTGGAAGCGTGTCCTAGACGTCAACGATCGTGCCTGCGCCGCATCGTCACTGGGCCAGGTGGCTCGCTTAATGGTGTGCCAGCGGAGTCGGGCTCTGACATTACCCTGCCTCAGAGATTAGTGCGATCCTCTGCTCTCCACCTCACTGGAGGATCTAAGGCGAAGGATAGAGAATATCCTCCTTGGCTATAAGAAGTCGGGTGAACCTCACTGTGAAGCTGATCTAGGTGTAGCAGGTGCGATCACCGTCCTCCTGCTAGATGCTCTGGAAGCCCAACTCCAGCACAGACCACCGAGCATACACCAGCCTTTATCCACGGAGTGATCTTTCGCCAATATCGCACATGGGTGTAACTCGACCCGCACACGTATGGCGATGGCACACCTGAGTCACACCCATTACCGGAGGCGGGCTTCCGTGCCGATCTAGGTGCAGAGAAGTTCTACAAATCAAGTGCCGTACCGCAGGACTCTCCGGCTCTCACGGTACTTGTCGCTACCCTCGGTGGCCTAAAGATGCATGGTGGCGTAGACGAGCACGACCTTAAGAGTCCCAACATCGAGGCGTACGCCACGGACTTGCCAACCTAGACCGACACATTGAGAATATCCGGAGCTTTGGGCAGACGGTCGTCGTAGCCTTCAATCGCTTCTGCCACCGATACCGACGAGGGAGATCGAGCTAGTGCCAGCACCTGCCTCCCTTTGGGGTCGGCTTTGCTGTCAATTCGGCCTTTGCTGAAGGGGCGAGGGAGCCCGTGAGTTGGCTCAGCTCGTCGTCGATACTATCGAGCGTGAGCCCTCCAAGCCTCTATCCTATACCTATCCCCAGAGGCCCTCGGGATCGAGGAGAAGGCTCGCCTGGTCTCACAGCGTATCTATGGAGCTCGTAGCATCACCTTCTCATCTAAGGCTAAGAGCCAGCCAGAGCGCATCAAGAAATATGGATGGGAACGCTTCCCGATCTGTGTGGCAAGACCCAATATCTTTAGCGAAGACCCCAAGGCCCATGGTAGCCCCTCGGACTTTGACCTCGAGGTACGTGACATCGCATCAATACGGGGCGGAGACGATCGTCCTCGTCCTCGGTGCGCTCCTTCGTATGCCGGGTTCACCTGCAGCCCACAGTGCTCTGCGCATAGACTACGTAGATGGCTTTATCGAGGGGCTTAGCTAAGTCTCCCTCTTCATTATACCTAACTACATACTGCAAATATGAAATTTGATCTAGCGATCATCGGGGCGGGCCCTGGTGGTACAGACGCAGCCGAGCATGCTGCTGCACGTGGCCTGAAGGTCGTTATCTTCGAGAAGAATAAGCTCGGTGGGGTTTGCCTCAACGAAGGGTGTATCCCCACCAAGACGCTCCCTCCACCCGCACATCTGCTGGCTGAGGCTCGCGAAGGGCGCAAATACGGTCTCTCCATCCCAGAGGCCGAGCTGGAGCTCTCTAAGGTGATGGCTCGCAAGGGGAAGATCCTGAAGAAGCTCTCTGCTGGCATCCGTATGAACCTCCAGAACCTCGGTGTGGAGATCGTGACCGAGGAAGCACACCTCACGGGTCGCAGTGGCGATGCCTATCGATCCAGGCTGGCGAAGCCACCCATGAGGCTGTTCATGCGATCCTTGCTACGGGCTCGTGCCTTTTGTCCCTCCTATCCCTGGCCTAAGTGAAGTCCCCCTACTGGACAGCTAAGGAAGCACTTGAGATCGATACTCTACCCAGCTCACTAGCCGTCCTAGGTGGTGGGGGTGATCGGGATGGAGTTCGTCTCGTTCTTCTCACACTGGGTGTCGAGGTGACGGTCATCGAGATGCTCCCCAAGCATCCTTGGGCCTATGGACGAAGAGCCTCCACTGAGCTACAGAAGTCCTTTGAGAAGAAGGGTGTCAAGTTCCACCCAGAGACCAAGGTCACAGCTGTACGTGAGGGAGTAGTGGTCGCCGAGCATGCGGGAGAGACGGTCGAGATCCCCTCTCGAGAAGCTCCTCGTCAGTGTCGGTCGTCGTGCTGTCACTGAGGGGCTTGAGCAGAGACCGTCGGGGTAGAGCTAGAGCGTGGGCAGGCGTGTCGATGCCCACATGCAGACCTCTGCTCTCGGGTCTATGCCATCGGTGACGCCAATGGCGTCTCTATGCTTGCCCTACAGCAGCTCGTGAGGGTGTCGTCGCAGTCCCATCATATCCCTAGGAGGAGGTGATGCGATGTGCATGCACATCCCAGGTATCGCTCTATACCCATCCCGAGATAGCCTCTGTCGGCTGTACCGAGCAGGAACCACGTGCCGAGGGACGTGCCTATGAGGTTCATCGCGTCCCCATGACCCTCTCGGGACGCTTTGTCATCGAGAACGAGCAGGGTAATGGCGATCTGCAAGCTGCTCACCGACGAGCAGGGTGTCATCCTCGGGGCTCACTGCCTCGGCAACGGTCCTCAGCATCCTCGTCCCTGCTATCATGGCTGTCCAGTGTGGTCTGAAGCTCTCCGATCTCGCCAAGGTCGTCTTCCCTCATCCCACGGTCTGTGAGATCCTTCGCTCAGCTGCTCTGCACTAGGGTTGGTGTCTCGCGGCCAAGACTTCGATCCACCCTCCGTATCTTGCCTGAGGTACGGAGGGGGTTGCTACCCTGTAGAGTCTCTCATGCTCCCCCTTCATCCCTCCTTTTCTGTGAGGGAATGCACTTCTACCTAAGGTTGTGAGAGAGGCTTTCTGTCTGTGGAGTTCACCTCGTGCTTCTTTACCTCCTTCTGTAAGGTTGGAAACCCTCAGCTAAAGGTCCTCTTCTCAAGTGTTCCGAGAGGGCTGAAACGAACATACTAAGAATGGGAGATAGGATTCTGGTATGTTCGTCCTCGTCACCTTACATAGGTGATGGGGACGAACATTATATGTTCACTTGGCTCATACCGAGTGCGGTTTAGGCAGTCGGAATGTTTAGTGGAACCAAGGCGCATCCTCACCTTCTCAATACCTTGAGCCAGCGTATATCCCACCCTATCTCAGGCTCGCCATTTCGTTACACACAGCCTTCCTGCTCTTTTTGCAGGAGTGTCCCATAGTCGTCTGCTTCTCCTCACCGATCAGCCTGAGAAGCAAACTAGAAGGCCCATACAAGAGGAGAGAGGGTGGAAAATGTACCGTCTGGGGTGCTTGAGTTGATGATGAGTGAAGAAGAGGGAGTGTACGAGCGGTAGGGAGAAGCTCATCCATTGTAGGGTAGAGAAGGTTTAGCTGGGGTACTTACTTGGTCTCTAAGTTGTCCATAAAGAGATGAATATAGGGTGGGATAATCCCCTGGATTGTCCCATGCTGGAGGAGATGTGAGGGTGCTAGGATACCCTTTGATACCCTGCCTGAGGAAGAGTAAAGCCGGGAGAAGGTCTTATGATATTTGCAGAATCAAAACTTTTATCTACCTTTGCAGTGCTGAATCTTTAGCTCAGTTGGTTTAGAGCACTACCTTGACAGTAGGGGTCGGCGGTTCTGAGTCCGCCAAGGTTCACAAAAAGACTGTCTCATGGTGTAATGGTAGCACAACAGATTCTTATCCCTGCTTTGTTACAGGTTCGAGTCCTTATGAGACAACCAAAGGGAGCGCACTGTGCTCCCTTTTTATGCCTATTTTTCCAGTGCCTAGGAGAGGGGAGCTATTGTGGAAGTTGTCATCCAGAGGCTTTGGGCAGTCCCAAACTTGAGAGCGAAATAGGCAGGTGGATAGAGCCTGCTAGCTGTCAGGCTCTTCCCGAGGCTAGTCGGCTATACTCAGAGGTGCTCGCTATCTCCCTCGATCGAGTAAGGCTGATGAACCCCTATGTACCACATAGGCGATCCTGCTTCCTCAGTCGCTCCACATTGGTACATCCGTCACGGTGCTCGTGATAGAGACACTGCCTTCCCCTGTAATCATCAACCCTCGCTACAAAGCTCGAGGATACAGGTCGGGATGTGAACTCAAGCCCCCCAGAATCGCCCCCATAGTGGAGAATATACCCCAAACGAACTCTTTGCTAGGGTTCGTAGCATCACCCTGCTGAGCGAGTAGTCTTAGGAGTGAGGTGATTATAGTGCTATCCTTCGAGAGCCAAGATATGCGCCTCGCTATGGATAGAGGTGTAGAGCGAGCACTAGGTCTCATGTAGCGATCGTCGTCAGTCGTCTTACTCGTTGAATGATAGGGATAGTAGGTGAGTAGGGGCTTTGATTTTCTTATTTGGCAAATTATTCCGTTCTTTTTGTAGGCAGAAGATAACAAAACATAGTACACATATCATTATGAAGCTGCATCTAGGCGTCATCGTGATGCTCGCTGGAGCATTCCTCCAAGTCTTCTCGTACCTATCTCGATCAGGTAGAGAGTGCTAATACCTTCCTGCTGCAGGTCTTTTCCTCGTAATTGCAGGGTATCTCAGGTCACATCTTCCTGAATAAGAATAGTCGAGGCTTAGTAGAGCGATACGCACACAAGTCTCACAGAGGTCATACAGCAGTTAGCTGTGTGGCCTCTTCGTGTTCTAGGAGGATGGCTAGAGTTATAGCGAAGTATTAGGTTTACTAGAGGGATGCTTCGATCAACGATCTAGTTTATCTTGAGATGTATATTGATGCAGTATCATTACCCTGATATATCCTTCTTGATAGTGAGTAGATGGTAGGGGAGCTCTTTGCTATCCTTCGTGTTGAATTTGCGATGGGGAGTCGTTGGGGTAGCATATTTGTATTCTAGAAAACTATTTTATAACTTTCGGACAGAATTTAGGGCATACTCCCAAGGTAATATTAGTAATAATAAATGGACAAACAAGCATTCACTGAGATGGTCATGGATGATTGAGACTCAGGGCATTGAAGCTCCCTGCATGAGGCTGGCTCACTCTCAGCAGTGTGATCTAGAGCCTTTGTCATTCACTTTCGCAAAAGCACCTCCCACCAGGCCACATTCTTCTACCAATATCCACACTACGAGGGCAGGAGCTTTGCCCAAGCCCGCGCCATCTCCCCGCACCCCTCATCCTCCGTACGTCCCATACTCTCGCAGTAGGGCTTGTAGCCCAGCGGGCGTGGTATCTACACCTTCTATCGACTTGGGTGATCTGACCCAGGTCGTACATCATATCCAAAATGCAAAAGAGAATTATGAGACAGATATTTTAAATATACGTCTGGCTATTGGCCTCTCCTTGTCGTCCCATCCTCGTAAGAAGAATGAGATCGAAGACCAACGCCTGACCTATCGACTAATGCTCTGACCTTCGCTAAGACAGCCTCTGGATCAGCAGCAACCGTAGACCAATAAGGAGAATTGGAATGCCTCATCGCAGGTCAGAGTGACGGGATCACCCCAGAACAGCAGGGTACCAGCCTAAAGGTAAAGGTCGTAGCAAATGATGGAGAAGGAACGCCGCCCGTCATCGTCGTCAATGCGGGTGGACTACAGAAAGGCATCTCTGTACGCCAGAGTGCAGGTGATGCTGCCTCGATGTGTTCTAGAGCAGTCACATCTGATGCTAAGGACCAGCGATCGCTCTCTGCAAGCATCCCGTGGAGTTCGAGCAGAGGCTCACTGCAGGTAGCTGACCGCCTTCAGGCACGATCACGCATGACAAGCTTTCACCGTCACCGCTAAGGCTAATGCCGAGAAGGATGGTCGTGAGGGTAAGATTACTCTCACCCTCGGACCACGATCAAGGAAGTTCTGCGAGCCAAGAGGGCAGCACGTCTCATATCCTCTATTCCTCAGATCAGTATCCAGCCTCGTCTGGTAGAGGTTCATAACCATGAAGTCGCCCGTGGAAGTGCTCTGTGTCCTCTCCTGACGGCCTCCTTCAACGCGAATACCTATCGATGATATGACCAAGAGCGAGATCATGCCCGCGATCCAGCAGGAGTCTCGCAGCTATCAAATAGTCCCAATCTCTGCCAAGGCATCTGTCATCTCTACAGATGCAGCGTTTGTTAAGGGCTGCAGCCTCAATGCTCTAGTAGGTGGGCATGGCTTGCGCATAGGGCACCTCTTCAGATGGAAAGACTGATCCCCTCATACCAACGATACAAGGCACAATCTCTCTCTGACTGTCTCCATCCTTTCATCATGCACGACAGATCATCTATCAGCCTAAGCAGACTGAGAAGCACGAGACCTTCAAGACGCTCCCACTGCTCAAGATCGGTGAGACTCCTGCAGCCGAGAGTTAAAGAGGAGGGTAAGAAGCGTGCTGATGTCCAGGTCATAGAGACCGCCAACAAGAGCAAGCTGAATACTGGGACGAGTACGAAGGAGCTTGACTTCTTCGATGTCCCCGAAGCAACCTCCTATGAGACCGAGATCGTCCGTGGCTACTTTCTACGTCGTAGGACTCGGGTATTCCAGCGACAGTATCCCTATACAGATGTCGTCCGGTGAGGTACTTGCACTCTACCCAAACCACAACCCAGGCTTCTGGCAGGACAAGGCTTCGATCAGTAGTACTATCCCACGGATGAGTTTAAGAAACCTCACGACAGATAATGGCTATCCCTTCCTCCGTACTAGCAGAAGCTTTCTATATCTTCTACAACGACGCAGAAAAGAAGGCCTACTTCGCCGGTGTAGGGAAGCATGAACAAAATCGTCCTCAATGCCTGCTACCTAGCTATCATCGATCTCGGAAAGAAGAAGCCTGCTCGATGCTACCGTAGCAGCAGATCGCAGCAGAGCTACCAGAGCCTCGATAAGGAGCAGTATGCTCGTGACAAGGCTCGATCGTATTGGCTGACCGCACTCAGAAGACACTCAGTAACCTCCCTCGCAGGATTTCCTCCGCCCAGTATCTCTCGCGGTGGGACTTCCTTGGGGACTCACATCATTCTCACCTCAATACTCCACTCTACATTCATGAGACGGATATTGCTAAGCCTCACATGAGCCTCTCTCGTGGGCCTCCTCTTCTGCCAGCTTTCAGTAAGATAATAGTGAGATCGAGGAGCCGGGACCTAGAGCTTCCTCGACAAGCACTCTAACCTCAACAAAGAAGCATCAGAACAGACACACTCACACCACAGACCAGCAGAGAGCTGGACAGCCTTTTCCCACTGGAGGGCAAGTGGTGATGGCTGACTCTGAGACTGTGAGGACGACCCACGTGTCTCAGCCTACAAAACAACGAGGACATGAGCGTACGACGCGATCCTCGTGAGCTTGGCAGGAGGGCCACAGCGCCGAGTAGATGTGCGTCAGGCAGCCCTCTACTGCGGCTGTTGAGCCCCACTGCTACTCGCATTACCCCTCCCGGTAGAGGTGGAGGACGACAGCGTCGCCTATGACACCAACACCGATAGCCCCAAGGTCGAGCTGCTGCAGCATGAGCCGATTGGCCTCGCCATCGTCTATCGAGCCATGGCGGTGTTCACCTCGAGGCTGGGCCAAATGATGGGACACTCGCACGTAGTACGAAGGTCATCTTATCTCGCCGACACTGACCGAGAGACCGAGGTCGTAACAGCGGGCTGCCAACGAGCACATCCTCCCGATACAGGAAGTTCCCAGCGACGATTAAGGACGTCCTGCAGTATGAGCAGTGATCGCTCGAGCGTCCTCACGTGGTCGTGGAGGCCCTCAGGTGCTGCCTACTTCTGCTACTTCTGCACAGAGTCTTCCTGACACCATCGAGCATGAGGCTAGGTTATAGAGCCGAGGCCATCGTGCCGCCAATGCTCTGCCATAGGATAGTAAGTACATCCGAGATAATGAGACCTTCCGCTCCTTCCTCCAAGAGTACAGTGGATGGCGAGCGGCTGGAAAGCAAGTCTTCGACCGAGATCATCAGAGCAAGACCCTCCCACAGGTCTGAGTGCCATCTGGTGACGAGTCGGTGCAGGCTCTGCTCAAGACGACCGTATTCGCCACGTCAGGACAAGGCCTATCCAACCTTTAAGGAGCCCACGACGAAGGTTAATCGCGACTGCAGCGATCGCGACCGAGTGGGAGATATGGCTGAAGTAGCGCTGAGGCACAGCGTGAGCGAACGTGAGGAGTGGCATGGCGTGCATAATGCCGATCTCTCGTGATGAATATGACCGCTATGATGGAGGCATTTCTGCCGATGGCGGTATCGCTCTCGTGGCTACTTCTGGTACTGTAGCCGATGAGAACATCCTCAAGCGACGATCCCTTCGTAGGTGAGAGGTCTTCACCGCTCTGGCCATCTCATCCAGACGTCACCTATCAGCCTTCTGGCTAGGGACCACTGGAAGTACTATCTGACGAATGAAGCCAAGACCTTCCTTCTAGACAAGGTATTCCTGCATGCGCACCTCGACGTGGAGGCTACTACCCTTCTATAGCTTCGGCGGACAAGGTCGCTCTAGCGATCCGTCCTGGTATGTCCTGGGCAAAGGCGTCGTCGAGATACAAAAGGCCCATTCCCGATCGATCTACAGACTGGAAACTCTGTCCGTGGGCTGGGCTAAGGCTGGCGCGGACGACCCTACTGATCGCCATCGCAGTGCTTACACAGCAGATAGAGCTCAGAGTGAGACGGACACAGTACCCATTCGCAACGCTAGCAGATAGCTAAAGAAGAAATAGTGCATCGCTAATAACAGCAGACGTATGTGGGGACTCTCACATGCTCTGCCCCTATATCCATGAGAAGAATAACGAATTACCCACTAGGGCTACTTGTCCCTTATGCTCCTCTCCTGCCCCGTGAAGAGCACAGTGATGTAGAGGATCACCCGAACCTCGACGAGCCTCACCCACCTTGCTCAGGAGGCCAGTGAGCAGACGCTCACCGTGCAGACCAATAGAGAAGATAGCTGGATGGCGACCTCTCCCAGGAGGGTGACTGGCCGACTCTGGAAGCAAGAGGCGTTAACCTGCGCGTCATCGCCAAGGCCAATACCACGGCAGAGACACGTAGCACCGTCATCGTCAGCGCTGGAGGTCTCCAGCGCAAGGTACTCCTCCAGCAGCGTGCCGCGATCCCATCCTCAATCTGAGCCAGACAAGCGTCTCCTCCCGTGAAGGGCGGACGTCAGACGATCACCCACACGAGCAATGCGGAGGATCTCAAAGTGGATGTGCCTGCATCGGCTACCTCTTGCCTCAGTCACGGAGAATGTCCGTGTAGCTTTTACCTCAGTGGCTCAGCCTAATACCCGATCCAGCTAGTCGCTCGGCACAGCTTAGCCTACCCTAGGGTCGGTAGTGCGTGAGATGGAGGTCATTCAGGAGGGGACTAGTCCTTTATCCTTCCTCTCCTCTCATTCCCCTGCTCGACTCTATAGTGTGATGAGCTACGAGCAGGGTAGAGGGCACTACGTCCCAGAGGCACAGCTCGGTGATGAGTGCATCGCCCCACGATCACATGCTTTCATCACACAGAGTGAGGCCATACCGTTTGTGCAGTATGAGTTTACCTCTAGCTCTCCCAGCCCGAGCTATTATCGATGCGATGATGCTCATCTTGATCAGAGCCCAGTGAAGGACAACGCAGCCTTGGACGCTAGCTTAAAGGCTTATGGTCTCGTTAAGGAGCCTACGAGAAGGATGCACAGCGAGTACTCTACAAGAGTGAGAAGCCAGAGCAGCCAGTACAGCTCCCTGGTGACCTTCTTCACTGGAGGAGCAAGGCTAGACTTTGTCTACATGCCTCGTCAGCCTCAGGCCTATGAGACTCTTTGCTACTGTCCCGATGACCCACATCGATCCCTTCCTAGGTAGTCGGCCGATGCGATCCCTGGAAGAAACGTGCAGATGTGCGTGCCTTCGAGCTGGGTGAGGAAATGAACCTCTTCCTGGGACTCCGGACAGCCACGACCTCTTCGAGCCCAGACCCCATTTGATGGCGAGAACATGCGAGCCTATCTATATGTCGTCTCCATCGGCGAAGAACAATATCCCCAAGAACGATCCCTATATCGATGTCGTTGGTGGCTTAGTTGCCTCTATGACAACCTACATTTAGGACTCTGGGAGGATAAGATCGATGGTAAGGTCTATCCTACCCACCAGTTCTTCACTCTACTGACGAAGGCTGGCTATACCTACCGGACAGCCTGCGATGGTGCCCATGCTTCTGCAGCAGCAGACGCGTCTAGCCTACATCCCTCCTGCAGAGAATGATGGTATGAACCTGCTCGAGATCATGGTAGTCTCATATGTCAGACCACAGGGAGGCTCTGCTCGCCCACAGCTGATCAATCAAGCGAGCCATGAAGCATCTCGGGGATGAACTTAGCTATCTCTATCAGATACACAGCCAATATCGGCTCTTCGTCGGAGATAGGCACTCGATACTAGCTGGGTAGGAGGGATAGACCTCCCATCACTCCCTACCCCCAGTAGGTATGTATCGCCTCAGTTAAGGTATCTACATTATCCTTTTCTTGGGATGTCTATGCGCCCTATCCGACGATCCTTTCCCTATCGAAGACTTTGAGAATAGAGGCATTGCTGCTAGGTATACTTCCTATCAGGATAGGGTGAGATGAAATAGCTGGATATTTTGTGCTTCTGAATGCAATTGTCTCACCTTGAGCAAAGAAAGGAGAGTAACTTCTCCCTATAGGAGCTGAATAGATAACTTATGAACAAACAAACGAACCCAGATATGATTTTTGGGCTTCGAAGTTCACGGTGATTATATTCACCCTACGTCCCAGTGGGTCGGCCCCCACCTGTATCGTATGAGCTTTTTAGGTGCCCTTCACTCACAAACGTATGCTCATGGTCACAGATCTTACACCTTTACCATTTGTTGAGAAGACGGTATAGTTTCCTCTCATGTATCTCTCTTCAGAGCTCCTATCACCACTTCCTCTCCATGTAGTCCCCTTCTTTCTTACTACATTATAGGGTACACGACGGATTCTACTACATATCCTTTTGCCTTTCTTTTAGAAGCTACCATTAGCATACAGTCCGTAGTATTTGGGAGTGTCAGCACCCTTAACCTTCGTCCTCCTCTGGTCTGTTCAGGAGTGATAGGTCTCAGCTCATAGTTCGCTCTCATCTATAGCCAATGTGGCTACCTTCCTTGAGTCCCCCTTGTTCCTAGAAGGAGCAGGGAGGGAGCAAGTCATCCTAGATCAATTTGAATATAGAGCATCACGACACACGATGAGATACAGAATATTACATACGATCCTTGCCCTGCTACTCCTACTACCGATGTCTTGTAAGCAGCAGAACGAGGTAGAAGAGCCGAGCCTAGAGTTTCAGCCACCACCCTCACCTTCGCAAAGGAGGCTGCGATCAGAGTATAACGATTATGACCAACAAGGACTCTGGTCAGCTTTTCTCCCTCAGGAGAATACCGGATCACACTTACTCAAGAGGGACAAACATCATATGTACATGCCTGAGCAAACGACCAAGGGCAGAATCGCCAAGGTGCTGTCCTCATCAATGCAGGAGGACTACAGCGACGTCACCATACGCCAAAGCAGCCGAAGCCTCATCTCGATATAGCGACACCTCGTAGCGTTCTCCACAGAAGGAGGAGAGCAACAGATCACATATATCGACTAATGTCGATGCCGTGAAGGTCGATCTGCCAGCTTCCCTTGACTGGCTCTCCATCAAACGACAGACACACCTGCAGGCTTTCACCTGCTGCTGCCTAATACGAATAAGGCTAGACGTACCGCTCAGCATCGGACTGACCCTAGGCTCTAGGTGCAGTGAGATAACCGTCGTCCAAGAGGAATAGTCCATATCTCCCCCTACTGATTTCCCTGACGATCTCTACAGGCACGCCCGATATGAGGAGCATGCGAGGACACAAGCTGCTCCATGCTAAAGCAGCTACAGACGAGCAGTATCCGACCTATCGCTTCCTGACCAAGAGCAAGGCATTCCCTTCGTGCAGTATCAGTACAACGAGATTACGAGCCCTGGCTTTACGATGGCTACACTGCTCTATACATCAGTCGTCGATCAAGGGTGAATGCACTTCGAAGAGGCTGTCAGCCTATGGCTTCGCCAAGGGGCTAGCCTCTCAGATAAACGTCTACACGGTATAGAAGAATGAGAAGCTGCCCCCTACAGCTGCTCGTGACGACCTTCTCTGGAGGAGCTAGCTAGAGTTTGTCTACGACCCTCATCCAAAGGGCTAAGTATCCGACCTTCTCCCACCTCCCTATGCAGCATCAGACCTTCCCAGGTCACCGTAATCTGGAAAAGATAGGGAAGAAGCAGGAGGACGTCCGTAAGTACGAGGCTGAGCAGGGCAGCAAACGGGATGAGAACACCCTGGGATGTATGACCTCTTCATACCCAGCAAATCCCTAGAAGAGGAAATCGTCCGAGCTACTTTCTACATCATCACACCGACACAGCCTGATGACCCTACTCATTATGGTAGAGGATGTCCCAGCCTACCACTGAAGATCAACCTCGCCTACTGGCTGGATGAAATTGATGGACACTCACCACCTGACCGAGGAGGTGCAGGAGCCTTCACCAAAGCTGGCTTTCCTTACTATGGCCAGACACAGAATGCGAGCTAGTCTTTGTCAATCGAGCCAAGTCGCAGGCTCTATGTCTTACGCCTCTTCAAGTACAAGGGGAGCTCGTCCTCGACATTCAGTCACACTTCATCGAACTTGATGATGGTGGAGGCTCGGCTCATGAGCCCTTGCCACCAGCTCTCATACAGAGACGTAAGGCCTTCCTCAATCGTCTTAGTGCCCGCTGTCGTCATATCACTCTACACTAAACACCTCTTATATCCCTCTTAACTACCCCAATGTAGGGTAGCCTCTTCACCCGTTAAAAGGTATAGAACAATGAAAAAGAATAGTACTAACCCTATCACTCCTAGCAGGCTGGTATTCACTGCCTGCCAAAGGAGCTGCGGACTAAGCTTCTCACCTCAGGGGCTGGAGCAACAAGCAGCCTCCGATCTGCTGCCCGACCACTCCCTCTAGCCTTCCCACAGAGGCCATCCCAGGAGAACCCTACATCCGTGTACGGCGCGACGCAAAGCAGAGCCTGCGTGCCTTCGATGCGGATAATGCCCCATGCAGGCACTGCCCTCTCGCTTTCTTCGACTCTCCGGAGTCTAGCCTCACGTTCCATGGAGCCACCTTCCCATCGATCCTCGCCACGAAAAGCGTAGCGCAAGGCTGGGCTCGACCTCTGGCATGTCATTCTGCCTGATGAGAAGCATGACACTCGTGCCGCCATGCAGTCTCTGGATGAGTGTCCCAGAGATCGATTATACGGAGCCCGTACTCTCCACTTGAGCATCCTCAGGTAAGCTCGCTCGGAGTGGATATCCCCCTGCCACTGGCTCTAATCAGCACACAGCCCTTGAACGATCCCCTCCTACCAGACCAATGGCACCACAACACTGTGAAGATTGCAAAGAGTGTAGCTGGAGCCGATATAGGTCTCTATGCCGCATGGGAGTCGGAGGCCGGAAAACCCAAGGTCATCGTTGCCATCCCAGATGGTGGGATTGATATTACCCACCCTGACCTCGTAGATAACCCCATGCGTCAATGAGGCTGAGAAAAATGGGTCGCAGGAAAGGATGATGACAATAATGGTGTTATCGATGACATCCATGGGCAAACTTTCATGAGCAGCTACAATCATGGTCTGGGGACACTCCAAGATTCATTTCCAGATGATGTGTCGCACGGGACACATGTGTCTGGTACAGTCGCTGCTCGAAATGGCAATGGTATTGGTGTTTGTGGTGTCGCAGGAGGAAATGGTATGGCTAACCCTGGAGTCCGACTGATGAGCTGTCGATATCTCGGAGGAGAAAAAGGAGAGCGGGCAACTCAAGCCGAGCTCTCAGTCTATGCTGCTAATAATGGAGCTGTCATCGCACAGAACTCTTGGGGCTTCCGCTATGAGGCCAATATTACACGTATCCCACAGTCTCTCAAAGAGGCCATCGACTACTTCATCAAGTCTGCGGGATGTGATGATGATGGTAATCAGCCCCCAGCCCCTGGATGAAGGGTGGTGTCGTATCTTGCTGCAGGCAATGATGGTAAGGATTATCTCTCTACCCCGCAGCCTATGAGCCTGGCTCAGTAGTTGTTGCTCTATGGGGCCAGCTTGGAAGGCTGCACCCCTATACCAACCGTGGAGCTTGGATTGATGTCACAGCTCCAGGTGGTGATGCTACTTATGGTAGTAGTCGGGGAGCCCTCAGCACCTAGCCAAGTCCATCATGTGTAAGGAGTATGGCTATATGCAGGGTACCTCATGGCTTGCCCCCATGTCTCTGGTATAGCTGCTCTGATTGTCTCGCAGTTTGGCGAACAAGGCTTTACCAACAAGGAGTGTGAGACGCGCTTACTAGGTTCTCTCAAACCGAAGGACATAGATGCTGAGAACCCCAACTACAAGGGTCGTATAGGCCGTGGATACATCAGTGCCTCTGAACCTTTGCAATCAACGAAGGTACTGTTCTGAGGAGGTCGTAGATATCAATGTTGGAGAATATCTCCTTCACGACTGGCGGATGTCTCCTGGATAGGGGTCAAAGGATTTAGATGATGGGAAGCCACTGAGTATCGCTTCTAGTATGTCTAAGGAACCTCTGAACACAACCAACTATGAGGGCGCATTCTATGCCAAGGTTAATGCTCTAGGCTATGCTCAGGGAGCTAAGGTGTCTATGCCTCTCAGTGCTCTAAAGGACGATACGAAGTACTACATCGGTGTCGTAGCTGTAGACAGATGGAATCTGAAGTCTCTACCTACCTTCGCTGAGTTCACTACACGCAAGAACAATCCTCCCGTCCCTGGACACTTCCACAACGGAGAAGCTACGTGTCTCGTCTGCTCAGGCACCCACATTCTCTGTCGCTTACTCCAGACCCAGATGGACAGAAGGTATCCATCAACATCGCTGGTGAAACTAGAGGTGTGAGTAGCACGGTCAAGAGCGATAGGATCGACTTCACCCTGCGTGCAGTAGCTGAGCCTGGCAACTATGAGATCAAGATCACGGCTATGGACGTTCTTGGTGCCAAGACAGAGCTCATCGTACCTTCGGAGGTCTATACCCATGTAGCTCCCACCTTCAATGCCTCCACGCAGGCTGCCCAGGTAGTCGGTATCTCTCGCCTCTACCCATGGAGCATCCCAGCCCTACTAGCCACGCATACGGAAGGCATTCCTCTGACCTACAAGGTCACGAGCTCCAACGCCTCAGTCGCCTCTGCCAGTGCTCTCGGCCAAGGGTACACTCACCATACAAGGACTCAAGGCTGAGCTACCTGATCACAGTCGAGGCATCTGATGGGATTAGCACTCTATCCAGACCGAGATCCCAGTACGTGTAGTAGCTGATGTCTCTGATGTTCTCTATTCGACCTATCCTATCCCAGCCAAGACGACCTCAACCTAGTCGTCAATCCGACAGCTGGTCAGGTCTCTGTCGAGATCTATAGTCTCCTCGGGGCACAGGCCCTTGACCGCAAGTTCTCCGCAGGAGGTGATGGTACGATCAGAATCCCAGTGAAATCACTCGCCCCGGGTACCTACACGATCAAGGTGAAGTCTTCTCAGGGTACCACCACCAAGTCCTCTCGTCAAAAACCAATCTTCCCTCCCCATGAATAAGAAAGTATATTCACTGCTGCTCCTAGCGTCGCTCCTCTGTGGCTCCTCGCTACAAGCACAGACAAAGCCCTCGGCTACACGACCTCTCCCTCTGCTGGAGCTATCTGCTGATGCTCGTACCACTGCTCTCGGGGGGAACCATTATGGTGAGAGTGATATCGCTCATATCTATGCCAACCCCACCTCGCGTCTCTATCAGGATGGGCCCCGCTCATCTCTCTGCTGGCGGACAATTCCTAGGTAAGGTCGAGGGGCTGGAGGGTCTACCGGCCTATGATGTCATGGCAGGTGTTCGCTTGGGTAATCAAGCCTCTTCGGTGGTGTTCGCCATCTCAGGGTGGACCCAAGTACTCACCGTCGAGGGAAACAATGAGGAGGCTGGTAAGAAGGCTCTGTAGTCCTCACGGATTATGCCCTGTATCTAGGCTATGCACCCGCTTCGGGACGCCTCGCCTCACGTCACGGGTAGCTACATCTCTACCGACCAGGGTAGTGCAGCTACTGCCTACGCCTTCGGTGGGGGGTGTCTTCACCGCAGTAGCGAGGAGATCGCCAAGACGGGTATCGACTTCATCGTCGGTGCTAAGTTTCGCAACCTCTATCCAAGCCCAGCAGCGTACTGATATCCATCGATCTACCCCCTGCATCTGCAGGTGTCGGTGGTGAGATTGGCTATGGGATCGAGGGTGAGCATCACCTATCCTCGGTCTCAGGTGCAGACTACTTCTTCCTCCCAGTGACGCTTCCTCTGTGCTCATGCGCACTCGGTGGTGAATATCTCTACCACCAGCTCATAGCTGCTCGCCTAGGTTACTCCCTACGACGAATGGTGCTAAGGCATTTAGTGTCGGCCGTAGCCTTCGCTACGTCAGTTTGCCCTAGATGGTGCGTATATCACACCTCGGGTGAGCGGGGGTAAGTCAGCCCAGCTGACCCCGGCCACAGCCTCAGGGCAAGCTCCTATCTGCCTCGTTTAGTTAGGAGGCTAGTTTTTTCTTTCATTTTTTGTGGGTGGCTGCATCATAGCCTCAGGCTAGTGGTGCAGCCACCCTTTATCTGGCCTCGGATATTGCTCTGTGGGGGCTTTCACCACCCTCATTACGAATACACCTGCTGGCGGTAGGGGGCTCACAGCTCACTGTCCCTACCTCGGTATGCTACGCATTAGGCATAGAGCCCTCGTGGATAGGGCATATCTCCATACTCTCTCTAGTGGGCGGATGCTCTGCTTCATCGGGATAGATGAAGTCTCTGCCCCCTCATCCTGCATACATAAACTTATAGCGTATCATGAGACAGCTATTCAGATCTCTATTCAGCCTATCTCTCCTGCTCATTCTCCTCGTTGCTTGTAAGACACGGAGCTACCTGAGGAGGTTACTCAGAGCTCCACGACGAGCCTCACCTTCGCTAAGGGGCCTGGAGCAAACCCTCACTGTCACGACCAATCGCAGTCACTGGACTGCCACCTCTCCTCAGGAAGCCGACTGGGTCGTCTCACGCAGGAGGGCAATACCTCAAGGTGCGTGCTATAGGCAACTCAGCAGGGCAGCACCGATGTGGCTCTGCGATCGTAAACGCTGGTGGCGAGCAGCGCAGAGTCACGCTTCGCCAGAGTGCCTCCGAGGTGCTCCTTGACCTAGGGGCTAATCGGGTGACCTTCCTCGTAGAGGGTTGCCAAGAGACCTTGACCTACTATGCAAAATGTCGAGGAGCCTGGCAGGTCGAGCTCGCTACCCCTGAGAGCTGGCTGACCGTCGATAGCTCGATCAAGCGGGTCGTATCAGCATCACCGCACAGCCCAACGAAGGAGAGGCACAGCGTACGGCGGAAGCATCAACTCACGGCAGGTACGTCGTGCGTGAGATCGAGGTCGTGCAGAACGGCTCGATCCAGCATATCCTCCCCTTGCAGAAGTTCCCCGCTTCGCCCAGGATGTGATTCGCTTCGAGCGTAGTCGCTTCAGTGAGCATACGCGTACCCGGGAGCGTGGGGAGGTAGTGCCTTCCGCTATGCGACGCAGAGCACACTGGATGCCTCTCCTCGAGTATGAGTTTGAGAACGAGCGTAGTCGGGCTATCAGGCTGCCATCACGCCTGCCTAGATGACAAGTATCTGCGTGACAACGTGAACTTCGCGGCCTTCCTCAAGGCAAATGGCTACGAGAAGGACAATGCCCTCACGACGGCTGAGCAGGATGTATATACGAACAAGACCTCCCGCTGAACCTCAACGTCGCCTACGCATCCTCGGGACAAGCTCTCACTAGAGACAGTCTATATGCCCTGTCAGAGCAAGGACTATCCGACCTTTCTCCAAGATACCTCTCGATGATCGTATCCCCTAGGTAGCTTCCCGTAGCCAAGGCATACACGGGAAGACGAAGGATGAGACATGCGCCCAAGAGGTTACCTGGGGTGGTACTCTGGATGATGCTCTCCAATACGAGCTATGACCGCTTCCAAGGCTACCAAGAGCCCTAGAGGGAGAGGCCGTGCTGGCTACTTTTACGGCCAAGGACAACACCAAGCCCTGTGGACGTATCCCTATGTAGGCGAAGTCTCCAGCGTGCAGTCGATCTTCACCGACCTCTAAGGCCTTCTGGATGGATGCACTCGGTCGCCTCACCTCACCAAGGAGTCCCCTCACTCTACTCAACGACGGTGGATATAGCTACATCCGCACCTTCGATGGTGGATATCGCCTTCTACAATGCCACCAAGCAGTACGCCCACATCGTCCATCGCCGTCACGGAGGGTAAGCCCAGCGGAGATCCAGGCCTATAAACTCAAGCTCCAGAGCTCGGGCAATGCCTGCACGCCCTCCAGCGAGGTAACGCTGGATATGTACCCCCTGCTGGATCGTAGACGTGAGCTCATCCGTCAGATACAGCTACGTCTCGATCAGACACGCTGTCTGCAGGGGCTTCGATAGCTCCATCTCTAGGTGCTGGAGCAGGCAGGGAGGGTAGTCCCTCCTCTCTGCCCGCCCTCATCTGCTCCGATAGTGCTTCCTCAGGCTCTGCACTAGCCTTGGGGTGAGGCTCCCGCTGTAGGGCTTGCCTCAGCTACAGTAAGTCTCCGAAGGACGAGGCATAGCGTCGTTGCTTTCGCCCGCTAAGTCTCTTAGGTCTTAGGAGCATAACTCCATTTTTACCACTCATTTAGTCTCTATGATGCAGGTCTGAACACTCTCGTCACATGACCTTAACAGAGTGAGCCAGGAAAGCCTTTCCGAGAGCCCCCCACGAGACCCTAGTAATGTCCCCTGATGAGATCTGCATGTTCGCCCTCGTCACCTTACATAGGTGATGGGGCGAACATTATATGTCCTATCTCGCGCTCTCGGTATGTCCTCGGGCGCCTCCCGAGATGTGCGATACAGATGAGTTAGGGCGGAGATTTTTCGCCCTTTTTGTCCGCACCACCCCTGTCTCTGTTGTAGTCCTCACTCTGTCGTAGTAGCTAGGTGGTGAGAGTCGATGGGGAGGAGGTATTAGTCCCTAGGGGCTGTGAACGTAAGTTTCCTAAGGATGGAGGTAGACGGGGAGAGGGCTTTAGTGGGTATAGGATGAGTAGGACTGACTCTTGAGACCACGGAGAGGTCAAGAGTAGAGTGGTGGGAGGGTAGAGGTCGGATGAGCCCTAGACCGAGGTAGAGGTATCTGTGTCCCAGCCTGATACCGGTGCATACCACTACCACTAGGAGGGAGAGGCCCACGTGTATGCCCATTGTATACACGTGGTATACTATAGTGTACACACGTGTACACAACCTCGCTCTCAGCATGTCCTCGAAGGCCTCTCGTCTGCACCTTTCTCGGGCGAATGCTTGAGGTACCCCATGGATATAGAGGATGGAGGAGGCCCTTCTGGTGATGAAATAATATGCTCGGTGAAGGAATGAGTGAGAGATTACCCAAAGAGATCATACGCCAGCTGTGATAGGATGGGGGCTTTTGTAGGGTGAAGGAGGGAGGATATACGTACGATCTATCAGATATACGTTTGTATCAAGTGCAGACCTTCGATGAGTATGCACCTCTGGGGTGCTCGACGCTTATTCCTATCTTTGTCGCCAGACGCACTTGATGGCGATTAGAGTGGTGTCGAGGATACCAGGAGAGCCTTTGTCAGAACTATGGTGTGATGATGGGAGCTTTCGCAAGGGTAATATGGATAATCGATTATGAGACAGAAGATACTTGGTGATATTCTCATTCATCACCATGGGGATTATAGACTCTGCAGCCGGGGACTTTGAGCACTTTGTCATGAGGAGCTTACTGCTTTCCAGCATCTTGATATTCGCAGTGCATCAATAAAGGCAACCGCTATGTACAGATGTAGACTAGTATCCTGTAGCCGATCCCACCACATATATATAATCGGGCACTGCCCAGCTCCTCGGCGGAGCACTCCACCACCATATACTAAGGAGAAAGAGAATATGAGAGCATTAGTCATCGGAGCAACGGGAGCTGTGGGGCGAGACCTCGTGGCACAGCCCCCGATCATCCGGCCTTCACTGAGGTGCGTGTCTGTGCGCTGAGCTACGGGGCTGGAGCACCCCAAGCTACGCTACCCATAGTCGTGGACTTTGCCCAGCCTGAGAGTTGGGCAGGGAGGTGAAGGGAGATGTAGCCTCAGTTGCCTAGGCACGACACGGCAGGCCGCAGGGAGCAAGGAGGCGCAGTATGTCGTGATCACGACTACCAAGCCCGATTTGCACACACTGCCCGTCAGGGTGGGAGTCTCGACACTGGTCTTAGCGTCTTCGATGGAGCTTCTGTCCCTGCCTCTACCTTCTATCTGAGGATGAAGGGGAGCTGGAGGATACGGTTAAAGAGCTGGGTTTCGATCGTTGATCATCGTCCGTCCCCCTCACTTCTGCGTGTCGGTGATCTGAATGGTCTCTGGAGGTGTGGGCTGGTTTCATCATCCGCCCAGCCAATCGCCTTGGGCTTCTTCGTGGCCAAGCACCGATAGAGACTCTCGGGTGGCAGAGCGGATGATTGACTTGCCCCAGGCCCTCCTCTGGACTCTTCATCGTAGAGGGTGCAGAGCTGTCGAGGAGTCTCGGAGCCAGAGCCTCGGGCCTGTGGGGGATTGGGCCAGGGCTGGAGCCAGCAAATCACTAGGAGGCTAAGGGCTATTTGGAGGAGCATACACTCAGGATAGAAGCATCTGTACCCTCAGGGTGTCGGTTTGCTGAGTTGCAGACCTACTCCCAGCTACCTAGGGACGAAGAGGGTACACACGTGTATAGTAGCACTCGCCTCTAAAGTATGTCTACGGTAGGGCTCTCACAGATATGTTTCTCGGGGCTAAGGCTAGGCATTCCAGAGATATGGCTAAGATAGCCTAGGCTATGGAAGTCCCGCATCGAGGAGCCTAGGAGGAGAGAATGCTATAAGAGATTATGCGTCGGCTCGGGGCTTTTGGCAGACTACGGCTGTAGCTCCTCTATTTAGGCTATCTTTGTAGGTCGAAGGAAGCAGAGGGGCTTCGCCCCGATGTGTCCCAACGATACATATAAATAACAGCAATCAATGACACCCCATATCCTGGGTACCACCCTAGCGGAGTATCCGCATCAGTTCCGTACACGCTACCTCCAACAAGCCTCTTGCTCCGCTACTACAGCCGCAAGAGTGAGAAGTGGGTGAAGCTCAACGGTGAGCAGGTCGCCGACCGTTGCCCTGCTGCCGCTAAGGGGCTGGCCTCACCCATGCATCAAGGTAGGATCGTATCGGTATCTATTCGCCCAATACGGTGCAGGCCTGCACCGAGCTGCATCTTCATGATGCGTGGGTCCTGTCCCCCATGCTACGAATACGCCTGACCAAGTGGCCTCCTCAGTGGAAGATGCAGGGTGAGACGATGTCTCGTCGGGGGCAGTTCCAGTCACAACAATGCCTACGAAGTCCAGCAGCGTAGCCAGTGCCTTCTGTCGGTCGATCATCATCGACCTGAGGTCGTCCTGGCCGAGGGGACATGACCCTCGATGTACTACGATGAGTTTATCCGTCGTCGGGACTCCTGTGACCTATGAGAACAAGGCCAATGTCACTGCCAGCTAGCCCTAGCCACCGACCTAGCTCCCTCATCATCTGACACCTCGGGTACCTCGGGCAGAGCAAGGGTGTGATGTCCCACCACAGCAACTTCATCGAGCAGGTCTATGCCCACCAGCTGAAGTACCCTTCATCACCCCTCGGGACATCTCGATGTGCTTCCTGCCCTCAACCATATCTTTGAGAAGGCATGGACGTACCTCTGCCCTCAGCATGGATGCTCCATAGCGATCCCACGTGACCCTGAAGAAGATCCCTCGACGCCCCTGCCCATGGTACGCCCCTACGATGATGAGCAATGTACCCGCTTCTGGGAGAAGGTCTATATAGGTGTACGTAGAGAAGATCAACCAGGCTCCAGCCCCCGTCCGTGGTATCATCAGCCATGCGATCCGTGTGCTGATCGCTACTTTTTGAGTACATCAACGAAGGGAAAGCGTGCACCCTTCCCTGCTCTCCCTAGCCTCAAGATCTACGACCATACACTCTTTGCTAGGTCAAGAAGGCAGTCGGCCACAGCGTGGTCGCTTCTTCCCGACAGCAGGGGCTGCTATCTCACCAGAGATTTACCGCTTCCTACGCTCGATCAATCGTCCCCATGGTCGTCGGCTACGGCTCTCCGAGACCACTGCCACGGTCACGTTCGTGTCCACTCGTAGGCTTCGACCCACAGTCCATCGGCACGATCATGCCCTCACCTCAGTGCGCATCGATCCCGAGACCAGTGAGATCCAGCCATGCACCCTACCGTCACCACTGGATACTACAATAATCCTCAGGCCAACGAAGAGGCCTTCACCTCCGATGGCTACTCCGTACGGGAGACGCTGGACGGATGGAGAACGGTGTCCTACTCACGGAGCGTATCACGAATCTCTTCAAGACGGCTGAACGGGAAGCACATCGCCCCCACAGATGCTGGAGGGCTACTCACGGCATCCGATCATCGAGCAGGTGCCATCATCGGGGATGGCGCAAGTCTGCTCAGCGCCCCGATCTACCCCCAACTGGGGATGCCAGCCGCGAGGCTGACAATCGAGGAGTCACGCCGAGCCTGAAGGAAGCCGAGCTAGCGCAGACCCACGAGGTACTACCTGCCTCGATGACGACCCACATCGAGCAGGCACCAGGGTAGCGAGCATGAGAAGGTCAAGGCTTTGTCTTGCTCACCGAGCCGTTCTCCATCGAGAAGGGCGAGCTAACCACCACCCTCAAGATCCGTCGTAAGGTCGTCAATGAACACTATGCAGCCGAGATCGCTGGATGTACGGAAGAGTAACTAAGTAAATAAACAGAGAATACAAACACAGAGATGAACTATTGGTTTGAAATGTAAGGTCTCCTATGAGCGACAAAGCTGACAACATGGGGATGAAGAAGGCATCCGAGAGCTACCTGTAGACGCACTGAGCTTCACCGAAGCCGAGAAGCGTAGTCATTGAGGAGGTAAGCCCCTCGTATCAATGGGCGAACTAGAGGTCGTCAATATCCGCCGTGCCTGCATCGCCGAGCTCTTCTTAGAGGAGCCCCTGAGGCAGACCGCTATTACCGAGCCAAGGTGAACTTCATCACCATAGACGAGAAGAGTGGTTCGGAGAAGAAGACTGGCTACGATGATTGTCAAGTCGGATAGTCTCCCCAGTGCCGTCACCGAGCTATCAGCACAGCTCGACAGCCAGATGGCGACCTGAGATCGCTTCGATCACCGATACGCGCATCCCTAGACGCGTATCAGCATGTCGCCCCTGCCAAGTGAGGCGATCGCCTCCCGCCCAGAGTCTATCCGAGCAGGCTCTGCCTAGCTCGGCTAGGCTCGTGGCGGTATCGAAGTTCCACCCAGCCGACTATGCTCGTCAAGGCCTAGTGAGGCTGGCCAGCGTCTCTCGGCGAGAGATAGGTACAGGAGCTGTAGGCAAGAGGGAGAGCTCCACGAGGCTTATCCCCGACATCGTCTGGCACTCTACTCATCTCCCCACAGACCAACAAGGTGAAGTACATCGCTCCCTTCATCTCTACGATCGAGAGCGTGACCAGTGAGCGTCTCCTACGGGAGATCTGTCGGCAGGCTCAGCGTGTGGGACGCACGATCCTCATCCTCCTAGAGCTCCATGTGGCTCAGGAGGAGACGAAGAGTGGCTTCGTCCGCTCGGAGCTCCTAGAGCTACTCTGGTGCGATACATGCTGCACCAGAGGAGTGGCGAGGTATAGAGCTCCGTGGTCTGATGGCTATGGCGAGCAATGTGCTGATGAGCAGCAGGTCGAGTGGGAGTTTGCTGAGGTGTGCTGCCTCGATGCCATACGCCCTCAGACCTTTCTCCTACAGCCTGAGAGCTTCACAGAGCTCCATGGGGATGAGTGGGGACTACCAGATAGCTCTCTCGCAGGATCGACCCTCGTACGTATCGGCTCCAAGGATTTTTGGGGAGCGTCTCAGCAGGGAAGCACCTTACTAGATGTGATATTATAAGAATAGCAAGATAATACAATGAGATATTGGCTAGAAGGCTCTGAGCCTGCCCTTGTCTCCTCTCTGCTGTCCCCGCTATGGCACAGCAGAAAGAGACACAGAGGCGAGCGGACAAGAATAAGAGTAGCTATATGCTATCACCGATGTGCTCGGCACTTATGGCTCTGCTGGAGCGTCACTGTCAGACTCGGTGATCTCAAGCTGTCTCAGCGCACTCGGGCTGACCAGCATGCTTGAGAGCCCAGATCCCTATACCGAGTATTACCTGTCTGAGGACAACGATAAGCTCCAAGACTGCATGACCACGGGTGTGAGTATGCTGGTATCGGCCTCGGTCATCTCCCAGCGTCCCTGATAGCACCGCCGCCACTTAACGATCCCTATGGAGGGCATGCCTGCTGCTCTAGCTGGTCTTCGGGCAGGAGACGCATCCCAGAGGTCGATGGCAAGGACTTCCGTCGCTCTGACCTCCGAGGACGTCAGTGCAGCCTCAAGGGTGCCCCTAGGGAGCAAGATTGCTATCCCTCATCCAGCGTCCAGGAGAGGCTAAGCCTCGATCGATCGAGTTCCGCAGACAGAAGATCTCAGGCTCAATCCTGTCCCCTACCATGGTGTCCTCGGCATGGGACTGTGGCTATATCTCCTCTCGAGCTTCCCCCAACACCGCTGCCCTCAGAGCATCAAGGAAGGCCTTCTCCAGCCGCAAGGAGAAGGAGTATATCAAGAGCCCCGATCCTTGACCTCAGGGACAATGGAGGTGGACCTCATCGATGAGGCGATCAAGATCGTGAACTTCTCGTCCCTGCAGGTGAGGTCGTCGTAACGACCAAGGAGCGAGAGGGTCGCGGTAGGAATACCGTCTATCGCACGACTGATAGACCCCCTCGACACCGAGATCCCCCTAGTGGTGCCGATCAACGCCCAGTCCCGCCTCTGCCTGAGACTCGCCAGTGCACAAAGGTGATATGGATAGAGCCGTCGTCCCCGGTGCAGAGCTACGGCAGGCCTGTACAGACCACAATGTCCCTGCCCTACGATGCACAGCTCCAAGCTCACCACCGCCAAGTATTACATCCCTAGTGGGCGCTGCATACAGCGTATCGACTACCAGTCCTGCGTGAGGGCAAGGTGCCACCAGCCTCCCCTGATAGCCTTACACATATCTTCCATACCCGGCAGGTCGAGGTCAGAGATGCTGGAGGTATCCTCCTGATGTAGCTGATCAAGCAGGATTCGGTACCTACGATGCTGCTCTCATCTACGCTACAACCATCATACCTTCGACTGGATCACTGACTTCGTCCGCACGCACAAGTCGATCGCTTCCTCGGGAGTTCCACCTGACGGATGCGGACCATGGAGCCTTCGCAGTGGATGGTTGATAAGAAGTCTCGACCACGACCGCCAGAGCAGTAAGGAGCCAGCCAAGCTCGAGGAGCTGGCTAAGCTTTGAGGGACATTACAGCAGGAGCAAGGAGGAGTTTGAGCATCGAAGGCTATCCTCGTACCTGACCTCAAGCACGACCTCCAGTTCCATCGCCCCGCATCGAGCAGTATCTCGACGACGGCTATCCCCACCCGTTACTACTACAATAGGGGTTCCCTAGAGCGTAGTGCATGAGAGGATAAGATCGTAGAGGCAGCTCGCATCTACTGGAGGATGCCACACTCACCGCACCCTCCTCACCCCCTAAAGAAGTCTGCTGATACGGCTACGAAGTCCGCACAGCAGTAGCCCCAGTGTAGATGAAGAAGATCTTCTGCCCCAAGTGTGATCACAGTTATCCCCCAAGTCGTGAGCACCCCCAAGCTTGTGGCTCAGGGGAGGAGTGTATCTCGCCTGTCTGTCCCTCAGTGTGCACACCCAGCTCAACTTTCTTTCGCCTTCGCCTACCTCAGGGCAGGCAGAGAGGTCAAGCAGCCCTCAGATAGACCCTCTGTGGGACATCCTCATCGTCCTAGAGAATGTCTTTGGCTATAAGCAGCTCTTTCCTGCCTTCCTCGGAGACAACTCATATCGGTCTGCGCAATAGGGATACCAAGACAGATATACCCATCATCACGGCTGACCCCAGTATGGACAGACACCATGCCTGCATCCGAGTCACCGAGGGGAAGATGCGTCCATGCCTCGCGCCTCTGATGATGACAGCCATGTGGGTACCCTTCGTCGGGGGGCGTATCCCTAGAGCCACGAGAATGGTGCTACCTAGAGCCCGGTGATGTAATCACCCTAGGGGCGACAAGCATCATCTCTCAGCTGATCAGCCACTGAGCGAGCGATCCAGCTATCGAGTAGCCCTTCCCTTGCTTCATGTCTCGTTCATAGCGTAGGTCTCTAGTGTAGGTAGGGAATCATTCCCTCCCTGACTTCTCCCTAGAAGGAACTTATAGAGATAGGACAGCCAGCCCAAAGCAAGGGCTAGCTGTCCCATTTCTATTACCCCTATATGAGAAGTGAGCCATCGACCAGGATGGGGTAGGGCATGTCAAGGTGGAATGCGTACATGAAGGACTAGGTTCAAAGTGAAGGCGAGGCACAATATCTGTGAGTATGGGAGTGTATTAGCAATCGTATGGTGTGCAAAGGAGGTAATACACAGAGTGAGAACAAGTGATTATATAGGGTGCGCAGTGGGAATGTGGCAGGCTGATGTACGATCTCGCTCTGCACACTCCTGCCTTTTGACCTGTATTATCTCATATCCCAGGAGCCTTAGCCCATCCCTAAAGATCCTAGGCATTATCCCCAAGGAATAGACCTACAAGCGAGCCCTACAGAGGATATACTTAGAGCGCGCTTGTGTACACGCGTGTATACAATAGTGTACACGTGGGTATACAGTTGTGTACACACGTGATACTCATCCCTCCCAGGTAGGAGGTATACGCTGGGCATATCTACAGCTAGGACACGTGATACTTCTATCTTCGGGTATGCTCCTTGACGACCTAGTCCTCGCACTACGGTGATTTCATGCGTCAGCCCTGCCTGGGAATGTTGCAGGGATGATTTTGTAGTTTGAAGAGAATGTGTACCTTTGTGGTGTATTAGTAATCAGAAACACCCAATAGACTTATGTTACGGTATTGCATTTTACACACTCACGCTCATGCTAGGCCTAGTCTCACCCGATCCCAGCACAGACAGCTACAGTTGCTATTATGGGTTACTTATAGGCTCTATGAGCAAGAGTCCCCATAGACTCTGCCAATGTCCTGCTCCCTAGCTCCCGCCGACAGTGCGCCTGTCAATGGTGCTGTCAGCGATGCCACGGGAGCCTTCACCTCACAGCCTCCTGGGGACTACATCCCAGTGATCAAGGGGCTTGGGTCACCAGACCTCACACCAAGCGCCTGACTGTCCCTCCTCTTCCTCCCTTGACCTAGGTACAATCTGCCTCACCGAGGAGAGTGTACAGCCCCAGACGGTCACCGTCCCCGGCTAAGCGCCCCATCATCACCCGCAAGGCTGACCGCCCTCGTCTTCGACGCAGAGCAGTTGAGCCTAGGTCACAGACGCACTAGATGTCCCTCAAGCAAACACCAGGTCTGAGTGTATCAGATGATGGAGTCTCTGTTATCGGTAAGGGAATGTCATTGTCCCTCATCAACGACAAGCGTGCACCTATCCGGTAAGGCTCTAGTGAACCTCCCACGCTCCCTACACCTAGCCGAGACCTCGGGCAGGTAGAGGTCATCACCACACCTCCCGCCAAGCACGAGGCTGAGGGAATGCAGGTATCCCTCAATATCGTGCCTCAAGAAGTCCAAGAACGACTTCTTCGGTGGAAGTATTCTGCGGGCTACCAGCTCGTGAAGGATAAGTCCAGTGGAAACCTCTGAAACCCCAACTATAAGCGAGGCAAGACCACAGCCTCCCTCACTGCAGGGTATGGCTCCTGGGCGTTCGCTAGTGGGTTCTCCACTGAGAAGATCTACCCTCGACACAACACTCCTCCCTTCAGTAAGACACTCTTCGTCGGCAAACTCGAAGCGCCCCCAACTTCAGGGCAACCTTGACTACGACCTCGTCCAGACCTCAGTATGGGTCTCTCCTGCTCCTACTCGCCCGATGGCGGTACGCTCTCACGTGATAACGATACCCGAGACTACGATCTCCCCGCTAAGACCCTAAGGCAGTACGCTCTCGGCACAGACCTAGAGAAGACCAATAGTGGCTACCTGACGGCGAACCTACACCTAGAGAAGGCCTTCACGTCCCATCCCGGAAGGAAGCTCAGCTGGGACGTAGACTATGTCACCTCCGACTCCAAGACGGACGATGACTTCCGTGCCGAGAGCTTCACTCCCCTGAATGTCCTCATCCCTGGCTCTGCCTTCGTCTACTCCTCGCACGGGACGAAGCAGGCAAACTCCGTCCTCACGAATATTGACTTTGTCCTCCCCATTGGTAAGGCGCAGACCAGCTTTGGGGTTAAGGGAACTTGGTCGCACACCAATAACCTCCTCCACTACAAGCAGCACACTGAGCCCCTACTAAATGGGCGCAGGAGGAGGTCCTCTGATGAGCACATCTATGCCTTCTATGCCGATGCCTCTGCCCCGCCATCTGACAAGTGGACGAGCCGTGCTGGGTGCGTCTGAGTACACCCACAACGCTGGGGAGCTCAATGGTGTAGGGCGTCTGAACCTCAAGGATTACCTCAATGTCTTCCCACGCTCTACCTTGGCTTCACCCCCAGCGAGCGTCATGCCTTTAGCCCTCGATGGTACGGGTGCGCCTGCAGCGTCCGGGCTTCTTCCAGCTATCCCCCTTCCCTCGCTACGAGAACCAGTACACCATCATGAGGGGTCGTGAGGATCTGTGCCTCCAAGCAGGATCACTCAACTCGGCTATACCCTCGGCGGTAAGCTGAACTCTCGGCCTTCGGTAAGTATCGCTGGATGGCCTCACGCAGTTCATCTTGCTGACGCTGTGACGAACCAAGCACAGTACCTATGGGGCAATAACGAGACCGAGTACGCCTGGGGGCTGTCGAACAACTACTACTTCACCAGCCTCTCCTTCCTACAGGCCTACCTCAACCAGAGCGTGCAGTACACCCAGAGCAAGGTGCGCAAACGAGGAGGGTAAGGGCTGGGACAACGACGGACTTTGAGCTATATGGCGAGCGTCAATACGACTCTCTCTTCTTCAATAGATCCAAGACCTTCACGGGTAATATCAACGTCAGCTACAGTACCCCCGTGTAGAGAATGGCTCAAGATGGAGTCTATGTTCACACCTGCGTTGGTCTTGCCTACGCACTCTGCCAGGGGAAGCCTCAAGCCATCCGCCAATGTGTACAACCTCTTCAATCGAGACTTCACTGCCTCGACAACTACTGGGGAAATACGATCACTGGCTCGCAAAATCTCGCTTCTCCCTAAGTTCTTCAATCTCGGGCTAACCTATTCCTTTGGAGCCCCTGATACATGGCAAGTGCGAGCACGGCAATGCCAATGAAGTTCGCTCCCTGCATGTAATCCTCTCCTCTCCCGCCCAACGATGCAGCCTAGGGGACGAACGTTAATCGACGAAGGGCTACGCTCCACTGTGAGCGTAGCCCTCGACTTTATGGGGAAGATTGACTTAGCGTGTCCCCTGCGAGACCAGCTGAACTGTAGCCCGAAGATGAAGACTACGAGCAGTAGCTCCCCTGTACCGAGCAGTAGGTCACCGGGCATGCGGAGCCAGCATCACCTGCATGAAGGGCTGCTGGAGGAAGTCTGCCGAGCGTGCCGACCAGTAGGCATTGGTGATCGACTCGTGTGCCTGCAGGATACCGATAGGGAGTGACACTGACTGTCACCATCAGGAAGAGCCCGATATTGATCATCCAGAAGGCTGTACCGATTAGCTTGTCATTCCACTTGTAGTCAGGGTAAAGACCACGTAGGCAGAAGAGCATCAGCCCGATCCCTCGGATCCCATACACCCCGAAGAGTGCTGCGTGGCCGTGTACAGCCGTTGTGTTCAGCCCCTGCAGGTAGTAGAGAGCGATAGGAGGATTGATGGCGAAGCCAAAGATACCAGCTCCTAGGAAGTTCCAGAAGCACATAGCGATGAAGCAGTAGATGAGCCACTTGTAGTCCCTCGATCCACTTTGTTGCCTTGGAGAGCTTGTAGTTGTGGTAGGCTTCCATCCCGATCAGTACCAGAGGGACAACTCTAGGGCACTAAATGTAGCCCCAAGAGCGAGTACTCCCCTGCAGGCGTAGCGCTGAAGTAGAGGTGGTGGAACGTCCCCTAGGATACCCCTGAGAGGAAGACGATCGTAGAGAAGAGCACCGAGATCGTAGCGGACTGGATACGTAGCAGGCCGAGACGGCAGAAGAGGAAGGCTGCCACGACGGTAGCAAAGACTCTCGAAGAAGCCTCTCACCCAGAGGTGCACGACCCACCAGCGCCAGTACTCAGCTATAGCCATATGGGTCTGACGACCATACATCAGCCCTGCGGCGTAGAAGAAGGCGATGGCCAGCGAAGCGATGATGAAGAGCGTCAGCAGGTGGCGGTTCTCATCCTTGCGCTTGAGGGCTGGATCGTGGGCACGATCATCAGGAAGAGCCAGAGGATGAGCCTGACCAGCAGGAGGACCCGCTACATACGTCCGAGCTCTACATATCTCTAGCCTTGGTGTCCGAGCCAGAAGTTTTCGATGAGCCTGAGCTTGCATCACACCCATCCACCGCTCCTACTAGAGAGCCTACTACGACGAAGATAAGAGCCCCGAAGAGGACATTTACCCTGAGGCCTGATACTTAGGCTCCGTGCCCGAGACGGCAGGGGCTATGTATAGACCCGTAGCGAGCCAAGAGGTAGCGATCCAGAGGATAGCTAGCTGGACGTGCCAGCTACGAGAGACGGCCTGTGGGAGGAAGTCCTGGATAGGTAGGCTGAAGAGTGCATCGCCCTCACTCCTGTAGTGTGCCCATCGCCCCTGAGAACCATCTGTACGAGCATCAGAGCGGATACGATCCAGATGTACTTGAGCGTAGCACGCATGGAGGCTGTAGGCTTCATCCCACGTAGGGGGTCAGAGGCGGGCATGCCTTCCTCCTCCTTGCTCTGTGCGTAGTAGTAGATGAGTGATCCCTACAGCCGCTAGGGAGCATGAGCACGCTGAAGCCTGACCAGAGGTGGAGCGAGGTGGGAGCGATATTGCCGCATCGTGGGGTCGTGAGGCCAGTTGTTGGTATAGCTGACGTCACCCCCTGGCGGTCGGTAACGCAGACCCACGATACCCAGGCGAAGAAGGCATTCATCTTAGCCATCTTGGCTGATCCTCTAGGGCTCTTGCCACGCAGAGCGTAGTCGGAGCGTAGCTCGCATACTGGGTGACCCATCTGTCCCCTAGGAAGAGCTTGGTGAAGTGCTCGCCTACCTCCCGAGCAGCCCTCGGCACGTAGGGGGGAGTAGGTGATGATACCCGTAGCGGGTCGTAGGTGTTCTTGCGGAGTTCTTCGCGCAGGAGTACCTGATACTTTGCCTTGTCTGCCTCAGAGAGGGTCTTGTAGTCGAGCCCATCGCGCCTCAGCGAGCTTTGCGCAGCATGACCTCGGACTCACGGTGCAGGTAGTCGGCGTTCCAGTCGGGAGCGATATAGGCACCATGTCCCCAGATGCCCCCACGGTCTGTCCACACTGATAGACTGCCAGACGTTTTGGCCATCCTGATGTCTTGACCTTCGAAGATGAATCCCTCCATCCGTCGTCACCACCTTCTCTGGGAAGGGGGGCATGGTACGGAAGATCTCTACTCCGAAGAAGCCAAGTACCCCAAACGACACGAGTGATCACTGTCGCTAGGGCATACTATAGTTTCTTTGCTGTCATGAGTTAGAGTGATAATAATTACACATATATTCTTTCAATTTATTTACAAACCTTTGTTAGTTAGCTATAGTAAACTAGACAAATATAGTGTTATTTGTGGAATATATCATTCATCAAGCTATGGATATACCATAGAATGAGCCCTGAGACATACTCGTGCTCCAGTTCGTGGCGATGCCCCTTATGCTTCTGCATGATGTATGATAAAGGTACGTAATTCCTCAGAATGCAGTCCACCCCTGTCGTCCTCTTTCTCTGGGGGAAGCCTTCAGGGCTGACGCATGAAATCACTATGGTGCGAGGGCAAGGTCGTGAAGGAGTATGCGCCGAAGATAGAAGTATCTATGTCCTAGGTGTAGAGATTCCCAGCGAATCCCTCCTACCTAGGAGGGATGAGTATACACGCGTGTACATTACTGTATACCCACGTGTACACTACTGTATACACGCGTGTACACAACCTCGCTCTAAGTATATCCTCTGTAGGGCTTGCTTGTATGTCTGTTTCTTGGGGATAATGCCTATGATCTTTAGTGATGGGCTAAGGCTCCCTAGGATATGAAATGATACCCCTGAAAGCATCCAAAGGCAGGAGTGCATGAGCGAGATCATGCGTCGACCCTGGAGTCTCCCTGGGGGACAAGCCCCTCCTCCTTGCTCTAGCTCCCCCCAATCCTTCCCGAGGCTAGTACGGGAGATAGGCTCTATTCCAAGGGCTGGATATACCTTCCCCCAAGCGAAAGAGGATATAGCCCTCATATGTGAGCAAATGCGGGTACTCGATCGGGTACGTCTAACTGCCTGTTTATCAGATGTTCTTAGAGGGGGTGGACGCTCTCGGTAAGAGCGTCCTTGCGCCCTCGGTAAGAGCGTCCTTGCGCCCTCGGTAAGAGCGTCTTTGCGCTCTCGGTAAGAGCACTTTCAGGCTCTCGGTAAGAGCGCATCATCCCCTAGTGAGGAGCGTAGTAGGGGGGCGAGGTATCCGTCTTGGCAGTATTAGAGTCTACTCGATCTTCCTGATCGTGAGCCTTTGTAGAGGAAGTGCCCATGGGGCGTGCAGAACGGATGGTATTGCCCCCCTCGGGTGCAAGATCGGGGGGCTACATTTGTGGTACGACATTAGCACCCTAAGTAACACAGATAGATATGCTACTAGATGGGTATAGGTACCGCCCTCGGCTCTTAGCCGACATCCCTCAGCCGTGGAGCGTGTAGCCGCAGGATCTCCATCGCTACACCTCCTATACCTCACGATCTTCCTGCTCATGGGTGAGCGATTACCCCTATAGGACGAAATACATACTTAAATCAAAATGATATAAATAGAACCCATATGTGTATAATATCGGCATCTCAGAGGAAGACTAGCCTTCGCTATCTTCTTCCCCTTGGGCTAACTGCCCTACTCTTCGTCTCTTGCGACAAGGAGAATAATGAGACCCCAGAGCTCTATCCCGTCACGACCTTTCGGACGAAGCATCCGATCAGTGGCTTCTATAAGGTCTCTAAGGTCGAGGTGCGCACCCTCTCGGGAGACGGAGCAGGATGGTCTCACCCTGGAAGCTGGATGAGAACTATCTGCTCTGGGGTATACAAATACCTTTTGGTAGAGGTCGCTTGCTCCTAGACCAAGGCGGTAGATGAGTACAAGAGCCTTTGCTCTACGTCCGGTATACGAGACGATATAAACTTCTACTCGCCCAACCCCATCCCCAAGCTCTACCTCGCTCAGGGCATTCGCTCCATCTCTGTATGGCTCCAGGATACACAGACGAAGGAGCGGAGAGACCCTATCGGACAAAGTAACAATCGAGTGCAAGGTGGGGATGCAGACATGCTTTGTCGATCCCAAGTTGGCTGGAGAAAAGCTCCCTGTGATCCGAGGAGTCCTAGGGGCAGAAGCAGTTCACCTTATCCCAGCTATCAGGTGTGTATCCACGATGGGGATTTTGGTCTCGGACCATAAGGCGCTCAATACCCCTGATTGACTCTTCCCTCAATAAGGCTGGGATAGATCGTCACGAAGCGGAAGCTCCTCCTCATCCTCGAGCGCGAAGGCAATCAGCCCTTAGAGGTAGAGCTCCCACAGAAGTAGGAGCGAAGAGAGCGAGACGACCTCCCTCCTCCAGCTCCTCCAGCTCCTCCCTCACCTCCACCCTCCCATCGCCCACCGCCCTCTGTCTCTCTGTCCCCCATCTGTGGGTATCACCGCCCCCAGGCTCTCATGAAGCCCTAGGGCGGTGACCTTTTTCGCTGAGTCGGGGACCAGCTTACCGCCTCGTAGACAGTCTTAGGATAGAGCTTGTCCCACCACTCGGGCTTGTCTTGGAGGTACTTGGCGAACCAAGCGAACATCGTACGCATCCAGATATCCTTGCGGTCAGGCTCTAGGATATGGTGGCTTCGCCCGTGAACTCTACCAGCTCTACCGTACGCCCGAGGATCTTGAGCGCATTGTAGAGCGCAGTGCTCTCACTCGGTGGGACGTTCACGTCCGATGTGCCGTGTAGTAGCAGGAGCGGAGTGTGGATCTTGTCTGCGTTGAAGAGCGGGCTGTGCTTGGTGTAGAGGTCGGGGTTGTTCCAGGGATAGCTCTCCGTGGAGGCTACAGAACTGTAGGTGATCCCCCAGTATCCGCCAGCCCAGTAGCTGGAGATCGAGCTAATCCCTGCGTGGCTGATGGCAGCAGCGAAGATGTCGGTCTTCGTCTGTAGGTACTGCGTCATGAAGCCACCATAGCTGGCACCGCAGCATCCGATCTTCTTCGCATTGACGAAGGAGTGCTCCTTGGTGAAGGCCTTGACTGCACCGATGATGTCATCAGCGGTCTTGGTACCCCAAGCGTTGAGGTGATCGGCGGCGAATTCCTGTCCGTAGCCCGTACAGCCACGAGGGTTCAGCGAGAGAGCGATATAGCCCTGCGAGGCGAACATCGCTAGGTCGTAGGTCGTCTCTAGTTCACGGGTCAGAGGGATCGTACCACCATAGTAGTAGACGATCATTGGGTACTTCTTGGTCGGGTCAAAGTTGGGGGAGGTAGTACCAGCCGTCGATATTGACCCCATCGGGCGTGCGGTAGACGAAGTCCTTGGCAGGAGTGAAGCGCACGTCACGGAGCTTTCTGCCGATGATCCCATACGAGTGTGCTCTTGCCGGGAGCCTTGAGCTGATAGAGGCGATCGGCGTTGTTGAGGCTTTGCCCTAGGGTACCAGAGCACATCACCCGAACGGGAGATGCTGAAGCTACGCACTACGTCCCTCACTGGCATTGAGGGGTGCGATCTTGCTGGTACGTACATCCAGACGGTAGAGGGACCTGCATGGGCTGCCATTGTCGGCAGAGAAGAAGAATGCCTTCTGTGCGGAGCCATAGCCTCATGACGTTGGCGATACTGGGATCGAAGTCCTTCTGTCAGGGGAGCGATCTGTCGGGTGGAGATGTTGAAGCGGGAAGAGCTCACGTCTCGTAGCCATTGCCCCACTTCTAGCAGGGAGCGTACTGCTGAGGAAGTCAAAGCTATTAGGGCGAAGCCGTCACGAGTAGGTCATTCGTCCCAGGAATGAAGGAGACATCGGCGAGCCCTCGATCTCGTCCCCGGATGAGGGTATCGACCTTGGCAGTGGCTGGAGTGTAGAGTAGGACGGTTGTACGGCCGTAGGGAGTCTTGTATCCCAGTCGGTGTGATGGACACTCGAGGAGGAGGCGAGAGCCGTCCTCCGAGACATCGTAGATATTGTTGCCCGTACACCATAGGTCAGAGGCTCATAGATACCGGAGGCGACATCATAGCGATGGGATCTCGGTACGGTCACGCCAGCCGGGCTGATCGGTCATCAGGGAGAGACGGCGGATAGCAAAGGAGGCCTTTGGGTCGCCCTCTTGGCCTGCTCATAGAAGTGATCGTCCGCCTCGTCAGGAGAGAGGAAGTAGCTAGAGCCAGGAGGTTGTCCACCCATACGGTCTGCTCGCCTCGCCGTGGGGTGTATCTTCAGGAGCTGACGCTTGCTGCCATTGCTGCGCTCTAGTAGGAGGTAATCCTGCTGAGGCATCCAGCGAGCACCATAGAGCGCTTGGGTAGAGCGGACGACCTCGCCTGAGGCATCTCTGTATCTCCTGATAGGTCGCCCCTTCTTGGGGACACGATCAGCATAGACCACTAGAGCATACTTGCCTGAGGGGGAGACGGAGACGGAGTAGAGACGCTTGCCGTGGGTGATGTACTTCCAGTCGATGAAGTGTGTGCCGTTAGCCGAGGCTACGGAGTCGAGTGGGGTGTACTGGTCATCAGGGACGAAGGAGAGCTTGAAGTCTGCCTCGTGCACTGTCGGTCGGTAGGCTAAGCACCTTGACGAGTGATCTCTCGGTGGCTAGCCTCTAGCGATAGAGAGGCTGATAGGGCAGGTACGCTGTCGCTCTGGGCGGGGTTCTTCTCATTCGATGCTAGTAGTACACCGTCCGCGTAGAGGGCATAGCGACCACGTCCATAGAGGCGGAGGTTCCCCTTGGTGTAGGTGGGGGAGACGGCATCGAAGGTGAAGACGGAGAGGAAGGCCGGAGCAGAGGGTGCGGTACTCTTGGGTACAGCGATGAAGCCTTGGCAGAGGCCGACACTGGGGTAGCCTTGCGTCCCTCGCTCTGGTAGGGGCGCTTGATGAGACCTCGTCAGGTCAAAGGTGGTGTTGCTCAGATTGACTGAGCTCGATGAGGAGGGGCGTGAGAGGGATGTGTGCCAAGGCTCTTGCCTCGGGTGAGCACCGTGCCTCAGAGCTGAGGGCGGGTAGTAGCAGGGTCGCTAGAGCAAGGCAGATACGGGTTCGTTTCATCCCTAATTCATTATGTGTATTGTGACGTAATAGGCCACTCCCCCGCAGCGAAGCTGAGACATAGGGAAGAGGCGATGTAGAGACAAAGATACAAACCACACTTGGTACGGGGAGGGTAGAGGAGAAGTCCCTAGTACGAAGCCATCACGGTGGCTGTCGTACTAGGACTTTCCATACTCCACACTAGGCTATGTGTGAGGGAGATGTGGAAGGGGATGGGTTACTTCTCCCAGCGACGAGTGCGCTTGAAGCGTTCGAATCGCTCCTTTAGATAAGAGACTGCTCCCTCGATCATCGTATCGTAGCCTGAGTTGGCCTGCGCGATCGAAGGTGAGCTCTGTAGTCGGGCTGTATCCCGAACTCTACGTCTGCCCCTCGAGGCATCATACGTCCCTACTCGAGGAGAAGCGTACGCCCCATCCGTTGGGGAGCTCTGAGGACATCGGCAGGCCAGCACCCCCGCCCGTCTGTGTGCCCATGACGGTGACGAAGCGTAGTCCTTCATCCGCAGCGTGAAGTCATTGGCTGCGCTGTAGACTCCTCGGTCTACGAGCAGGACGACAGTGACGCTGCCACTGATCCCCCAGAGAGAGGCTCTAGGTAGAGGGGCTGACGCTGGGAGAAGTCCCGGTGCCCTCACTCTGTCTTGTGGGAGATGAAGCCGATGAGCTTGCGCTCTGTGATGAAGTGGCGGGCGAGCATATCAGAGTGGGTGACTGGCCACCGCCGTTATTCCTTATGTCGATGATGAGCGCCCGACACTTCACGAGACGTGAGAGGGCAGCGTTGATATTGGCACTTGATAGCCCCTGAGCTGAAGCTCGCTAAGCGGATATACCCGATGCTGTCCTGAGCATGCCCATTATACAATAGGGTCGTGACTGTAGGGCTCCTGCTATACGGTAGTTGTCGCCTAGGTAGGCCTCGGTGAGCTCGGTATCGAAGGTCTTAGGGTAGTCAGTCTTCCATTTCCAGTAACGGCCGTAGTCGAAGGCGGTAGAGAGGTTCACGTGCCCATCCTTGAGTTCAGCGAGGAGCTTGGTCATCACGAGGAAGAGGGAGTCGGTCGTCATCCCCGGGCGTAGCTCAGCAGCGTGCTTGTGGTAGAGGTCACGCCAGGAGACACCCTGAGGGAGCTTGATGTCGAAGTAGCAGTAGTTCCCTATCTAGGATCTGCCAGAGCTGGTCATAGTTCTTGTAGGGGTCACTAGTGAACTCCTCCTTCGTCGAGCAAGCCGTGAGGCTCAGCCCCAGGAGGGCGAGGCTGTAGAGTATCTTGCGGAGCATACTTAGAGAGGGAGTGAGGGGTGAGTGGCCTTGGTGACACGTCGTCCACCTAGGGGAAGATGGGTGGTGGTGAAGCCTCATGACGAGGCTCTGGGTGGTCTGGTAAGAGTGTAGGCGCTTCAGATGCCTATTCTCTGCCCGGAGTCGGTAGCCGAGGGAGAGGATGCCGTAGTCGAGGAGGGGCAGTTCGATGCTAGCATAGAGCTGCCCAGTGAGGTTGTTGAAGGGATGGACAAAGGTCAGCCTATTCTTTGGCTTCGTGTAGTAGTAGAGCTCGTAGTAGCTCTCGCCGAACTTCTTGGGCAAAGGCTACACCAGCGAGCTGTAGCCCGGCGAATGCCTTGACGAGGACGGGGAAGTGTTCTGCTCCCGAAGCGGTAACTGTAGAGGAGAGCTAGGTCTGAGTCCTAGGGAGGCATGGACGGTACCGGGGTTGTTCCCTGCTGCGGGTGCTGTACAGTCCTGAGACATACCCTCCGGAGTCCCGCTCCCTAGTGCGAGGCTACTGACCCGGCCACTGCCTAGCTTACTGTAGGAGACTTCGGCTGTAGAGAGATCCAGGCTATAGATACTCTGCGTTGCCAGCGGGATTGGTGCTATTCCCATAGCCAAGGGTGAAGAGGGAGTGGTGGAGCCAGTCATATCTGCCGTCCGGGGGCGGAAGGGAAGAATGCACCAGGGGTTCGGGTCCTTCCTCCGACTGCTTGTAGCCAAGATGGATGGACTGCGATACGAAGGAGAGGTATGTGCCCCCATAGTTGAGCGGAGAGAGATATTCTCACCTAGGGAGTATTCCGCCCATGCCGAGAGCACGAGTCCCTCATCGTGACGTTGTAGTAACGCTCGTGCGGAGGTGCTATGGTCAGCAAGGGCACCTTTGCGCATTGTGCCCCTGGACACGCTGTCGGCGTCAGTGGAAGCCTCTCATCGCCCACAGCCTGGCTGGAGCTAGGATGAGGAGGACGAGTAGGGTGTAGAGTCTGCTCATTGTGGGGAAGTGTCATCGGTGGCTGTCTCAAAGTCCGAGGCAGGGAAGAGTCCCTCCTCCGCCTCCTGGGGCTGACCTTCGGGCTCTTCTTCCTCGAAGGTCAGGCCTTCCTTCAGTGGCGGAAGCTCCTCGATGAGGTCTAGTGGATACTTCGGGCGAGCTGGCTGCCCCTGCGCCCTGTATGCCCTTGACCTGAATGAAGGTCTCCACGTCGAGCTCTGTGAGCTGGAGCTCCCTCGTTCTTGTCCTTACGCCCCAGGCTGAGACGAGGGTAATAGGTATCGGTCAGCGATCAGGAGCTTATTGTCGGGGTTGTCCCTCGATGATCTGCTCCCGTCGCTGCTCTGCTTTTCGATCACGAAGCGCTTGATATACTCGCGCTGGCTCTTGGCGTGGTAGTAGACGGCCGTCCATATCTTCTGTTGCTGGTGCTTCTCGATACGTAGGAGGTTCTCCTCATGTGAATGCTGTCACTGAAGTCCGTAGTGTAGCATTCTGCCATTGGTAAGGACGATCAGGACACGATCCCGAGCGTGGAAGGAACCTAGATAGGTGCCCCGCCCGTTGTAGCTGAGGCGCATGACGTCTCGGTCAAACCATCATCCGTCCGCCTAGCGTGGAGAAGCCCTTAGAGAGTAGCGTGATACTATGTACCTCTGCCTTGGTCACAAGTAGACCTACACTACTGCGTGTCTCGATCGGGAGATCAGAGAAGTCCTTCTCGAACTGGAAGAGGCGCTGTCGGGCATTCCGTATCTTGAGCTTGATGGAGACCTTCTCGGCCTCGCCATTGGTATTGGCAGAGAAGTATAGGATACGTGAGCGGTCTTTGCCCTCGGGTGAGGTCATAGATACGATCACGGATGATGGAGAGGACATTGAAGCGCTTTGGCATAGACAGCTCCCCGCCTTGCCGTCTCGGTACATCACGTTGTAGATGGTACGCTCATCGCCCCTCTGGTAGCGAGCGATATGGATGACCTCCTCATGGCCGTAGAAGCGCTTGTCCTCGACCTTGCATACAAAAATACTTTCCCTGAGCGGAGGAAGACGATCGATCTCGTCGAGGGAGGAACAGTTGCACACGAACTCGGCATCCTTGAGCCTGGTACCGATGAAGCCCTCTTCGCGGTTGATGTAGAGCTTCGTGTCTAGCTCTGCTACCTTGGTGGCTTCGATTGTGCCGAAGCTAGCGATCTTGGTGCGGCGGGGGTAGGCTTCCCCATAGCGGTCGATCAAGTGTTCGTACCAGCGTATGGTGTACTCTACGATATGCTCTAGGTCGTGGTGGAGCTGCTTGAGCTCCTCCTCTAGCTGTAGTAGGTAGGCTTCGTGCTTGGGGAGGTTGAAGCGCAGGATGCGAGCCATGCGGATCTCAAGTAGACGCTTGAGGTCATCCTCGGTCACTGCACGCAGTAGGCGATCGTGGAAGGGGATGAGTCGCTCCGCCACATGAGCAAGTGCAGCAGCCTCGCTCTGGGCTTCTTCGAAACTCCTTGTCCTTATAGATACGTTCCTCGATGAAGATACGCTCTAGGGAGGCAGCGAGATAGGCCTCCTCCTTCTCCTGAAGCATAATCTTCAGCTCCTCTGTGAAAAGGTACTTCGTTCTTTCGACGCTATAGCGAAGGAGTTCGCTTACGGAGGTGAAGAGAGGCTTCTCCTCGTAGATCACACAGCAGTTGGGGGAGATGCTGACCTCGCAGTCGGTGAAGGCATAGAGGGCATCTATGGCCTTGTCCGAGGAGACCCCGGGAGCAAGGGTTAGGCGGATGTCCGTAGTGGCAGCTGTCATATCATCGACACGCCGGATGCGGATCTTGCCCTTCTCCACGGCCTTGAGTATGGACTCTATGAGGGTGGTAGTGGTCTTCCCTGCGGGGAGCTCGGAGATACTAAGGGTCTTAGGATCTAGCTTATCGATCTTCGCACGGGACTTGAGACTTCCGCCACGTTCCCCATCATTGTAGCGGGAGACATCAATCATCCCTCCGGTGGGGAAGTCGGGGTAGAGGGTGAAGCTCTCCCCTCTGAGGTAGGCGCAGGCTGCCTGGGCAAGCTCGACGAAGTTATGCGAGAGTGATCTTGGAGGAGAGCCCTACTGCGATGCCCTCAGCTCCCTGGGCTAGGAGGAGAGGGAACTTGACGGGAAGGGCTACAGGCTCATCCGTAGTCCCATCATAGGTCTTCTTCCACGGGGTTACTCGGTCACTGAAGACGGCCTCGAGGGCAAAGATGGAGAGCTTAGCCTCGATGTATCGGGCCTGCCGCAGCGGCGTCTCCGGTGAGGATGTTACCCCAGTTGCCCTGAGTGTCGATGAGGTATCCCTTCTGTCCCAGCTGCACGAGAGCGTCGTTGATGGAGGCATCTCCGTGGGGGTGGTATTTCATGGTTTCCCCACGATGTTGGCTACCTTGATGAGCTTCCTCAGATCGACCTTCTTCATATTATAGAGGATACGTCGCTGTACGGGCTTCAGTCCATCATCGATATGAGGTACGGCACGCTCTAGGATGACGTAGGAGGCATAGTCTAAGAACCACGTACGGTACATACGCGATAGATTCCCCATCTCAGGACGATAGGGTAGTCCTTCGGATGGCTGGTAGATAGGCTCCTGCTCCTGCTCGCTCTCTTCGTCGGCGGGTTCGGGACTGGTGGGGGGCTCTTGGAGTGGGGTCGTTTCGTCTAGTTCTTCGTCTTCTGCGAGCATGTTTCTTATCTCTATTATCGCTAGATACTTTAGATGCAAAGATAGGGATTTTTACTAGGAGCGGGCGGTGCTGTCGCCCATTCCATCCGTAAGTGCAACGGTAGGGATAAAGAGAAAGCCAGCACCTTTTTAGGTGCGCTGGCCAGGCGATCCAAAGGCTGTAATTGAGAGATTGATATGAAACAGCAAGAAGCGTAGCCGCTACAAGAGCATCGAGGAGCGTCCTGCCATCGTAGCCGAGCAGGGGTGCATAGGGGACTTAGAGATGGACTCGATCCTCGGGGGCTTATGGGGAGCGAGGCCATTCTGAACATCACCTATCGCAAGACAGACCAGCCTAAAGATAAGAGGGACACCTTCCCAATAGATAGGCATCCCCACTGTTGTATCTAGTAACAGCTAAGACTATTAGCCGAAGAACGAAAGGGTTAGGGCTACTGCCACCAGAGCTGAGGCTAGAGTGGCGACGAGGATGTGCCAGCTTTTCCACCCAGGACGTACCACAGTGAAGAGTACAGCTAGCCCGATGAGGAGGCTTGTCAGCTGTGTGGGGCGGCAATCCCTCTGTGAGCTAAATGGTGGGAGATAGGGAAAGAGATACACCACAATCCCTAGGGTAACGATGGCCAGAGGATAAAGCCAAGGAGAGTTAGTTAGTTTGTGCATAAGCTGGAGGTGTTGTAGTCGTGGAAGGAGGGAGAGTTCCTCTGTTGTCTTCGAGTCTTGCTTGGTAAAAGGAGGAAGCCCTTCTTTCGGCTATTCAGAGGAGAAAGCCAGGATGGAGTCCCTGCTTAGCTTGGAGGGCTTGTGTCTCCCCTTTCTGCAAAGCAAAGGTAGAAAAACGTTCTTCAATCAAGTGCAAAGAGATGCAGGAGCACGTAGGCTGACGCATCAACATCCGAGGACTTTCTGCGAACCATCAGCCTTCACTGAGTGACGTCCTCGGTGAGATTACTCCCCGTGGGGAGGACTTTGTGGCTTCTTTTGTCAATACGCTCATGACCTTTCTACTCCTAATCAGTGAAAATAAAGATGGGATGAAGAGGGGAGACGTCCCTCTCTGCCTAAGGCACGACATACCCGGACAGCCCTAGCGGATCGAGGGAGACTCTCACCGAGCGAACAGACATACGCTCGGTAGGGGTACCTTCTATCACCTCACATAGGTGATGGAGACGACCATTATAGAGCGCAGTGGCGCTCTCGGTAAGAGCGTCCTCGTCACCTACATAGGTGATTAGGGTCTCCTTATATGATTGCTTTGGGGACTACAAAGGATCCACGATGGCGGAGGCTATTCGGATGCCTCGGCTCATCTGTATCCGCTGTGAGCGAGTAGACTTGGGGAGGTGATTAAGCCCCATATCTCCTCCTTGGGCGGGAGGAATGGGGATACTAGGCCTGAGTACTCGGGGTGTATCGCTATGCGTACTAACGTATCTCGGGGTAGGCCATGCTGAGGCATGCTCCTACCCCGAGACGTACTCCCTGAGTATGCTGGGCGGTGAGAGGTGGGGTTACTTTTTCTTCTTGTCTAGTAGGTAGAGATACTTCCCGTAGCCCGCTTGTATCATTTGCTCCTTGGGGATGAAGCGCAGGGCGGCGCTATTGATGCAGTAGCGCAGACCTCCTAGCTCCCTTTGTGCCATCGTCGAAGACATGACCGAGGTGAGCGTTGCCCACCTTGCTTCGCACCTCGATGCGTCGCATGCCGAGGGAGTGGTCGGCACGTTCGTCGATACGCGTGGTATCGATAGGGCGAGAGAAGCTCGGCCATCCACAGCCAGAGTCAAACTTATCTAGCGAGGTAAATAGGGGCTCACCTGTGGTGATGTCTACATAGATTCCCTCGCGATGTTCGTCCCAGTAATCATTGTCAAATGGGTGCTCTGTGCCATTCTTCTGGGTGACAGCATACTGGATAGGTGTTAGTCGCTCTTGAGTTCTTTGTCGGAGGGCTTAGCGTAGGGATTAGCTTCTCGTGCAAGGGTAAAGAGCCTGGGACGTATGTGACAGTAGTCTGAAGGGTTCTTGTCTAAGTAATCTTGGTGATACTCCCTGCGCTGTAGAAGTTGCTCAGTGGCTTCATCCTCGATCATGAGGGGAGCTGAGTGTCGCTTCTGTAGCTTCGTGAGTGCAGCCTGTATCGTAGGCAGATCGAGGCTATCGGAGTAGTAGATGCCGGTGCGGTACTGATCCCCGATGTCACCTCCCTGGCGATTGAGCGTGGTGGGATCGATGGTGAGGAAGTAGAGGTCAAGGAGCCGATCTAGGCTAATCTGCTCGGGAGCGTAGGTGATATGTACAGCCTCTGCGAAGCCCGTAGTTGTGCTGGCAGACCTCCTCGTAGGTGGGGTACTCCGTGTGGCCATTTGCATAGCCTACCTCGGTGGCGATGACGCCACGTACTTGCTTGAAGAAATGCTCTGTACCCCAGAAGCATCCTCCCGCTAGGTAGATTTCTTTTGTCTTAGTCATACTGATAGTCTTCTTCGTTTCCTTGGCGTTCGTCATGCAGGCGAAGCCCCCTACAGCTACGAGCAAGCAGAGGGCGAGGATAAAGGTTGCTCGTCGGTTCATTGTCTGGTATATATGGATCTAGTCTGATAAGTATCATGCGATCGGGGACTCAGTAGAGCCCCAAGTCTAGAATAGGGGGCTCACTGTCTTTTTAACAACGGGTGGCTGAGATCTTGTTTGTATGCTCGGCTTTCCTGGCTTCTCCGCGTGTGGACAGCGAAGGTAGGGGTGGAGCAGGTCGGATACAAAAAGAGAGGCCTAGGCAGTGGTGCCTAGACCTCTCGATGGGAACGACTCTCTATCGTCTTGCTTCCTCCATGGTGATACGTCTGAGGGGGACGAAGGGGATACGTCGGCGGTTTTTCTTCTTCTCAGAGATGGCCATCTCCTCAGGGGTGACCATACCCGACTGGATAAGGCTCTCATCGAGATCCTCTGCATACCTCATATAGTCCTTGACGACACGGTCACGGGGGAGCATGAAGTAGTTGCTGACGACGTATGGGATAGGTGCCTTGAGCGATGCTACGCTCTCTAGGGAGAATCTGTGGATCTGCTCGCTGTCATAAGCCTCTACGATCAGCCCAGGGAGTCCCCTTAGAACCCATGGACCTGCAGAGCACTGGAGCTGGGGGGCATACCATACGATCCAGTGACGGCCATAGAGGTCGGTCTCGGCTTGGTAGCAGGTATAGCCCATGATATTCTTCGTGTATCCTCTTTGGAGCTTCCACGCAGGAGTCTCTAGACGTTCCTCCGAGAGGTATCAGCTAGTACTCGGTCTGTGATGGAGACCATACCGCTGGGATAGCCAGTGTAGACCTTCCACTCTGTGGTCGATCTCTTGGGAGGAAACTGGTTCATTTTAGCGGTAAGGTAAGGGGTCGGATAAGCCTTCCCCTCTAGGCTTACCCCTAGGGAGTCCATGTGGTAGTCGGCTTCGCCCTGGAAGGTCTGTACCTTTATACCCGACGAGGAGTACCATCGCATTGGTGTAGGTCTTAGCCGAGTCTACGAAGTCGTACTTATAGGTGACCTTGAGCTGAGCTGTGTCTATAATCTCAAAGTCGATCAGGAGGAAGCAGGCGAGCGTCCTTCTTCTCCTGGAGCCCTTAGGGGCAGAGCTAGGAGCATTGAGGCCAGTAGCAGGTAAAAGGGAAATTGTTTCATTGCGATATGATGTTTATTGTGAATTTACAAATAGGAAGAGGCTACACTAAAAGTCAAAGAAGGGGTATGGGAAAGAACCCAATAGCTTTGCCTAGTCACCCCATTCTCTATGCTACGGGAGCCGAGTGTAGGTGGAACTTGCTCAATATGAGCAAGAAAAACAGTGGGATGAGAGCAGTCCGTATCATTACTTCAGGAGGCATTTTTGTAGGAGAGTCTGCACCACACCCTAGTGTCTTCTTTCGCTGTAAAAGGTAATGAATATTTTATGAATATACCATTTTCTTACGAATTGGAAGCCTTGATATTTGCCCGCAATTTCTTCTGTGTACCTTGGGAACTCCTCCCAGAACCCATGGTGGAGAGTCTCTTCCTGCCTCCCATGAGGGTTGGCTTACCACCTCACGCTGAGGTATGCCTGTGACCCTCGTGAGGTAGGCTTACCACCTGCGATGAGGTATGCTTGTTGCCCTTCGAGAGGTATTCCCATAACCTCGAATCCTTCCCCAAATACCTGGGGTTAAGACTCCTCGTACCTCTGTGGAGGTGCTAAATACACCTATTCAGAGGACACGAGGAGTTGGGGATAGGGCCTTGCTACGCCAAGCGTGGGCAGCGGGCGGGAGAGTAACCTGAAGGAGGGTGGGAGGGGAGCTTAGCCTTGGCTGGCAACCCAATGCATGACCTGAGCAGGAGGGAGGCCTTGCATCAGACAAGCCTTCATGTAGTCCATATAGGGAGCGACATGCGACCAGAACTGTAATAGCCCCTGACAGAGATAGTTATGTCCTGGCTCACCTGTATGGCTGTGTGCGAAGCGGTTCTTGGGGCACTCTCCCCAGCATGCAAAGAGAAATTCGCAGTCCTTACACTGCTCGGTGAGACCTTGTTTCTTCGCCTTCCCAAAGGTGATTTGCTCGGGGAGATCCATCAGCTCTCGTATGGGAGACTCGGAGATGTTTCCGAGGCGATAGCGAGGATAGACGAAGTGGTCACAGCTGTAGAGATCCCCGTTATGCTCGAGTGCGGCAGCGTGCCCACACTCGGGGAGGAAGAGGCAGACACCCGGAGGGACTCCCATCCAAGAGGCAAGGGTGGCATCGAAGAGCTGTACGAAGACTTTGCCCACATCTGTGCGTACCCATTCGTCGAAGATCGTGGTGATGAAGTACCCCCACTGCTCGGGCAGGATGCTATAGGGAGCCATGGAGACCTCCCCGTCATCGTGCAGGAGACGTTCCTCGGGATGCTCGGTGATGAATGGCGCTTCAACGAAAGCGTGTTTCTAGCCCCCGTGCGTAGACGTTCTACGATGGGTGCAAACTGATGTAGGGTGCAATGCTCTTGAGGAAGTGGTAGAAGGCTAGAGGCTCCTCCGCATTGTAGCGATTGACAGTAGCGAGGATGTTGAACTCTACAGCGTTGTCCTGTAGGAGCTTTACCCCGCGCATCACCCGCTCGAAGGTAGGGAGACCCGACACGGTGCGCCGATAGCGGTCGCATCTCCTCGTGCCATCCAGCGAGATGCCCATGAGCCATTCTGTGCTCACGGAAGAATTGGCACCAAGCCCTGACTAAGCAGTAGACCATTCGTCTGGAGGGTATTCTCAATGAGACGACCCTTGCCGTACTTCTCCTGTAGCTGGATGGCTCGCTGATAGAAAGATAGTGGGCGAAGCAGTGCCTCGCCACCATGCCAAGTAAAGGTCACGGGGATGCCCTCGGGCTCTGCCTCGATGTACTGGCGGATGTATCGCTCTAGATACTCCTCGGGCATCATCGTGGCTGGCGTAGTACTCTGGTGTCTCTGTAGAGTCGCTCCTGTCCAGATAATAGCAGTAGTCACAGCGCATATTACAGCTAGCTCCAGCTGCTTTAGCCATGACGTGAATAGGCCTTTGTGCGGTATCCATTAAGTAGTCTAGGGGGAGAGTGGCCGAGCCTTATCCCTGGTCAAGCTCCGAGAGACGATAGGCTTCGTGGATCGCCTTATTACGTCTAAGGATGTGACAGATGGACTCTACCTGATGGCCACTAAGCACCTGCACGGTGATACGACCTTCGAAGATACCTTCGTGGGTCACCATGTGGATCTCGCTGATACTTACCTTGAAGTCCTCTAGCAGGACCTGCGTGATAGCGTTCAGCAGCCCCTTAGAGTCAATGCCTCGTATCATCAGGGTCGTCTCGAAGCGGGGAGTATAGTGATGTCCCCAGAGGGTGGAGAGGAGGCGATCACCCTGTGCCGTCTTATACCGAGTGGCCTCGGGACAGGAACGTCGGTGCACGATGACCTGCCCTTCGTCCGTGAGTATGCCTAGGGCATCATCCCCAGGTATCGGGTGACAGCAGGGGGCGATGATATAGTTAAGTCGCCCATCGTGCTCACTGAGCTCATAGGGATGACTGCGGTCTATGGGAGTGGAGGCTGCGGTAGCAGGATGGACTTCGCTCTCCCGCTCCTTGCCCCCGAAGAGTGAGGAGATCGTACGGGTAATCCTATTGCTGCGGCTGGGGTTACTTCCCTTGCTCTTGAGTGTACGCTCAAAGTCTTCGGGGAAGGTGAATGTCCCTTCGCCGATGTAGCGGAGGAAGGTGTCGGGCTTGTCAAAGTGATATAGGAAGGTCAAGCGGTTCAGCAGGGAAGCTGAGAGCTGCTCCCCATAACGCTGGAGCTCCTCGGTCAGGCGTTCCTCACCTCGGGCTATGGCTTCACGTTGGCGACGCCTTAGGGCAGTCTCGATCTTGACCTTAGCGTAAGCCGTGCTGACGAAGTCTAGCCATTCGGCAGCAGGCTGCGTCATCTCACTGGTCAGGACTTCCCTACCGATCCCCATTGGAGAGGTGGTGGGAGATGGGGACTACTTTTAGATTGACCTTCGCCCCAATACACGTATCTCCTAGATCGGTGTGTGCAGCGTAGGCGAAGTCGAGGACGCTAGCATCGATCGGAGAGCGATCGGTCTACCCTTTAGGGGTGAAGACCGTGATGTCGTGGGCATAGAGACTGAGGGTGAACGGTATTGAGGAACTCCATACCCTCTCGAGTCGGGATGGTCTAGTACCTCACGGATCGTGTCTAACCAAACCTCGAGCTCGTGATCCTCCTCTACGTCACTATTCTTGTACCTCCAGTGTGCAGCTAGTCCTTTCTCTGCGATCTCGTCCATACGCCGGCTACGTACCTGTACCTCTATCCACTGAGCATCGTGCCCTAGTACGGTGAGGTGTAGGGCTTGATAGCCGTTGCCCTTGGGGGTGGGAGATCCAGTCCCTTAGGCGATCTGGGCGGTTACGGTAGACCTCGGTGATTGCTGTGTAGATGTCCCAGCAACGGTTCTTCTCGGGGTAACCATCCTGGTTGTCGAAGATGATACGTACGGCGAAGAGGTCGTAGACTTCCTCGAAGGGAATGCCCTTGAGCTGCATCTTACGCCAGATGGAAAAGCACCCTTTGACTCGGGTCTTCATCTCATAGCTCAGCCCCATACTGTCGAAGCGGAGCTTCAGAGGGGCTGCAGAAGCGTTGGAAGAGATCTCACGCCCAGCCTCTGTCTCCTTGACTTTGCGAAGGACCTCGTAGGCCCTCGGGGTGCTCATAGCGGAAGCTGAGATCCTCCAGCTCCGTCTTGATGGAGAAAAGCCCTGAGGCGGTCGGCAAGAGGGGCATAGAAGAAAGAGGTCTCCCCTGCGATCTTCAGTTGCTTCTCTGGCTTCATGGAGGAGAGGGTACGCATGTTGTGCAGACGGTCTGCGATCTTAACTGCGGATCACGCTGCATCATCCCTCGATGGTCAGTAGGAGCTTGCGTATGTTCTGCGCCCGTGAGGCTATCGATGTTCTGTGGTACCTGCTCTGTGGAGATCTTGGTGAGTACCCTCTACGATCTGGGGCAATCTTGTCCCCGAAGCTCCGACGGATATCCTCCCACCGTGTACCTCGTATCCTCGACCACATCATGCAGTAGAGCCGAGCAGATGGAGGTAGAGCCAAGCCCCGATCTCCCTTACAGACGATATCGTGCTACGGCTATGGGATGTAGGATATAGGGCTCACCACTGCGACGGCGTACGAGGCCATGGGCATGGCACGCTAGACGGAAGGCCTGGTCGATGATCTCCGTCTTCTTGCGGTGTGGCGAGGCGATATAGTCCTGGAGCAGGGCTTGATACTCCTGCTGGATGAGGGCTTCTTCCTCGGGCGTGAAGCCAAGACTAGGCTGTGATATAGCGGGGACTGAGGGGAATTAGAGCTGGGCGATGAGGTAGGCGGTGTAGAGGACGAAGCAGAGAAGAGCACAGCACCCTCTGCACGCTTGATCACCCGCTGACCGAAGAGAACGGCGAAGACATACAGTAGGATGGCAGAGAAGCTCATCACTAGGAAGTCAAGAGTCGAGACTCCACCGATGCGGATCGGGGTGACGGTAGCTGTCGTACCGAGGATGAGGAATATGTTGAAGATGTTTTGACCCTACGATGTTCCTGACGGCTATCTCGGGTTCCTTCTTGAGGGCTGCGGCGACGGAGGTCGCTAGCTCTGGTAGTGACGTACCAGCTGCTACGATGGTCAGTCCGATGAAGCCCTCGCTCATCCCTAGGGTACGAGCTATGCTGGAGGCTGAATTGACGAAGAAGTCTCCTCCCACAATCAGACCTGCTAGCCCGCCGATGATGAAGACGATGAGTAGCCACAGTGGGTAGCGTCTCTCGTGTCGGGGGTAGCATGTGGTCGTCGGGCCTCACCTTGGCAATGGCAAAGGTGTAGGTGAGGAAGATCAAGAAGAAGCCGAGTAGCACTCATCCCCTCACTGCGGCTCAGTACGTTCTCTATCTCTCCTGTGCCTGCGAAGATCCGGTCAAGAGCCATTACCGAGAGCACAAGGCAGGCAAGGATCATCAGGGGGATCTCACGACGTATGGTGCTCCTCGTGATCGTGATCGGGGTGACGAGGGCGGTGATACTCATGACAGCACGTTGAAAATGTTGCTCCCGACGTTTCCCCATCGCTATGTCCGAATTACGTGAGGGCAGACGATTAGGCTGACGATGAGCCTGGGGAGGAGTACTGAAGGCCACTGATGGTGAGCCCCACTACGAGGGGAGACACCCCGAAGCGACGAGCTAGTACCGAAGCTCCCTCGGTCAGATAGTTGGCACCTACGATGATGAGGATAATACCTACAATGAAAAGGAGGATATCTAGGATCATAAAGAATATGGATAGGACTGACATAATAGCTAGCAGAGGGTGCGATCTAAAAGCGAAGTGCTAGTACATTAGGATAGAGGGCTAGTGCCCACAGCCTGAGACAGCCTGAGCAGCCACTCACATCCCTTTATCACCCTTCTTAGGGCGGAGCATTCTCACCAGAGAACGCCTGATGAAGAAGAGGACAATACCGACGATCGTGAGGCAGATTTCCTGAAGCATACGATACCTGGAATTTATCCCAGCAGTAGGGATATTTGATAGACGACAAAGCAAGCAAGCCAAGCCAGCGTACACGAGTACACAGCGGCGAAAGCTCCCCAGCGCCAGTGTCCAGCCTCACGCCCGATCGCAATCAGTGTGGCGATGCAGGGGAAGTAGAGGAGCACGAAGAGCATGAACGTATAGGCAATGACCGGGGTGAAGGATGGTGACCCATCGGCTCGTCGCTCTGTGCGCATACGCTCGGAGAGCTGAGCTACCGCCTCCTCGCCATCATCCCCTGAGCCCGTGTAGATGACCCCCATGGTGCTGACGACGACCTCCTTGGCCATAAGCCCTGAGACGATACTTACCCCCATCTTCCAGTCGAAGCCCAGCGGGCGGATGATGGGCTCTACTGATGCGCCCAATGCGTCCGACGATCGACTGCTCCTGATGGTATGTGGCGAAGGCATGCTCCAGAGAGTCCACTTGTGCTTGCATCTTTGCTTCTGGGAGTAGGAGGCTTTGTATAGCCTCCACCTGCTGGCACCTCTCAGCGGCACGAGCTTCGTTCTGCCTGGGGTAGTAGCTCATAAACCAAACAAGGATAGAGGCTGCAAGGATCACGGCACCCATCTTCTGTAGGTACTGCTTGGCTCCGTATTCAGACATGGATGAGGATCGAGCGAGGTGTCGGGGGTGCGATAGGGGAGCTCCATGACGAAGGGGATATCCTCGCCCCTTGAAGGCCGTGCTTTCAGAAGCCGTGCCGAGCATACCGCCACGAGTACCCTGGATGAGGTAGAGGGAGAATAGGACGAGGGTCGCCTGCCAGGGATCGGGAAAGAAGGCTCCAGCCAGTAGGATGTACACCGGTAGACGTGCCGAGCAGCTCATGAAGGGCAGTACGAGCATCGTCACCAGCCTACTCTTCCGACTCTCGATCACACGGTAGCTCATCACCGCTGGCACATTACAGCCAAAGCCCATGATGAGCGGGATGAAGGACTTGCCATGTAAGCCCATCTTGTGCATGAGCTTGTCCATGATGAAGGCTGCACGAGCCATATATCCACTATCTCCAGTAGGGAGATGAAGAGGTAGAGGATGACGATCTGGGGTAGGAAGACGATGACACCCGCCCTACCCCGGCGACGATCCCCATCGACGATGAGGTCTTAGTGGCCCGGGCCATGATACCGCCTACCCATTCTCCGGAGCTTCGCCACCCTAGGTCAATGAGATCCATAGGATACTGACTGAGGGCAAAGGTGCAGAAGAACATGAAGACCATCAGTGCTAGGAAGACGGGAAGCCCCACAGGACGGTGGGTCACGATGTCGTCAATGCGGTCGGTGAGGGTGCGCTTGCCACCATGCTTGGGGCGGTAGGTCTCCTTCAGTGCACCCGAGATGAAGCCGTAGCGAGCGTCGGTGATTAGAGCCTCTGCCTCCTCACTGCGCTCCTCCTTGAGACGGTGAGGGCAAAGTCCGGGCGGACAGCAGGAAGCCCCCACGTGCATATCGGCGTAGGAGTTGGCTCTCGATGTCCTCGTCACGCTCTAGGAGCTTGATCGCTGTGGAGCGTGCCTGGATCGGGTCGTGCTGTGAGGTATGTTCTATGACCTTGGCTGTCAGCTCCTCGATCATCGGGTCGAGCGTAGGACCATAGGGGATACGTATAGGCGCAGTTTACCATGCTCGGGGCATCGAAGAGCTCGTCGCCTTGACTTGATGCCTGGGGCTAGGGAGACGATCTCATCGAAGAGCGCCTCAGTCCGAGCCCCGTACGGCATACGGTGGGAATCATAGGCACACACCAGTAGCGGGAGAGAGGCGAGGGTAGTCGAAGTACTCCTTTGCGTGCGATGAACTCTATCGAATATATTGAGGGCTACGACGACGGGTAGACCTAGCCCTTGAGTTGAGGTGAGGTAGAGTTACGCTCTAGGTTGCACGTGTCGATGACGTTGAGGATCGTATCGGGTCGCTCATCGCCCGTGATATAGTTGCATAGGTAGAGCCCTCTCGGGGCTGTAGGGGAGAGGAGTAGTAGCCAGGAGGTCGATGAGCCTGGAGTCCGAGTCAGCTATAGTAGATATGTCCCCGTCTTGGCCTCCACGGTGACACTCGCTGTAGTTGCCCCACGTGCTCGTGTGCTGCGCTAGCTTGGTTGAAGAGGGAGGTCTTCCCACAGTTGGGGTTGCACAGCAGGGCGATGCGTAGGGTGGGGAGCTTGGACTCTGCCCACGTCCCTGCATACGATGTGGCTATGGAGCTGATGATCGAGGAGCCCCCATCCGTCCTGCCCCTTCCGGGATGAGCCCTGTGAGGGCTCTAGGGACGTACCTCTACGAGCTCGGCATCCTTACGACGGATGAGACGTTGTGAAAATGAAGTATCTTTGTAGTAGATAGGATCCTTGAGGAGCATTATGTACGGACGACGATCTCCTTACCCTGCACGAAGCCCATCTCTAGATGCGCTACGGAAGGCCCCGAGCCTCCCACCCGCACGATGACCGCCTCATCTCCGCCCGGTCAGTTGCGCCGGGTTCATGGCTAAATGCAAAGATACGCATTTTCACCCACCAGCCCCAGATAGGAGTACCTACCGCTCTTAGCCTTTACCGCCCCTATATAAATACGTTCAAAGCGCGAGGCACAAAGTGCAAGCGAGGAGCTCCCATCTCGTTCAGCTTTATATGGAGATGAGACACTTTCTCGTCCACGAGAGCGTAAACGTCCCCGAGGGCTCTATATGAGCCCACGACGGTGGCGGCCACTAGCAGTGGGGAGCTCCCTGTGTGAGCCTGAGTCTCCTCTCTGGCTGTCTAGGGCTGCGGGTGGAGCCCGGAAGAGCCTCGGCTCTGCCAGGCCTTTTAGCATTCCTTACCTCCTTTAGGCTGTTTCCCAGGATGAGGGTGGTGCCTCTTCCCGCAGAGGCCTGAGAGACACTGCTGGGGCGGGAGGGATCTCGAGGAGTCGAGATAGGTTGGCTCCTCGAGGGGTCTCCCGGTGCCTTGCGAGCATCGGGGAGCTCTCCTTCCAGAGGCAACAGCCTTTCGGACTACTGGGGACGATGCTCCTGCCTGTGAGCGGCTGTATGACCCCAGCCCACAGAGTCTGTGGGGGTGTTCTTCTGTATAGCGTAGCAGGGCACGTGATGCCCATACGCTCATCGAGTATCTAGTGTGACATCCCTCGACGATCCCAGGCTGTGATGGCTATATAGAAGAATAAAATGCAATATGTGCCTCGAGGAGGGATGGCCCTCTTCCTCATGAGCAAAGTTAAGAGTATAAACTCATATCTCTATCGGTATATGGGTTTCATTTGTTTGGATTATTAGTCTTTTATCCCCTGTGTGCAGAGGGCCTCCTTGATGAATGCTATTCTCCTGACCTCCTCCGGGGAATCTATGGCATAAAGCGAAGATAGTGCGTGAGCATCCTGAGAGGGCTAAACGAACATAGGCCGAGACCGGGAAGCGCTCTCGGTACAGCCCGCTGTCGTCACCTTACATAGGTGAGTGAGCAGCGTACGGGAGTCCCGACGGCGTGCTCCCGGTATGTTCCGTTTTCAGAAATTCTTTCTCGGAATGCCTGATGCCAGTCAGCCACTTTAGGAGCCCTCGGAGCGTCTCTGCGTCCTCTCTATACAGTCGGCTCGTAGGGGCTTACCTCAAGGCAGTTCTTTCGGTGGTAGGGGCGACGCACGATCTCTTTAGTACACTCCATTCTTTGGCTCTTAGGGATAT
>BNJS01003594.1_pt1 | contig 64242 bp, 59 predicted proteins | sample 8540461 | NCBI WGS metagenome assembly BNJS01 (sample SAMD00202454, study PRJDB9452) | human saliva metagenome | isolation source: human saliva | place: Japan
AAGCATTGCCAGTTGTAACACCTGCAGTGACTTCCGTGCGGACATTTGTATTCCGCTCCTTAAGTTTACTTTTTCCATAATAATCTCCTTAAAGAGTTCAAATATTATATACAATCTCCAAATCTCACCGAAAAGCTTTTAGGGTGCCTCCCAAATGCGTCAGCATTTCGAGTTTGTGTGCCAGCTTCTCGGACGCTACTCTCAGAAATTTCCAGCCCTGGAAGCAAAATCGCTTTCATGCGGTACGACGCATGCTGCGCATACTTTTCTTTCGAGAAAAACATTCGATTCTGCACTTCAAAGATATTGGCGGAAATCGCTCCGTTAGTTATAATGCGGATTTTTCACCGTCGATGATGGCCAGACGGAACTCACCGCAAAATCGCTGTAACTGGGTCGCACAAAAAGTCTGAAAACGCAAAAATTTCAACAAAGGCTCTTTTGCATTTCACGTACGAGCGACTTCACAAAGCAACTTCAAAGTTAGAATTTCACCGGGTAGGTTTAATGTTCAAAATATTGAGCAATCTTCAAGTTGCAGTGCAGCTGCTGACGACGCCTCGATAATAGTAGCAGGACGCAGCACAATTCCGTCCGAGTCAAACGGAGCTGAGCTGTCGAGTTGTCGATAAAGGGCGAGCGTAATCGTCAAAAGGTCGCCTGAAACCAAGCTCCTGAAAGTTTGTACCCTATTTGCACGCGATGCTTTTTGAGCAGCACCGCTCGCTTGCCAAACAAAAAGTCAAAAGTTCGGCACAGACGAATTTCGCAAAATTACGTTGATTGGACGTAATGTGCTTCGATTTTTGCGGTGCTGCGATCTTCTGTTTTCCTGAGGCTGATTTTTTAACGAGCTCGCAGATCTGTGCCGTTCGAAAGGTTCGCATAACTTGCGTCTCCGTACACTTCAACATCGTCAGGTTCAGCTTTGCAGCTCTGTAATCACTTCGATTTTGTTCAGAGCTGTTTTGTACCTAGGTCAACGCCCTCCGAGGTTTTGAAACGAATGTCGCTTATTGTCACTTCGGCACTGTTCATCACTGCATTTTGCGACTTTTCAGCCAAAATCGCTTCAGCGATTTTGCGTTTTGATTCACCGAGTTTGTTTTCGTCAATATCGCTATACGGCAAAATCAAATCCGCCTTTTCTGGTTTTGCTCAGCGGATACCACTGCGTTTTTACAAACTTTGCGATTCGTGGTTAATCCTCAAGTTCAGCCTGCGACAAAGCAAAAGTGGTGTGCAATGCAGTTGCGTCGAACCTTGTATTTTGTTCCGTTTTCTTCAAAAGTCGACATAAACCGTCAAATTATAGCCAGTAACGTCCGTCTGCGGGTTAATATCGATTTTATCTTTAATCAGCTCATGGGATTTATTTTGCTTGAAATCAATTTATATCCTGAAAGTTCCTTGTGCTTTTCAAAGCTTCAATAATCGTTTGTTCAAAAATCCATAAAAATCTCCTTCAACTTCGCATAATTGTTTTTTGCCGCCATTACGACAGATTTGCAACGGCTTTGATATATGCTGCCATGACGAAGTGCAGAACGTATTCTTTGTAGCCCTTTCGCAATAGCCTGAACCCGACAACTGCAAAGTCGCCGTTGCCCGAAATTTCCACAAAAGATTTCAACAAGTCAGGAACATATCCTGTGAGGTAAACCGGCGACACAACTTTTGCCCGTCAGCTTCCGTCTTTTTATTTCGTAGCCTTTGCCCAAGCAACATTGAATGCCCCAGTTTTTCGGGTCTTCCATTTCCGCTCATATAATCTTCAAGGAGATACCCATATTTGACACTTTTTCAACATTTCATCAAACGACTTTTTACCCGCCGAAAAACGTATTCGTCATTCAGTGTATGCTTTTCTTTCGTACGATTGCGCTTTCCATTTCCTGTAGGTTTTACACCGGAGAGCTAGGGGCTGAAAGGTGTCACAGATTCCTTGTTGCAAAATACCATTTTTGATAATGAGGGTGTCTTGAGCGAGAACTCCTTCATCATCGAAAAAGTACGACGAAACGGTAGTGTATTCGTTGCTTGCTCCGTCATCGCATATCGGTAATTTCGGAAAAAGCGACTTGCTTATTTACATAATCGCGTGCTTTTCGCTCTGTCTTTCACGAACATATCCATTTCAACGCCGTGACCGAACGCCTCGTGTGCAATTAAGCCAGTTACTTCGGGCGAGCAAATGACTTCGTAACGTCCTGGAACAATCCGCTCGCCAGCTAAATAGTTGAGTGCTTTTTCGCTTCCGATTCAAGCGACTGTTCCATCTCGTCCAAAAGTTCCAAACCCGACGCACCCGAAAAAGCCAGAATAAGGATCTGACGATTTTGTCGCCATCTTTAGCGATCGGTATAAACGTACCCGATTGAGTAACCGTAAGCTTGCGTTAAATCTTTTTGCCGACAGGAATATTTTCCGCACGCTCACTTGTTGATACATCACGCTAAAGTCCAAAAACTTTTCCGAGTATTGCAAGCTCTCTTTTCTCAACGCAACAATCCGCTCAACTTTTTCGCCGTCGGTTATGCTATCGAAAGCCTTAGCGACTTCTCCGTAAAATGTTTGCGTGATTGGCTCTTCGCTGATGACAGGATACGCAATCAGTTTTTCGTTTTGCTTTTTGATAACACGCGATGTCGTCCTTTTGCAATGCGTTTAATTTCGGCGATTACTTTCTCCACGTTTAATTCGTTGAATGAATATTCCGATAACCGATGCCGTTATGCACGCGCAAAACAAAAACCGCGTTCGTTGCAAAGTCCGTCTTCATAAATGGAAATTCGAACGCGGAAACGGAATATGTTTTCGATGTGCTGTCTGCCTCAAAATCGAGAACATACGAAAAAGTCTTTCGATAAATCCGAAATAATAATTCGGGTTTACTCTTTTCTAAAAATTCAGATGCATTGATTTTTCACAAAATCCTCCACTACTGTTACGATATCATATACACTTTTAAAGCTTTTCGACTAGTGGTTAATCTTTTGAACTTTTATGCAACTTGAGTTATTTATGCATTGGCGGTAATATATACTACAATTCACCGAATGCTTTTTCTGCTGTTTGAGCGTCGCGAAAGTTTTATCGACGGCTTCAAAGTTTTTAATATCAATTGGTCAAACCTAAATTGAGCGAGACCTTCTTAAAATGCTCAAACGCATTTCTTTTTAAGCTTTTTGAATAGTAGTTAATCTTTTGAACTTTTTATGCAACTTGATTATTTACGCATTGGGCGCTAATGATACAATGCTTTTTGGCACACGAAAACTGGATAAGCTTTGTTACATCAGATTGAGTTGAACTGATGGAAAAGAAAGTATTTAATGGCTCAATATAAGAATGTCAGTCTCGCATCATCGTAATGATTTTTCAGTTACAGGGTATCCACCCGAAGTGTTGCTAAAGGCGTCGATGCCTGATGTTTTCGGGTTGTCGGCGTGCTCTGCGCTGCCGTCAGTCATATATTTTTATGCCATGGCTTTTAAAGAGCAGCATATCTTTCCAGTGCAAAAGGCGATTAAGCCTTCCGATTAGGTTCAAGTCAGTATGCTCTGTTATGCGGTTTATTGTTGCCGAGTACAAAAAGCCTTGCTCTTCCGTCATCGGCATCCACCAAGTGCGCATGCATCGCCAACGCTTGATTATTCAATTCAGCTTTTGTAACAATGGTAAAGGATTTATATAGAGCTAATATTTTTCGCGAAAGTTTTTAGCCCCTTAGTCGGTGCAAAGTCGTTAAAAAGATGCGAAAGTTTTCGATGAGGATCTGCAGTGGCGATAACGCCTTCACGTTCTGCACGCTTTATTTCATATACAGTGTTCTTTGCAATCTTTTTCAAAAGTGCCGCTTCATCTTCAGTTAAATCAGTGAACAGCGTGGTAAATTTTCTTTCATGCCCAACCACGCCGTTGCAGTGCCTTTATATTGACGCAAAACTAATCAAATCGAAAAATACTTTTTGCACGGCAATGACAAAAACAAACCAAATCCTTTTGTAATTCAAAATAAAAACTTGAGTGTTTAGCAGTATCATATTTTCCTCATTGTCTTCTTGTCATATTAACGGCGTATCGCCTCAGACAAAGCGACAGTCAGTCAGCGAAGGTAGCAGCTATGTGCAATCTCCATTACAGTACACTTCGACCAAGTGCAAAACTTTTCAAGCCGTCGGTCAAAGCGGAGGTTGACGGTTTCCAGCCAATCGCTTTGGGTAGCTTGGATGTGTCAGCAGCGGTTACATATACATCGCCAGGTTGCATAGGCAAAAGAATTTTCTTTGCCGTTGCCGATGCTTTTCAAGTAGCTCAATAAACGTCAACAAACTTTCAGGATGTGCATTCCCAATGTTGTAAATTTCAAACGGTGCCGACGAGCTGTCAGGTACAGTCACTTCGTTATCAATTTCTGGTTGCTCTTTCGGTGGCAACTTCGCTAAACCAATTATCACTTGCACAACATCGTCAATCTCGTTAAAAGTCCTCTGCGAATTTCCTCGTTGAACATCGGCGGAAGTCCCTCCTCGATGCGTTTTGCAAACTTAAAGTAAGCCATATCTGGTCTCCAGTGGACCCATACAGCATAAAAACGCAAACCCGTTGTCAGGATCTTATAAGATGACTGTACCCTGAATATGCCATCACTTCGTTGAGCTTTCTGTCGCTGCTGCCGACTAATTGGATGGTCAACCGCATCGCATTCTGCATATGGTGTCTTTTTATTCAAACCATACACCGACGAACTTGACGCAAACATAAAATGCTCAGGGTTTATGCTTTCGTGCGATTTCCAACATTGTCTAAAAATCCGTCAGAATTCGAGGTCCCGATATGCAAAAGAGATTTTCCAGACTGTACCTGACTCCAGCCTGTGCACTTTTAAATTTACAATACAGATTCACCGAGATCTTTTCTGCTTTGAACGCATGAAAAGTTTTATCGACGGCTTCAAAGTTTTTAATATCAATTGGTCAAACCTAAATTGAGGCGAACCTTCAAAATGCTCAAACGCATTTCTTTAAGCTTTCTTTGAATAGTAGTCGTTGATTAGATCAATTCCCAAAACGAAGCGTCCCTGCTCAAGCAATGTTTTTCGCAAGCGAAAATCCTATAAAAGCCTCGTGGCGACCAGTAATGCAATAGTTCATACGTCGTTATAACCTAAATCGCGTTATTTATCAGGCGTTTTATTGCACTTGCGTTTTCTGTGCGACTTCCTTTTCGCCGTAAACCGAAATTGTTCCAGTCGTCAAATATAAACACAACCGACAAATCGGTGAGCTTTTAGAGTGCATACTTCTATCATAGCCCATCACCAAAAATGCCGTTGCCAAAAGCGTCACGCATACATTGAGCTTTCACAAACAACAGAAACGGAAACCAGAATTATTCCGCACTGGATATCCTGTCTTTGCATCAAGCACGTGATGATACCGCACGCCGTTTGCTTCAAAGTAACGCTCGTAAATACCAGACGTTACGACGCTCGTGTTGCGTACGTTTCAAAACATAACAATAATCGTCGCTTGTGCTTTCGGGTTTCCGTATACCGATTGCCCAATCCTCATCAGTAAAAAGACTTTTCCCAAAGCACATAAACATTTGCCCCCAAATTGACAATTGCACTTTCGACTTTTTCTTTCAAGATTTCTGTCAGATAATCGGCAATCGTAGCCTTTGCAATTCCGCCCAAATCGACGGCAATTGTGCTGCTTGCACTTTGTCGTCGGAAAGCAAAAATATTTTTATGCGTTAAACCTTGCAAAGGCATTTTGTATTTCGTCATCTTGCGGGACTCGCTCATTTTCAAAACCTATGTTCCACAGTTTCACAGAGTTTGCCGATTGCGGGTTCAGCTCAAGTCCGTTATTTCCGCGATATGCAGACGCCATACGCAACATTCATCAGCTCTGGCGAAACGGTAACAGGATTATTTGCAGCTGTTGTATTGAGACGATGAAAGCTCGAAGTTGGATCATTTGCGCCAAATTAATTCCAGCTGTTTTAGTTTTTGAAACACTCGTCAAGCACTGCGCGATGTTCCGTTTTTAGGGATCGTAATTGTGCAAACCGTGCCGATTACTAAATTCTGTTCTTTTGCTCAATTTTCATTTTGCAGCTAAGCAACGCACAAACTGCAAAAAATCACGCTACACATTTCAGCTTTTCCATAATATTTTTCTCACTGGATGCTTTTATTTGCATCATCAAAAATGACAACTCAAAAAGGGTGCGTCTAAACTTTTAATTATATGTCAAGCAACGAAACATTTGAAAAGCAAGATATTAAAATTCCTCAAAAACTTCTTGCAAGCAAAATCCAAAACGACTTGGAAGTTTTACTGGACGTGCTGAAATCCCATTTTGAGCAGCATACTTTGAAAGAAAGCAATTTTTTTCCAGCCCGCGATAATTGCACCGTCGGTAATTTTTATTTGCATAAACTCAAATAAAAGTTTTCCGTTCATTTGAAAAATATTTGTCAGCATACACTGAAATCGAAAATAGCTCGACCGTTGATTTTTATTTTTCAAGACAATGCACAAAAATAACTGCAATACAAAAACGCTCGCAGTAAAAATATTTTTGTGCAATAGCCATTCCTGCAAACAACAAAACAGCAACACCAATCTTTACGCAAAAATATTTTTGCATCAAGTTTTTCGTGTTCCGAAATTCTTGCTTTCAAGCATTCTCTTTCTGTCAAATCAAAAACCGCTTTCGGTTTTTCGCTTTCGTAGCTAATTGACTAGGGTCGCTATCCGAAAATAAACGTGTACCATTGCGATTGCTTTTACGAACATAGCGGTGAACACGCCGATGAGTATCGATGTAATCAAGCCGAAAAAGTAAAACCAAAGGTGCAAACAGAATCACAGATTTTCCGAACACAAAAATATGCAAGCAATAACTGTGAGCCAGTTCGATGCAAACGCTCCAGCACAACTTATGCCAGCGAACGAAACTTTTCGTTAAGTGTGTTCGCCAAAACATAGCGAGATGGTTCAGATGCAAATGTTCCGACGAGTGAAAAATAAACACGTACGAAAAAGCGTCCGAAATAACTGCTTGACCCAAAACTTTGAGAAGCAACAACAAACAAAAAGTTTTGCACCCAAAAAGTTTTATCGCGACAAAAAGCAACACCGCATTTGCTAAACAAGCGGAAAAATGGCACAAACTTCGGAACTAAAAAGTTCCAGGCTGCACAAAAAGTTAAACCCGCAAGCAACGGTACAAGCTGCGGGTTGTTTATTATTCACGAGGACGCACTGAAGTGTGCGGCGTTTCTAGCAACGCCACCATGACCAACCGCCACAGCCACATTCATCGTCATGCTCGCAATCATCATCTCCGCAACCGCAACCACATCACAGCCATGCAGAATGATGTGCAATCATTTGCTGAATTTCCTGAATCTCTGCGTCGTTGGCTTTTTCAACGCTGTCAACGGTTACGCTGAAAACTAAAGCTCCTGCAAACGGATGGTTTTGCATCAACAAAGCACTTTGTCGCCTCGCAACTCGACAACACGCAGACTGACCTGAGTTCGCGTCTTGAAATTCATTCAGACGACTAAATCCTCATCGCTGTGAAATATCTCGACTCCGAAAACCAAATCATCGACATGCTCGCCGTAGCCTTCGTGCGGCTCGATGGACGTCAAACTTTGTCCAGGCTCTTTCCTTGCAGAGCATCTTCGAGTTTTAGCAACAGCAGTTGTAGCCGTGAACGTAAGACGCAGGATCGTCTTCGTTTGAATTTCCTAAAAGCGAACCGTCTACATCTTTGATGGTATATATGAAATATAACCTTTGAATCTATTTTCATAATATTTAATTATATTAAAGAAAAGAAAAGGCATATATGTAAGTTTGTTTTGAAATGCAAAAATTCCTTAGTATGAAATTTTAAAAATGAGATTGTTCAAAAAGTAGCGTAAATCTTGATGTGCAGTTGATGCTTAAAACTTAAGAAATTTAAATCGACTGAGGTCATCGACAGTAACTTTTTGCAAAATTGTAAAACTACAACATAACAAGTGCATCGACTATTTTAAATGCTTGACTGATATGAACGATTATATTTTGTATCCTTTAGTGCCTTGTGAGGGTTTGTATGTCAGGCGGAATTTATACTAAAAGTTTTTAGCAAAATCAGCTTATTTTAAGGATAATTTTTATGAAAAATAAGAAATTTTTGGCAGCCTTGCTTTTTAGCAGCAGTTGCCTTTTGTTTTCGGCTTGTACCCAGAGCAATGGCGGTGGTACAACTTTCGAGAATGTATGCGCACACAAAAGCGGTTTGATGCATGCTATCGCCAATCTTAAGTTGGCAGCTGAGCTCGGTGAAATTGATGCAGATCAGGTACAGACCCTTTTTCTACTCACCAAAGCAATGCTGCTCTATTAAATTTTCAAATTGTGGATACAAAAGAAGGGGACGCCTATTCCAGGTCATGCCACCGAAGAATACTTTAAAGCACGCTTTGTCCCAAAAGAAAAGTAGTAAACTCAGCCATTCACAGGGCTCGTTCCCCGCTGGTGAGACTCCGCCCTCCAGTGGGGATCACACTCTGCCGTTTTCGATGTAAACAATTTTGTCTGCTAGCGTTCTGAGTGGACTTTCGGTGGCTCACGATTAAAACGCCCTTGTCTTTTTTTGCTGTGATAGGAAGAGTAATAAGTCTAGTCGCTAGTTAGTTATACATTACGTACGTAATGATTGCGGAAAAAGTACTGTACTAATTATAGTTTTTATGTAAAATTATAAAAAGTTTATTCATAATATACTATGATAGCAACAAATATATTATCTGGAGATTGTCTGGAAAAACTGGAAAGAATTACCTAACTCTTCCGTAGACCTGATTGTTACATCTCCACCTTACGCAGATCAAAGGAAAAATACTTACGGTGGTATAAAACCAGAGAAATATGTAGCATGGTTTCTTCCCATTGGCAGAGCTTTTTAGAGTTTTGAAAAATGACGGCACTTTTATTCTCAATATAAAAGAAAAAGTCCAAAATGGGGAACGCAGTACGTATGTTCTTGAATTAATTTTGGAAATGAAAAAGGCAAGGATGGCTATGGACGAGAAGAATTTATTTGACATAAAAAACTGTTGATCCCGGAAAATGGTAAGAATAGGTTTAGAGATGCTTGGGAACGTTTATTGCAGTTCAATAAATCAAAAAGTTTAATATGTATCAAGAGGCAGTAATGGTTCCTATGGGAGATTGAGACAAAAATGAGACTCAAAAAGTTGTCGGATATCGATAAAATACGGGACGCTTCAAAAGTTGGCAGTGGCTTTGGAAAAATATTTCAAATTGGCTTGAAGAGATATGGCATATCCGACTAATGTTCTTCATTTAGCCACTGAATGCGGTAACAAAAACCATAGTGCTGCATTTCCTGAAAGTTTACCTGAATGGTTTATAAAGGTATTTACTCAAGAATATGACACGGTTTTAGATCCCTTTATGGGATCGGGTACGACAGTCTTTGTTGCAAAACCGTATGAATCGTAATGCGATAGGAATTGATATTGTAGATGAATATTGCAAGAAAGAAAGTACAAGAAAATTAATGAACAAGAAATGATGTTGTTTAAAGGTGCAGTTAACTATGGGTAATTTGAACATAGATGATGTAAAAATGTATGTTGAAAAAAACATATTGGTAATTTCATAAAAAGGATTAGCAGTTTGGCTAATCTAAAACTATCGACAATATTAAAAGAAAGAACCGTATCTTTTTAAAAGCAAAAATATTTTGACCGCTGAACAGATTGTATCAGGATAAATACTCATATTTCTTCAAATGAAGAAACAATCTTTGGTGATTGGCGAAGGTCTTGCACTTTTTATTAACTCTAAAGTGTATGGTGGTTATAAATCTGGTATACAAGTGTATTGATCTTGAGATTTGATGATAACAATACGCGTTATATTGTCAGCATAAAATCAGGGACCCAAATTGGGGCTAACAGTTCTCAAATTAAGAAAATGATTGCTGACTTTCAGAACAGCTAAAAGACATTACGGACAAGTAATTCTCAACTACATATTATAGCAGTGAATGGTTTGCTGTCACGGTAAAGAAAAGAATTATGATAAAAGGTGATTATTTTAAGTACTGCGGTCCACAATTTTGGGAGTTTATTTCAGGAGATGAAAAATTTATATATTGATATCAGTTGAACCATTAGGATTTTCAAAGCAAAAGAAAAGAGTGATGAATTTATGCAGTCATATACGCAGATGATAAAATAAATTCACTGGGAACTATCCAAAAACTATTGCTTATCTTCTGGTGAAATTGAGTTGGAACAAAAATAATACAGTGCAATTCTGCAAAAGAAAGATAAAAAGATGTATCGACTACTACTAACCTTCAAAGCTGGCATGCAGCCATTTACAGAGCTCGTTCCCCGCTGGAAGACTCCGCCCTCCAGTGGGGATTTTTACTTCGATAGAGCCGTGTATTGAGCAAAAGTTTTAAAACTCGTATTTTTATAATTTTAATCTGATTATCAACAGACAAAAATAGTAATCAGACTGTATTGCTTGCCAAATCATTGATTCTGTCAAATGGATCTATGTTCTTTCAGTAATTTGTAAAAGGTAATTAATTCATCATTTTTGAAAAGCACTGCACTTCAAAAACACTTTTCTACTATCTTTGTAGAATTCTTCGGGTTTTATTCCGTTTAACGATAGTTTTCAATATTAAATTTTGATTGATATTTCCCATAAACTAGCCTGATCTATGAAAAATTTCGTTTTCATCTGCTAATAGTTTATTATAAACTGACCGAGATATCTTACTTGTATCAATAAAACGACCATAATAAATAATGTGTGTCTAGTAGGATTTTCATAAATGATAAATTCTTCATCTGTATTGCCCAATTCTCACTAAATTCAACCGTTGCTTTTCCTTCCAATGCCTACCTAGTCTTCTTACTTTTTATTCTCTTATATTCTTCAATTGGAACAATTACCGCTATTGTTTCTTTTTCGACCAGAATACTATCCCTATTTCGTTACCTAATTCCACTTCTTTTTAAAAGTGAAGAGAAATTTGTTCTTATTTTGGCTACAGACAATATTTTCATGTGTAAATATAGTACCATGTATGTATAACTATAGTCAAGTTGTATACATTATATTATTGCCGTGCTATACAGTTTTCATTAATTTTAAAACAAGCTCTTCAATGCGTCAATCTTTCAACGGTGCATTTTTATCTCACTCTGCCGTTTTCGATGTAAATAATTTTGTCTGCGTTCACAGTGGACTTTCGGTGGCTCACAATTAAAACGCCCTTGTCTCTTTCTGGTATATCGAATTTAAGATAAGAGCTTCGTTCGACTGTCCAGGTTTTCCTGTCGGCTCGTCGAGCAACAAAAGCGGTGCCTTGTGCAAAAACGCCCTGCAAGACCGCGTAGCTTGTTTTTCGCCCTCGAAAGATTGCCGCCGAGTTCAGTCATTTCGTGTCATAACCTGCCGGCAGACTCGATAATAAAAATCGTGGATTGCAGCTGCAGCTTCGATAACTTCTTCTCTCGACGCATTCCTATTCGCAAGGTGAATATTTTCTCACAAATGGACTTTTTGAAAATATAAGTCTGCTGAGTAATGTGCAAATAGCTTCCCGCAAACTCGCCGTATTTATCTTTTTGATGTCGATGCCGTTCATCTTCACTTCACCAGATAGCGGGTCGAAAACGCATAGCAAACGGAGCAAGGTACTTTACCACTTCCGCTTTTACCGCAAAGACCGACAATTTCATCTTTTTTAACAGAAAGGCTCACGTCTTTCAAAACTTCCATATTGTCATATCGGAAGTTTATGTTATCGGCAGCGATGTTTTCAAAGCTGACATTTTGACCGTCAGTAACTTCTTTTGAGCCTGGTTCTTCGTCAAGCAGGAAAAACTCTTTCCGCTGAAGCAGATGTTTGCTGCAAGTTTACTGCCAAACCTGAAACCGCAATTATCGGGCCGTAGCCTGAAAGCAGCATTAGATTGGAAATCAAAAAAGAGGCAAAGTCGATTTTGCCTTTAACCAAAAGAAAGGCAGAAACGCCCAGCATTAAAAAGTTGCAAAGAGTGAGAGTCGCTTCCGTGAGTGCAAAAGTTTTTCCCTTCCAAAAGTTTTAAAAAGCTTAAAAAGTGCCACTGATGGCATCGCCTCGTTTTTCGATATTTTTCTTTTCACTCACGTATCTTGTCAAAAGATAATCTTTTATTCCGAGGAGGGAATCCAAAAAGAAAGAATTGAGCGAACTCATCTCGGTATCTACGACCGGCACCGTCATCCATTTTAGCGGAGAGGTAAACGCCCATGACTACCTATGGCGCTGACTGTGAAGCTCAATATGTATTTTGCCAAAAGATAGTTACGGGCAAAAATAAATAGAGTACAGCAGAAAGCAGCTGGAGCATTATATATAGTACAAAACTTCCAGCAATTCTATGTCGGCGGTTATAATCGACAGAGGCTGCCTGAGTCTTTTGCGTTAACGAAGCGAGCTCGCATTGCCGTACTTTTGCGTGAATTAATGCCAAAAAGCGTGAAAAGCTATGTGAGTGCCCAGAAAGCTGCTCGCCGTATCGCAAGATCTATGACTGACACGCTGAGACGATAAGTCCTTTGATTACAAAGTCCAACGAAACTGAAACGCCAAAAACTTTTAAGCCCAAAAAGCGAGACAATGCCGACTCACCTACGAACCGGAATGGCAGCTGCAATGATAAAACCTAAAACCCGCAAGATGACTGTTATGCTCATAACGCCACATGAGAGGCTACAAATACTAGCTTAATTTTATAAGTTTGCTTTTTCATTTTACATCCATCCGTATTTTTCAAGATGCTGTAAATACATCTTTGCATAGTATGCTGTCAATAGAGAAGCTTGAATAGAGCCACTTTCTTTTATCTCTCCGTTTTCAAACACATAGATGTGGTTTGCATTTTCAATAGTTGCAAGCCTGTGCGAGCAGATAATTATTTTAGTTTTGCTCAATTCATAAAGCGATGCTTAAAATAAGCTCTTCGCTTTCGACATCGATATTGCTGACAGCTTCATCAAAAATATAACATATCCGTGTGGTCAAGAGGGCTCGTGCAAGTGCAAAACGCTGAACTTGCCCGCCAGACAAATTCTTGCCGCCTGATCTCAATGTAAAAACCAGTCCGAATTTCCGCTTTCCAAGATTTTCTGCCCAAAATAAATTCATCCAAGAGAACTTTTTCAATACGCTCATCAATTCTTCATCGCTTGCTGAAGGCTTCGCTATCAAGGTTTTTCTCGAACCGACGCTCCAAAACAAAAAGCTTTCGGTCGAAACTAGATTCATAAACTTAGCACGATAATTCGTCGGGGAGCTTTCGATGCTGCCGACAAAAGAATTCGCCAGAATAGGTTTTTGTAAGCCGCTGAGTAAGGCGAGCCAGCTGTGAGTTGCCTGAGCCACTTTCGCCCGCGATGCCGTAAAGCCAGGCTAAAATTCAAACGAAACATTTTTCAAGGCTTGCTTTGAAGCATTGTAACTAAAAGTTTCGAATACTACTTCGAGCGAAGGCAAAAGTGGCGGACTGTGGAATCTAACTGCGAAGACGGGCTGCCTTTAATTTTCACTGCCGCAGCTTCAAGTTCGGCTCCGCCCTAAAACCGAAGCTGCATCGCTGCGTCCATCAATTCAAAGAGGCGGTTCGCTGCGGTTATGCCGTTCATCGCGATGTGAAAAACGAAACCCAAAGCACGCAAAGGCAAAAGAACTCGGCACAGCAAAATAAAAAGAAGTGCTCCTTCCATTGAAAGATTTCCAGCCCGCAGCTGATAAAGGCTGACGATTGTGCCGAGGGCAGTTCCGCCGTACGCAACTGTATCCATACACAAAGATAGAATTAAGCTGCATGGTTAAAACCCTCATCGTTACACGCCCGAAATTTTCTGCCTCGGCGTTTAGTTCTTATGCTGGGCTTCTACCGTCGGCATACGCCTTCAACGTGGATAAGTCCGCGGAGGTTATCCAAAGAATCGCCAGCCAGTGTAACTTTTCAGGTATCTTTTCAAAAATACGCTTTGCTACTTTTTGAATGGCGACAATCGAAAAGAGGAATTAAAGCACGCAGGCAAAAAGCACGAGGGCAGCAAAAAGTTTATCGGTGCGAGAATTATAAAAGCGTTATTGGGCATACGAGACTGACTGCGGCAGATAAGCCCCGAAGTACGAGGTCGAGCTGCTCAATTCCGTCGAGTGCCTGTTGCGTAACCTCAGCCATACTTATGTACTGCGAATAATTGCTTCAACGAAAGTCAAATTTACTCGTAAAGCATCGAGCGCAAAGTTCTTTTAACCTCCGTGCCAGCCCGATACGAAAAAGTACGAGCGTTTGCGGAACTGCAATCACTCTGACAACAGCTAGCCAAAGCTACGGACAACAAAAAACAAAAAGCGTATCGAGCGACGAGATTATATAGGGGCGAAAATAAATCGCACAGTTACAAATGTTATCACAGACATTGCACAAAAAGAGAAATCCACAAGAAAGGGCAGAAAGCAAAATCCATTTTTACTTTTCGGCACCGACCTTGTCGAGCGTTTATCGATCATAATTAACCTCAAATTTACGTGTATGGCGTTCGGCATTTACAAAACGCTCAAACACAACTGCAGTTTGCTGCAAACGACTCGTAAAACAACCGCATTTTTACAGAAAAACAAATTAAAATAGTGAGACAATTTTCAAGTCGCTTGTGATTTTTATGTAGAGCTTGGGTGTGTTCTTAGCATTATAGGCAGCTACAGCGGCATTTCATCGCAAGAGCCTTTTACGCCCAAGATTGCTAACGCCGTGAAGCATTTCTTTCAAATTGTATGGCTTTTTGCAAATTCCCTATTAGCTAAAAGTTTGAAAATACATTACATTACGCTTGTTAAAGGTTAAACTATGAATGCAATAAATATAGCTTGGATTGTATTAGGCTTTTTGTGTTTAGGGTTGGGCATTGTCGAGATAATTCTGCCCGTGCTGCCGACGACGCCTTTTTATCGCAACACTATTGTGTTTGGCAAAGGCTCCAAGAGGTTAAAAGGTTGGTTTATGGGAACTTCTTTCCATAAAAAATATATTCAAACGTTTTATGAGGAATGACGCTCAAGCAAAAAGTTGCTATACTTTCCTTTTGCGTCGATTATGCTCGCATGATTGCGTTTTATTTTTCGGCGGAAAAACTTATGTACGAATTTTAATCGCCTGTGTGGTTTGCTAAATATTACGTGTTTATCTTCAGATAAAAACTCTTCCGCGTGATGAAAAAGCCATACTAAAATCAGATACTGGCTATGCGCTGAAAAACTAGTCACGAGCAAGAGAAAAAGCTCATCGCGGTTATGATTGAAATGTATCGCTCATCTAGAAGAGAAATGAGCGATGATGAGCTCGATGAGTTACTTTTGTATGCGTCAAAAAGAGTTGAAACGTGCTTTTTATCGACAAAAAGGACTCAAAAAGCCTTTTTGCAATGTTTGTCCAGTTCATTGTTACAGCAAAGATATGCGGAAAAATCCGCAAAGTGATGCGGTATGTCAGGGTACATGGATTTTGCTGGAAGCATCCTATTTTCGAGGCTTAAAACACCTTTTAGCACAATATACTCGAAAAAGCACCCTCCGAAGCCTCCTAGCTGAACATAGTACCGCCTTGTCAGCAGATGGCACCATGATGGCAACCGAAGGTTGCCTGTCGGATTGAACATTCGGTGAATGAAGATACAGAAAATCCAGAGAAGGATTCAGCGTGAAGGTGAAAAATGTGCTCTTGAAAATATAATGAAATTATAGCTATGATTTAAAAAGTATTATGGCTCAAAAACGCAGTATCAAAGTTTGGTTATATTTTTGGGTGTCGTTGATTGCCCTTGTCGCTTTGTTGTTTTTATCAATAAGAACAATATCCAAACCGTTTTGAAAAACTTTCGTGGTAACCAAGTCAAAACGGGAGCAAGGCGAAGACCTCCGCGTCAGGATTCAAGACGAGTTGAAAGAGATCAACGAAGAGTTCCGCCTCAAACGAAATAATTCAGGACGCGGCGAACTTCAAGTGGCAGTGCAGCTTCAAATCAAAAATGGCAATAGCAATGCCGACACAGAGAAAAACTTCGACTGTCGAAATGCCAAAAACCTGCACAAGCCGAAAAAGAAAAAAAGCTGAAACTAAAACCGAGCAAGAAAAAGAAAAAGACATCGTCGTCCAAAAACGGAAGCTGACAAAAAGGCGGCAAAGTCGGATAACGCAAAGGACAATTCACCGAAGCTATCTGCGAAAAACCCGCATGGCTCGAATTTATTTTGTTGCGGTTGACGCAGACGGTGGCATTTCACGCGTTATTATTGAGCGTGATTTACCCGTTTCGGACTCGCCGATGAGCGATGCTTTGAAAAGTTTTATTTTCTGCACAACTGAATCCGAAAGCAAAAAGTACCGCACCCTTATTCCGCCTGAAACAAAATTGCTCAGTGCGGTTGTGCGCGACGGAATTGCGTACATAAACGTTAGCGAAAAAGCTTTGAATTTAATCGATACGGAATTGAAGGCTACCTTTGCGGAACTCGCCCAAGTCGTTTACACTGCGACTGAGTTTTCTCGACGGTAAAAAGCCGTCCAGTTTTTGATTGAAGGTCAGCAAAAATTATCTCGGCTCGGACGGCGTTTGGATAGGGCTCACCGCTTTCCCGTGAGTCTTTTCGAAATCAAAAGCCTATAATCGGAAGGAGTATTTTATGGATCATTTTTATCAGGCAATTTGTCAAGCAATATGATTAATCTTTGCTGATAATTGTACCCGAGTGGTACTTTCACTTTTTGCACAGTTTTGGTTAAGTCCACATTTGCAAAATACTCAAAAGTTCAAAACTCCCGAAACATAAACGGAGCTCAAACCGCAAAACTGTTGATGCAAATCAACGATATCCGCGATGTCAGCATTCAGTCAATCGCTGGTAGCTTAACCGATCACTATGATCCGTCGAACAAAGTTCTCGGCTTTCAGAGCCAGTGTATGATTCTACGAGTATTGCAGCGGTCGGGGTTGCTGCCCACGAAACAGGGCACGCAATTCAGCACAAGGTCGGCTATGCGCACTTGTTCTTCTGAAGTACTCTCGTTCCCGATTTGCGAATATCGGTTCAAGTATTGGGTCCGTATCTGGTTCTTGCATGGCTTAGCCTCAACTATATCGATGCTCACCAATATCGGCATTATTCTTTTGCTGGTGCAGTTGCGTTTTTATGTGATTACGCTGCCTGTGAATTTCGATGCTCATGGCGTGCCTTAAAAATCTGCAAGCAAACAATGTGCTGACACACGAAGAGTTGCAAGGTGCAAAAAGTTCTCAGCAGCAGCATTAACGTATGTAGCATCTGCACTGACAGCAGTATTGACGCTTGTGCGATTACCGTTCATTGCACGAAATCGCAGACGCAATCTAAATGCGGAAAGCATTTCCACTAAATAATTTTTCGTGAGCGTGAAAATCAATTTGATTCTGACGTTGAAGAAAATAATAAAAAGCTCGCTGGATGACGGCGAGCTGTGTAAGGCTTGTTTTTATTTTAAGTGTGTAATGTGCTTGATTTGAAAACAAAAGCTTCGAAAGCGCAAAAACCAAAACTTAATCGATAGTTTTAAGTAAAATATTTAATCTTATTTAAAACATTTCGACAAATTCACTTGGTTCGAGTGCACGAAATAAGGCTTCAAAATCAGTTTCTGCGATTTTGCACTGAGCTGCACTTTTTCTGTATCTGCAACCTTCCAAAAGTTTTTCAATTTCGGTAAGCATCTTTTGTACCAAAAATCGCCGTGAGTTTAAGTCGGCAATCTTTGCGTTTACAACGTTAAAAACTTCGACGCTCCTATCGGAAATCTTTCATAATGCGAGGTATTCAGCTTTCGGAGAAGCTCCATAGTTCCACTCTTTAAGTGAAAAATCTTTCAGTGTATATATACGCCTGCGAGCTCCGCTTCTGGAAAGCTTATATTCAACAGGCTTTTTACCTTCAAGCTCAAAGATAGCTCAACAACTCGGCTTTTAAAGTCGGCAACTGAAATATCACGCTTTAAGTGTGGCTGATATTTGTAACTCTGGCACGAACGCTTTTTACGCCTTTCGATTCAGTTTTTCTTTTCGCACATTTAGTGCTGGAAAGTTCTTCCAGACGTACATCGAAAAGGATGCAGCCGTTACTCAAAACTCTGCCTTGCCAAACTGACTGTGAAGCACCGATACATTTTGCCTGTCGATTCGTAACATCGTTTCGTCCAGAAAGCTCCGCCTTAACAGCAATTTTTCCAAAGCATTTATAATCGGAATGTAATACCGCTTAAAATCAATCGTTTGGTTTTCTTTTGGTTTTTGTAACAAAAGAAAAATTCAAATTGCCGAGGTCGTGATATTCGCACCGCCGCCTGCTATGCGTCGGACAACTTTAAGATCTATCGCAAACACAATCGTCATTTACTTCCTGATAAGCATTTTGATACCGATAATTACGGCAGGTCTATTTTGCCACAGCCGTATTCATCGTTTCTCAAGCACAAGTGCCTAAAACAATATTCCCTCAAATACCAAATTATATTCAGGATCATTTGAATAAGTTTCCAAGTATTTTCATAAAACTATTTTATGATATAAATTTTTATTCAATACTATGATGTACAGAAAGTAATTTTTCAGTTTTTACACGAGTTCAAAAATTGGCACTGGTGCTCGCTTCCAAAAACCTCGTTGACTTTTTGTCGTCATTCACCGAATGCTTATTCACAGGACAAATTAAAATCCGCTTGGTGGATTTTAATTTGTCCATCATTTCGCTGGCATTCTAGGAATACGCACATTGCCTCAAACGCACTTTCACATGGTTTTACGAAAACTAAAAATGCTTCGTTAAAGCCCAAACGCTATTGGCGTAACTCGATTAAGCTTTGTATTACGGGAATGAACTCTTTAGCCTTTAAAAACTTCTCACGCCGAGCATCTTTTGGTTACATCATTGCATTGCGTTTTAGGCGTGAGTCCGTGGCGGACGAGGCTCGAAGCGGAAAAAGCAAAAATTTATTTCCGTGATATCAGGTGAGCTAGTTTTTATATTTTAGAAGTTTTTCAGATTTAACTTCATGAAATCGGACGGTTGATCCCGCAAAAACATACAATGAAAATGAGTTTGAGCAGAAGAAAATCGCGATTTTGGTAATGGACCTTGTTCATGGGAAATATCACGCCAACCGCTTCGAAGAGAGCTTTTCTACAATTTGCTGGTTAGACAAAGAAGTAAAATGCTACCTGTGCCGAAACCGATTTTGCTTTTCCGCGTCTTTTTACTCTCTGGCGTTCTCGAGAACATCGTAGCAATTGATGCAAAAATTACAGAATATTTACAGCATTGGGAATTTGAACGCATCAACGGCATCGACAAGGCGATTTTGCGGATGAGCGTTTACTCGCTTTTGTTTCGAAAAAGACATTGCAGCTTCAATCGTGATTGACGAAGCGGTGAGCATCGCACGATTACGGAGATGATGATTCATATAAATTTGTAAACGGGATTTTAGATGCAATACGTAAAAACGAAGCTTGAGAAATAGTGGCACGGTGATTTATGCACAGTAATTTCAAAACAAATTTCGTAAAAAGATTTTTCACGCTTGTTTGTGGCATTATGGAGCATTCACCGCTTGCAGCAAAAAGGTGATAACTTTCAGCCGAGTTAACCGCTTACGACGAATACGCAGCCGAGGCAACACGCGATGGCAGTCTTGCTCGTTTACAAAAGTTGCGTGCCAAGGCTAAAACTCGCGCTTTTTGAGCGTCGCGAAACGCGAGTACAACCCACTAAGATAAAAGTGCTGCGTTTCAAACGGCTCTCCAAGGTGCAAAGGTTACGGAGGACAATCGAGTATTGCATTAGTTAGTGCAGCTTGCCGTTGAAACAGATCTTCACGAATCTGTAGTCACCGTATCCTGCTTGTACGGAACGGCGTGAGTCATTCTGCCTGCTCGAGTTTGCACTCTGGGAAAGCACTGAAAAACCCAGGAAGCAAAAACCTCGATTACGCTTTTTGATGTCGGCATTTTGATGAAACGGGCGTTCAAGCTAGTCGATGCAGCTTTGGCACAAATATCAAACGGTCGCCTAAAAGATGCACTCTACGCTCCGTGCAGAACTCAAAGGTGCCGCCTCCGAGTATCCTTATTTTTGGTCGGTGCTCGCTTTTGATTTGGGATATTTTTCCGTCATTTTCGATGAGCTTCATTATACTTTTGGCACAATACGATGCTGACTCCCTGAAAATCAAACATTGCTTGACAATGCGAAAAGGCACATATTTTGCTGGCGGCAGACGGGCATTATACTGGGCGAAACTGAGTTAGCCTGCATACTGGACAGAATACGCAGACCGATTTTTCCGACGCAAATCCCGCTGTTTTTACGATTTGGCTTTGACAGGTTCTGACTTTTACGAACGCTCAAAAGCCCTCGTTGAATGCGTGAAAAACTTTCCAGATTTTTACCCTGCAACAGCTCGATATGTGAGAGATTATGCCGCCTACCGAGACGCGTCTGCTAAAAACTAAAAATCGGAAGCCTTACAGGATGCCGAAAGCGTCCTGGAGCGGGCTGTATTCTGCGGATATGGAAGCGAAACTTTGCAGGCAATACATTGAGCCTGAAACCTTTGAAGGAAAGCCACAACCTCAAAAGATTGCCGCTTTGCACTGGAGCCGCTGTCGTTTGAAAATCAAACGCGAGCCGAATTTTCAAAAGTATCGGGCGGAAATCTGGCAAATTTTAGAAGCCAATCCAAACGATGCAACCGCAAGAGAATCCCGCAAAGTGGTACTTTTTGCAACCTGCGAGATTTTAACACGGCTTTTTCCGTTGCCGAAAACTGGCAAAAAGTGGCGTTGACGCTTTTATGCTGGCGTTCATGCGAGCGTCGTCGGAGACACACCGAAAAAGCCGTACTCCGCTACGAAGCGGCTGGTACCGCTGGCTTGGATTGTGACGAAAGCACGCGTAAAGCTACGCATGCACAAAGGCACTGCTCGGCGAAAGTGCCGATGCTATAGACGGATACACCGAAGCTCCTAAATTATGCGTCAGATGATGGCGAGTCGCATTCACTTCGCATTGCGGAAATCCTCGTTGAGTGCAGCGGTATGAGCGTGCGAAAGGCGTTTTGCACATGCTATTCAGCTCGACAGATTCAAAACTACCGCCTAGTAGTGAAAGTCACTACAACAGCTTCTTGTTAAGTTTACTGCAAATTGATTTTGCGGCCTAACATAATGATTTAAGAAGATTAGCTGTGGTGAAAAATCGTAAAATTAAAATAGAGAGTCTTGAGAGGCGACTTCTGGTCATAAGAAACGCAAACTTTAAGGATGTTAGTCTAGACATGTAGTTGTAAAAGTGTACAATACCACCAACTGTTGTGAACTTGAATGGCAACACTACTTGCACTGTACCAAATCAGTGGCAATGCAGGCGAGAGTTACTGCACCGAGTGCAGTGGATGTCCTCATAAGCTAGAGGCAGGTATTGTGAGCTTAGGCTTCCAACACTTGTAGTTTCCTCCCGGTTTCTGTCAAAATAATACCAGTGGATAATAAACCAGAAACTATTCCTTTACATCAGCTGGGACTGCTCAGTGGTTTTACACCTGATCCCTTTTGATCAACTTCCAACTTCGTTTCCACGAAATCAAAGCCGAGACCAATAACCGAAATCGCGAGAGCATTATATCACGAGTGATTTGTCAAGGCAATTTTCACCTGTGATAAAATTTGCAGAGGAAATTATGGAAATTATCATGAATAATTTTCAGTCGTTGGGTGCCGCTGCGTGGCTTTTTAATCGGACAGCAACAGCGTGTGCAGTTCTTTCCAGAAGTTTTTGCATTCCCGCACCGACTATCGGAGGTTTGACCTTTTTGCACTTATTTCGCTTTTGGTTATATGACAAAACTTTTTAGTTTTCATTTTGACACAACGCTAAAAGATTATTGGATGGTGATGTTTTTACGTCCATCGGATTTCAATGCAAGCTTTTCGATTTTTGAGCGGCATGCAAATCGTTGTGAAGTTTTTGTTTTGTGCTGTGCTGTCTTGCAGTTTGCAAATGTTATTGCACAAAGTGCGGCGCAGCATCCTCATCGGGTTTAACCGCTCGCTTGCAGTTATGCTCTGCTCAACAAGTTTAACTGGAGGCTTCGGAACTCGCCGCACGGTGCTGCGTGTTGACCCGAGACGGTTCGCGCTTGAGCTTTGTCGCTTGCGGTTGCGAGTTCCTGACGTGCGGCTCGATTTTAAGTTGCTTGATTGCGGGCTGATTGTCGGGCATATCACAACAAAGTACAACTTTCCAAAAGCGTGAGAAGCAGTCTCTGAGATTGGTTGAGCCTCTCCTGGCAAAATCATAAAGGAAACGAAAATTCTCAAGCGTGCACCGCAGTTTGCTGCTTTTGCCGAGATCGTGCAAACCGTGCAACTACATTCCGACAAAAGATCGACACAAAGAGGCGAAGTTATCAGCGAGCACGCGAGCAGTGTCGGCGACGCTGACAACTCTCTTGCAAAAACCGACGTTGGATGGCGAAAATTGGCTGTCAGTTTTATGCTTCTCGTTATTGCAAGTGGCTTTGGGGCTTTTATCACAAATGCATTTAACGGGATGTTCAGCGGTGCGAAATTCCCAATTTACATTAGCGGCACAATGATTGTTGCAGCTATTTTGCGGACATCGCTGACGTACAAAATATGTCTACCGTTTACATGGATATGAAGTCGACGCACCGGAAACACATATCGACAACCTAAGTATGGCATTGGTTTCGTTGAAGCTTTGGCAACTTTGCGGGTTTAGCGTTACCAGTGATTTTAACTCTCTACATTGCAAATTGCGTTGATGTACTGCACGTTTTGTAACTTATGTTGTGATGAGGGCAATTACGATGCAGCCGTTATCACGGCAGGTCACATCGGCTTCGGTTTCTTGCCAGCAACGCCGAACGCGATGGCAAATATGAGCGCTGATTTGCGAGTACGGATATTCCGAGTTGGCGTTTTTGTCGTCCCAATTGTCGGCTCTCTTTTTATCGACTCATTCAACGTTGATTATAACCGCAACGATTAAATTAGTCTGACGAAAAACATCGATGCCGTCTTTGCACGTTGCTTTACTTCGCTAAAGACATCAATTCACGGAAAGCTCTGAAAAGAGTTTCCCAGTTTTCCAAAGTCGTGATGTGGATTTCAACGCCGCCATCTGGCTGCAACCCGTTTGCTGTCGTTGTCTGAATAAACTTCCGCACTGAAAAAGAATTTTGTGCTTCCGGCAATTTGCGTTTCAGTTTTTCTATTTCTGCAATCAACGCTTTTTCTTCACGCTCCAATTTTTGCCGTTTTGCTCGGAAGCTCTTTCTCGTTCGGCGTATAAAGTATTTTTATTCACCGCTTGCTCGCATCATAGTGATTAGCATTTTTCGTCGGCGTGACTTTGCTTGTGTCTGTGCAGAATGCTCCGCAATAGTTGCACGCATTTGTCTTTTTCCGATCCCGCCGCATATAACAATAGTCATACGTTCTCGATAATTTTAATCACTGACGATGATAAAAAGTTTTCTTCACTGGCGGAGGAGTTCAAGTACGTGCGTTGCAAGTTTTGTATAAACCTTTGTCGTGCGAAACATAATCGTGCCTCCGAAGTGTTTCAGTGCATCAAGTAGAGCATCTTGAGAGTGCATATCCAAATGGTTGGTCGGTTCGTCCAGCACCAAAAGATTATGCTTTTTCAAAAGAAGACGCAGAAAGTGATGCGTATCTTTTTCACCGCCCGACAAAACCGGAAATTGATTTGAAAATATCATGTCGCCTCGGAACATCAAAACGTCTAGCATATTCCTCAAATTTGGAATTAATCTGAGCGGTGCTTCACTTCAAATCAACTCAATAACGGAAGAATTATCAGAGTTTTTCTGCCGAGGTCTTGCGAAAAATATCCGATGTCAACGCCTGCACCGACTGTGAGCGAACCTCAAAGTCTTGTCCACGCCTGTCATAATCTGCAAGAGCGTTGACTTGCCGGGCTCCGTTCTTTCCAGCCAAAACAAGGCGTTCGTTCTTTCTAGTAAAGTTAAAATCGAAATTACGCTCTTGTCACTAAAACGCTAGTGAAACTATGCTCCAATTTCAAAATAATATTTCCTGAGTGAGGAGCTTTCGGGGAAACTTGAGTTTAACCTTTTTGAATTGTTCGGGAATTTCGATTCTCTCAAGTTTTTCCAAACGCTTAATTCTATCTTGAACCATTGCAGCTTTGCTTTTCGTTATAGCGGAATCGCCGGATAAAGTCTTCAGTGCGTTTGATTTCTTCTTGCTGCTCATTGTAGGGCTTTTGGACAATCTGTGCTTAATTCCTGTTCGCGTTGAGCTTCGTACTTTCGTGTAAGTCTCGTGTACCTTCGTGAGCTTGCCGTTAAAAAGCTCGGTAAAGCTCTGATTACACACGTGTCCATAGCGGTCGTGGCTAACAAGCAAAAACTCCGCCTTAAAATTTCGCTAAAATAATTTTCAGCCAGTTGCGTGCTCCAAGTCAAGGTAGTTTGTCGGCCCGTCCGAAAGATTAGAATGTCGGCTCTGCAGCAAACTTTTTGCCAACGCGATACGCATTTGCCAACCGCCCGAAAACTCATCCGTCAAGCGAGACAAATCGCGAAGAAAATCCGAGACCTGCGAGTACTTCACGGATGAGAGACTCGCCGATACCAACCGCTTTCTTCGAGGGAAACTGCAGGCTGTCAAACTTTTCGGCAAGACGTCGTGGCATCACTTTGTTTCGCGTTCCAGCTCTGCACCAACTGCGTCCATCTCGGCAAGAATTTCGCGTGCCTTTTGTGAAGGCTACTTTTCGGCTTCATCGTAAAGCGACGAACCTGAATGCACAATTTCTGTGTTGAAGCAACACGACATAGTGTTCCTCTCAAGCGAAAATTTTCGCCGTCGTCAAAACTTGATACCAGCGATAATTTCTCATGAGAGTTGATTTTTCCTGCACCGTTAGCACCAGTTAAAAGGTGTCGCCTTTGTGCTGTTCGTTAAAATGAGCGTAACATCTCAAAATATCTCTGCACGCCGAAAGCCAAACTCACTTTTGAAAGCTGAACAAATGACATAAATCCCTCGTAAACCGCTATACTCAACTTTTTACCGATATTTTTACAAGAGGCGGGTTTTGAGCACAGTGAGTATTCCTAAAATGTTTCTGACAGAAGATAGGAGCCTTAAAATCAACAAGGATTTTAAGGCTCCACATCGACTGCTCTATCTGGTGAATAAATATAATTGTGCAACACTTTACTTTGTGAGCGCGGGGGCAAGTCAGAGTAGTTTCCGATTGTGTTCCAAAACGAAAAGCCCTCGTCGATTGCGTGCCGTGCAATGCGTCGACCTGATCTTTTGATGTATTACGCCCCGTGCAAATTCTGCGGTCGTGCGAAACATTTATAAAAGCACTGTGCCCATGGGCGGACAACGCTTTGTTGCGACTGATGTACTTTTGTGCGCATGAGCCTTGCAGTAGATCTGATAGGGACGCTCGCGCGTGGCTCATAGGCTAAAAAGCTTTGGGCAAAACGGCTCGATAATACATCGGACAAACTAACGTCAACGAACTCTCCGGAAATCATTTCGACTTCCTGCCCAGTGCGCGCACCAGTTCGGTACCAGCCGTTCGCTCCATAAAATATCGATTGAGATGGGTGCCATGCGGTTGCGTATACGATAAAAACGACATAATCGCATCTTTCTTTATCCATCGCGGGGCTTTTGCTGATAGTAGGCGCTGCGCAAATTGTCGCCGTCGGTCGGAAAACGGATATAGTCAAACTGAATTTCGTCAAAAACCGCGGGAAACCACCCGTTTGCGATGGCGCATATGTTTGAGACAGCTTGTTGTATGGTCAACCAATACTCATAATAATAATCACGTGAGCTGTCTTTGTTGACATCGTAGCCAGCCCAACTTTGCCCACTAGTATAATCTTTTCACCGCGTACGCTCCATTTGCATAGTTGTGCAGCTTTGTCCTGAAAATAACCCAATCGAGCAATCAAACAACATCGTTCTCTTTTCGCTTTTTACCAAGTCTTCCAAGATAATCGTATTTTTCACGGCACCAACTTTCAGGATATTTGGCTCGTGCGAATTATACCGAATAATTCTAATCATCTTTTCATATCAATCACCAAAAGCATTTAGATTATCATTAGCGAAAGATAATCATCAAACCCGAAACCTTATGGTGGGTATATAAATTGCTCTCTTTTGAAATTGCACGCCTGCATATTCGGATCTGATTGAGACGCAAGGTAAAAAGCCCATTTAACGCAAGTCATCGGAGGTTAAAACGTCCTTCCAATAAACGCACACCGCAGTGCGTCACAAAAATGCCTGCAGAGCGTAACCAATATCCGTAGTCGATTTTGTAATTTGCCGCGACAACTGATTGTAAAATTTGTTTGGAAAAACTTGTGGAAACAAACTGGCGTTACAAAAACTTTCGTTTTCTTTAACGCCTGCTAAAACAGTCGACGTATAATTCAAACTATCCAAATACTTTGCCGACGATATGGTTTTGTCTTTGTTGTCGATTAAGACAGCAAGTTTTGTATTTCCAGTTAAATTTATAAAAGTCCGCCCTTTGAAAGTTTGTGCTAAGAAAATTTCCTGTCGTCCCGTTGCATCTTTTTACACACCAGAATATCCGAAATTTCATCGGACTTTCCGGTACTTCGTAAGTCCGTCATTTTGCATCGTGCCACATTGCTAATAAATGGCTGCTTCCACGCAAGTCCATATACGCCTGTTCCGACGAACACCGTCAGCTGGTTTTTGCCTTCGCATCTGGCAATGTCGCAACCGCTACAGACTTCAATTCCGTTGGCGTTACCGTAACTTCCCAAATTTTGCCAGGTTACGCCTCCATTCACCGTCAAAAACGGCGGAATTTGTTGCTGTTACAATATTTCTTCGTCGTCGGGATGAAATGCCAAATCTTTTTAGTTTTTGTGTTTTCAACCAGCTGGAAATTTTCCGCCGACTTCAAGCTTGCTGTCTTTTGGGCAAGCCTTCAGACAAAAACTGTGAGTGTTTTAAATCTTTACTTTTCATAATGCCTTTATCGGTGATAAAAATAATATCGCCGTAATCGAGATACCGCAACGTTGGATTTGATACGGCACACCAGCGATATCATAAAGCTGAATCAGTTCCTACTAAAGAAATTCCTGTAAGAAAGCGGACAACAAACTGCTAAAAGAAGAATGCAACTACTGTTTGCATGAACTTATGCAGAATACCAAAACAGAGACTAGGCTTGCTGCAACTCAACATTGTGCAATTACAACACGTGGTTTTTCGTTTTGTAACTTTGATGCAAGGTTGTGGGTTTTCAGTCAAGTTAAAAACATTGAGGAGAATAAAATATTATGAAAATTTTAGCAAAGAGGTTCTCGGTTATTTTTAGGTTTGGTTGCGGTGTCGCTCACGTTAATTTCTGCACGCTGCTCAAGCAATGGCGATGCAAATACATCAACAGCTTATAGCTGGTTCTGGAGTTAGCGGCAAAATTTCAAGTTCATCCGTTTTCATTTTTGGAAAGTTTACAAAAAGCAAATCGTGAGGGTTTCGGCTTATGTTTTACCTTCCGTTGTAACAATCACTAGTTGTTGAAACAAAAAGTCAAAAACACAAAGCTACAATTTTCCGTTTGATCGGTTGAGCAACAATGGAAACGATGGTGACTCTGAGCGAGAATATAAACTCGAAGCTTTGGGTTCAGGTTTTTATCGTGCGTAGGCAACACATATTATGTTTTGACAAATCAACACGTGATTGGCAATGCGACTGATATTACGGTTGGTCTCTAAATAATGAAGGCACGTTTCAGCAAAAGCTAGTCGGAACAGATGCCCGCAAAGACATTGCGATGATTTCCTTTGAATACAACAATGAATTGCCAGTGATTGCTCTTGGCGACTCGGACACGGTAAAAAGTTGGCGACCCTGTTTTTGCGTTTGGTTCACCGATGGGTTTGAATCATCAGTTGCAACGGTATTATCGGTGCAGTCGGACGGTCAGGCGGACCCGACAACCAAAACATAAACGACTTTTTGCAGACGGACACCGCAATTAATCAGGGCAACTCTGGCGCCTCTCGTAAAATATCTACGGTGAAGTTATCGGCGTGAACAACTGGACTGCATCATCGAGTGGAGGCTCGCAGGGATTGGGTTTTTCGATACCAATCAACAACGTAAAACGTTCTATCGATGACTTTATCACTTATGGTCAAGCGAAGTATGGCTGGTCGGCATTCAACTAGCGTCAAGCTCGGAAGAACTTCTCGAAAGCTTAGGCATCAGGGAAAGAGAAGGTGACTTTGGCTGTGCAGTTGTTTATCCGGTTCGCCTGCACATCGTAGCGGCATTTTGCCAGGTGATTTTATTATTGAACTGAATGGCAAAAAGGTAAAAAGCTATGATGGTTGCGCGTGACGTCGGCGAGTTGCACGCTGGGGAAAACGCAAAATTTACGGTTATCCGTAACGGCGAAGCAAATCGAGCTTACCGTCAAAATCGAAGAACGCAACGAAAATATGGTTACCGACTCGTCGAAACTTTTGCAGGATTTTCGCCGTATCCGATTACCGACAAAATTGCGAAAGAGCTAAACCTCAAAAAAACAAAAACGGAGTGGTGGTCGCAGGTATGGGTACGAAAACGCCAGCCGTTTCAATGGGATTAAAAACAGGCGACGTTATCAAAAAGTAAACGACGTAAGTGTTGCAAACTTAAAGATTTCTACGCTGGAGCTTTCAAAAGGCAGCAAAGAAGTTTGGTTTGAAATTGAGCGTGACGGTGAAACCTTTTTCAACAATACGCTATAGGAAAGTTAAATAACTGAATGCATCTTGCACATTAACCTTGTAGCATTGAGCGAAAGTCCGCACATAATGTGCGGACTTTTTGAAAAAGCTATAATACCGCAATGGATGAATTAGACAAAAAGACAAATACAAAAAGCGGAATCGTAACGATGGTAGTAGCAGCCTGTCAGCAGGCAAATCCACTTTCCTAAACGCAGTATGCGGAGGGTAAAGTTTCAATAGTTTCAAGCATTCCGCAAACAACCCGAAACACTATTCGCGGGATTAGTCACAATGCGGAAGGGCAAAATCGCTGGATACGCCTGGCTTGCACGAAAGCGACAAAAATTTAACGAGCAGTTGCGAAACGTTTCCGTGTCGGCACTTCAAGATGTTGATGCAGTGCTATACCTCATTGACGCAACTCGCAGTGATTGGCGGTGAAGAAGATATTTTCAGCTTCTCAGGTGCAGATCGCAGACTTGTTGTTGCGTTAAATAAAATCGATGACAAAAATCTCAAGTCGGAGTAACGGGGATGTATTGGTGAAAAAATTTTTCCGCTTGTGATTGCAGAGAATAGATTTTCTTGAAATTTCTGCAAAAGAATAAAACCAACCTCGATGCTGTCCTTGCTTCGCTTATGCAACTTTGCCATCTGGCGAGCCAATGTATCCAGCGGACCTTTACACCGACCAAGATGTTGCATTCCGCATCAGCGAAACTCATTCGCGAAAAGCAATCGAAAACACCCGCGAAGAAGTACCGCATGCACTTTATGCGAAAATCGATGAAATGAAAATGAAACCCAATGGTAAAGAGCTTTATGTCAAAAAGCATTTTTGTGCGTGGAACGCGAAAGTCAAAAAGGCATTCTCATCGGTAAAAACGCTCGCGTCATCACAAATTAAACAGGAAAGCCTCAAAACCTTGCACGAAATTTTTCATCACCACATTATTTTGAGCCTCCCAGGTAAAGGTAGACAAAGATTGGCGTAAAACGATAAAACCATCCAAGCTCTCACCAATCGCTAAAATCTTATCTTTTAGCAATTAAACTTGAGATAAATTTGTGCGAAGAGTTTTTGTGCTGCGTCCCAACCGAGACATTCGTCAGTTATGGAAACTCCGTAATTCTGAGGAACTCGACTTTCGTTCGGGGCGGCAGAACCTGTTTTTCAAAAACTTTCCGCATAACGCCCCTGAAATATGTTTTCCAAGTTCTGAACTGCAACGCATTGTCGCAACTTCGGTGCAAACTTTTATGTTGCTGCTCAGCATTTTTGCCTGAATTCCCGTGGGAGCAATCGATACAAACCCGTATCAATCCGATTAGCTTGCAATGTGTCAACCGCTTTTTGAATTGACTGAAAAATCATGAGTTCGGTTTTTGCTCGCTCCCACGCAAAACGAGGTGTGCACCGCTATACTGCTCATGTGCATAATCGCGGAAACGCCCCTTCAGTGATTCCCAAAACCGTGTGGCTGCCTTTGCCGAGATAATCGCATTAACGCCTGGCGTTATGTCGCCGTCAACTGCATTTTAAATCAACAGGCATCGAAAGGTCCAGAAGCAAGTTCTCGGTGAATTTGGCTCTACAGAACGAGCCCCAACGGAAGCCCAACTCACAAGGTCGGAAAGATACTGCAGTACAACTGGATCCAAAAACTCAGTCGCAATTGGCAAACCAAGTTCGGCAACTTCACGAGCAATTTTGCGTGCGAGATTCAAAACCTCGCTCGACATTTATAAAATCCATCCAAATCTGGCTCAACAATCAGCCCACGCCATCCAAGCGAAGTGCGAGGTTTTTCAAAATAAAGTCGCATCACACTTATCAGCAAAATCGATTTGAGCTTGTTTCAAAAGATGCAAATTCAATTACAGCTTTTTCGTCATGCACAGAGCGAAGTACCACAATGATTAAAAGCGCTCATCTTTTTGTGCAAAATATTTTCCACAATTTGCGCGATGAAGCAATATGCCTCGTATGCATTTTGTGAAACAGAAACTTCGCCAAAAAGTCTCCGCTGGCGAAATCACTGAGCTGAATCCGCAAAAATGTGCTTATATTTGTTTGTTTACATTCATAGATGCTTGATTTTCACTTCTTGCGAAATGAGCGACTCGTTTGTGAATGGCAGTTATTTCACTTCAGCTACCGATTGTTTTTGCTGAATTCCGAGCAATAATCCGAAACAAGCAAACAAAAACCAAAAATTATCAGCAAATCGATGCGACATTAAACGTCAGCATCGCTGCATACCGAACAGCCCAAAAAAACTTCACATCGATAAAATCGACAACGCCTTCTGGTCGAAATATCCTGTCAATCAAATTGCCGATTCCGCCTCCCAAATCCCTGAAAATATAAAACCTCTGCTTAACGGAAAGGTCTTTGGAGCCGGGTGCAAAAACATAATTGCACACAATCCGATAATCGGCAAAATCAACAACGTAAACAAATGCAAAAACCAGTTAACTCACTTCCCAAACTAAACGCCGCACCAGTATTATAAACAAGGCGGATATTAATCAAATCGCCATTTTTATACACGTGATACGGTTCACAAACCTTAACAATAAAAATCTTTGTAACCTGATCCAACAAAAATCAGAAAGCCCATCAAACAAAAGCACAGCACAATATCGACAAGCCGTTTTTCATCAGCAACTCATGCACTCACTAGTACTAATTTCAAAATAAAAAGCCTTTGCTGCCCTCAAAATCATCAACCGCACCTTTCCAACTATCTTTTTGCCACCATTCACCGAAAGTGCAGCTCACGGGAGAACTTTATCCGCTTGGCGGATTTCAGTTCTCCATCATGTTTACAGCATACGTCCTTGTATGCTGGTAGCTCGAGTTATACGCCTTAACTGCTGCAAGATGCACAGTTAGCGGCTACAAACATCGTCAGTGACTTCTGTGCCACGTCCATCGCCGGACGCAAACTTCATTCCGCCACGGACAAAGATATGCAGAAAAAGTTTTTGTGCCACAGATACAAAACGCCTTTACAAACTAATTTCTCAGTTAATTTATCGCGGAAAATGCTTTTTAAAGTTTTTCCAAAAATTTTTCTCGCAAGCGTGACGTGCATCAAGGTCAGAATCGCGTGCCTGTCGCGATAAAAACCAATCACGGGAGCAGTTTGGCGCGGTAGGCTTCCAGCCGTTTTTGATACTTTCAGCCTTATCATCATCACGAGATTATTAACTCGGCAGCACAAACATCGCAAATGCCGTCCTTTTTGGCTTCATCGTGATAATGTTAAAAACCCTGCTACACTTCAGAGCAGAGTCCGGCGGTTTGAGGCGATGCACAACTTCATCATCAGAAATATCAAAGTTCACAGCCTTGTCGATTTTAATAATTTTTCCAGAGCTTCGGCTTGCGGAATTGTGACGCGGAAAGCCGTCCAAAATAAAACCGTTTTTTACAGTCGGCTGCGGCTTAAACGCTCCGCAACAAGTGCCGTAGTAATATCATCGTCACCAACGCACCCGAGATCGATAATTGACTTCACTTTGATGCCGAGTTCGGTTTTTATCTTTAATCGCTTGACGAAAAATATCGCCAGTTGAAATGTGCGGAATATTATAATACTTCGCAACCTCAAAAAGCCAACGTTCCTTACCAGCACTCAGCGGTACAAAAAACTAAATTCATATTAGCCTCTTAAACAAAGAATTTTGATAACACTATAATACACGCTTTTATGCAAAGCATTATTTGTATTTGCAAAACGGGTTCAAGAATTGGCGTCCTTGCCACTTTTTGAACCGCATCCATCATCGCCAACCTTTCTCAAAAAGCTTTTTAGGCAGATGCGTTTAAGAATTGTGCAGGTCAATTCCAATACTTAAAAATATCGATATTGTAAATTAACCCTGCATTTGTGTCAATTCTCAAACAGAATCTCAGCATACGACCAAATTTTGAACTTTTTTTAACCACAGCAGTCAAGTTGCTGATAGCCTTTTTGTTCCTCTGGGTAATTTCGTGAACGCCAAGAACTGCATTACTTATCTGAACGGCACCTGAAGCCATTTTCGTTCATACTGTCTGTTATAACACGTGTTAAGTCATCAAGCCTTTTGCATTTCATTAACAACCTGCTCACCGCCTTGAAGCATTTCGGCTGAGCCGTCTTGAACTTCCTGCGTTACAGTGTTGATATCCCAATTGCCGAAAGCACTTCGCGGCTTCCTGCTTCCTGATCCTTCATGGCTTCCATGAGGTTAGCACTCATTGATTTTACTTGCTCCAGAGTGTGAAAAATCGCATTAAACTTTTCTTCAACCGTCTTGGATGACTTTGCCAACGTTTCAATTTCCGCTCCGAGAGTTTTTAACGTCGTCGTGATTGTTTGACCCTGTGCCGAAGATTCTTCTGCCAACTTTCTGATTTCATCGGCAACAACGGCAAACCCCTGCCCCGCTTCACCTGCGTGAGCTGCTTCAATGGCAGCGTTCATGGCGAGTAAGTTTGTCTGACTTGCAATATTTTTGAATAACATTGCTGGCTTCAATCAAACCGCCCGATGCCTCAGCAATTCTTTGCGTAATTATGTTCGAGTTTATAACCGTATCTTTTTCCATCAGCCGTTGCCGTTGCAAGATTTCGGATGGCACCATCGCTTTTTCAAGTGTCTTTGTGATTGAGTCAATATTCGCAACCATCTCCTCAACCGATGCCGAAGAGCGAGCGACACTTTCCGCTTGAACTTCGATTCTTTCTGTCAAGCTGCCTTATTTTTGTCAATAATCTTGCGTACCGTTGCCGAGGTTTGGTCAACACTTGCCGCCTGAGAAATTGCTTGCTGCTTTGTTCCTTCAACATTCGCACTGATTTGGTTTACGCACTTGCAGTTTCAGTCATATTGCTGGCAAGCTCATCGCCAATTTCCTGCATTGTTCCAGTGTTCCATCAACCGATTTAATCGAAAGGCGTATTTTTCGAGCGTCTTGTTAAAATATGCAGCAAGCTGCGTAATTTCATCACGCCCGATAACCGGAAGACGTGCCGTTAAGTCACCTTCACCTTGAGAAATATCGCGCCAAAACATTCACAGCGATTTTTATCGGACTAACTATTTTTGTTGCAACAAAAATCCAGCAATTAGCGTTACAGCAAGTATCAATGAAACCGACAAAAAGGATTGCAGCGTTGAGTGCTGTAGCGAAACCAAAAATTCACTTAAAGGTGCTCGTATAACAATCGTCCAGCGCTTTCCATTCGGGCGTGTGCTGCAATAATTTTTCTCCATTAAACGTATAATAACCGAAGCCAGGTACTTTTTGCCGTCAATGCTTCTTTGTGAAAGTCCGCAATGGATTGAAGTTCTGGATTCGTTTTTGCAAGCTTTATATAATTGGTAAAATTATTGACAAGCTTATTGTCCCTATGTCCGATGATTGTTCCGTCTTTACCGAGCATATAACAATAACCAGTTTTTCCGACAACAATGCCTTTAACGTCATCAGACAAAAACCATTCCGCCAAGCCCAACACAAATGACAGCTGAAACTTCATCTTCCGAAGCGTAAACAGGCAAAGAAAACACAACGACCATTTTTGCCGTTATCGGCGAAACATACGGCTCGAAATAAAGTACTTCCCTTCAAGGGCAGCCTTATACCAAGCCTTATCTCCAACCGAAGCAACCCTACCGTCCGCAAAATAAGTATTTCCGTTTTAAGTCGCAGATATTCAAATAAGCGTCTTTAACATCCGTGGTAAAATCTTCTTGCATCCTTATCGACTTTTGCCGATACGTTAAACTGTCATCGTGCACCGCAGTGCAAATTCCCAACCCCGCTCAAGTACTCAAAATCTACATCGATAATGCCCTGAACGATAGCGGCAATGTCAATCGCTTTTATCCATCAAGCGGTCTTCAACATCACGAATCACCGACTTTCTAAAAATCGACCACGATATTGCACCTTGGATAACTCCACCCAAAACAATCAATGCCCCAAAAATAACCAAGATTTTTCCTGATTGAAAAATTCCTTCTCATACTGCCTCCGTCAATTCGACATTATACCAGAATAAGTATATACTAAAATGTAAAATATATCAATACGAAAAAGTCAATCGCACTTTCTCAAAAACATCGTCTCCATTCACCGAATGTGCAACTCACGGGCAACCTTCGGTTGCCATCCTGTGCCACTTGCTGACACGGAAGTCAGCGGTTAGAAAAAGCTATGCCGAGTTTTTGCTCCGCAAAAACTCGAGATTCAGCAATGTACAGGAGGTACATTGCTGAACCGTACATCCTTGTACGATGTTAAACTTCGAGTTTGTATGCAACCATGCAAGATGTCTGGTTCGCATACAAACATCGACGAGGGCTTACAGCCAGCGGCATCCGTGCCGCCCGCCACGGATTTGCAATAAGTTTTGGGCATAGCCCAAAACTTAGGTTGAAAGCGTCTCAAAATCCAAAGCGTATTTTGAGACGCTTTCATACTAAACTCGAAGTTCAAAAATTGGCACAGGACGCCAGTCAATTTACAATATCTTCATAATTAATTATTGTAAATTGACTTTCGAGTTTTTCAAAAATATAATTTTTGAAAAATGTCGCCAATTACTGAACCGTCGTTAGTGTTAGCAGCGTCCACGGACGGACGCGGTATAAAAGCTCACGATGTTTGTATTAAAACCGGGCAGGATGCACGGTTTTAATACAAACTCGAGTTCAAAAAAATTGGCACGGATGCCAATTTTCTGAACCGCATCGTCAATTTAGGTTTGACCTAAAAAAGTTTGAAGCCTTTCGATAAAACTCGATATGGGTTTTTGTACACTGCCATCCGTGGCTGGCTAGGCTCAAACTACAAAAAGCAAAAAGCTTCTCCGTTTCACAGGCTTAAAACGAAAGATTGCACACGGAGCTTTGGTAAAATTTGTGAGCTTGAAACCAAATAAAAAGCCCCGCTTTTTGGGCGAGGCTTCCAGAGTGTGCAGTGATAAATTTATGCTGCAACTTTCGATTTGATAATTTCTTGTCCGCGTTTCGCACCGCAGGTTCGGTCTAGAATTATCGGGCAATCAGCAACGTTGTAATCACGCCAGAAATCAAACCGACCAGCAAAACGTTCGCAAAATCACGCGTTGAACCTTCGGTGAACAAAAACAAAATGAGAACAGCCGCAATGGTTGTAACTGTCGTGATAACACTTCGTCCAAACACTTCGGTGATAGATTTGTCGATTATGTCCCTGCCAATCATATCGGGGAACAAACGCGTATTTTTCGCGGATGCGGTCAAACATAACGACGGTGTCGTTCACAGAATATCCAATAATCGTAAGCAAAGCCGCAACCGTGAAAGTCGAAAACTCCATACGCATCAGCACCATGTAAACAACCATCGTAAAAGTATCGAACATAGTGCGACAATCGCTGCAAGCGAAAAAGTTCCACTCAGCGAACCATAACGTAAAGGAAAAATCAGCACGATTGAGAAAAATACCAACAGTGCAGATTGCTGAACGAGGGCGCAGAAAAATTGCGAGCCCATAAAGTCGCTACTCAGGTAAGCAAAGTTTCCAGCACCGTAGGTTTTTACCAAAGCCGCAGTCAAAATCGACTTCTAAGTTGTCGCTCGTGTTTTTCGCAGGGTCGTTATCCGCAAAGGCGAAATTGGAACGTTCGCAACGCTCTTCTCCAACTTGCTGGACCGTTAAACCTGAAATATCCGACAAGCTTTTTCGTACGGAATCAGCTGAAAGCGGTGTTGAAACTGGCTCCAAACTGTGAAAGGTTCAAAGCCTTTCGAAGAAAAGCCGCGCCTTCCGTCGAGCTTGTAAAAAGCGAGGCAAGCGAAACGGAATCCGCCCCTTTTTGACTCTGCTTTCAAGCCAACAATCCTTGTGCTCTCCTGCGATAAAAGTCGCCGACAGTTTTATATCTGCTGAACAAAAAGCTTTCGGTTTTGTTTTTCGCATTTATTAAAGTCGTTACAATATGAATACCGCGTGCATCCTGCGAAAAAGTTACGAATCCGTTCCTTTCGTAGCGTCAACGCGAGTACTGTCGGTGCAAAAACGCACTTTTGCAACCAAACCAGACTGAAAAATCCACGCCCCTTTGCTACACCTTTCTACACAAAATGAGTGCACCTGGCTACTAAAAATAACGCATAAAAATAATTGATGCGGTAAAAGTTTGATGACTTTATAAATCTTTTTCATTATTTATAACTCCTCCAGCTGATTTTTAAGATTCTTCAACTTGACGTTTCTGAGTCAAAGTCAAAAATCAACTTTGAAACAAAAAGTGCGGTAAACACCGAAGAAATAACACCGATTGCCAGAAGCTGTATGCAGAATCCCTTTGATAGCGCCAGTTCCCAAAATTGAAAGGAATGCCGTAGCAATGAAAGTCGTAAATGTTCGAGTCCATAATTGCCCAAAATGCTTGGTCAAAACCTGCATTGATTGCCGATGCACGCGACCGTCCCCAAAGCAACTCTTCCTTGATCTGCTCAAAGATAACTACGTTCGCGTCAACTGCCATACCGATAGTCAAAATCATACCCGCATGCTGGACGAAGCTCAAAGTCAAATTGAGTGCCGACAAATACTGAACATAATATAAAGGTTCAAAACTTGTGCGTGATACAGGCATTGATACCAGCTTCGAGGTAATACATCAACATAAAAACGAACACTGCAATCAAACCCCAGAACAAGGCATTCAAACCCCTGCTCGATTGAAAGTTTACCCATCAGTTGCACCGATAATCTGCTGGCTTTTCCAGCTCAGCGGGAACATTCAACCAGCCGAACGCAAAACCGCTAAGTTTTCGCCTCTTCGGCGGTAAAGCCTCGAATAACGCCACGCCCACCAGTGATTGCTCATTAATGTTCGGTGCGGACTTAATCTTTACTCGTCCCGAAACAATCGCATAGGCGTTTTCCTTATTTTCCGTGGTAAGCTTTTGCAAAAAATTTCAGCACCTTTCGCCTGAAAGTGCAACCCTACAACAGGCTGTCCGTATTTCCGCGTAGAGGTCTCAACTTCGGTCAAATACTTTCCGTCCAAACCAGCTGTTTTTGACAACCAAAAACGGCTGCCCTTCCTCACGCTGGTCAATTCCGTATGCGTCTTTTGTGCACGCCGAGAACCATAGTATCTTCCGGTCATAATCGACGGATCAAGCAAATTGTAGTTCGCATCGAAAGTCGTTCCCTTTATTTGCGTTATAATACTGGTAAAACTTTGCCGTTGCATCATCATCAACAATGTGAAACGCCAAAATTCCACGTCCCATGAAATCGAGCCGTATCTGGTCAGTGTCGTTGCACCTGGAAGCTCAATGTAAATACGGTCTTCACCCCTGCTGGCGGATAACTGGCTCAGAAAGTCCGAAGCGGTCAACGTACCGCAAAGTTCAATCGCCAAAGCCATCGCTTCCTGTTTCCGTCGACGCAGTGATAGTCCTCTTTCCGCAGGCTTTTTGCACCTGACGAAGCAATCCGCTCGCCAGACGTATCGGAGCTACCCTCCCCTGTCGCTACTCTTTTCGGTTTCCGCCACACTGGGTTTTTCAGTTTCGGCAGGCTGGTCGGCAGCTTTCCTCAATTGCAGAAAGGTCAGCCTTTGATAATCAAGCTCATACCGCCCGACAAATCCAAAACCGAGCTTAACCGCATTCTGTTTGATAACCCTTTATCCTCAAGATACGGTTGCGGTAAAAAGCTCCCAACACCGACGACATCTCCGCTCTAGCTTGCGTCTCGTTTGCACTCGGAAAAGCCGCTACAACAGCTCCAGCTGTCCACACTTTGAGAAGCCTCTTGCCAAAACGTCTTGTACGTCTTTTTGCGTGTGCACAATTTCACCGAAGGATTGCTATCCAAAGCTTCCTGTGAGCCCGACTTCGCCGCATCAACCAAAAAGTTCACATCTTTTCCAGCCATATTAACGGCATAGTCCCTAATTTTTCTCGTGATTCCTGCTGCTAAACCCTCGTCTTCTTTGCTCGTCCAAAAATACCAGCGTATCGTCGGCAGCAAAAACAAAACAGAGTGCTAAAACCAGCAAACACAATCATCCAAGCGAGTTGTCATGCGTTCCTCAATATTAAATTACAAATTTATTTTTGCTTTCTTTCTTTGAAGCCTCTTCAGCTTTTTCTGCCTTTTCGTTTACACTTATGACAGAAGAAATCGAATTTCGGCTCATTTCGATTTTTACAATTATCGTCAACCTTGAGAATAACGGTTTTTCTTTCAAAGATGAAACAGTGCCGTAACACTCTGATTGTTGACAACCTTATCGCCTTTTTCAGGGCGTTAATCATTTCCTGCACTTTTTCTCTTTCCTTGTTTTGCGGACGAATAATCAAAAAGTACATGATAACAAACATCACACCCAAAGTACCCAGCATAATAAGATTTCCGCCAGAGCAGCACTCTCCAAAAATTAATTACATTCATAAAGACCTCTTTCAATGATAAACTAGAATACTCATTCTATCGAAAGTAATACGAAAAGTCACATAGCATTAAATCGGATAAATCAACTTCGCAAAAATCCTCTAGCGTTCAATGTGTCATCGACTCGCCACCATTCACCGAATACTTATCCACAGGACAAAATTAAAATCCGCTTCGCGGATTTTAATTTGTCCATCATTTGCCATGTGCATTCTAGAATACGCACATTGCCTAAACGCATTTTCACATAGTTTTCACGAAAACTAAAAATGGATGCGTGAAGCCCAAAACGCTGTTGGCGTAACTCGATTAAGCTTTGATTACGGGAATGAACTCTTTAGCCTTAAAACTTCTCACGCCGAGCATCTTGGTTACATCATTGCATTGCGTTTTTAGGCGTGAGTTCCTAGCCGAGCCTGCTCCGTCGGTTCTAATCATAAACCTGTGAGTCGAAATTTATTAAAGTTTCGTATTCCGATAAAATATGAAATTAAAAACGACAATCAATGAAGCAACATAAACAAAAAGAAATAGCATGCCAATTCCATATTCTGGAAAAATGTTTGCACCGTATTTTTGCGAATTCATTACATCAAATTTAATAACGTAGCAAGTGCAGGCGGAAACCCGTAAGCAATTATCGAAACAATTATAGTACGCAACAATCCGCCTCTCACTGATATTGCACACAAACTCAAAGTAAAAAAGCAATTGCATATCGGAAAAATAAAAAGCATAATTAAAATAATAATTTAAAAATCTTCAATCGCGATAAAATTTATAAAAGATAAAATTATGCTCAAACTAAACACAGCAAAAATTAATTAACAAAGAATAAATAATATTTGCAATAAAATATTCTTTTCCTCGTATCGGCATTAATATATACATTGTAATAGATTCATAAAATGTGAGAGATGGAAGCATAGTTCCTATAAACAAAAACGTTAATCCTTGAAAAATATAACATTCCTTGCAGCTGGTATTGATGCTCCGATAATAATCTCAACAATTCCAATCAAAAAGAAAACAGCACCAATTAGTGAGGACATACCGTGTGTATAATTAAATATTATAGCTTTTATCATTTTATCTCCTTTTGCATAAAATACATAATATCTTCAAGGTTTGCATCTTCGCAAACTATTCCGTTAAATTTTGATTGCCTTTATCCGACACCAAAATCTCATGCATATTCAGTCTTTTCGATAACTGATATAATTATTACATATAATAACTTAAAAGTTTTCTCAATGGTTTTTAAAATCCCATAATTTTTATTTATATCTCCAACGAAGAATCAAAACTTTTTACCATCACTTATGATAATCCATCGCAAATCAAGCTCATTTGTTTGATGGCTCGAAATTAAAAATTGAATGGTTTTCTATCACATAAGTTTCGCAAAAGTTCTAAAAACTCTTTTTGCAACTGGTCTATTGCTACTTCATCCAAAATTAAAAAGCTCGCTCCATGTGCAAGGGCTATTGCAATTTGGAGCTTTTGCATAGTTCCCGAAGACAAGGCTGTCAAAAATTTCTGAAGGCGGAATTTTGAAACTTCAAGATATTTTTCGTAAGCTCCTGATCTCCAATTTTTCATAAACACCTGCATTACTAAGTAGTGTAGCATAAACGATAAAAAGTTATCATTTATAATGTCAAAGCTTCTATTTTTCTTTTGTTGCGATATTTTCTCTTTTAAGCTCGTCACCAAAAGAGAAAAATTTTGCCACTTTCAGAAAAATACATATTTAGGATAAGGTACAACAGCAGTAGTTTTTCCGCACCATTTTTCTCCAATCAAACCCGTAACGCAGCCCTCGCGGAACTCGAAAAAGAAAATCGCACAACGAAAAACTTTTTCACCCGCTCCAACTGTAAATTTAAGTTTTTCAACTTTTACCACATCATTAGACATCATAAACACTCCATATCCGTTTAATACAAGACGCTGGAATAATCCCCTGGATAAATCTTCGTATTTAGATTAATTCTTTTTTGCTTGATAGCAAGCTTTTAATTTTCTTCGATGCTATTGACTTTTTCAATCTTTTTAAAATTTACATCGGCAACAAAATATCCTTGTGTAGGCACCGAATACAAAAACCCCTCACGTGCCAAATCTTCATACGACCCTCTTTGTCGTAATAACGCTCACACTCAATGCAGCAGCCAGAGTCTCTCATCGAAGGCAAAGCCTGACCACGCTTTTAACGTGCCATCTAAAATTTGATTTTTGATACTTTCCGAAAGCTGTTCATAGTGTTACACTCGCCGAAGAAGCATTCAAAAATATTCACTTCTGCATATCTCCTGTTATTCTGTATATTAAGTATATGACAGAATAACAATTTCTTTGCTGGCGAAAAATTGAAAAATATATAAAAATGTCTTGACAATTTATATAAAACTAATTAACCTAGGCAACGTTAAGGATACAAACTAATGAAAACATTTATTGTTATTTGTCTCGGGGCAATTTGTTCTGATGTTAGGTTCAAGACTTCCGACTTCGGACCTCGAATATGGATCTTCAAAAACTGGAAATGCAGCATCGTTTGCACGAGTGCAGTGTACGGTTTTCACCAGTTTTGTTGCTTGGCGCTTTTGCAGGCTCGTTTAGACAGAAAAACGAAAAGTATTATTCTTTGACCGACAGTATCGATGAGGTGTTTAAAAATTTTAATAGTAACTTTTCTCATATTGAACAAGCTTGAACTTTGGATGATCTACTATTGCTGTTTATTTCAGGCACTCGTTGAACTTTTCAAAAATCCTGCTTTAGTGCATCGATTCTCTGCGTTTGTGCCTGCCGACAAACTTACACAAGCAAACGGATCTTTTGCAGTTTTCATCCGCGATACAAAAATTTATTAGCTCCGATTATCGTAGCTTTTTATATCCGCTGATAGAATTGCAAAAAGGATTATTTATCATCGACTTTGCTTCATTCTTTTTGTCGTTGGCAACAATTGCTTTTATAAAAATACCCTCAACCCGCTGTTGAAAACAAACGACAATTTAGTTTTAGCAGCGTTCAAAGATTTTACAATATGTGTGGAAATACATTATGCAAAAAGAAGGCTTGATGCAGCTAATAGTTTGCGTGAAATTTTCTTGCAAATCTTTTCAGCAATTTTGATAGGGCTCGGCAATGATGAGTATTTATGACCTCACGAATTTACGGTAATGTACAGGCAGGCATAGGACTTGCAACGCTTTTGGTGGACTTTACTCAAGCTCTCATTCCCGACACCAAAAATAAAATTGCCGATTCTTTTAACTTTGCATTGTGCAGCATTAAAATTTATAATTTCTGGAGCAACGCTAAACTGGATTATTATTATAGCTGGGTTTTTATTTTATGTTTCCAATTCCATACGTCAACACGCTTCTGCAGTCGATTTTTCAAATCAAGATAGAAAGAAATGTTTTTGGGACGTGTCGGAGCTCTTATGACAGCAATTTTAACTGCAATTACACCCTGATTGCATATTTGTGTGCAGTACCACTTTGCCGATTAAGTGTTTTTGAACCACTGATGAATGAAAAGGCAGAGAGGCATAGGTCTTATGTTTGTTATCTCTGGATCCTGCTGATTGTCAGTTGTACTCTATGCGATTGAACAAAAACGGTAACGAGCATCGAAACTAGGTTGCCCTGATTATCTTGACAACAAATAGCATTTAGAAAATTAAAAACATTCTGATAAAAATCATCTACTGAGTAAACATCAGTTTGCGAAGAAGATAATTTTGCGGGTTTGAGCAACGAGCGTATTTCTAAAATGTTTCGAGTATACGATGGCAACCGAATGGTTGCCCGTCGGTTGCACTTTCGGTGAATTAATGGTAAAAATTTTTGATGGTGGTATGCAGCTTCATGCGTTTTGAGAATGTAAATTTCTACTTTACAAATTAATGTTTTTGGTTTATAGTGTTAGTTTAAGGAGTTTTTATGCGAAAGGTGTTATTGCTGGAAACTGGAAAATGAATAAAACCGTGGAAGAGTTTTGTTGAGCTTGCACGTGCAGTCGTTGCTGCACTGAAAGGCGGAAAGTTCAAGCATATGATTGCTCCGTCGTTTACTGCGTTGTACGAAGTGGCAAAGGTTGTCAAGGGCTCGAACATTTTGCTTTGGGGCTCAAAACCTCGACCCGCATGTTTTTGGGCTTTTTACTGGCGAAGTTTCGCCGACACAGCTTTTTGAGTGCTGGTGTTCTGCCGTGATTTTAGGTCATTCGGAGCGACGCCATATTTTCGGCGAAACAGACGTGGAAATTAACGCAAAGGTTTTGAGTGCCTTGAACACGGTTTTGCGAAGTGATTCTGCGTCGGTGAAACACTTGATGAACGTGAAGGGCAAGGCAGAAGCTATCTGCAAAGCCCAAACGGAAAAAGGCTTGAAAGGTGTGGAGTGCCGAGCATATGAAAAAGTAACTATTGCATACGAGCCTGTGGGCAATCGGCACTGGAAAACCGCAACGCCAGATGATGCCCAAGCAATACACGCCCACATCCGAAAGACTGTCGCCGATTTATACTGGCAGTGCAACAGCCGAAGATTTGGTGATTCAGCATGGTGGCTCAATGAAAGGCTCAAAACGCAAAGGCGTTGCTTTCAATGCCCGACATTGACGGCGGGCTTATCGGAGGTGCTAGCTCACAAGCCGAAACCTTTGCGGAAATCGCTTTGTGTGAAGTGTAAAAAGGCAAAGTCGCCTCACTCTGCCACACTACTGGTCAAAAAGACTTTCCGCATACTTTATGAATTTGTCTTTGAAGACCAGTGTTTTATCACACCAGTGTACCTGTTTCGGTGCTTCGACAAGCCTCAAGTCGGTTTCAATGCCGTCGCCGTCTTTTCGTTTCGTCTTTGCCGATATTTCTATCGCGGTTCAAAAACATAACGAGGTCGGCATCTTGCCTGCGATTGCACCGGAGCCTACGGATATTTGCAAGCGACGGCTGCTTTCCTTCCGCTTCACGCCCCAACCGCGACAAAGCCACAATCGGGACTTTGCAGTTCCCTGGCGAGTGCTTTCAGCGAACGCGAAATTTCAGCCATTTGGTCAAAAGCATGCAAATGAGGGATCTGTCTGACGTAATCAACCCGATGTAATCGATAAAATAATTCTGACCTTTTTCAGCCCTTATCAACTGCGCCGAGTAAGTGCTTTAAATCGAGCATCTTCATATTTGGCATATCAACGATAAATGCAGGCTTTTCATAAATATTACCTGCTGCATCGGAAAGGCAAGCCAGCTCAGGTGGCGAAAGTCGTCCATTTCTGCATATTATTCATCGAAACATTCTGCTTCAGGCAAAAGACGCTGCATAATTTGCTCGCGTCCCATTTCAAGAGAAAAACGCAGCTGGAATTTTTCATGCACGGCAATGTGCGAAAAACATCGAAAAGTGCTAACGCCGTTTTTTCCAATACCAGGACGTGCCCTGATAATAACTGAGGTTTGAATCCTGAAAGCCACTCCGTTAAATCATCTAGCGAAGGAAAACCGCTGAAATTCAAAAGCTGATCTGGGTCGCGTTCTTCAATTTTTGTCAAAAACCGCCTGAATCAGTTCTTTGGCTTGCTGTAAGTCGCCCGCTGCCCAGCTTCGGTTATCACAAAAAGCTTTTGCTGTGCGTCTCCAAAAGTTCGCTTCCTTTTGAAGGTTCAAAGCAATCAGCATGAAGCTGCGAAGACACATGCACCAAATTTCGCTTAATGCCTGCATCCAAAACAATGTTTGCATAATACTCGATATTTTCAGTGGTCGGCACCAACGATGGCAACGTCGCAATGTACGCTTGTCCGCCAACCTTGTCCAACATTTCTTTTTCACGAAGTTTATCGACTAAAACCAATATATCTGGAGTATTATTCTCGTTAATCAATCTATGGATCGTTGCGAAAATGATTTGCGTTGCGAGCTGTAAAAACTCTCTGGAGTCAAAAACGCACCTGTCAAAAGCCTCCGCGTCGAGCATCAAGGCACCCAGCACCGCTTTTTCGGCTTCAAATTTTGTGGCGGAACAACGCCTCGTCCGCTCATCGTATGCACATCAGCCATCAGTGAATTTTCAAAAAGGCAACCGCACAACAGAAGTTTTATCGGTTGCCTTTTTGGTGTCGGAAAAGCTTAACAAAAATCGTTTTCAGATTAATTTTCAGCACCTACAGCTTCGGTCTGTTCTGAGCTTGCGTTTGCACTCTCCATCAGAGTCAGCGTTCGCTTCTGCGTTCTCAGCTTTTTACCGTGCGATCCGCTTGCCTTCGCTTCGAACTTCTGGCAACTTTGCTCTCGACAGTTAGCAGAACTTTGCCACTGCACTTCTCATAAAGCTTTAATCGAAACTCTGAACTTGCCAGCCATCTTGATAGTACTACCAGGCATCTTCAATACGCTTTCGCTCAATCTCAAAGCCTTGTTTTGCAAGCTCATCCGCAAGTGTTTGAGCAGTAACCGAACCATACAATTTGCTGTTCGTCCTGCAGGCACAGAAATCGAAATCGCTAAACCTTCAATCTCTGCTCTTTCAAGCTCTTGCATTTTCGCGTTTTGCAGCCTTGCGAGCTTCAATTTGGTCACGGATACTTTCAAAATACGCAACGGCTTTTTGCTGTACGGCATCGTAAGCCCTCGCAGCAACAAATAGTTGGGTGCATATCCGTTTGCAACTTCCTTCACATCACCTTCTTCACCGAGGTGCTTAACGTCTCTATTTAAAATAACCTTCATACAAACCCTATCAATTTTATAACGTTTACTAACGTCAATGCTTTTCCAATGGAGTCTGAAAAAGTCTATGAGGGGCTGGTCTGACACATAGCTCAATCACGGTCAACCCCTGTTCCTCATTAAAATACACAATTTACCGAAAGTCTCACCTGTCTGAAACATACGGCAAAAAGAGCCAACGCCCTGCACGCTTAATTTCGAGAGCCAGTTTTCGCTGGTGTTTTGCATAGCGTTAGTAATGCGACGCTACAAAATCTTTCCGCGCTGGTGATAAATCTGCGAAGCGCATCCGCATCCTTGTAATCGATTTTTATCTTTTTATGAGCAAAAGGTAAGACACGCGTTTTCGATAAAAGCCATGAGCTTTGTGATTGCTTTTTCTTCGCTCCTCTCTCGAATGTTTTCAGCCATATCTGCATCAACATCCATTCCGACCATTGATCCTGTGTCAACATTTTCGTTCAAATCCGACATATTTTTCTCCTATTTTTACATTTTGGCTTCCGGAAAGCTGACTAAAAAGGAATATTGTCCATCTGGCATCACCACATTCACCGCCATAATTTTCAGCCGTATACTGCTGCTTTTTGATAATTTTGACCGGCATTTTGCGGTCGGTCTTTGATAGTTTGAGCGACCTTGATAATTGCCGCCGTTCGACTTGAGCCCTGAATATCCAGAGCTTCCAGCATTTCCTGCACTCATTGCACACCGCCGATCCCGCCAACCAACTCGCAAATTTGTTGCAATGATTTCAACCTTGAACGCGACTGTCCATCCTGTTCCCAGCGATTTTGACGAAGCTCGCCTTCGACACAAACCTGCTTGCCTTTCACCAGATACTGGTCTCAGAGTTTCGCCCATTCTGCCCCACAGAACGATATCAAAAACCCGCCTCATCTTCCCATGTTTCGCCGTCGTCTTCGGTTGACCGCAATCGAAAAAGTGCAAACAGGGATACCGCTTCCCGTGTACTTAAGCTCGGCATCTCTGGTTGCTGTCCTACCAAATTACGCGGTTAATGTCCGCCATGTGAAATTAGTCCTCAAGTTTAATGAATAACGACGTCAGCAGTGCTTCAACCAACTTGAGGCGTTTTTGTCGCTTCATTAATCCGCGAAGGGTCTGCCCCAAGGTTAAACAAAACATAACGCCCCTTTTTCTTTTTGCGGATTGGGTAGCTGCGAGTGTCCTGTCACCGAACTGGTCTTCGCTCAAGATTTTAATGCCAAATTCATCGAAAATAGCATGCACGATCCTGAGGCTGGTTTGTAAACGTCTTCATCGACGTTGAAAAACAGCCATAAATTCATATTTTCTCATGTATTCCTCCTATGGACATAAGTCTCCGCGTTTCCTTGTGGAACACAAAACGGAGCAGTGAGAATTTTCGAGCAGTATACACCCAAAAACAAAAACTGTCAGCCTGTAAATAAATTTTGCTGGAAAATCAATTTTTGAACCTAGAGTTTGAGTGAAGGCGTCTCAAAATACGCTTTGAATTTTGAGACGTTAACCTCAGTTTTGGGCTATGCCCAAAACTGTCTCGCGAACGCAAACGCTGTTGGGCTTTTTGACACCGCTGTCCCCTAAGCGACGGATGCCGCTGGTTATAAGCCCCGCGATGTTTGCGTCAGCAACTGAGGGTTTAACATCGTGCTAGCGATGTACGATGTTAAACGAGCGTATTCCTAAAAAGTACTGGAACAGGATGGCAAACCGTTCGTTTGCCCGTGAGCTTGTAATATCTGGTGAATCGAACGTAAACGGCAGATTGATGTTTTCGCAGTTGGTGATTTCTAAAATGTGGTTTTTGAAGGGCGAAATTAACTTGATGCCGCCGCTAAGCGCTCGGAAACGGCATCTAATTGCTTAACGAAGAAAAATCGTGCGGTTTACAATTTTGCGTCATCAATCGCATCAAGCCATTTTTCGCATCTGGGGTGCAACTGACGCACTGCAGCCTCTTCAAAGGGATTTTTCTGTTGGCAAGTTTGAGAAGTGCCAAGAAAGGCAGGCTTCCGCCTCGCTTTGCACAAACGCAACAATCTTCCCAGGCGGTTTTTCCGTCCTTGTTTGCTTTTTACCCAAAATCTGCAAAACGCGCATAACTTAGCAAGCGTGTAGTCAATGTAATAAAACGGCGTTGAGAAAATATGACTTTGTCTCATCCAAAACCGCCACGCTCCAGATAATCGTTGCCAGCATAGTCAATCGACGGACGATACTTTTTCGATAACGCGCCATTGTGCTTTTGACGCTCTGCAGGTGTTGCTTCGGGTTTTCATACCCAATGCTGGAATTCATCGACAGACGCACCATAAGGCAAAACGACAACGCACCTGATAAAATGAGTAAACCTAAACCTTTTCCGTTTGATGCTTAAAGAAAAGCTCCATCCATTACCACGTCAAAAATTCCATACTCATCGAGTGAATTTCGGCAGCTTCAAGTGTCTACTAGCCATATTCCAAAAGACGGGCATCACGACTTTCATAAGCTTGGAATGCGTGTCCCGCTTCGTGGGTCATTACCTCACCGTCAAAGTGCTAGCGTTTTGTTAAAGTTTGCAAAAAATAACGGCACCTGTGTACAAAGGGGAAGCCCGTGCAGTATCCGCCGCCCGCCTTTCCTTTGTGGAAAGTAAATCCATCAAGCCGTGTTTTGTCATTATCGTATCGGTTTGTTTCGGGCGAAAAGCTCGGCGTACATTTTTTTCGCCTGCTCGATTATCCAATCGGGTCGCCTTGCGGTACAGCATTACCCGTCAAGTACCGAAAGTCCAGAATCGTGCAAAAATACATCTTGTCGAGCTTCAATCGCTTTGCTTGGCGTTTCTTTAATTTTTCGGAAATAGGCACAATGAGTTCGTAAATTTGCTTTCGATATTTTGCTGTCATTTCCGCATTGTATCTGGTTCTGCCCAAGCGGTCATAGCCCAGCTGCACAAAAATTTTTATAACTAAGCTTATGAGCAATTTTTGTAGCGAACCTTTACCAGCTCGTCATAAATTGAATCAAGCTCGCTTCGTGTTCGGCAAAAAGCTGCAAGACGCTGGCATAAGCAGCTTGAACTTCGCGGTCAGTGGATTGCGTATGATACCTAATTGCGAGAGGGTGAGTTTTCACCTTGGAATTCGATTTGAGCCGACGCAATAAGTTTGCCATATTTACTGGTGAAAGTTTATTTTCGGTTTGCAAATCTTCCATAATTTCAGGCTTAAACACCTTAAGCTCCAAATCGGTTAAATCAAAAATCTGTTTACCAAACTCCGCTTCCAAGCTCTTTACGGAATTTAGATTTAACCATCGCAGCACTAAATTTGTTTGAGAACTTTCTATTTGAGACTCAGCTTCATCATAAAAGTCGTTTTCCTTGTCATAAAAATTCATCCTCAGTGTTAATCGTGATGCCCTAACTGAGGCAAGTGACGACATAGTAGAAACTTCACGGTTGATATTTTGCACTTCGTCAATCGCTTCAATTTGCTCAGCAACAGACGACGCAGCATTAAACTTTTTTAACGCTGCACTGAAACCAGCTTCAACAGCCTTGAGGTCAACTCGTTTATAAGGCATATCCTTAAACGATACAAGTGGCAATGTTTTTGCTTTATTGTTACTCATACGTACTCCCTAATACTGTAATATGTCTCCAATATAATGAAAGATTTACGATATGTCAATACTTTATTTTCGCTTGACTATTTTTGCTGCTTCGTTTACAATCCCCGAATAAAATATAAACGGAAATTAACACATAATTTCTGAAAGCGAGAAATATATGTTAAGAAAATTTTACTTCAGAATCGGTTGGTGAAGGACACCCAGATAAACTTTGCGATAAAATTGCAGATAGTATTTTTGGATGCTTGTTTGCGAGATGACCCGCACAGTCGAGTTGCCCGTGAAGTGTTTGCTTCAACGGGTTTGATTTTGGTTGGCGGCATGAAATCACGACTGAAACGTTTATCGACACACAAGCAATTGCACGTCAAGTTGCTGGAGACATCGGTTACACCAAAGCAGAATATGGTTTGACTGCCGACTCGATGGCTGTTATCAACGTAATCCGCGAGCAGTCGCCTGATATTGCCCAGGGCGTTGATGGGCGAGGCTTAAAATGAATACGAAGGTGGACAGGCAGGCGACCGCGAATTATGTATGGCTTTGCATGCGATGAAACACCGGAGCTTATGCCAGCACCAGTTATGTATGCCCACAAGATTTTGCGTCAAGCCGAAAAGTTACGGAAAGACGGAAGTTACATGGCTGCGTCCAGATGCAAAAGTCACAAGCAACCGTTGAGTACGACGGATTTGCTCAGTGCGTATCGACCCTCGGTTGTTGTTTCGCATCAGCATGCACCAGAAGTCAGTATGAAAACAGATTGACGAATTGTTGCGTGAAAGCGCGTCAATGAAGCACCAAAGACACTGGGCTGACGCTAAAACAAAATACTTTTATCAATCCGACAGGACGCTTTGTAACAGGTAGTCCGCAAGGTGATACTGGACTCACTGGACGCAAAAATTATTGTAGACATATCGGCGGTATGAGCTGTCACGGTGGCGGTGCTCAGGAAAAAGACCCGACGAAAGTTGACCGCCTCGCGTGCTATATGGCTCGTTACGTCGCGAAAAATATTGTTGCCGCAAAATTGGCAAACCGCTGTGAAGTGCAACCCGTATACGCAATCGGAGTGCCATTTCCAGTTTCAGCAGCGTCGAAACATCTGGAACAGCCGCTGTCAAAGATGAAGCACCGTAAAAAGCAATCTCGGAAGTTTTTGACCTTCACCAGCAGGGATTATAAAAACGCTCGACTTACTTAAACCCGATTTTACGCTCAAACTACAACCATGGACACTTCTGGCGAGATGGCTTTCACTTTGGGAGCGAACCGACAGTTGCAACAATTACAGGAAAGAAATAGATCCGCCGCCAGAGAGAAGTTTACGCCGCAAGCACTCAAACTTCTCTCGTTTACCTTCCACTGCGATACGACTGCAACATTTATGCTGCAGAATTGTCTATTCCGCTCAACGCTTACCAATCATCACGCGGCAATACGGTGAGACGTTTTACGGCAGTGTAAATTTCTTCTGTACTGCGTTCTGTAAACAGCCACCATCGGTCAATGCAGCATAAATATGTCCGTCCCGTCCTACTGCTTGGAGAACTCTATCCGCGAAATACATCCTGACATTTGCTTCTGGAATAACACAACGCCTGTAAAGCCAGTGTATCCGATAATCTTTACAGGCGTTAAAAACACGGACAATCTTTTCAAGCTAACTCCGCCGATATAGGTTGAACATTCCGAGTCGATCAAACTGCAGTAACTGCATAGTCGTGCGGATTTGAATTTCCTGCACTCGAAGAAAGCAATACCAAAATTCTGCACAAGAAGCTGAGTTCTTTCAACCATCTCGCGTACGACTGTTCAAAACACACGGAAGCATCAACGGAAAGTTTTGTGTCACGTGCATAAGTATTTTAAAAGCGACGAAATAATCAAATGAGCCTTGTCATACCTCACCAGAGCCAACCTCCGTTCTCACATTTAGAACGCCCATTTCAATTACGCAGGAGAACCTCTTGGTGCGGTAATTACTTGGGACACCGAACCTGATATCCGCGATCCTGCACTGCAAAGTCCATCACACTTCCAATCTCCCGCAACCGTCAAAACAAATACCAGATCGTAACTCCTTTCAAGATATTCCTCGCTCAGGCAGCGAAGACGCACACGTTCAAGCTGCTTTGCGAAATTATCGCGTCATCGATTTGTCTTTGCTTTGGCACTTTCATCTGCAATCAGCGATGCCTGCGAAAATAACATCCGGCAATTTCTTTGCAAACTGCGCCGAAATAAATTTGCGTGAACTCGCGAGCTTGCATACGCGCCGCCAACAAACTGGCAGAACCCTGAGTTAATATCAATTTTTACTGCGCAACTTTTTACCATCTCGCTCAACAAGAGAGATAAAAGCCGGCCCGTCTCGAGCGGAACCATTACAGGCGAAAATTCCGCACAGATTCAAACAGCTTTGAAAAGTCTGCATCGCTTTGATAAATCACATCATAGGTATCTTCATCACCACTCAAAATAACTTTGAAGTTCGCAGCGATTGCAAACTGGAATCGATACCTGAAGGATTATTACTGCTTCGAGCGAAATTTGAATCGATCTTCCTCGATTGCAAAACCCGTTTCCAACATAACCATCCTCGTCTGCGATTAAACTCACCAAAGCGTAAAACAACAACCGCCGAATGCTTATGGCGCACGGCACCTTTGTGCAGAAATTCCTCATGTGTACCTGGGATAATCCCGAGGTCATTTTGCTGATGAACTTTCGATCAGGCTGAAAAGATTTGAAACGTCGGCAAGTTTTCAGTGATACGATAATCTGTCGACAGAATTTTCACACACTACATTTATATCGTATTTTAGATAAAAATTGTTTCTTCTGATTTGCATTTCTAAAATTACGAGTGAAAGAATATATTTTGTTTTGCAAGTCAGATGTTACCGCGGTCAGTTTATCTTGCTGCAATATCTCTTTGCATTTGCCTATTTTATATCAAAATGTTTTTCCCACTCAAAAGTGGTTTTAAAATTATCGTTAATAGTCGGCTTTAACTGAATTAAACAGAAATGCTTCCAATTTTTGCTTTTGTATTTTCCTGATTTGTTTTTATTGAATCGAATAACCCATTCATTGATCCAGTCGCATAGATACATTTCTCTTTATCGTTGCAAAATCTGTGGTAATTACTTTTGCTCAGCAAGATCCTGCAATTCCAAAAGCCAACTTCCTTGCCGTCTCACAATCGGAGTCGGAATCACCGTTCGATGTACCTTTCCTGCTTAATTTGCACAAACTTAAATCCAGCTTTTGTTTTTAACTCAGCTCATTAGTAATTTGTTTCTACAGTATTACCTGATGATCTGATCGGTTCCATGCGTGAGATAATCAGAACGAACGTGCGTAGCTCCACTGAAAACAATTCTCGCAATCGCCTGTTTGCTTTATGAATGCAACACCTTCACCACCAGGAAAAAGACATCAGGCTCCAAGCTGCTTTTAAACTATACATAAGCAACACGGTCAACCCACCGTAATCTTATTTTTAATTTTTTGCAGTTCGGTAATTGTCGCGTCGTCCTGTACCACAGAATTTCCCCATCACAAAATATTAAACCCAGGTGCATTCAGCTTCAGTCCCGTTAATTGCACTCAACCGTGCACGCTACCGTCCAATAATTTCAGATCTAACTTTTATTTTTTTTTATTTTTTCCACAGGATGGGAAAACCAAACTCGGCTTTCGAAAATCAATCTTTCTATTCCGTCTTCACTTTCGGATGAGTTCAGTATACTATCTAAAAATGCAACCAAGCAAAATTTAGTTTTTATTTTGCATCCGAAAGGTTTAAATTCAAAACCTGCTGTATAATTTCTGCATGCATTTCACCTTAAAAGGACGGCAAGCTCTGGCGTAAAAATATGTCCCATTTAAATTGGCTCTTTCCAAGTTCATGCATATTGTAAACTCTTCAAGCTGACGACGTATATCCGGCAATTGCTTTGAATTATCCAAAAATATTACGCTCAAAATATTCATATTTAATTCACGTGCAACTTTCGAACAACAGTATTTGGATTTGTTCACAGTCCAAAAAGAAAAATTTGCTTTTCCTTATCATGGTAAAAAATGTACGCACAAAGCTCATCGCTAGTAATCAACGAGCCTCGCGATTATTCATATTCCAGCAAGCGGTGCAAGTTCGTCAATGTTAAGGTGAATACAACTTCGTATGTTTTGTCGAAAGTCATACCACCCAATATTGCTTGGTACCTGGATCAAGAAGATTTTTGTTCAACGCTTGCATCGCGATGCAAAATAGCGTCAAAACCCCGCAGCCTGTATTTTTAAGCAGCCTCTTTGAATGAGGCAAGCTTGTGGCAGCACCGCACCGTATGGAAACGGCAACGCCAAAACTCTTTTCTGTTGCGACATATTATGCCCCGTATCAAACACAAAAAAAGTGTTCCAGCTTTTTAACTATCTCACTTGTCTCATGCGATGCGGGTTCAACTTTGCAATGGAAGGTTTTATATCTGACCCGGTTTTGTTTTATGACACATCTTGCTCCGTCTTTGCTGTGTAAGTGGACGCGACGCATGCTTTATTATTTACGCTTTTGAGTTTTTTTATTTTGTGTTTGGTATTCTTTAGTTGAGGCTTTTTATTTTGCACTTCAGTATTTTCTGTTTGAGTTTTTTGTTATTCAAAGCATGAGTATCATCAGCATTTTTATCCGAAGATGTTTTTAGATTCATTGATGCTGAACGACCAGCATCGAGTTTCGGCTCTTCATATCGAATATTCGTTTGCTTATTATTTGCAGCCGAAATATTTGGAACAAGCAAAAGAAGAAACAATAAAAAAGCACATGCCGAAAAAAAACCTTTGTGCAATAAAAATATGTTTTCTTTATATTGCGCCTGAAGTTCGTCGCTTAACAGATTTTGTTTTTGCATTTTTCATTTTGAGTACATTTCCAAAACGAATTACGCACTACAACACACCCCTATCGTTTTCGCTAAGGCGTTTCACTTTCTTTCTTTTTCCAACAAATTGCAATCGGTTCATGTATTGCGAAAGTCTGCACGCTCACGTGCTTCGGAAATCGTAATGACATCACCACTTTTTGCCTCGCTATAATTTTCGCACAAACTGCATTGTACACATCTTTTGTGGAAATACAAAACTTTCCAGCAGAATCAACTTATCAAGCAGTACTAAATCGCGCACTTTTTTTGTTTGTGGAACTTGCAACTTGTCAACTTCAATCTCCAATAGTGTCAGCTTTTAGTGTGGGTGCTAAAAATTTTTGTGCATCTGCTGAAAGAGTTTGTGAATTTTTCCCTTTGAGTAAATATCTATGTGGCCTTTTTTCAAGTTTGTTTTATGAACACAAAGCTGCATATCTGTTTTTAATTTCAACGAAGCGGAATATCAATTTCCTCGGTGGTAAATCCAACTCAGATTTTCTGCAAGTTTTAAATAATTTTTGCCACTTGCAAAATTATTTTCGCACAATAATAATTTCCAATCTGGTACGATTTTACTATCTGAAACCAATGCGTCTGTGTTCGGCTTTATCTTTTTCCAAAAAGCTTCTCATTTCTTAAACTGAAAAAACTTTGCCAAGACGGTAACTCAACATTGCTGGTACACTTCAAAAGCCTTTTGAATTGGGCTTTGCCATAAGTGTCAAATACCGCAAGGATGCGACAAGCTGCAACAATTGTAACGCCGTGCCGAATCAAAACCGCAGTTTGATTCCGCGCAAGCGACTGCTTCATTGAGAGAGAGTCGCCCCAAACTATGATCGATTGCATTCAGGTGAAGGTCCCGATTGCATGGCAAGCAGCGTTATTTCCAGCTCACTGCATTTTTGAATGTGTTGATTTTGTCCTTCATTATGCACCCGTCAACGCGAACCAACAACTGCAGCCTTGAAAACTGGTGCAGAAATATTTTAGTTAAAAGCATGCCGCCTACCTAACCTTTGTCATTCAATTTAAGTTCAATGCAGTTCGCGAACTCACCACCCGTCGAATCCTGATGATGTGACTGAATATTTTTAACGCAGACGGCATTCTCGGATAAAATGCGAGTTCATCGCCTGTTACAACCCCGCACCTCGAAGCGTACCAGCAATTGTTATCCCGATTCCTAACGTAAAAACTCTATCAATGTACAAAAAGTTTGTACTCGACTATTTTTCGGTTTGAGCTACCAACGTGGCGATTGCTAATTCATCAATTCCAACACCTGTAACAGAAGACACTTCAGTCATCGGAGGCACTCTTCCTAAAAATTTGCAAACAACCTAGTTTAATCTCTTCACGCAAAAGCGACAACGTTTCAGTATCCACCAAGTCAACTTTTGTGATAACAACAAGCGATTGCATTAACGTGCATCGACGTAAACGCGCTATGGCGGTTGTCATTTGCATCCAGCCATCGTCGGCAGTAATGACTGCAAAGTAAGATTGCTCCCCAAGTACCTGCAAACTATATTGCGGATAGCGTCGCGCTCAGGCACATCAACAAATACCGATAGTTCCACTTCGGGATCTTGCAACGACGTAAACCTGAGCTCGATTGTCATACCACGTTTTTCTTCTGTGCGTGTCGTTTCAATTCCAGTGACCGTGTAATCAAAGACGTCTTGCCATGATCGACATGACCTGCAGTTCCCAAATGTATGCCATATATTTTCCTTTTATTCATTATCTTAAACGGTGATGTTCTGGTGCGCATTTATCACATATTCATCATCATTATCAATGCTAACTGGATGTATAATCAGAGAGCTATTTCAACAATCGTACCATCGGACGCGGTAAATTCCGCAAAGCTTCCTTTATCTCTTTTGCCTTCGCGTAATTCGCACTGCATACGTCGGAAACGTAATATCAGGCGCGCTTCCGCCTCCCACAACGAAAAGCGTGCTTTGGAAACAAACCGAAACAGCGCTCAGCAAATTTTTCTTTGAGTGCAGCCTTCACCCGCGGTCAACGCCTTTCGATGATTTTGGACATCCCGCTGCAGTACAGCATGCAAACCGACTTTTTCGCCATTGGAGATAACGCACCAAACAAACCTGCATCAGACTTGCTACCGCCCGCCCCACTCTACAAGTTCTCATCAACTGATGAGTCGAGATTTTTGATAAGCGTACCCAGTAATCCATCCAGCTTGCGGTACTTCACCGAAAATCTTGTCGCCTGAAAAACAAACGACATCGGCACCGCTGATAATTTCACGCAAATATCTTCGTGATGCAAATCAAAATTTTCAGAGCCTGGTCAACTGCAAAATTATATTTTCAGGGCGGTGCTTATTCGCAATGTCGAAATTTTGTAAACCCGCGAATGCGGTAATTAGAGCAATGAACCGCCAGCACCATTGCAGTATTTTCAGTTATTGCGTTTGTTAGTGTCAGCAAGCGTGGTAATTCGTAGTGCCGACTTCGACCAGCTTGCAGCCTGCCGCACTTAAATTTCTGGAATGCGAAAGCTACCACCGATTTGCACTTGCTGACCGCGCTGACACAATAACTTCTGCCATCCGCCAACGCCTTCAGCACACACAGACCGTGTTGTTGTTTACAATCACCGATCTTCCGTTCCTAAAAGCGTAGAAAGCGAAGCATTCAAAAACCTCGAACCGCTTGCCCGTTTTCCGCCAGCAACTCAAGCTCCGATGCTTGAATACTCACTTGCGTATTTTTCCGCTTGGTATGCCACGGCTTTCGGCAACGGACTTCGTCCGAGATTTGGTGCAGAATAACGCCCGTTGCTATTTACCACGCTCGTGATTAAACTTCGCACAATCGGACGGCATTGCTTTTCTGACAAACCCGCACAAGTTTCCACCGAAGGCACCCTCATGCGCATGCATCGCGTGCAGTTCCGCACGCAAAGATTGCAAAACATCGGCTTCCTTCGCAACGGTAATCCGTCCAATCTTCGACGCAAGCTCAATCAAAACTTTTTCGGAAAGTAACTTTTCCAGCTGTGGATTTGTGCAAATTTATTCATACGATACAAAAACGGAAGAGGCAGGAATCGAACCTGCCTCATGCAAATAGTGCAAACAACGGTTTTTGAAGACCGTGAGAGCCACCAGACCCCTACTCAACTTCCGAAAGTATTCTATATCAATATCAAACTTTTTGTCAAGAACACAAAGAAATATTTTTCACAAGAAATAACATCAAACTTTCACAATAAATAATTATCTCCATTCACCGAATACGATCCACAGGGATAAATTAAAATCCGCCAAGCGGATGATTTTGTCCATCATTACCAATGCATTTTTAGGCAGCCAGTTTTTGGCTACGCCAAAACTTGACGACGGCATTGCAAAGGCACATTGCAAACATTGATTGATTGGATGGTAGCAGTTAAACTTCGGTGAAAACGTCCCTAGCCCCAAAGGCTATTTTGATATAAAAATTATGCAACGTTTCAAGAGGTTATGCAGGCGGTACAAAAACAAAGTACCACTTTCAAAAGAGGCGTTATATACACGATACGGATTACCGCGTCCCGAAGATGACAATGATTTATTTATCGTTGAAAATCAGCAACCGCAAACGCCTTTTAAATTTTTTTCGGACAGTAAAAACGGAGCATGATTTTCTAAAAAGCCGAAAAAGAAAAAGTATAACGAGCTTGAGCGGTTTTCTGAAATTGCAAAAGACAAATTCATAACGCTGATACAAAAAAGTTTTAACGAAAACTTTTCGCGCGTTTTTGCAAATGCATTAAAAGAAAACCGCCCGCCGACAAAAACCGAAATTGAAAAAAAGCCACGTGAATAACTTTTTCAAAACCGCTTGAAAATGAAAACGTCCAAAAATGCTTTTTAATCGGTTTACTTTTTAGGTTATGACCACACAATTGAAAACCTCGAAGCGTCCAGTAAAACAAAACCCAAAAAGCAAAACGACAAACAACTCAACTTTTCAGATGATAGCTTTTTTAATGGTGATGATTTTAACACGCCTTTTGAAGAGGCGATTGAATTTCCTAAAAAGTAAAATCCCAATGACTAAAAACCGAATGGGACGAACTAGAAAAAGTTACGGTTTAGGGCGTTTTACTGTTGGAGCTTTAAGCGAAGCCGACGCAATCGAAAAAGTAAAACAAACCTTGATTGATAACCTCGAAAAGGAGAGCCTTTTTTATAAGGCTTGGGAAAAATTCAAAGACATTGCCGACGCAGACGGCAAAGATTATTTTGCTAGATATTTTGAAACTGTGTACCGCACCAACATTCAATCGGCGTATAACGCGGGTCGCCTTATGCAATACAAAAACAACACGCCGCCCGCTTGGGAGCTTTTTGTTTATGGAAGATAGCAGGATGAGCGATATATGCACAAACCCTAATGAACGAAGTCGGAAGGCAGGCTGATAAAGTCCGACGACGCGTTTTGGAGTACCGTAGGTTTTCCGCCGTATCATTTTCAATTGCCGAACGACTTTCAGGGCGGTTTATCCTGACGAATTGCAAACTGGAGAAATAAAAATAACAGAACCGCAAAACCCCGCCCCGCTTACTAACGGCTTCGGAGGCAACCCGCTTGACAAAGAAAGCTTTTTGGAAGCTAACCGACACAATGCTAGAGCGGGCGGAGAAATATGGGCTAAAAACAGTGATTGAAAGAACAGCTAACGCGTTGGGACTAAACGATTTTAGTTTTTCGGGCATAAAGGAAGACCGCAACTTACAAAAGTTGGAAGTACACAATTCCACCAAAATATCACTGAAGCAAAGACTGTTGCACCCGCTCAAGCTTTCGGCGGGTTGACATTCATTCAGAAAAGGAATATACTACTATAACAACTTTAGTACACGCAAAGGTTCAGTCGTTGCTATTAAAACCTAATGGCGATATTGTGAGCGTTTGTAAAAACGTCCAGATGGAAGCAACCTACACGTGTGCAGTTAATGGAACACGCTGTAAAAATGGCGGTATGACTTGATAGCTTTTCTGGCAATCATAACTTTATACACGGAACGGGGTTTTGTATCCAGCTCTATTGTCAGAGTTTAACAAAGAATATGCACCTGCAGGATGGGACGAAAAAGAGACAGGCTTGAGGATGTTGTCTTTATGTGTACACGGGTGACAGACGGACTGGAAGATTATGAAAACAGCGTTAAAAATTTTTCATGCATGATGCCTATGACGAAGCAGATGAAATATAGAGATAGCTTTATAACGGGGGAGATGGAAATGGCAAGCGAAAAGATTTCACCTATAAAGAATTTAGACAAATAGTTTATAATTCTTGGAAAAGGATTATAACGGCAATTATTCTGGGACGAAGAATTTGCACGTCGTGGACGAAGAAGAGTTGAGCCAACATTTAGCGGGTGATTTTTCCTTACAAGTTTTTAAGGAAGGGAGTACCGAGCCGCAGCTTTATTGTATGTATATGATGTCGTAGCGTTATAAAACGCACAGCATCGCCGAGCGCTATGGCATAAAGTAACTATTCTGTGAAATGAAAAACTTTATTTTGCAGCTTTTTGAAAGCTGGCTTTTACTGCTATCCTTTGAGCGATTATATCACAAACCCTTTACTGGATTGTTTTGAGAATCGCACTGAAAAAGAAAATTTTCATAATGGATATCTGATAAATAATATTTTACTGCCTATGCGAACTCTTTGAAAAGAGCTTTTTAAATTGCGTCCTGTTTTTATAGAATTACAAAGATTTACTGATTGAAGACAGAGATTTATATTTTTAGAGAAAAGACTTTAGATTTTGCTTTTTATGTTTGGAAAGACGAAATGTTAATGCAGTGACACATGTTGATGATTTAATAAATTATATTGACTTTAATAGAAAACGAAATAAATATGATGATAAGCAAATAGAATATTCCGACACTTATCATCACATTTATAAGTGTTATTCTATACAATAAAAGACGCTTGCAAAATTGAAAAATACACAAACTCATAAAAAGCTTTTTAGTGTTTTATCTTCTTTTTCTCGAACCAGCCGCGAGAACTCGTCGCGCTTCCGGCATCTCATTTCGGCATAATAGATATCCCTATTTTTTATTTTTTCGCTTTTTCAATTGCCTCAATCATCACATGCCACTTTTTCAAAAATATTTCTTATCAACAAAAACCAACACATCCAATGATAAACCTGATAAAAAGCTATCGACTATTCATTATTTTTCCCTTACCTTCCACTATTTCAACTTTAGAAATCGCATCTTTTTGCGGTTGTTAAAAAGCTTTTTGAGCAGCGATAAACTCCAACTCGCGATACTTTAGTGCCAAATATCTGTCCATTTCATTGCTTTTCGCGGTTTCAATGAGTTGGGCAAAATCGCCCCTTTCTGTAACGGCTTTATATGCGATATTATCAAGCTGAAGAGGCTTTTACCCACTTCATCTTGAGAGTTACCGCTAGCGAACAATTGCAGTTCAGGTTTAGAGCAACAAAAACGAGTACCAGTTTTGCAACTAAGTAATGAAGACGCGGATATACCACATCTCGCCATCGCAAAAGTCGAAAAACCCGAATTCAACAAATCTTCTTTTTCCGCTATGATTGCGTTTAGCTTGCTTTTTGTATTTCGTCGTTATCATAGTCTATAAAACCTCCGAAAGCTCTTTGTTCTTTCCTTCCGCTTCATCGCTCGTCTTTTTGCAATGCCGAAATATCTGTCGTCTATTTACAACCGATAAAACGCCTGCCGGTATTTATACAGGCACACTGTACTGCCTGAACCCATAAACGGGTCAAGCACATAGTCGCCTTCTTGCGTAACCAATGCCATAGCCGCCTCCATTAACTGGACCGGCTTTTTGCGTCGGGTGCTGTATTGTGTAGTGGTTACTTGTTAGTGAAATAATATCCGATCTCTTCTAACCCGTCTTTTTATTGTTTTAATTACGTGACAAGTTCTATTAACTATTATATCACCAACGATTTTGTATTTATTTTTAACATTGTTATCAATTCCGGTTTCTTCATTTTCCAAATAGTTTAAAAATCTTTTCTAATCCAAAAGGTTTATTTATAAGACGAGCAATTCTTTTTATATTGTCAACAAGTAGTCAGATAAGTTGTCTATTTCTTTTTCCATATATCCATCTGCACTTTATTTATGGAACCGCCGTCAAGAGCGTAAATAGAAATAGTTTCGTGAACACGATTTAACGATGAAAAACATATTGCTTACTAGCCTTTTTGTTCCAAATCACCCTTCCTTAAATGTAAACCCAAATCGGCAAGTCGCGTATTCCAGCGGTAAAATGCCGTGCCGTCCGAACATAACCACAAAGCCACGTCTTTTCAACACCCGTTTTGCTTCGCTGAAAAGTTTCTTCGTCAAAGGGCTTATCTAACTTTGATTTTTCAAAATACAAATACGGCGGATCGGTAATAATCGCGTCGACGCTCCCGTCCGGCAGTTTTTAATCAGTTCACAGCAGTCGCCTTTTTGACCATTGTTATGTTATCGTTCAGTTGCATTTTTCCTGTATCCCCGCAAAAGCTCCCTCGCCGTCTTTCTTTTCGCAAAAACCTAAAAACATTGCGGGTACGAATACCACTCGATTTTTACGCCGTCTTGCTTTGTAACCGTCTTGCTCCAAAACGACCACCGCCTGAGGAAAAGACGCGACCACAATTCCGATATGCCCGTAAGGGTTACCGCCAACAGTTCCGAAAACTACCGCATCGCCTTCCGCAGGTTTATTCGGCAGGATACGTAAAGCCTCTCGATGCTTTTGTAAAATAGGCTTTTATCGTACTAACAAAAAGTCCACCGCCCGCGTCACACCTTCAGGTTGCGGTATATCCCAAACATCTTGGCAATATTGCCTCAACAAATCCACGCACTGAAGCCCATAATGCCCGTCAAAGTCAACACCCTTTTTCAAATTCCTATATACAAACTCGTTTAGCGTCACTTCGTTTTACCGCCTTTTACACCTCAGAAAAACGCCCGTGCAAACGCGCGCAAGGAGATTGAACCTGCATCCACACGGGCTAGACTTTTTTCCTGGAGGAGAATTGCATGTCTCTACATTATATCACACGTTCTCACGCGTAAAATTTGCTAGATTTTTAACCGTAAAGTAAAGTAAATATAATTCACATAATTTACTTTAAGCGTCTAAAGTAAATTATAATTTGCTATTCCTCGACTTTTTACCAGAAGCCGCCTGCAAAACAAAAATATCTAAAGAAGATGTGAAATTGACCTGAAAACGAAGGTTGAGGAAGTGCGTCTCACTGGTGGCATGAAGGATTGATATATCGTTATTATACACCATCGTTCACGCGCGTAAAAATATACGCGTCCTCTGTATGATATAATAAACCCGCGTTTCACACTCGTTATTTAAGTTTTTTCCGTTCATTGTGAAACGCACTTTGAAAAGGACAAAAGGGATGAAACAACGAAAAAGAGAAATCGCACATCGCGGGACTTTTATGAGTAACGGCGTGCCAGTAACGATAACGGCAAAATGCTTTTCAGATATTGCCGAAAACTTTCGACAATGCACACCGCCCCTCGTTACCGCGCGGACACGAAATAAACGCACGCACCCTGCTACTGGCAACGTGAAAAGCGTCGAATTAGTTGGTGCCTCTTTTGCAGACATCGAAGAAAAACGACAACCAAACGAAGCCGTTAACGCTGGCTTTTTTCCTGATTGCTCCATCGGTGCCAAACAAGATAGCAACGGAAAATCATTATTTACATCACCTGTGCATATTTGGGCGAAGAACCGCCTGCGATAAAAGACCTAAAAACACAATCACCGAAATGGTAGCAGCAAGCGACACGCAAACCGAAACGCTTATATTCCCCAGCATAAATTTATCTGATATAGAGTAGATAAAATGAATGAACTTGAACAGTTAAAAGCCCGCATAGCGGAGCTTGAAAAACAGAACGCCGAGTTGCAAAAACAAAACGCAGCATCAGCGTCCACGGACACGGAAGAGCTCAAAAGAAAATGCAGAGCTTTACCGCAAAGTTAAAAGAGCTAACCGAAAAGCCTCGGACAAGGTTGCAGCCGAACACCTGAAATCGAGCTATCAGATGCAAGCTCTGCAACCCGCACGCTTTACGAAAACCTGCGAAAGACAAAAGGAACGTACTTTTGAAAGTCGCAGAGGGTAAACCAAAAGCAGGCATCGACCAGGCCTCTGTTTCTGCTTCGCTTCCTTCGGATAGTATCACCCTTTCAGACGGCAAAGCAAAAGGTTCGAGCTTTGACCTTTTAACGGAAGTTTTGAAACAATGCCATCACTCGGATATCTTCAAAACGAAGTTGCATTGTCTGACGGCGGAGCTGCCTTTCCCAAAAAGAAAGTCAGTCTCTACAGTGGCGCACAAGGCTCATTGGAAAAGCATTTTAATCAAATTAAGGAG
>BNJS01000973.1_pt1 | contig 64110 bp, 72 predicted proteins | sample 8540461 | NCBI WGS metagenome assembly BNJS01 (sample SAMD00202454, study PRJDB9452) | human saliva metagenome | isolation source: human saliva | place: Japan
TTTTATCATACGTATAAGTCACAGAAAATTCCGCTAATTCTAATTTTTTTGAATGAAAGTCATGCAGTCTCTTGTGAATTAGAACCCCCTATCTCTTGTGAACTACAACCTACTAATAGAAATAGGAAGCTAATCCCTAAAATAATTTGAAAAGAATTTTTTTCATGTGTCTCCCCAGGTGTTTTTCCTTTTTATTATAGAATTCTCTAAAAATCCTGTCAACGCGACAAAAAATAACACCTAAATATCGTTTATGATTTTAATCAAAAAGACTTGAACAGATCACTGTTCAAGTCTTTTCATTTTATTTTTTCGTTTGTTCTGTCATTCCGCGTTTTTAGTGCAACTTCTTTACTCTTAGAGAAGGATGCATTATCCCCGTCTTCTGTTAAGAAACCACTTCGAACAAGGCCTGCAAAGAATACATTGTCGCTTTCTTTAAGTTTTGAGAACTTAAATTTCGTTAAGTCGATTTCAACGGATGAGATGAGTTTGCCATCTTTTTCTGTAATGGAAGTCACAACTCCATCAATCCCCTTAATTTCTTCAAAGAGTTTTTCGTTTTCCTTACGAGCCTCGGTGTGGTTAGCAGGCTCATTCGTTTCGACCTTAATCTTTGTCACGTTATCAGTCTTTTTATCATACGTATAAACTAAAGTTACGTCTGTTTTGCCTGATTTTTGAGTGAAAGTCGCAGTCTCTTGCGAACTACAACCTACTAATAGAAATAGGAAGCTAATTCCTAAAATGATTTGAAAGAATTTTTTCATTGGGTCCCTCGCTTATTGAGCTTTCTTTTGGAATAATTTTTGGTAGTAGAAGTATACTGTCGCTACTGAACATGCTAGAGCAACAATATAGAATAGAATCGCAATTTTTGATCCTGTTTGCAAGCCATCTGCAAGGTTTTGAGCTGATCTACTAATTCCTGTTGAATTTGATAAAGCTTCATTCACCATTGTTGAGATGGTTGAGTTTGCTTTTCCGTTGAAAGCATCAGTTAGCAAACCTAATCCGCTAATGAATCCTGAACCAAAAATGTGTGCAAAGTAAACTGATAATACCATTCCTAATGAAGCAACGTTTACGTTTGTCCATAAGTTCTTACCTTCTTTTTTAGCAGCGTAGAAGAAGTATACTACGAATACTGTCGCTACAATTGTAAAGAAGAATGTTAATCCAAAGTATAAGTTCAAGTTTTTAATCTTATTCACTGTAGCGTTCATATATCCCATAAGGTCAGCAAGTGTGATATGAGAATTTCCGAATAAGAAACTTAAGCCATTGAACGTTACTAAAGCTGTGAAAAGTGCAATCACAATTGAGATTCCAAAGAAGATTTTTTCGAATAATGAATTTTTATTATAGCCTGCAACTTTTTGAACAGCGTCGTCCAATTTTGCTTTATTTTCTTCTGTGAACACTTTGCTTGCTGCTTCTCCAATTTTTTCTTTTGCAACACCAGCAAATTCTTTTGCTTTTTCAGCAGCCTCTTCTGCTTTTTCTTTTACGTCTTCAACAACTTCTTTGAAGTCGCCATCTGCTTCAGGAGCTTTTGCTTCCTTTGCTTCTTCAACAGCAGTTTCCACTACTTCTTTTGCTTCTTCAGCTGTTTCTTTCGCTGCTTCTACTACTTCGTCTTTCACTTCTGTAGCTTTTTCAGCAACAGTTTCAAGATTTTTGTTTTCATTTTGATCCATAAGTGCACCTCTTTTTTTAGTTGATTATTTTCTAATTCTATCACAATATTCCGCTTTCATCCACTTATAAAAATCTATAAACGCCCTCCTCAATAACGTTTCAAAACATTAACCAAAAAAGGAGCTAGACCGTAGCCTAGCTCCTTTCAGTTAAGTTTTATTTTAGAACCGTACCATCTGCTAACGTGATTGTATATCCGTTAAAGTTGATTGTACCTTTGTTTTCTAATGATGTGATTGTGACATTCCCTGTCAACGTCCATGTCGCCCCCTCTTCTACTGTGATTACTGCGTTATTGTCCACGGCAGTCCCTCCTTCGGCATTTTTTTACGATATTGATGGTACCTGTAAAGTTTGTTCCTTTACCCATTGTGAAGTTCAATGTAGATACGGTATCCACCTCAATCGCTCCTGTTAATGTTTGGTTCGTCGTTGTTAAATCAACTTGACCACCATTGGCTCCGGCTGTACCCCAGCCACGTGTCGCATCATTTCCTAAGATGGCTAATAATCTGCCAGATGAATCTTGATTTGTGATCGTTACGTCTTCTAATGTGATGACACTGTGTGTGTTTGTTACGTAAATTTGGTCTCCGTTACGTCCTGTTAAAGTGCCGCCTTTCATTGTGAAAGTAGAGGTTCCACTTTCCGCATCTCCAGACATTGATTGGTAAATCATCACGTTATGCACGTTGTTGTCTGAAGAGCTACCTTCCGTTGAACTCATATTCCCCGTTACGTCGATGTTTTCTAACGTGATAGAGTTTTGACCCTCGATGACTAGTGCTTCTGAGTTTTCAGCGTTCAACGTTGCATTTTTAACAGTGATATTCGCTGTAGAGTATACGGCTGGTGAGTTGTATCCTGTAGAAGTGTACGTTCCTTTATCTACGACTACCGTACCTCCACCACGGTCTGTACGAATCGCTGCTGATGAATTTCCTGCGGTGTTCACCGTCAAGTTAGTAGCATTCATCGTCCCGCCACCTGTCGTTTGGATACCACCTGAGTTATCTTTTGTTGTTGTGATGGTTGTGTCTGATACATTAACGGTCGTTCCTGAGCCGTAACTGAACACCCCGTTCCCGTTTTGTGCCATTGTATTGACAGTTGAATTTGTGATCGTTACTGTTGCTCCATCGGTTGCTAAGAATCCTGCGTTCATTCCGTAAAAATCTCCATTTTCTGTATTCGATGTCGCTCCGGCTGTTTTGTTAATCGTTACGCCGTCTAATGTGACAATTGCTCCTGTTACACGGAGTGCATTTTCATCATCTCCGGTAGATTCATAAGTTTCTCCTGTTACGGTTGCATCTGTTGTTAAGTTTGTTGCTGCCTCACCTTGTGTCACTTGGTCGCTCCCGCCAAACCCTTCTCCTCCAGGTTTAGCTGGGGGACTCTGTTGTGCTTGGACTTGAGAAGTCGCCGCCTCTTGTGTTTGTGCTTGTGTGTTTTGGCATGCAACTAAAGTTGTTGCAATAGTAATCGTGGATAATAGAACAATCATTTTGCTTCTTTTCATTTTGGTCCCCCTCGCTTCCTATCAACTATTTGTTGATGGTTTAATCATAACGAGCTTACTTAAAATGAACTTAAAACAAAAAAAGGTTTCGAAAAAGGTTTTTGAAACTGAAAATTATCATATATGATAATTACCATATATGATAATTTCGTACGAAAAAAAGACACTGGAATGATTTCCCAATATCTTTGGTTTTTCTATCTATCTTAAATCACTATAAAAATAAAAGCCCAATCTTTTCTACAGATTGGGCTAATCCTCTTCAGGATTCCATTGATATTTTTTCAGCGAAACATTTGTTGGACTTTCAAAAAGGATTCCTTCTGATTCTAACAATGCTTTTTGGTCAAGCCATCCCAGCACAAGTCTTCCTTTTGCATTCACAACTCTGTGACAAGGATAGTGGCCATATAAATCTACCTGACTTAAAATTCTTCCAACTAACCTTGCATTTTTCGGACGACCTACGAGACTAGCAATTTGTCCATAGGTAGCAACTTTTCCTCTCGGAATTTCACCAACCACCTCTAATACTTCATATATAACTCGTTCATCCATTTCTTTACCCTCAATGACAAAACGAATCTGACTACTACTGATAAGCTCAGCGCTCAAGAACAACTGATTGGTTTCGGCAATCTTCTGCGCGATTGAAAGCCCTAGTCCACTACCGCCTGTCGTACGATTTCTCGAACTATCTACACGGTAGAAGCGATCGAAAATCTGACTGACTTGTTCTTTTGTCATTGGCTCGGTTTCATTTTGGATGGCCAACCCATTTCTTTTCGCCTCGATGGTGATGACAGGTTCACCGACCGTATACTTCATCGCGTTATCGAGTAAAATACGAATCAATTCCGTCATTGCACTCTTATTCGTTTTGACAATCTTTTGTGCCTCACCAGTAAATTCCACCCGGAGTCCTTTTTCATTTAAGACTGGTAAAATCTCTTCAACGATTCCTTTCGTAACAGCCACTAAATCCACTTCTTCTTTTGTAGCAGCGGCTTCTCCTTCATCGTATCTTGAAAGAAGTAACATCTGTTCTACGAGAGAGTTCAGACGTTTAATTTGGCGTTTGTTGCTGTCGACAAATTTAGCATCTGTCCCCATCATCGCTAGTAAATCCGTATTCGCTGAAAGAACGGCTAAAGGTGTCTTAATCTCATGACTCGCATTCGCCACGAATTGTTGCTGACGCTCCACGTTTTCTACGAAAGGACGAATTGCTTTCTTCGATAGCAAACGAACGAGGATATACACGACCACTAAGCATAAAATAAATACGATTAAAGTGACCATCAACAATCTTGTATTCTGCTGCACTTCACGATTGGCATCAACCAATACAACCATTGTTTCTGTATCCGTTCTGGAGACTTGATATCTTAAACTTCCGTCCCACCCATAAATCGCATTTTCTTTTGCAACTCGAAGAGCGATTTCTTTCAACGTAGCTTCGTCAACAGACACTAACCGGGATTGGTCTACCGATTGAACGGTATCGTTTGCGATTCGCACAACTGCGTAACGAGTGGACAATTGGTCATCTTTCCCAAACTTCTCACCTTTTGGCATTCCGTGAACTGGATGTTCTTTCGGTTCTTTCATATCGGGTGCATCGGGAAACTCACCATTATTATCTATTAACATCGTGGATACACGGTCTACTTGCGCCACCGATTGTTTATAGTTCACAAAATTTACGGCAACGAGCACAATGAATAGCACTGCCGTAAACGACAGCATCGCACTTTTGACAAAACTTTTTTGAAGTTGTTTAAACATGTACTCCCTCATTTCAACGTTTTTATTGAATCAGATAATTCTTATGTTAGGCTTCCACCATCAATTGATAGCCAAGACCACGTGCCGATTTAATCGTCACGTTTGCCTCAATACTAGCTAATTTCTTACGAAGAGAGGAGATATTCACCCACACGACATTAATTTCAGCGTCTGAGTCGAGTCCCCATACTTTTTCCATAATTAACTCGGTAGATAATACTTGATTGCTATTCATCATAAAGTATTCCATCAGTTGAAACTCTTTATTATTCAATAACACTTGTCCACTAGCAGATTGCATCGTGAACTTATCGCGATTTAATTCAACATTTCCAACCGTCATCACGGACGATACGAACACATTTGGACGGCGAAGTAATGATTTCACACGCGCTAATAATTCAGGCGCTTCGAACGGTTTCGTTAAGTAATCGTCGGCTCCTTCTTCCAATCCTGTGACCTTATCTTCTAATTGGCTTTTTGCCGTTAACATCAGTACCGGCGTGGTATTTCCACCTGCACGTAATTCACGCACCACTTCGATTCCAGACTTCTTCGGCATCATGACATCCAGTAAAATTAAATCATACGGTGTTGATTCGGCATAAAACAGCGCGTCCGCCCCGTCGTGAACGAGTTCCACGCTATATTTTTGCATTTCTAACATCATTTTCAGCGCTTCGGCTAAATCAATTTCATCTTCTGCTACTAAAATTCTCATCGTCAAACCTCTTCTTTTTTCTTCAGTATACGTTTCGTACTTAAAATTTACTTAAACCGAGTCCTTACATGTGTTTGCAAAGGAGACGAGCAGCTCACGCAATTGTTGCTTTTGATTGCAGTCCAATCCACGCAATGTATGCTCCATCATTTGATGTTGCGCTGGGATTAAATCATCGAGCAACTTCTTCCCTTTTTCTGTTAATGAAATATGTTTTGTCTTCCAGTCTTTTTCAATCGCAATCAATTCCAACTTTTCTAAATGACGAATGCAGTGCGTAATATTTCCCTGCGTCAAATTCAACGTTTGTGCAATCGTCTTTTGATCCATCGTTTGATTTCGGAAAATAAGATGCAACACTTCAAAATGAGTCGGATTCAACCCCACTTCTTTTAATGACATCGAAAAAGTTTTCAAGTTCTCATTGTAGATTTTTCATAATCATCATCCAAATCTCATGAGACACATTCATTTTTCGCATTCTGTAACCATACCAACACCTCTTTCACGTTTACTTTACTATTGAAATGACCTCCTGTCAAACTCTCTCTCTGTCCCCGCACCCTCTTTTTCCTCCTAGCTCTTAAGGAAATTGGATGAACTAAAAACCGCGTCCATTTACTAAAAAGAGTAAGAAAAAAATGGGCGCCTTTAATGAACAGCACACACTTTTTCTTCTTCCCCCACTCTTTTAAAAATGCTTTAACCGAAACCAGGTCCATTTACTGAAAAAGAGTAAGAAAAACGAGTGCCTTCAAATTCTATAGTAGTCATTGTAGCGATTGTAATCGATGTGAATTACTGACACTCGGAATTCATTCCTAGTGTCAGTTTGAAGCTCGATAGACCTGAGATCTAGGCTCAGGTCGGTACAGCACTAATGACTACTATAGAGTCATTTGAAGGCACGAAGTGTCTTACTCTTTTTCCCTTTCTTTTCCAAACAAAAAGAGTCCTGGTTTCAGGTTAAACCAGGACTCGGAAAGCACAATTTCCCTAGTGAGCTATCCATAATTTTTTTTGACGAATCAACGCCACACACGCAATCACTACCACAATGAAAGTTCCGAGTGCCGCTGGCCCGTTTACAGAAAGTGAATATAACCATGGGCCCATTCCTTCTGGTGCATCTTTACTCCAGAAAATTACCCCGGCAATATAGTGGAAGAAGTAGCGAACCCCTACTCCTACAAAAGCTGCAATACAAGCTAACGTAATCGCACTTGTATATTTCTCAGCTTTTAATGCTTTTTGGAACGGACTATAGAGAAGTCCTGCAAATCCCATCACTGCAAATGCAATGACATATTCAATGAGTACTTGTTCAACAGACAAGAAATATACTTTACCTAACGCAAAGTGGAGTAATCCCCATAGCAACCCTGCTGCTAAACCTGGTGTCAAGCCGCGACGTAGTGAAAAAATAACAAGAATAATTGCTCCCCACGACGGTGAATACCACCCAGCAAAGTCCGGAATAAAGGACAACGCCATTGACAACGCTGCAATAATTGCAGCTTCTACCCATACTAAAACATTTCTCTTCATAAAAAAGAGCCTCCTTTGTTTGTTGAAAAACACAAAGAGACTCCGTCTAAAACTTCGAAATCATATACAATTCCTACGCACGTACTAACGTAACAGGTTCAAGGGTTTGCAATTACATCTCAGCCAAAAATGGCACCCCTTTGTACTTTTCACATATTTAACTGTTTTTAATATACTCTTGTAGAGCATTTTTAGCAAGCATTATTGATTATGCTTGTGAATTTTTCTTATTCACAACTACTAACATTGATCCTGTAAGTAGTGCAACTACTGCAGCCCAAACTCCTACAGTTTTTGTTCCTGTATTTGGAAGTTCTGGTGCTTCTGTCGTTGTTTCTACTGTTGTTGGCGCAACAGTTGTAACAGCAGTTGTTGGTGCTTCCGTTGTTGTTGTTACTGTTGTCGGAGCTTCCGTTGTTGTCGTAACAGTCGTAGGAGCTTCTGTTGTTGTCGTAACAGTTGTTGGTGCTTCCGTTGTTGTTGTCACTGTTGTAGGAGCCTCAGTTGTTGTTGTCACTGTTGTAGGAGCCTCAGTCGTTGTTGTCACAGTCTTAGGAGCTTCCGTTGTTGTTACTGTTGTTGGTGCTTCCGTCGTTGTAGTTGTTGTCGTTGTTGTAGTCGTAGTAGTTGTTGTAGTCGTAGTAGTTGTTGTTTCAGCTTTATTCACAATCGTTTTACGAGCTACTTTACTTGCATCAAAGTCTGCTGCGTTTACAATTACATCGTTTCTAACATTTGGAAACCTGAAGGAGCTTTTGTTTCACGAATAATGTACTCATCTCGTAATAAGTTTGATACTTTTGCAGTACCATCCGCTCCAGTTACCAATTTACCAACTGTTTTACCAGTTACTTTACGAATGACATCAAATTCAGCGTTTGCTAAAGTTTTTCCATCTTCGTCTTTTTTCTCAATGACGATTTCAAATGTGTAACCATCTGCTGAACCACTTGCTGTTTGGTATACATATGGTGATTCTTTTGCATCAATACGTGTTTTATTAGCATCTAACCTTGCATAGTTCACGAATGTTTCCCCTAAAGCTGGCGCATAAGGAACACGTACTTGATACTCGATTAAGTAGCCATCTGCTTGAGCAACATCGCCTAATTTCACTGTGAAACTCTTGTTATCTGCAGCAAAAGTTACTTCTTTATCCGTTACGAGCTGTCTCTTCTTCAAGGCAAGTTTTCCGTCATTTCCTTCGCTCCAGACACCTTTATACACTTTCACACTTGTTGGAACATATTCCATGCCTTCTGTTTGTAATTGGTCTGTTACGATTGCATCTGCAAATGCTTGTTTTGTCGCATTCACACGTAATTCATACGTACGAGTAATGCTTCCGTCTTCTGCTGTTTTTGTTCCCCAGCTAACTTTGTCAAATTCTTTACTTAAATCTCCAGGAACAAATACATAATTAAATTCACCGACTGTTTTTGTTTGTTTGTCGATTGTTAATTTTACTGGAATTTTTGTGTCTTCATGTTGTTCTGCAATATCTACACGTACTGCAAATTTTAAATTACCTGTAATGTCTGAACGTTTTTCTACAAAATCTGTATAAGTTAGCGTGATTGTTTTTGTATCACGATTAATAACCGCATCTGCAATCACATCGCCTGCATCATTTGTAATTTTAAACGTTTGATTTTCAATAAATTTCAAATTGTTTGGCAACTTAATTTCCGTCGTATCTCCCTTAGCGGCTGTTGACGGAATCCCAAAATTCATCTCCACGCTAATATCTGTATATTGGTCTGCTGGCGATTTTGCTGGTGTCACTACTTGTTTTGTCACATTAAGCGCCACTTCTTTCGCCGATACTACTGGACTCTTTAGCCCTCCCAAAATAAGGAATACAGTTAGAATCCCTAAAAATAAATAAAATAATTTCTTCATGTTCTTCCCTCCAATTTTTTTGAAAACACAATTTGCAGTATACACATGTTTCCTCTTACGCGCAACAAAATAGCGTTTTCTTTCAGAAAATACTCGTTTTCTATCTGTTTGCAAAAAAATGTTATGATTTTTTTCATGAAAAAAGACTCTAGGAAAAACCCTAGGAGCCGAAATTCAAATCGCTTTATTTAACTTTATCTGGTTTAGAAAGTGTCACGTTTAATAATAACGCTCCGATGATCCCACAGAAAATCCAGATTGCAACGAATACTAATGGATTTGAAATCCCTTGAGAATGCCCATTTTATGAATGCGATAATTCCGCCTGCTAAGAAACTAACTACTAACGTGCTAATGTTTCTTGTTTCGTTGTTATTTTTAGCGATAAGTCCATCGCTTCAAATAAATAAATCTGATAATTTCACTTTCTACTTCTCTATACTTTTTCACATATTTAACTGTTTCTAATATACTACTGTAGAGCATATTTAGCAAGCATTATTTACTATGCTTGTGAATTTTTCTTATTGACAATCACTAACATTGATCCTGCTAGAAGTGCCACTACTGCTGCCCAAACTCCTACAGTTTTTGTACCTGTATTAGGAAGTTCTGGAGCTTCTGTCGTTGTTTCTACTGTTGTTGGAGCAACTGTTGTAGAAGCCGTTGTCGTTGGTGCTTCTGTTGTGGTTGTACTTGTTGTTGGAGCTTCTGTCGTTGTTGTTGACGTTGTAGACTCCGTAGTAGTTGTTGTAGTTGTTGGCGCAACGGTAGTAGTCGTCGTTGTTGTTGTAGACTCAGTTGTCACCGCAGTTGTTGTTGGCTCCTCTGTCGTTGTTGACGTTGTAGACTCAGTTGTTGTCGTACTTGTTGTAGGAGCTTCTGTCGTCGTTGTTGACGTTGTAGACTCAGTTGTTGTCGTACTTGTTGTAGGAGCTTCTGTCGTCGTTGTTGACGTTGGTGCTTCCGTTGTAGTCGTACTTGTCGTTGGAGCTTCTGTCGTCGTTGTAGTAGTTGTTGTCGTAGTAGTTGTTGTCGTAGTAGTTGTTGTCGTAGTAGTTGTTGTCGTTGTCTCTGCTTTATTGACAATTTCCTTACGAGCTACTTTACTTGCATCAAAATCTGCTGCATTTACGACTACATCATTTTCTAACAGTTGGAATCCTGAAGGAGCTTTTGTTTCACGAATAATGTATTCATCGCGTAATAAGTTGGATACTTTTGCAGTACCATCTGCTCCTGTAACTAATTTACCAACAGATTTACCAGTTGCTTTACGGATAACGTCAAATTCAGCGTTTGCTAAAGCTGAACCATCGTCCCCTTTTTTATCGATCACAATTTCAAATGTGTAACCATCCGCTGAACCACTAGCTGTTTGATATACATATGGTGATTCTTTTGCATCAATACGTGTTTTGTTTGCATCTAAGCTTGCGTAGTTCACGAATGTTTCCCCTGAAGCTGGCGCATAAGGAACACGCACTTGATACTCAATTAAGTAGCCCTCTGATTGAGCAACTTCGCCTAATTTTACTGTAAAGCTCTTGTTATCTGCTGCAAAAGTCACTTCTTTATCAGTCACAAGCTGTCTATTCTTCAAGGCAAGTTTTCCGTCATTTCCTTCGGCCCAGACACCTTTATACACTTTCACACTTGTTGGGACATATTCCATACCGTCTGTTTGCAATTGGTCTGTTACGATAGCATCTGAAAATGCTTGTTTTGACGCATTCACACGTAATTCATACGTACGAGTAATACTGCCGTCTTCTGCTTTTTTTGTTCCCCAGCTCACTTTGTCAAACTCTTTATTTAAGTCTCCAGGAACAAATACATAATTAAATTCACCGACTGTTTTTGTTTGTTTGTCGATTGTTAATTTTACTGGAATTTTTGTGTTTTCATGTTGTTCTGCAATATCTACACGTACTGCAAATTTTAAATTACCTGTAATGTCTGAACGTTTTTCAACGAAATCTGTGTATGTTAATGTAATGGTTTTTGTATCACGATTAATGACCGCATCTGCAATCACATCACCTGCATCGTTTGTAATTTTAAATGTTTGATTTTCAATAAATTTCAAGTTGTCTGGCAACTTAATTTCCGTCGTATCACCCTTAGCAGCTGTTGATGGAACCCCAAAATTCATCTCCACGCTAATATCTGTATATTGGTCTGCTGGAGATTTTGCTGGTGTCACTACTTGTTTTGTCACATTGAGTGCCACTTCCTTCGCCGATACTACCGGACTCTTCAAACCTCCCAAAATAAGGAATACTGTTAAGATTCCTAAAAATAAATAGAATACCTTTTTCATGTTTTTCCCTCCACTATTTTTTTGAAAACACTTTTTTTAGTATATACTGGTTTCCTGTCAGGTGCAACTTTTTGATTTTAATTCTCGGAAAAGTTACCGTTTATTAATATTTGTAACGTGAAATCAATGGATTTTCACAAAAAAAGACTCCTAGGATGCCCTAGGAGCCGAAATTCAAATCTCTTTATTTAGCTTTGTCTTTTTTTAGAAAGTGTCACGTTTAATCATAACTCACCGATAACATCAACGAAAATCCAAATCACAATAAATACTATCGGATGAGCGACTACAAAAGGAATTACTCCTCGTGCACTCTTACAGTTTTTTAACCACTACTTGTGGTAATAATTCTTCGATAAATGATTTTTCGGCAATTCCTACAGAGAAGGCTGTCGCGCTTCCTGTAGCGGCTCCTTGTTTCAAGCTTGCTGCGTAATCTTTGGTTTCGATAAATTTCGCCATAAAGCCTGAAAGCATTGAGTCACCGGCTCCAACTGAGTTCACAAGTGTCCCTTTTGGAACGTTGGATGTATAGACTTCTCCAGTTTCAGTGATGAGCATTGCGCCGTCACCACCGCGAGAAATTAACACATTACGTGCACCCATTTCTTGGAGTTTTTTCGCATAATCTACAATCTGCTCTTCCGTTTCAATTGTCACCCCAAAAATCTCGCCTAACTCATGATGGTTTGGTTTGATAATGAATGGGTGATATGGAAGACATTTCGTTAATAAATCTTTTGTAGTGTCTAATACTAATTTAACGCCTTTTTCATCGCATAATTTTGCAATGGTTGTGTACGCAGAATGATCCATTCCGTTACCGGCATTTCCTGCTAAAAATACCACGTCGCCGTCTTGTAAGTTTTCTTCGAAGTACTGTACTAAACGAGCAAAATCTTCGGCTTTCACCACTGGGCCATTCGCGTTAATTTCAGTTTCTTCGGTACTCTTTAGTTTCAAATTAATACGTGTAACACCATCGATTTCGATGAAGTTCGTATGAATTCCTTCTGCCTGCAACGCTTCTTTAATGAAGTTCCCTGAGAAACCTGCTAGAAAACCTGTTGCTGTATTATCGAACCCTAAACGTTTCAAGATGACAGACATATTAATGCCCTTTCCACCTGCCACGTAGTTTTCTTCAACAGAACGGTTTAATGTGCCAAGTTCGCAGTTTGGAACTTTAACAACAAGGTCAATCGCTGGATTAAACGTAATCGTATAAATCATGCTATCTCTCCTTTATTATGCGTCCATTTCAACAAGACGAATGCTTCCGGCCATACGGTAACGTAAGTCGGCTTGCTCCTTCGTCGTGTTTGTGACCATGGTTACTTGATGAAAATCCGCAACCTTACAGAGACTTACTTTAGCAAATTTGCTCGAATCGGCCAAAACATACGCTTGATTACTCTTATTAATCGCAATTTTTTTAATCGTTGCTTCCTCTTCGTCTGGAGTCGTATAGCCATAGCTTAAATCGACACCGTTCATTCCAAGGAAAGCTTTTTTGAAGAAATACTCGCGTAATTGGTTTTGCGCAAGAGGTCCCACCACCGCGCTCGTTTCTGTTTTAACTTGTCCGCCAAGAAGCACTGTTTTAATGCCGTAATCTGCTAAAAGATGTGCTTGTTGCACGCCGTTTGTAATGACAGTGACGTCTTTTCCTTCTAAATGTGGAATCATGCGAAGTGTTGTCGTTCCCGCATCCATGTAGATTGTTTCGCCTTTTGTCACAAGAGATGCCGCATAGCGACCGATGCATTCCTTCTCACGTCGGTTTGAACGTTCCTTTTCTTTTGTGGTTGGTTCATACTCTTTTGAATAGACGCGTTTAGCTCCACCGTGTACACGAATCAGCGTTCCTTCCTCTTCTAATAAAGAAAGGTCACGACGAACTGTCGATTCAGAAGCACCCAGCGCTGCCATTAAGTCTTTCAGGTGTACTGTATCTTCCTTTTCTAATAAGTCCAAAATGATTCTTCTACGTTTTTCAGTAAGCATAAAGCTCCTCCTACAATCGACAAATATTCGTTGGAAATCCGGCCTTTAAACGGTCAAAAACTTCCATATGTATATAATATAATTTATACAGATAATTACATTCCTTATATAATATAAAATTATATACTCCTAGGTGCAAGTAATTTAGGCGCTTGATTCTAATCAAAATTACAGTATTTAAGACATTTTCCGAACAATTTAGGTAATATTCTTTTATATGATTTTTTATATACTATCACTCTTTTTAATCAACATAAAAAAGACGCCAGAGATTTCTCTGACGTCCTTTGTGTTCGCTAACGTTATTTATTTTTCTTCCGTTTTTTCGTGTGGCAAGATTAAGTTTAAGACGATTCCGGCAATCGCACAAAGCGCTGTCCCTGATAAAGTGATAGGCCCCACTTCAAGCACTGCTGATCCAAGGCCAAGTACTAACATCGAGCTTGCGATAATGAGGTTGCGTACTTGTCTGAAATCCACTTGTTTTTCGATTAATACTTTCAAACCGTTTGAAGCAATAACCCCGTATAAGAGAATCGCCATTCCGCCAAGTACTGCATTTGGAATGGTACGGATGAGCGCTGTGAATTTACCAAAGAAGCTGAATCCAATCGCAATCAGCGCAGCGTTACGAATGACCGATACAGATGCGATACGTGTTAACCCTACAACCCCTGTATTTTCACCGTACGTCGTATTGGCAGGTCCTCCAAGGAAGGCTGATACGGCTGTTGCAACTCCATCCCCGATGAGTGTGCGGTGTAAGCCTGGGTCTTTCAAGAATTGACGTCCGCAGATTTCACTTAATACAGTGTGGTCCCCGATATGTTCGGCAATCGTTACGACCGCAACTGGTAGAATCGCCCAAGTTTCAGGTCCGAAGTATAAGTTATATTGATGGAAGAATCCGTTCGTATCGAATGGTAAGTATAATTCCGGCAACGCAATCCATTGTGCATCGATGACTTTCGTGAAATCCACGAGACCAAAGAAGATGGCTACGATATATCCACCGATAATCCCGAATAGGAATGGAATGATTTTCAAGAAGCCTTTTGCTTTAGTATTAATAAATGCTGTGATGAGGAATGTTACGACTGCGACAACCATCGCTTTCCAATCACCATCTTTTACAAATCCGGCATTGGTTACCGCACTATTGGCAAGCCCTAGACCGATAACGATAATCATTGGTCCGATAACGATAGGCGGTAAGAGTCGGTTAATCCAATTCGTTCCTAAGAATTTAACAAAAATAGCTACAACCACATACAGCAGTCCGACTAACACAACCCCTGTTTGGGCAGCGTCTGGCTTTCCATCCATTTGCGCCATCGCAAATTGCATAGCCGTAAGAAAAGCAAAAGAGGATCCCAAGTATACAGGCACTTTAAACTGCGTCGCAACCATATAGATTAGCGTTCCTAATCCTGACGCAAATAAAGCAACCGATACTGGCATCCCCAATACTAACGGCACTAAAACAGTGGCACCAAACATCGCAAACACGTGCTGTAAACTCAGAAACAGTCCAGGCACGAGTTCCGGTTTTTGATCCACATCCAACAACAGATCGACTTTCGAAGTTTGTAACTCCATTTTACCCTCTTTTCCGGGCGTTTTTGCGCACACAAAAAGCCCTATGTTTTTTAAGCGTAGGGCTAGTCTAATAAACTTGATCTTAGCCTTTCTCATCTCTCTGGATGAGTTTAAAAGCCCTTGCTAGCAGATAGTGTATCACACCTGATTTGATTTTTCTAGGCTTTTTTCTGTTTTTTTGAAACAAAAGTATTGTACCCAGTATCAATCCCCGTTACAATGGTAACAAGCAACCCTTAAAGTTGCCCAGTCTAACTTTATGGAGGGATCATTTATGGTCAAATCAGTAGAAACTATCACAGAATTAATCGGGAACACTCCCCTTGTGAAACTACGTCGTTTAGTTTCAGACGATTCTGCAGATGTATATGTAAAAGTCGAGTCGTTTAACGCCGGTGGATCTGTCAAAGATCGTATCGCTTTAAACATCATCGAAACAGCTGAGAAAGATGGCTCGCTCAACCTGGCGACACAATCATCGAAGCAACAAGTGGAAATACAGGGGTAGGACTTTCACTAATCGGCGCTGCTAAAGGATATAAGGTCATTACAATTATGCCTGAATCAATGTCTATCGAACGCCGTCAATTAATGAAAGCATACGGTACAGAAGTATTATTAACGCCTGCTGCGGATGGATTCGGCGCTGCCGTTGCGAAAGCAGAAGAACTCGCTGCACAACCTGGCTACTTCTGGGCACGTCAATTCGACAACGAAGCAAACCCAGCAATCCACTATCAAACTACTGGGCAAGAAATTATTAAAGCCTTCGACGGAAAAACTCCAGATGCTTACATCAGTGGGATCGGTACTGGCGGTACAATCACAGGTGTTGGCCGTGCGTTAAAAGAAGTGAACAAAGACGTAGAAATCATCGGGGTTGAACCTGAAGAAGCACCATTCATTTCTAAAGGCCAAAAAGGAAAACACCGCATCCAAGGAATCTCTGCTGGTTTTGAACCAAGCATTATCGACCGCGAAGTCATCGACGGTTTTGAACTTGTTTCAAGTGACGATGCGATAGAAACAGCGAAAAACTTAGCAGCTAAAGAAGGTATCCTTGCTGGTATTTCTTCTGGAGCTGCTGTCACTGCCGCTCTACGTGTGGCAAAACGCTTAGGAAAAGGCAAATCTGTTGTGGTTCTATTACCTGATACAGGCGAACGTTACCTTTCAACAGGCATTTTCGGTGAAGCGTAATTCATTGTAAAAAATAATAACAGAAGAGTCTCAGATACAAATTTCAATCTTTTAAATTCAGTATTTGAGATTCTTTTTTTGTGCAAAAATTCAGCTAAAAGGCGTTTTGAATCCAGATGTATCATGCGTGATACGTATCATGCATGATACACTCTACTCTTTTTGTATCAATTTTGATACGTATCATTTTTGATACAACTCAACTTTTCGATGTAACATTTTTGTTACGTAACATAATTGTTACACTCAAGGTAAGACAAAAAACCACCTCGGAAAATTCCAAGGTGGTTTCACTTTTAAATTCGATTAAGCTTCTTGTGTTTCAGCTTGTTTTTTGTTTCCGAATTTCTTAGCAATATACGCTGTTAAGATTGGAGTTAAAATAGCTGTTACGATTACTGAAGCTGTAATTTGAGTCGTTGCTGTTGCTTCAATTGTTTTGAAAGAAGCATCTACTGCTGATAACGCAGCTGGTGTAGCGATAGCACTGGCTGCTGTACTTGAAATGGCAGCACCGGCAACCCCATTCCCACCAGTTAAGCGGTCTGCAGCGATCGCAGCAGCACCACCAACAACAGTAGTGATAACCCCTAGTAAAATACCAGGTAGACCACCTTCAAGGATTTGGCCAAAGCTCATGTTAGCCCCTAAACAGAAACCAACGACAATAATGATGGCTGTAATCCCGTTTGAAAGAACTTTCTTCATGTATGGGAAGGCATTTCCTAACGCAATCCCTAAAACTAGTGGTAATACAGTTCCGACTAAGTTCCAAATTGAGATGTTTGCAAGGCCGGCACTACTTAATACGGCCATTGTTACCATTGGTCCAACGCTTAATGTTGTAATCCCAACGGCACCAGCATCGATTTCATCCCCGTATACATCTACAATACCTGCATACATTGCGTTATTGGCTACTGAAATGGCACCGATAACGGCAACGGCGCTAAGTCCGAGGAAGTTGTCATTGAATACTTTCGCAACCAATAACCCTAAGACTACAGATACCGCGATTTTCGCTAAAATAATCGCTGCCCCACGTCCAACGGCTTTTGGTGTGTTTTTAAGAGAAATGGTACCCCCGATAATGAAGAGGAATGCCCCAACAAGTGGTCCAGCACCTTTCACGATTGGAGTGGTAAATCCACCAATTTGTAATATTTGAGGGAAAAATGTATTAATCACACATCCAATAAACATTGGAATAATGATAGTATCCCCAGGAATTTTAATCTTTTTCATACTGTTCACAATCCTTCTCTGATTTGGAATAAGACTCTAGCTAAAATCAGCCATCTAATGTGATACCGCCATCGCAGTCACCGATTTCCCCTGTAACGAAGCTTGCAAGGTCGCTTGCAAAGAAGAGAATCATTTGAGCGATTTCAGTAGGTTCTGCACGACGTCCAAGAGGGATCATGCTGATAACTTTTTGGCTCTTTTCTTTATCTTCTGATAATACTGTTGTCATATCTGTACGAGTGAATGAAGGACATACAGCGTTACATGCGATATTATATTTACCGCCTTCTTTAGCAACGGCTTTTGTTAAACCATTTAAACCAGCTTTAGAAGAAGCATAAGCAGCAGTACCTAAAAGTCCGCCACCAAGTTTAGCAGCAACTGAAGATACGTTTACGATACGTCCACCTTTGTTTTCGATAAAGTGTGGGAAAATTGTGCTAATTGTTGAGAAGCATCCTGAAAGGTTGATGCGGATAGTTCTTTCCCATTCTTCATATGTTAATTGGTCGAAAGGTTTTGCACTAATAACCCCAGCGCAGTTCACTAAGATGTCTACTTTGCGTTCTGCTAAAATTTCGTTCATGCTTTTTACGATAGATTCATGATTTCCTAAATCCATGTATTTGAAGCTTGTGTGTTCTGGTCCGAACTCTTCAACTGTTTTGTTTGCTGCAGCTTCGTTAATATCTGCAATGACTACAAAACCGCCGCCGTTTACGATACCGCGAACGATTTCTTTACCAATACCATTTGCCCCACCAGTGACAATGGCAACTTTACCTGTGAAATCCATTAGATCACGTCCTTTGATTTGATATGTTCATTCTATCACTAAACAATGAAGTTTCGACTCTTTTTATGGTTAACATTTGTTAACTTTTTAACATATTTTTGATGAACTATATGTTCCGCCACACTCCCAAAAACCGCAGTATCAAAAGGTTTCTGCAAATAAAAACAGCCTACAAATAAATCGTAGACTGTTTTGTGTACCATAAAAAATTTTTATTTTTTTAAAATTGAATATAAACATTATATGAGCAAACTTCTCTCAAATAATGGACTAGATCAACGACATTGTCCTGTAAATCACCAAGAGGGACTTCTTCTTGTTTCTTACGACCTTCATAGAAGAATGTAAAATTGAACTTTCCACCCCATTTTGATTTTTGACGAAAAACGGACGCGCTGACTGCTTCTTCTAAGTCCACTACCCTGAACTCAGTTCCATAAGAAACTAAAATTCCGTCTTTGACAAGTACGCCAAGTTTTTCATCCAAATACTCCGCATCATCTAATAACCGTTTCATATCATATTGGTAGTCAGGGAAAAGCTCATCAAAACGAGCGTAATGTTTTTTGATGCGACGAACGCGAATGATTTGCCAAGCGAATACAATGACAAAAAACACAACGGCTACGATGAACATCACGATATCGACAAACCTTGCCGCACTATCCGTAATGGTTAAAAAATGCTTTAGGTCCAATTTATCGAGAGGCGCCTGCACTGAAAGTGGGCTAAGTTTGAATTTCTGTTCAAAGGCTTCCTTCATTTCCGGTGTAATATTCGTTTGAACGCTGGATCTCCCACGTTTCTCCTTCTCATTAACTACACGTATATTCAAGTAGAAGTCTGACGAGGCGAGTGCGTTCGTTTCTCAGAAAGCGCCTCTTTAAATTCTAGAATTTGTTTAATTTCAGAAGCATCTGTTCTTAAGAACGACACTCCATGATTGTGTTTCACTAAATAATATGTTTCACCGTCTATCTCAAGAGGCTTTGGGTCAATATCTAATACTTTAATCGAAGTGGACGATGCATCAGTTTCCATTTCATAAATGACTCCCTGCTCGTATAATTCACGCCCGCTCATAAAACCATACGACGCTAAAAATCCTATCACCACCACTGTTAATCCTAACAGGACGGTAAGAATCCATATCCCCCATGTTCTTCTAAAAATCCCTTTATGCAAAACTATTCCACCTTCAATTTCTATTTCTTATCCTAGGAGTCTAAAATCTACTTTCAATCCTAAATTGTATTCTTCGTTTAAATATTCCACAAGATCTTTGAGACGTAATAATTGTCTTCTAAAGAGAATCGAATCGTATTTCTTATTTGCATATTCAAAACGCAAATGAACCCTCATGCCGCCTTTTCTTCTGTTCTCAAACACGAGATATGCCTTGCTGACTTCTGATAAGTCGACGACTGTAAAATTAATGTCGTAGCTCACAAGAATCCCTTCCATCACAAGGATTTTGAGTTTTGGATCGACATATTCCGCATCATCCAATAACTGCTTCATATTGTTCGCATAATCAGGGAAGTACGCATCAAAACGTGCATACTGCGCCTTCAAGCGACGCGTTTGATAAATTTGGAACCCAATAAGTCCAAGAACGATTGCAAGCATGACAAACGTTAATGCCGAGTCTCCCCATTGATCCTTAGAAGTGGTCAACTTCAAGATTCTGGATTCATCGATTTTCGTCTTAGTATTTTCTGAATACAGCGGGCTCTCTTTATATTTCTTGTAAAAGGCATCTTTCATCTCAGGCGTCACATTCACCTTGACGTTTGACCCTTTCCCTTTCCTTTGCTCTGGCGTTACACGCACACTCAAATAAAGATTATCGCTTGCAAGTGCATTCTCTGCGTTTCCGGCAGCTTTCTTTGCTTCTAAGACAGTTTTCAATTCATCTGATTTGCCTCGAAAACCGCGACGCCTCGTTCATGTTTCACCAAATAATAGTTGTGCCCATTTAATACCAGCGGTTCTGGATCGATATCCATTACTTTAATGGCTACTGATGAACCTTTATCGTTTACATAGTAAACCTCATTAGCTTTGTATAAGTCTTCCGCGCTCTGAAACGATTTGAACCCAGCACGTGCAATGATTACCATCACTACAGCCATTATCGCTACTACAACCCATATTGGACCTGTTCTTCTTCCATACCCTTTATGCATTTTGAACCCTACTTTCTATTGAAATTTTTGATTCATCTTCTATGAACCATATACCTAATACCATTGATACGGTAGCGATATTTTGGTTCCTTCTTTTTCATTCAAATAATCCACCAATTGGCGAACATTTTCTGGACGATTCTTCAATGGAATGGTTACATTCTTATTCCCTCCAAAAGCAAAATCAATGGCATAGGTGACACTGCTTTTTGCCTTTTGGCGACGAACTTCAACATTTCGTACTTCCCGCAGCTTAATCACTCTAAAATCCTTATTATAGCAAACGAACTTGTGATCCTTCACCAATACTTTTAGCTTAGGTTCATTAAAATCCGCATCCATTAGTAAAGCCTTCATATTTTGAGTGTATCGTGGAAACTCTTTATCAAATGCCTCGTATTCTTCCTTCAATGTACGCACTCGTCTATACGCACTGTAGAAGGAGACTAACGCTAATAGAAATACAAAAAGTGTAACCCCCGTCTCCAACAATCGATTTATAAATGATGTCAAAGTCAAATAATGAAGGAAGTCCAGCGGTACAGAGTCTTCTGTCGGTAAGAGAGTCCCCTTCCGATATTGTCTTGTAAAGGCTTCTATCAATACTGCCGGTATATGGACAGTCTTACTCCCTCTACGCCCCTTTGTTACTTCTGGCGTTACTCGAACATTTAAATAAACATTCTCTTGTTTTAAAGGCTCCCAGTCATTTGGATTCGCTTTTTTTAAATCCAACAACTGTTGAATGTCTTTGGCTTGCGCTTGAAGCGGTGTAACCCCATTTCATGCTTCACTAAGTAATATTCTTTTCCATCGTAAGTGAGGGCCTCTGAGTCTATATCCAACACCCGAATCGCAACAGAAGTTCCTGCATCATTCAAATGATAAATATCTCCTGCCTTATAGAGCGACTCTCCTCCCATGTATCCTTTCACGGTTCCAGAGAGAAAGAAAATCCCTAACAGAATCCAAATTAGAGCGGAACCCCAGAGAAAGATTGTTCTTCTCACATACCCTTTATGCACCTTTATTTCCTACTTTCTATTGATATTTTTCCAATCGTCCCTAATCTTAACTGGGACGAAGTAATTCACTTTTCGAACGAGACGATACTTTTCTTCTAGTGTCTTTCCATACGTATTTGGAACAAATGAACGTCTTCTTGTCTTAAACATAAACTTGATTCCATAATACACACGGCGCCCTGTACTTGTACGGTATAGATGAATTTTTTTTAATTCTTTTAGTGGAATCACTGTAAAATGACTTCCGTAAAAGATGAGCACTTCTTTTACAATCATCGCTTCGAATTTTTCATCGACATAGTCTGCTTTTTCTTTAAAATCTTTTTGTTCCCATTCGTTATTCGGGAAGAGCGCATCTAATTTCTTAAATGCGAAATAATATTTCACCGATAATCCGATGACTTGCCCTAGCAGAAGGAGCACAATAACAATCATTACTAGCTGAAATATAAGAATCGGATGCGTCCAAACATCCACATCTTGGTAAAAATTAAATTGTTCAAATGTTTTAAAATCAAGCATTAGAGTGATTGCTAAGAGAGCGATACTCCCTGCAAATAATATTAAAATGCCTTTCATTCGAGAAAAGATACGTTTAAACATCGATACACCTCGTTTGTATTATGTATGTATTATACTAAGTTTTTCTTTATTTGTATAGCTTTAACGGCTGAAAACACAAAAAGAGTGAGAAGAAATGGAATCACCCCTTCTCACTCTCTTACACCTTAACGATTAAGCGTCTGCTGCTTCGCGTTTGGCATTAATTTCATCAATTAAGCCTTGTAATTCTGCTTCGTCGAAATGATATTTTTCACCACAGAAATGACACACCACTTCTGCGCCGTGGTCTTCATCAATCAAGTGTTGTAAGTCATCTACGCCAATCGACATTAACCCTGCGCTGAAACGTTCACGCGTGCAGCCGCAATGGAATTTCACAGGCATTTCTTCTAACTCACGAATATTTTCCGCACCTAATAATCGATTTAAAATATCGCGTGGTTGTTCTTGTTGATCAATTAATTTTGAAACCATTGGAATTTCGCTAATACGACGTTCGATTTCTGAAATCGTCGCTTCGCTCGCCCCTGGTAATAATTGAATCATAAACCCACCTGCTGCACGAACCGTTTCGTCTGGATTCACAAGAACCGATACCCCAACAGCTCCGTTGATTTGTTCAGAGACTGCTAAGTAATACGTGAAGTCCATTCCGAGTTCTCCATCCACGATTGGTACTTGACCAGAGAATGGTTCTCTCATGTTTAAGTCTTTGATGACCGTAATCGTTCCGTTTGTTCCAACGACACCACGGACATCTAATTTCCTTTGTCGTTTAATTCAAGGCTCACATGAGGATTCGTGATATAACCACGCATTTCCCCACGGCCATTCGCATCGGCCATGATTTTTCCACCAGGGCCATCCCCGTTCACTTGAACCGTAATGCGTTCGTCGCCTTTTAAGCTACTTGCTAATAATTGTGTTCCGATGATGGTACGACCAAGCGCTGCTGTTGCAGAACTCCAAGTGTCGTGTCTGCGTTGCGCTTCTGCGATTGCGTCTGTGGCAACCATAGCAACGGCTTTGACCTCATCATTGAACGCCAATACTTTTAATAATGAATCTGCCATTTGTCTCTCCTTTTTTAAAGGAAAAGAGCTGTGACAACAGCCTCAGCTCTCCTACCCTTTTTGTTATTCGTTTTCTGTTGGTCCTTCAAATTCGCTTGGAGCCTCAGTAACATCTGCTACTTCGACTTCTTCATGTTCTTCTGGAACCTCTTTGCCTTCTGCTTGTTCCGCATCGCGTTTTGCTAAGGCTTTTTTCGTTTCTTCAAAACTTGCCGCTTCTGTTTCGCTTGGATATTCATCTTCCGCGATTGGAGCTGGCATTTCACCTGTTTCGAAAAGTGATTTAATTGTACGTTCGTCTAATGTTTCTAATTCTAGAAGTTTTTGAGCAATTAATTCTAATTGGTCTTTATGTTCTTCAAGAATTTGAAGTGCTTTTTCATGCGCTTCTTTCATGATACGACGTACTGCATTGTCGATTTCAAACGCCACTTGATCTGAGTAACCTTTTGTTTGACCATAGTCACGTCCGATAAATACTTGATGATTTCCTTCGTATTGAACAGTTCCTAATTCGTCCACCATTCCGTACTCTGTAATCATGCTTCGAACGATCGCTGTTGCTTGTTCAAAGTCGTTAGAGGCTCCTGTAGTCTTCACGCCAAAGATAAATTCTTCAGCAGCACGACCACCAAGAAGTCCAACTACTTGTTCGAACAATTCTTCTTTTGTCATTAAGAAACGATCTTCTTTGGAAGCATAATCGCATATCCGCCAGCGCGTCCACGAGGGACAATCGTTACTTTATGAACCACACGCGCATCACTTAAGACCATACCAACGATTGTATGACCTGCTTCGTGGTAAGCCACCATTTCGCGTTCTTTCTTGCTAATTGCACGGTCTCTCTTAGCCGGACCAGCAATCACACGGTCATGTGCTTCATCCACGTCTAATGCGTCGATAGCATTTTTATCACGACGAGCCGCTACTAAAGCTGCTTCGTTTAATAAGTTTTCAAGTTCAGCCCCAGAGAATCCTGGAGTTTGTTGCGCGATTACTTTTAAGTCCACGTCTTTTGCAAGCTTCTTATTGCGGGCGTGTACTTTTAGAATCGCTTCACGGCCTTTCACGTCTGGACGACCTACTAAGATTTGACGGTCAAAACGTCCTGGACGAAGTAAGGCTGGGTCAAGTACGTCTGAACGGTTTGTTGCGGCAATCACGATGATTCCCTCAGTTCCTTCGAACCCGTCCATTTCAACTAGTAATTGGTTTAATGTTTGTTCACGTTCGTCGTGTCCGCCGCCCATTCCGGCACCACGTTGACGACCAACGGCATCGATTTCGTCGATAAAGATAATTGCTGGAGCGTTTTTCTTCGCGTTTTCGAATAAGTCACGAACACGGCTTGCCCCAACCCCTACGAACATTTCTACGAATTCAGAACCTGAAATCGAGAAGAATGGTACGTTTGCTTCACCGGCAACGGCTTTCGCAAGAAGGGTTTTACCTGTCCCTGGAGGGCCCTCAAGAAGTACCCCTGCAGGAATACGAGCACCAAGCGCTGTAAATTTACGTGGGTCTTTTAAGAATTCCACTACTTCTACAAGCTCTTGTTTTTCTTCTTCGGCACCTGCTACATCAGAGAAGCGCACTTTCACGTTTTGTTTCTTCTGATTTGTCGCACGGCTCTTACCGAAGTTCATTGGATTGTTACGTCCACCTTGACCACCTTGGCTCATAAACATTGTATAAAGTAAGAACCCTAATACCCCAAGTGGTAAAACGACTTGTAATAAAACGGAAATCCATACGCCTGTTGAACTTTCTGGTAAAGTTTCAACTTTTGTATTTTTTGATTGAGCCGCTTCATTGATTTCTTTAATCGTTGAGTCGTTTGGTAAGACTGTTGTTCTGAAGTTTGTACTCTTTGTAGTACGGTTATCAAAAATAGATAATCCATTTTGATTTTTAGCTTCTTGGGTCGTTTGCTCTTTCGGATTTGTATATTCCCCAGTAATAGTATATACAGAATTCGAATATTGCATCTTGAGATCTTTAATTTCGCCACTTTTCAGGCTTTGCATAAATTCTGTGTATGAAATATCTGCTACAGGACCTTTTTGATCCCCATTAAACATTCCAACGAAAATGACAATAGCACCGAAAATCAAGATATATAGTAAGCTAGATCTGAATATTGATCGATTGTTATTATTATTCATTTTACCTCCCCATCTTCTTATAAAAGAAGAACGATAGTATTTTCACTACCGTTCTATCATAACATATTTGACTTTTATTGACGAATAGTTTAACTCTTTCTTAATCTTCATAGAACTCAGGTTTTAAAACACCGATACATGGTAAGTTACGGTAGAATTGTTTGAAGTCTAATCCGTATCCTACAACGAATTTATTTGGTACTTGAACACCAACATAATCCGCTTCGATGGCTTCTTCGCGACGTTCTGGTTTATCTAATAAAGTCACCACTTTTACACTTGCTGCTTGGCGGTGTTTTAATAATTCAACCACGTGTTTTAAAGTACGGCCTGTATCGATAATATCTTCCACGATAATCACGTGACGATCTTTAACACTTTGACCTAAGTCTTTTAAGATACGTACTTCGCCGCTTGATTCGAATTCATTTCCATAACTAGATACATCCATGAAATCAATTTCTAAGTTGCAGTCCATTGCACGGACTAAATCTGCCATAAAGAAAATAGCACCCTTAAGAATACAAATGACTAACGGATCTTTACCGCGGTAATCTTCCGCTAACGTAGCACCTAATTTCTTGATTGTTTCTTGTAACTGTTCTTCTGATACTAAAATTTCTGACATATCATTTTTTAACATGTGTGCACCTCGTTTTGTTTTCGTAAGATAGAATCATTTTACCAGTTTCCTCTTCAAAGAACAACGGTTGAGCATAGCGATAGCCCAAAATTGCGCGAATTTTTTTCGAGGCGTCTTCCAACACCCAAATTTCCTTGCGTTCTTCGAGTGGAATCTTCGAATTGATAAACCATCTTGAGAGTTTTTGATGTTTGGTTTCACTGGCATCTAGTGCAATCTTGTCTCCTGGTTTTGCATGACGAATCGTGAGCGGGAAGTCCTTTGGATAGACAGGAATTGCAAAATCCGAAGATGTCTTCCCTGTCGTAAGTAAAATTTGCTCATCTTCATTTGGACGAATTAAGGTATCTTCCGGCTTTTCCAACACATATTCGATATTTGGAACCACTTTTTGACGTCCCTTTTCAAACGAACATTCCTCGTAACGTTTCTTGAACTTCCAGCCATTTGGGAGGTCCAGCGTGAGTTGTGCCTTATCGGAACCGACCTTTTCTAAGATTTGCTCCATCTGTACCACAGAAATCGTTGTGTCCATTTGCATGAGCACTTGTTGCAAAAGCAGTCGTTGCATTTCTATTGGTTCTTTTAGGAAGGCTTCGCGGTGGAATGTGACTTTCTTCTTTCCTCTTTGGAAGAGCTGTTCTTGTTTTTCTTCTAGGATCGGCATCAAACACGCCACAGCATCTGCAATCATCTGCGCACTCTTTTGGAAGTGGCTTCCGGCATTTGGATTTTCCTCTTTTAAAAATGGAATGACATGATGACGATATCTATTTCTTGTATAGTCATCTGATTCATTCGATTCATCTTCTAAATAAGGAACGTCATACTTTTCAGCCTCTTGATAGAGTTCTTTTTTCTCATAAGATAAGAACGGGCGTAAAATCGACAAGTTTTTCACGTGACGTTTTTCCTTCATTCCAGAAAGACCTTCCAGCGTACTTCCACGCGACCATTTCATTAAAACAGTCTCCAATTGATCATCTTGGTGATGGGCCAATACTAAATAGTCCGCGTGATGCTTTGCAGTCACTTCACGGAAGAAATCATATCTAAAATCACGTAAGAATTTTTCAGAAGCTGTTACGTCCTCTGCTTCTTGCCAATGCTTTGTCTCGATTGGAATTTGATGCAGCTTGCAAAAACGATGAACGAGTTGCTCCTCATCCACGGCTTGCGCTCTTAGTCCATAGTTGACATGGGCCACTACGAGTCGATCTTTTGCATCGTCTCCAAAAAGAGTGATCATCGCATTCAAAAGAACCATCGAATCGACGCCACCGGATACGGCAAGCACATATTTTTTCTCAGTAAAGTTTTCTACATTTCTTCTAAAAAACGCTGTTAGTTGATGTTGCATTGGCCTCTCCTTTCTGTCAAAAAAATCTCCTCCAGTTTTCACCAGAAGAGATTGATGGTTTCATTATGAACGGCGACCGCCACGGCCCCCACGTTTCCCTTCAGTGTTACGTTTCAATGAAGTTAAACGGTCTTCAGAGTCTTTCAAGAAGGAACTCATTAGAGAATCGAAATCTGTTGCTTTTGCTTGCGAAGGAGATTTCTTTTCGTATGGAGCTGAAGTTCTGCTAGCAGAGCGATTTTTCTTAAAGTCTTGAGAGTCATTACGCGGGGTGAAAGGTTTCTTTGCACGTGGTTTGTCCGAAGAATCTTCTTTTGGTTTATCAACGGCACGACGAATTGAAAGGCTAATTTTGCCATCGTCCGCAATCGTCATGACTTTTACTTTAACCTCGTCTCCAACTTTTAAAACTTCTTTGATATCTTGAATGTATGAATCAGACACCTCGCTGATGTGAACAAGACCTGTCTTACGATCTCCTAAATCCACAAAAACTCCAAAATTTGTAATTCCAGTAACTTTACCAGGGATTACGTTTCCTACTTCGATTGACATATAAAAAGCGTTCCTCCTTCATTATTCCCTTTTCGATACACGCTTGACGTATCAAAAAGATTCATTGCCTAACGGTTTTGAGTTGTCACCTTAACAACAGTTTCCCCTTGTTCGACTTCTTCTTTTGCTTGTTGCGCTTTATGCTCTGCAGTGTCATTTGGCGTACTGAAGATGATTTCTCCAGTTTTGCTTAAATAATATTCACTACGTGCAAGTTTTGCGATATATTCGTCGCTTTGAAGAAGTTCCACTTGCTGTGTTAATGATTCTTTTTGCTTTTCAGCAACTTCTTTTTCAGCCTTCGCTTGTTCAATTTTTTGATCTAATTGATTTGCTTGGCTAAATTGGTTCCCAATCCCGACAATCATTGATCCCGAAATGGCAATCACACCGACTAAAATCAATTTAGTCATTAGTGAGTGACTCTTGAAAACGGGAGTAGAAGTTTTTTTCTGTTTTAACTTGTTGTTCATTGAAATTACATTTGAATTTCTTTGTTGTGTTTCTTTCGTCACCTTAATTGTCTCCTTTTTTACTTATACAAACTGAGTATAACAAGAATGACGCTCATCGTCCATGGTTACACTAAGATTTTTTATAAATTTTTGTAAACTTCCTTTGAAATCAAAAAATGATTCCGCTTTTCCTAACGGATGTCTTCATAATAACTGTAATGTTGCACCGGTTCGAGCCTTCCGTCTCTCACCTTCGAAGCTTCAAACGCGGAGTAAGGTACAAGCCCTACTCCGCGTAATTCACATTCGATGCGTATCACATTACTGTTATTATAGAATCCGTTAGTCTTGCGGAATCATTTTTTGAGCATTTTATAAATTTTCTTTTTTGGTGTTACCATGAACAGCCACAGAAAAGTGACGTTCCCTGGTTATCTTCCTAGTTTACATCCTCGGTACGGAGTTTCACGCGTTTAATGACCACTTGATTTTCCGTTTCGCGAATGTAGTTTTTCAAGTTCTCAATAATGATTTCTTCATCATTATGAATACGAATCACGAGCTCATATTTTTCGCCATCGAGTTCTCGCGCTTCGACTTGAATCGATTGATAGTCTTCGAAGTGGCAGTAATTATAAATCGACTGCACAATTGTTGGGTCTGGAATTTCACAGTAAATATTTACTTGACGTTGTTTCCCTTGCAAGATTGGTTGATACGCTAATTTTTGGACGATGACAATAATCGCGGCGCAAAGGGAACCGAAGAACCAGAATCCTCCACCAATCGCAAGACCTATTCCGGCTGTAGCCCAAATCCCTGAAGCGGTGGTCAGTCCACTCACGCGTTTTTCACGCATGAAAATGATCCCCCCACCGATAAAGCTGATACCGCTGACGACTTGAGCAGCCACACGAGCTGTATCGTAATGCGGTGTATCAACGAAGGCTTCCTTTGATATAATCATCATTAAGCAAGAAGTGAGTGCCACGATCATGTGGGTCTTAACCCCTGCTTGTTTATTTCTGGAGGTACGTTCGTAACCGATGGCAAGTCCACAAACACATGAAATTAAAATCGCCAAAAAATGACGCAATTCTATCATTGCGTTAAATGGTTGTAGTATATTGATTGCATTTAAATCCACGGTTTTCCCTCCTTATTTCTTTTAAAAAAGCACTATTTATCTTACTCTTTTTTTATTTTTTTGTCAACAGAAAACGCATTCAAAATAAATAGACGACTACATAAAAAAAGAATACGACAACTCTGTCGTATTCTCCCCTTCATTATAATTCTAGCGGTTCTTCTTTAATGAGCTTTTCTTCTAGAATCGTAAACATTTCCTTAGCGTCTTCTTTTCTCGTTGAGTCCATCAATGCTTCAACTTGGACTAAGACATGTTTGTTCCCGAATTGAATTGCGATTTTATCTCCGACTTTAACGTCTGTTGAAGATTTCGCTACTTTATCATTAATAAACACACGTCCCTTGTCGGCTACTTCTTTCGCAACCGTACGACGTTTAATTAATCGTGATACTTTTAAAAACTTATCGAGTCTCATCGTTTTCCTCTTTTCTACTAAATTTACGTAATAAAGTCTTTCCTTTTGGAATCAGTACCCATTCGCGTTTGGTGAATAAATTCCATTTCATCGTTCCTGCCAGGAAAATCACCATTCCTATAACGGCAAAGACGATTGAAAAGACAAAGGCCATCGTTCTGGAATCCTGCAACCCTGCAAAATGCCATGCTCCGTATGATAATACCGAAACAATGACCGTCATGCCAAGTGCAATGCCTGTAAGTAACTGCATAAAGTTCCCGTCACGTAAGACACTAATCATAATCTCTTTTGCAAAAGCCATCATCACAACCATCATCACGCAAAGTCCTAGTGCTGTCGCCAGACTTGCGCCAAGCGTTCCGAACATCGCTACGAATAAGTAGTTCGTACTTGCTTTCACTACGAGCCCTGCTGTGAGTGCTAGTAGCGTTTTTGGATATTGATGTTGACTTTGGAAAATGCCGTGCAGCGACATAATCACAGATGCAAAGAAAATACTAGTGACGTAGACAAGGAGCACTGCCTGCCCCTTCGCATCTCCAAAGAGTGCGGTATTTAACCACGGCAAGATGGCAATCATCCCCATCGTTGCAACTACTGAGAAGGTCATCGTCATACGAAGAAGTGATGTTGACAGTCTCTTAAATTCCAAGTCATGCCCTTTCTTAAAGGCACGTGATAACATCGGCATATAGCTGGATGAAAATCCGACTCCGACGACCATTCCTAATTGAACAAGCGGCTGCCCTCTATCGTAAATTCCTTTGAGGTCTTTTGCGACTTCCTGAAGCATTCCTTGAGTAGTTAACACATTATACACAGAGAATGAATCCACCAATTGGAACAAGACTAAAATCGAACTGAGCAGACAAATGGTTCCTCCTTCAAAAGCAAATCGTTTAAAGAGATGTCCAAATGTCGGTACTTCCATTTCTACTGGCTTAATCGTCAAGCCGTTGAGCGGATCTTTCGTTTCTTTCAATACATAATACAGCATCACAAGAATCGCAAACACGGCCGCAATCGTCGCACTCGACATCGCCCATGTGCCCATCGTGTAGTAATCTGAAATCGCGCTACCAACCAGACTCGCCACGAAGAGAATCACCGCGACACGAACGACCTGCTCCACCACTTGCGAGATGGCAGTCGGCATCATTCGAAAACTTCCTTGGAAATAACCCCTTGTGATGACCAGAAACGGCATCAATAGAAACATCCACGATACGCTTTGAACGACTGGCAAGAGTTCAACGTCTCCATCCAGTGGGCAATCATTCCCGCACCCAAATGGAGGAAGGCAAAAATCCCCACTCCAACGAGACTCGCGATAACGAATAGCTGCTTCAATAATTTCTTTAAATGTGTCGACTCCAAGTATTCCGCGACTACATTGGACACGAATACCGGAAATCCCGTCAATGCAAAGGTCATGCCGATTCCATAGATTGGATACACCTGTTGGTATACATAAAACCCGGTGTTGCCCACCATATTTTGGAAAGGAACTCGGTACACCGCGCTTAAAATCTTAGCAATAAACGCGGCAATCGAGAGCGCAATCGCCCCTTGCATCATCCCTTTACTATTTATCTTCTTCATGTTTTTCCTCATCGCGGGCTAAAATTTCCCCGCATGTTTTTACAAACAGTTTAACTTGCTCGAGCCATAAGTCAACAGGCTTTTGCGTGATATTTAATAAAATCTGAAGACTTTCGCCTTTGTTGGCTACTTGCGCTGGTAATTTCACCGGACCAAGCGCCTCAAAGACGGGCACCCCTTGCAGGCGAGTCGCACTTGGAGGTGCAATCGTAATTGTCACCGAATTGTCTTTACGTTTAATCGATACGACGTCAATCTCGTTGGCATAATGCTTAATGAGTCCTACTTCTGCTAATGCGCTCACTTCATCCGGGAAATCACCGAAGCGGTCAATAAAGTCATCGAGCAATTCTTCATAAGCTTCCACACTATCAATCGAGCGAATCCGTTTATACATCTCGATTTTTTGACGTTCGTCTTGAATATAACTTGCTGGAATATACGCATCAATCTGTAAGTCGATTTCAACCGTTTCTTCATCCGACTTCACTTCTTTTCCTTGTTTCTTCAACACGGCTTCGCTTAATAATTGAGAATATAAGTCGAATCCGACCGAATCGATAAATCCGTGCTGTTGTTTTCCAAGTAAATTCCCTGCCCCACGAATCGATAAATCGCGCATGGCAATCTTGAATCCAGAGCCAAGTTCTGTAAAGTCACGCATCGCTTGCAGACGCTTCTCGCTGACTTCGGTTAAGACTTTATCGGGTTGATACATGAGGTACGCATAGGCAATGCGGTTTGTACGACCGACACGTCCACGCAATTGATATAACTGCGAAAGTCCCATATGATCGGCATTTTCAATAAAGAGAGTATTGACGTTTGGAATATCCACCCCGGTTTCGATAATCGTAGTCGTCACTAACACATCGTATTCCCCTTCAATAAATTGGAAGAGAATATTCTCGAGCGTCGTCTCACTCATTTGACCGTGAATCACACCGACACGACATCCTGGAACGAGCGCTCTAAGTTCGTCCGCCTTCTTCTCAATCGTTTCGACACGATTATACAAATAGAAGACTTGTCCGCCACGAGCCATCTCACGTTCAATTCCGTCACGAATGGTCATCGGGTTCTGTTCCATTACGAAGGTTTGAACCGGATAACGGTTTGCTGGTGGTGTCTCAATTACAGATAAATCACGCACCCCAAGCATGGACATATGGAGCGTTCTTGGAATTGGCGTTGCCGTTAGAGTTAATACATCCACTTGCGATTTCAATTGTTTCAAACGTTCCTTATGCTTCACTCCAAAGCGTTGTTCTTCGTCGACAATAAGGAGTCCTAAGTCTAGAAACTGTACGTCTTTTGAAAGCAGACGGTGCGTTCCGATGACGATATCGACTGCTCCTTTACGAAGTTTCTCAATCGTTTCCTCTTGTTCTTTTTTACTACGGAAACGACTTAATAATCCGATGGTAAATGGATAATCCGCAAAGCGTTGTACGAAATTCTCGTAATGTTGCTCGGCAAGAATCGTTGTTGGTACCAAAACGGCCGCTTGTTTTCCATCCATGACCGCCTTGAAGACCGCACGCATGGCTACTTCCGTCTTCCCGTATCCAACGTCACCGACAAGCAGACGGTCCATCGGTTTGTCCTTTTGCATGTCTTCCTTAATTTCCGCGACACTGCGCAATTGGTCTTGCGTTTCTGTGTATGGGAAGGCCTGTTCGAATTCTTGTTGCTCCACCGTATCTCGGCTAAACGCATATCCTTTTTCGGCATCGCGTTTGGCATATAATTCGATGAGTTCATCGGCAATATCTTCAATCTTGGCAGTAACTTTGCGTTTCGTCTTCGCCCATTCCGTACAACCCAATTTATTGAGTTTTGGAACTTTTGCGTCCGACGACACATATTTTTGAACGAGCTTAATTTGAGAAACAGGAACGAATAAATTCCCGCCATCTTGATAGTGAATCGACATGTAGTCTTGATGGATACCACCAATTTCTAGCGTCTCCATCCCTTGGTACACACCGACCCCGTGATTCACGTGAACCACATAGTCTCCAACAGCTAATTCGGTGTAGCTCTTCAAACGTTCCGCGTTCGAGATTTTTTGATTTCGTGGCGCACGTTTTGTGAGTTTATTGAACAATTCGCGTTCCGTTAAGAGGGCGAATTTATCCTCTGGCAGCTCAAATCCATTGTGCATCTTACCGACCATGATTTGAAGTTGCCCTTCCAGTAACGTCCCGTTTGAAATCACACTCTTGATTTCAAAATCCGCAAAGGTTTGTTCGACCTTTTGCGCGCGTTTGGCGTCATCAACTAAGACTATGACTGTTGCGCCTTGTTTCTTCCAGCGGTCTGCTTCGACTTTCACCATCGGCATTTGCGAGAAGAACTGCGTCATCGTGCGCGTCGTAATCGGATGAATCGCATCGAGCGCGAGTCTTCCAAGCCCTTTTTGAAAAATGGCTAAATACGTTCTCGAGAGCGGACTGTCTTTTAACACTTTTCGTCCATCTTGAACAAGCGACAATCCAGAAGCAATCGCACCCGTTTCGATATGGTGCGTCTTCCAATAGCTGCCTCTTCTTCTAAGGTTTTGCTTTTTTCGATAAAACGAGCGTAGTCATCAATAATGAGGTACGCATCTTTAGAAACATAATCTAATAAACTTGTTTTCTCTGGATAAATACATTCCAAGAAGTATGTTAAGTTTGATGGGATTTCCCCATTTTCTAATTGCGCATCGATGGCTTGTTGAATATTTTTAACTTGATCTTTTCGTTCTTCACTTTGAGCCGCCTTCACGTCCTTTTCATAGAGCGCATGAATCTTGGTTTGTGCCTTCCATACTGCTTCCTTTTGAAGCGGCAAGTCTGTGGCTGGTAAGATGCGCACCTCTTGAATCACATCCATCGAACGTTGCGTCTCCGCATTAAACGTACGAATCGAATCCACTTCAGTATCAAAGAAATCCAGACGTAGTGGATACTCTTGGTCTAATGGGTAAATATCAACGATACTTCCACGAAGGGCAAATTCACCAGGAGTCGCCACCATATTTTCACGACGATATCCTAATTCCACTAACTGCTCTACAAAGGCGTCCATCGATTCGATTTCAGACCCCATTGCGAGTTCAATCGAGCTCTTCTTCCATACCGCTGCTGGCACTAAGAGCTTTTGAATCCCAGAGAGCGGTACGATGACGATACCCTTTTGCCCACGACTTAAGAAATCAAGCGTGCGAATGCGTTGGCTCACCACATCCGGCGACACTACTGAGAAATCCGCCGCAAGCGACTCTTCTACCGGGAAAAGGTGTACAACCTCATCGTCATACCACTCCGATAACTCTTCGTAGGTTTGCGTTGCTTGTAAGAGCGTTGGCGTCACAATCACTAATTGCTTGTCTAATTTCTCAAATGCGCATGACTCGGCCAAATGCTTTACAGATCCACTGAGACCTAGCACGAGTTGACTCTCATGTAAATCAAGAGTATCGAACCACTCTTTAAATCCTTTCAGTTTACTAATGGTTTGGTGCAATAATTGCATAATATTCTCCTTTTTCCAACGACAAAAAGAGACCGCAAAAAAATTTGCAGCATCTCTTTTCCTCTATTTGTTAATTAAATTGATTCATTGTTTTGACGAAATCGCTCGTTTCAATCCACGAACGAATCGCATCGACACTCTTTTGCACTGCAAAAATAATGTCCTCTTCTTCCTCTTTTTCAAAGCGGTTGAGCACATGTCCTACGACCGTACGTCCATCTTTTGGACGCCCAACCCCCACTTTTATACGGTTAAACTCGCTCGTCCCCAGGCACGAAATAATACTCTTGATTCCGTTATGTCCTCCAGCACTGCCTTTTTGACGAAGACGAATCTTTCCAACCGGCAGATCCATATCATCATAAATCACAAGCAAGTCTTCAATTCCAATTTTAAAATAATTCATCAGCGGACGAATCGCTTCCCCCGATAAGTTCATAAATGTCAACGGCTTCATGAAGATGACTTTTTCGCCACCGATTTGCACCTGCGCAAACACTGCATCAAAAAGCGCCTTATCAAAATCAAACTTCTCTTGATAGGCCACTTCATCCATTGTCATGAACCCGACATTATGTCTTGTCCCTTTATACTTTGCTCCAGGATTCCCTAGACCAACGACTAATTTCATACTTTCACCTATTCTTTTTTCTTCTATTTTGCTATTATACCATACCCCTACACCGTCCCGTTATTAATTCACTTTTTCACGAAATTGTGTTTTTTATGTATTATTTGTCATAAAAAAGGCCTTCTGAAAATCATTTTTCGAAAAATCGTGCTATACTTATTTATGGATATTCCATCACTAATTTTTTAGGAGGTATGAATATGGAAAAATCTCAAAAACATGGTAATAAAGTAATTTTAGTCGGTGACGGTGCCGTTGGTTCTAGTTATGCATACGCACTTGTATTACAAGGGATTGCTGAAGAACTAGGAATTATCGACATCAATTTCGAGAAAACAGAAGGCGATGCGTTAGACTTATCACATGCCTTAGCTTTCAATGCCCCTAAAAAGATTTATGCAGCAACATATGAAGACTGCCACGACGCAGATATCGTATGTATCACAGCAGGTGCTCCTCAAAAACCAGGAGAAACTCGCTTGGACTTAGTTTCTAAAAACTTAAAAATCTTGAAAAACATTGTAGACTCTATTATGGCGAGCGGATTCAACGGAATCTTCCTAATGGCGACTAACCCAGTAGATATCTTAACTTACGCAACTTGGAAATTCTCAGGACTTCCAAAAGAACGCGTTATCGGATCTGGTACTTCTCTAGACAGTGCTCGTTTCCGTCAAACAATCGCTGAATTAGTCGGCGTTGACGCTCGTAACGTTCACGGATATATCATGGGTGAACACGGGGATACTGAATTCCCAGTTTGGTCACATACAAATGTCGGCGGTTTACAAATTTATGAATGGGTTCGTCAAAATCCACACGTAGATGAAGAAAAATTAGTCGAAGTATTTTTCCAAGTACGTGACGCGGCTTATGAAATTATCGCTAAAAAAGGTGCGACTTACTACGGTATCGGCGCTACTCTAGCACGTATTACAAAAGCTATCTTAAATAACGAACAAGCTATCTTCCCATTATCGGTATATCTTGAAGGTCAATACGGACAAAACGATATTTATATCGGAGCTCCAGCCGTTATTGGACGTGAAGGAATTCGTCAAATCATCGAAATTCCTCTTGCAGACTCTGAACAAGAAAAAATGAACTTATCTGCAAAAACATTGAAATCTATCTTACACGATGCTTTCGAAAAATTAGAAGCAGAAAACAACTAATGAAATCACAAAAACACCGGACCAAGAAAATTCTTGATTCGGTGTTTTCTTGTTTTTAAAATAACGCAAATAGCGGTACAAGTAGTATCGGCATAAAAATGGCTGGCAAGAAGTTTAATACTTTAATCTTCGTAATCCCTAGTAAGTTCATCGCTAACCCAACTAAAAGAACCGACCCAACCGCGGACATCGATACGGTTACCACATCATTCAAATGAGGAGCCACTAGTTGAGACAAGCCCACTAAAATTAACTCATATGCAATGACCGCCACTGCAGAAAGCCCTACTCCAATCCCTTCCGTTGCCGCAAGGAAAATTGAAGTAATCCCATCTAATACCGACTTCGTTTGAAGCAACGCTGGATCTCCAGTAATTCCTAACTGGATAGATCCCATTGTAGCAAGTGCCCCTACGCAGAAAATCATGACTGCCGCAACGAACCCTTCTCCGATATTTAAATTATTTTCTTTGCCTTTGGATGCCTTCTCCTGAAGCCAGTCTGAAAACTTACGTACTCGCTCCTCCATTTGAAGCCCTTCTCCGACAACGCCCCCACATACCAGAGATAAAATCATAATCAAGCTATTTGGGATTTGAATCGCGCCTTTAATTCCGACTAGGAATACACATAGCGCTAATCCTTGCATGATATGTTGCGCGAAACGCTCTGAAATAATGTGTCGTAAAAACACACCCGCAAGCGCTCCGATGACAATTGCTGTTCCATTTATTAATATAATCACTTGAAAAACTCCTTCATTTAAACTGTCACGTGAAGGAATTTCTCTCCTTACACTATTCCACAAACAAACTTTGCGGATCTTCAAAAGGACTTGCCCCGTCCTCTTCAGTCTCGTGTTTTCTCTCTAAGAAGTACACTTCCTCAATCACCACTTCGGTCACATACACTTCTTGATGATTCTTGTTAGTGTAGCGACGGGTATTGAGTCGTCCTTCCACGCCAATACGGTCTCCCTTTTTGACAAACTTGCCAATCCGTTCTGCAATTTTGCCCCATGCGACCACTTGGATAAAGTGTGAATGATAGGAATCATCGCTATTTCGGTATACATTTGCACCGCGATGGTATTATTAAACACACTCTTTCCGGAAGGTTGAAGCTGTTGCACCTCTACTTCTTTGACAACACGACCAATTAAAGATACTAAGTTCATAAGACGAACCTCCTATAGTTTTTTCTATAGTAAGCTACGTCCAGATGCTTCTAATTGGCTTTTCCTTCTTCTCTTAATTTTTGAGAAAATTCAGAAATCTTACGCAGTCTGTGGTTTACCCCTGATTTTGAGATAGGCCCAGAAGGTAACATTTCGCCTAACTCTTTCAAACTAATTTCTGGATTCTCCAAACGGATTTTTGCAATATCCGATAATTTATCCGGCAAGGCATCGAGCCCTACCGTATCTTCAATATATTGAATCTCTTCGATTTGACGAGTGGCTGCATTCACCACTTTATTAATATTGGCATTCTCGCAGTTTACTAAACGATTCGCAGTATTTCGCATATCGCGAATGATTCGGATATCTTCAAAATGCAACATCGCCTTGGAAGCATGAATCACGGCAAGGAAGTCTGCAATTTTCTCGGCTTCTTTCAAGTACGTGATATACCCCTTACGACGCTCAATCGTTCTGGCATTCAACCCAAACGCATTCATCATCTGACAAATATCGTCGTTATGCTCTTCGTAAATCGAATAAATCTCTAAATGATAACGGCTTGTTTTCGGGTCATTAATCGAACCGCCCGCCAGAAACGCCCCACGAAGGTAGGCACGCATCTTCTCTTCGTCTTCTCGAACGTTCTCCGGAACGCGCATATTAAATAAGCCGCTCGACTTGATGTTCAAGTCTTCCAAAATCTCTTCCGTTCCGTGTTTCAAACGTACAATATACACATTGTTCTTCTTCAGTTTCATCTTACGGCGAACCAAGAGTTCACTTTCTACTTGATAATACTTCTTCAAGAGCACATAAATACGTCTAGCAATCGTCGCGTTTCCGTTTGGATATTTAAAATCAATTGACGATTCAAAATCCCAACCGCCCCATTCATTCGAATGAGCGCCGCAAGTTCATATTTTGAATAATCATATTGCACTTCTAGTTGCGTTAGTTCTTGTTTTGTTTCTGCAGCAAATGATAATAAGGACACAGGCCTCCTCCTTTCTCTTCTAGTCATGTTGAAGGAGCCAAGAGGAAGTCTTGGCTCCTATTTTATTTGTTATTATTCAATTCGTGCACTTTGTAGGAGTCGGAATAATTCATCGATGACTTTTTCACCATCATGGTATACGCCTTTTTCGCGTAATTTAATAAAGTCAGACGACACTACTCGGCATCCCTCGTCGCGCAATCCTTGGAAGTCGTACTTCACTTGGTAAAGATACTCTTCGTTCTTTTGTTGGTTTAAGTACTCTTCTGGCACTGCCTCTGTATTCACGAGAACAGTGTCGATGAACTGAGTTCCTAAATGGTCATGTAACACGCGTACATGATCTGCATCGGTAAAATGTTCCGTTTCACCACGTTGCGTCATGATGTTACAGATGTACACCACTTCCGCTTTCGTTTCACAAACGGCTTGACCAATATCGCTAATCATTAAGTTTGGCAAGATACTAGTATAAAGACTACCAGGTCCTAGTACAACCATATCGGCTTCCATAATCGCATTGATGACTTCACGTGCCGCCATTGGAGTTCGGCTTTCATCGGGTTTACGATTTTCGTCGTAACAATGCACGGAAACTCGCTTAATCTTCTTGCGATATTTGACAAGTTCCGCTTCCCCGTCCACAATCGTTCCATCTTGGAATTCAGCACGGAGTAATAATGGCTCTTCAGCGGCAGGATACACATGTCCTTCCACCGCCATCATACGGCTTAGGAGACGAATCGCATCGAAAAATATTTCCACGCATCTCTGTTAAGGCCGCAATGATTAAGTTTCCCAATCGCATGTCCAGCGAAGAATTGGTCGTCGGAATTAAAAACGATATTGGAAAGATTTCTTTTTTTGTAAAGCGTTCATCGGAGAAAGAGCAATCATACAGTTTCGAATATCTCCTGGTGGCACAACGTTCATATAATCTCGAATGATTCCTGAACTTCCACCATCATCGGCAACCGTTACAATCGCAGTCACATCCGCATCTCTCTTACGAAGATTTCTCAAGAGAACTGGGAAGCCCTGTTCCTCCACCAATAACGGTGATTTTTCGGGACCTTTCTTCCTCGGAGGGTTCGGTGTTACCTCGAACATCATGAGCGTCCATTCCCTTCTTTACGACGGTCTTTGTCACGATGAGAGATTTTCACGTTATAAGAGTCTGATAATAATTCGCGTCCGATACGTTCCGCAAAAGCTACAGAACGGTGTTGCCCACCAGTACATCCGATGGCAATCGTCACGCTAGATTTTCCTTCTTTTTTGTAGCCTGGAATTGAGAAGTCGAGTAAGTCCATCAATTTATGATAGAACGTCTTCGCTTCTGGTTGGCTCATGACATAATCATACACAGGTTCATCTAGACCAGTTAGTGGACGTAACTCAGCAATATAGTGTGGATTTGGTAAGAAACGTACATCCATCACGACATCCGCATCGATTGGAAGTCCGTATTTAAATCCAAATGACATCACTTGGATTGTGAAAATTCCTTCGCTGCCTGTAGAGAATGCTTGCATGATTTCTTCACGTAATTTACGAGGTGAAAGATTTGTTGTATCAATCACTTTTTGCGCACGTGTCTTAATATCTTGCAATAAACGACGTTCCGCAATAATCCCATCGTAAATACGACCATCACTTGCTAGAGGGTGCGTTCTTCTTGTTTCTTTGTAACGAGAAACAAGCGCATCATCGCTCGCTTCTAAGAATAAAATTTTTGTTGTAATAAATGATGTGTTATCAAGTCCTGCAATAGCGGACATGATTTCATCAAAGAATGCGCGTGAACGTAAGTCGATTACAAGCGCAATTTTTGTAATTTTTCCTGATTCTTTTACTAATTCCCAAAATTTTGGTAGAAGACTTGGTGGCATATTATCGACACAGAAATATCCCATGTCTTCGAAACTTTGCATTGCAACAGTTTTCCCTGCCCCACTCATACCTGTAATGACGACTAATTCTAGTTGATCTACTGCCATTGTCATTCTCCTATCTCAAACGATATTGTTATCTTTACAATTATAACACATCCGGGCGTGTCATTGTTAACTTTTTAGCGAAAACACCCCCTTTTATCGCAAAAAAAAAACGAGGGTTCCCCCTCGCTTTCATTAATCTTTCACTTGCATCACTTCAGACGGAATTTGAATACGAACCGTGGTCCCTTCTCCAACAGTCGAGTCTACACTGAGTTTAACGCCTAATCGTTTAGCAATCTCTGCAGATAAATAGAGCCCTAGTCCTGTCGATTGGTGGTTCACACGACCGTTATAACCGCTAAATCCACGTTCAAAAATCCGTTTAATATCGTAAGGGGCAATCCCGATTCCCGTATCTTCAATCGTTAACGTATCTTCTTCAAAAAGAATACGAATCGTTCCCTCTTCAGGTGTATACTTCACCGCATTCGATAATACTTGCTCTGTGATAACGCCTAACCACTTCGAGTCGGTCACCACTTTTTTCCCTGTAGGATTATAGTCCAAATGTAATTTCTTCGAAATAAAGAAGGTCGCATATTTCTTCAATAGTGGACGAATCACTTCATCGATAGAGATGGTTGAAATCGATAAGTCCTGATGGAAACTTTCCATTCGAACGTAATGCAGTGCCAGTTCTGTATAGGTCGTAATCCGAACGAGTTCTTGACTCAATAAAGATTTCTCTGACGTTTGCGGCAACTCACGAATCAACAATTGACTCGCAGCGATACTCGTTTTAATTTGGTGCGCCCATAAAGTATAGTAGTCCACATCTTCCTTGCGAAGTTGCTTCATCTTCGTACTTAACCCTCGCATATCCGACTTTTCTTGTTGAATCGCTTCATATAAATGACTCACAACGGGCGAAAACCCATCGTCTAGCGTCGTCACTTCCTGTTGCAAACTTCGAACGACTTCTTTATACTTTCTCCAATCGTGCCATAAAAGTGCACCCGCGACTACCAAAAGGAAAAAGGCTAGTAAAAATAAATAATAGCCGACTTCTGAATTTAGCCAATTAAAGACGAAGAAGAACCCAATCGAAAACACTTCGATGAAGGCCAGCGCTCCAAGTAAGAAAGCATGCGATTTGAACCAAGCCATACTAAATTCCACTTTTGTCTTCATTCAATCACTTCCGCCAATCCATACCCGACGCCTTTTTTCGTCGTGATTAATTTTTCTAACCCGATTTCTCCAAGACGCTTCCGCAAACGAGCAACCGTCACAGACAAGGTATTATCATCGACAAACACATCGCTATTCCACAATGCATTCATTAAATCTTCTCTTGGCGCAATATCGCCTTGTTTTTCAAATAGTACACGTAAAATGATAAATTCATTCTTCGATAACTCAATAACATTACCTTCATACGTAACTTTTCCGCTTCCCAGTTGCAAGGCAATCCCCTTATATTCCAGCCAGTCTTTCTGCTGAACGAACTCATAACTACGACGCATCATCCCTTGGATTTTTGCGACCAATACACTCGGCTCAAACGGTTTTGTCATATAATCATCTGCGCCCATATTGATCGACATCACAATATCCATCGCTTGATCCCTGGACGACAAGAACATAATCGGAACCTGAGACACCTTACGAATCTCTTGGCACCAATAATAGCCATTATAAAACGGCAATGTAATGTCCATAATCACCAACTGCGGATTAACTGCTAAAAATTGAGTGTATACTTGCGAGAAGTCTTCCACCGCAACCACTTCATAATTCCATTTTTCCAATTCTTGTACAATTGCATCACGAATGACTTTTTCATCTTCGACAATCAATATTGTTTGCATACACTCACCTCGTTTTCATTGTAACATCTTTCCAATTTACAGAAAACCATCTATTTCCTAATTTCTCGTATCATTTCCCATAAAGTCGTTATATTATCTTGCTGTGCTCCAATTTCATATACAAATCCTTTGGACTCATCGTGCCCAAAGATAGAGAAATCTATCGGTTGCGATTCATCAATCCCCAAAATTCGATTAACCACCGGAAGCTGAATACTATATTCTAGATAAAACGAGTTGTCTCCTGTAGGGCTTTCTTCTCTATTCGTATACTGTTTCGAATGCAATTTTGCCTTTGCTAAAATATCTTTATTCAATTGCAATCCCTGGAATAAGAACTTTCCTTGTGGCCAGAGTTTTTTCGCTTCTTCTTCATTTTCAAAAACAAACTTCCCATCCACATATTGAATCGTCTGACTTTTTTCCTCTTTCTTTGTTTTAGAATTGAGCTGCTTAATCGTTCCAACTAATGGCTTCCCTTTTTCCCTAGCCTCAAGATAAACAAATACCGTCGAGTCACCGACTACACGCATCTGACTTACGGTAAATCCATTTGGAAACTGCTCAAATAAATCTTCAATATTTTCTGTTGAATAAACCCTACTCAACTTTTTCCCAGCCAACTCTTCAAGATACCCACGACTCGTGTGATCCACACAACCTACTAATAGCGTCACGCATAACATCAATAGCCCAATCCACGACCATTTCTTTACCTTCACACACAAAACCTCACTTTGCAATTCAGTGCCTTCATCATACCATATCCCGCCTCCACCATAACATTCCCTAACAAAATCCTAAACTTTACAACAAAAAAAGAATTAAGCAAGTTGCTTAATTCCCTTCTTACTCTTCAATTCGTTCAGCAAATGTAAAATCGCTATTCACATCGAAACAACAAAAAGATTAACGAAAAAAATAGCGCAATATAAAACAGCTTCTTTCCTTTCATAAGCTAATCCTTTCTAACTGCTAAACATTCCCAAAGTTAAAATACTAACTGAAATTATCAATGTAAAATATTTTCTGAAAATATTTCATCACTACCTATCTCAACTGAAATCCAGTAGTAATTAAGTCTATTCACATTGTTAACGTGGAGTCCCAATGTGACTTGTTGCTGGTTATCCAATTTAAGAAATTGGTTTATTTGTTCATTTGTAACGATATATTCTAAGTCAAAACCACCACTATGACTGTCGTAGTCAGTATCCTTTATTTTAAATTCCGAAAGAATCTCTTTATTCAATTTCATTTCCTGGAATAAAAACTTTTCCTGCGGCCAAAGTCTTCTCGCCTCTTCTTCATTATCGTACGAAAACTTACCTTGAAAATACGTAAACGTGATTACCTTTTCCGCATCTAAGCTATCTTTATTAAAAACTTTTATCGCTCCTTCTAGAGGTTTCCCCTTCGCAACCCCATCTAACATTATTAAAATGGTCTTATCTCCTGACCGATAAAATTGATTAATCGTAAAGCCATACGGATACTGCTCAAATAAGTCTTCTATGTTTTTCGTTGGATAAACTTGACTGATTTTAGGCCCAATTCGTTTTTCCAAATATCCTCTACTACTTCTTGCTTCACAGCGAAACAACATAAAGAATAACGCAAAAAACAGTGCAATAAAAATTACATTTTTCTTTTTCATACTAGAAACCTCTCAACGTGTCCTTTTTTTAATCATATCATACTTTGAACAAGACTCAATACACTATTTACCACTCAAACTAAGAAACTCAAATCACTCTAAGCTCTTTCCCATTTCGAATGAAGGAATACTCGCACTAACATCATCGAAGCAACACAACAACGTTAAGAGGCAAATATAAAAGCTACGCGTTTTCGGATAACATAGTAGCCATTATAGCGATCAGTAATCGATGCGAATTACGGATGGTTGGAAATTCATTTCCTACCATCCGTTTGAGGCTCGATAGGATTGAGACCTTGGCTCAATCCGGTACAGCTATAGTGGCTACTATGTGTTTATCCGAAAATAAAGCGTAGCTTTTTTATATTCTTTATTTCACCACAGTCTTAAAGTTGTTGTTGACTGTTGCTTCGATGACTGGATGTTTGCGCAAGTATTCCGCAATGAGCTCCGTCATGTCAATCTGCACCTCACGCACAATCTTCTCTGGCTTGAACATACTATAGTTTCCGCCACCAACTGCACGATATTGGTTTGTCACTACTTCTAATTCATCCGTATCTTGAACAGGTTTGCCATGGTACTCTAAGCGAGTCACACGGTCGCCGAATGGTCTAGTGAAGTCTAATGTGTACTCGATTCCTTCGTACATATCGTAGTTGTAGAATTGAGGTTTTGGTTCCACATATTTAGGATTGAAGACCGCTTGTCCGTTTTCGACAATGAAATAAGTCGCCACACGTTCAAGAGCTTTTCTTAAGTCTTCCCCGCTCACTTTTAGAACAGCTAATGTATTTGGATAAATGTAGTTCGTAATCACGTCACGCATACGGATTTCTGAGTTAAATCCACGACCGTCATTGTTGAATAACGCAGTTCCTGAAATGTCCGCACCACTAGCTTCCATTTGAACCTTATTGATAAATTCAATATATGGATGTTCGCTTAAACGCGCTGCATGTGGATCTTTAATCGTCATATCTCCAACAACTTTCCCTACTGGAGTATCTAACCAATCTTCCACTTCTGCTTGTAAGTCGCTAAACATTTCTAATACGGCTGGATCTGCTGGAACACCTTCTGTTGGATGAAGTTTCGCTTCGCTTGAAACAACTTTATACTTACCGTCTACTTTTTCCACTTCTAAGCTGATTTCACCTACATAAGCGCCGCGGTATCCTGGTTGAATCACTGGCACGCCATTCACTTTTTGTGCAATCACACGGTGTTGGTGTCCTGTCACTAACGCATCGATTCCTTCTACTTGCGTCACAATCGCATACCCTTCGTTTTCTCCTGTTAAGAGTTCCGTTGGGTCTCCACATGAAAGGTCGCACTCGAATCCTCCGTGGTAAGTTACCACGACAACGTCCGCCACTTTACGCATTTCTGGAACGTATTTCTTCGCTGTTTCCAACGCGCTCACGAATACTAAATCTTTGACCGTTGCAGGTTGTTCCCAATTTGGAATATAAGGTGTTGTAATCCCTAAAACTGCGATTTTCACACCGTCTTTCTCGAACACTTTGTAAGGTTCGCCAAACGCTGGCTTGCCGTCTTTTGTTAAAATGTTTGAGCAAAGAATTGGGTGGTTATAAGACGCAATCGCTTCTCTTAAGTAGTCTAGCCCATAGTTAAACTCGTGGTTTCCTAAAATTCCTAAGTCATAGTTTAAGTAGTTCAATACTTTTGTTAAATCAGAGGCTACTTTTGAATCTTGTTTGCGAACATAGTAGCTTAATGGTGACCCTTGAATGAAGTCCCCGTTTTCGATTTGAATCACAGGACCGTTCGCTTCTTCTTTTAAGCGACGAATCACAGTTGCTGCCTTCGCCGTACTGAATCCTAAGTCCATGTTTCTTTCTGTATAGTTTGTCGGTAACACGTACCCATGCATATCACTTGTTTCAATAATTTTAATTTCCATAATGCGCCTCACCTTCTACAAATTCACACACTATTGTACCATAAAAAAGCCCTATCACAAAGGTTTCTCTGTCTGCAGTATTTCTGCGATTTTATCAAATGTCTTTCCATTTCGAATCGTAATCGTCTTATAAAATGGTTGCTTCAAAATCTTCTTATGGTACGTCGTTTTTTGATATTCTGCCTCATCGATTTTCGCCCAGAAGACGGCACCTTTCCCGATATAGACTCTCTCATTATAAAACTCAGACCCTTCTACAAATCGGATAACCTCGCTCACCTCTGTCCCCCGTGAGAAAAACAAAATATCTTTTCTAGCAAACTCATCCTTCCACCATTCCGGAAGCCCCGCCATTTCTTTTAAGTAATCCTCTTTTGAAAGCAGCGCAAACGGAATCGAGAACTCATAATTCTCTTCTAATACCTTTTCAACTTTCAGAACGATATTTTCTGCACTCTCGTCGCTAGAAAAAAATAAGTTCCCGCTATTAATGTACGAATCCACATCGCTGAACCCTGCATGCTTCAAGAATTCCTTCAATTCGCTCATCACAACTTTATTTTTGCCACCAACATTGATGCCTCTTAATAAAAGCACATACCGCATCCGACTCACCTCACTTGTCGCCCCATTATAGCACACTCTCTATGAAATGCGTTCACCCTATCCCTGCACCGGTCAGTCGTGAATGAGAAACACAATCTCAAGAACGCCACCCTATTTTCCTCAGCTTATTGTGTGGAAATCACTTCAGGAGGCTTTTAGGTGTACGCCGAAAACGTCCATTGCGACAGAAACAGCGGTTTTGTTGAAAGATTAGTGAGAACATCCATTGAATGCGAATTAGAGACACTTACGAATCCATTCGTTAGTGTCTCTTTGAGGCTTCAAAGACGAGAGACCCTAGGCTCGAGTCGGTGGCTCACTAATATTCTTTCAACAATTAAAACCGCTTGTTTCTAAAGCAATCTTCCCCTCACCTTGCACCGGTCCTTCGTGAATGAGGAACACAATCTAAGAAAAGCCATCTAACTTTCCTCAGCTTTGTTGTGTGGGAATCACTTCAGGAGGCTTTTAGGTGTACACCAAAAACGTCCATTGTGACGGAAACAGCGGTTTTGTTGAAAGATTAGTGAGAATATCCATTGAATGCGAATTAGAGACACTTACGAATCCATTCGTTAGTGTCTCTTTGAGGCTTCAAAGACGAGAGACCCTAGGCTCGAGTCGGTGGCTCACTAATATTCTTTCAACAATTAAAACCGCATGTTTCCAAAGCAATCCACCACCACACCCCATACACCTAAAAGCCTCCCCCGAAGGGGCCTCCCTGCACCTACACACATTCCAGCACCTACCCTCATCCCACACAAAAAGCCTGAGGAAAATTCCCCAGGCCTTCGTTGTGATTGTGTTGTGAATGAACTTATATGTGATTATTGATTCCACGCTGCATCAAATTGTGCTTTAGAATCTGTAACTAATTGATCTACATTTCCATTTTCAGTCTTGAAGATTTTTTCTAAAATCGTACGAACTTCTGAGTATGCAGGATCAGAGTTTTCAACTACAGGAATTGAGAATAAATTCTTAGTAGCATCTGCTAAGATTTTAGGAACTTTAGAACCTGAATTCTTGTATGCATCTTGTTCTAACACTGAAGCAATTGTTGGCATGTAACCAGTTTGTTGTGCCCAGTATAATTGAGATTCAGCTGAAGATAAGAATTTCAAGTATAAGAATGCTGCTGTACGTTGTTCTTCAGTTGTAGAACCTTCGAACATGTAAATATCAGTACCTTGTTGTAGATCGTATTTTTCAGGACGAACAGCTACTCCGTATTCGAAACCAGCTTCTTTAGCACCTTTAGCTACGAATGATTCACCAGCTGTTGAACCAACATACATAGCTACTTTTTTGTTTTGGAATGGTGCTGATAAGTATTTATCTGAACCAGCAGTACGGAAGTATCCATCACGGATTCCGTCTGCATAGTATTTAACAACTTCTTTTGAAGCGTCACTTGCGAAGTCTAATTCTTTAGTGAAGTCAATGCCTTTGTTCTTCATACCAATTGCATAGTAGTTGTTTAATGAGTCGAAACCAGCACCAACAACTTCGTGGTTAGATTTTTCGTAAATTGTTTTAGCTGCTTCTTTTAATTCATCTAAAGTAGTTGGAACTTTAACACCGTATTGTTTCAATAAATCTGCATTGTAGAATAATACTTCTGTAGATTTGTTGAATGGAATACCGTATTGTACTCCTTTGATTTTAGCACCTTCCATTAATTCTGGACGGATTTCTTCACCTTTCTTGAATCCGATTGTTTCGTTTTCAATATATGGTTTGAAGTCTACCAATGCATCTTGCTCAGCAGCATTGTATAACCAGTTTGGATATGCTTGAGTGATTGTTGGTAAGTCTTTTGGTGAAGTTAAAGTTGCGTTAATTTTTGCTTGTAAATCTTTGTATTGAGATTGGTTTTGTAACTCTACTTTGATATTTGGGTTAGCTTTCATGAAGTCTTCTGTTAATTTTTGAAGAGCTTTTTCCTGCTGACCGTTCATAGCATGCCAGAAAGTGATTGTAGTTTCTGATTTAACCTCTGTTACGATGTCTTTTTTAGTTTCAGCTTGTTGTGAAGAGCCGTTGTTTGATGAGTTAGCTCCACACGCTGTTAACGCCACAACTGATGCTGTTGCTAGTGTCGCTTTTACTAAAGATTTGAATTTCATTTTTCTTCTCCTTTTGTTATATAGTTTTTACAACACAATTTTTTCGCCGCGGTACGGCAATATTCTGTCACCATACGGATTCACCAGAAGTTCTGGTTTTAACGTATGAATTGGAACCAAACATTTAGGCTCAATCATCGCAATAATGCGGTCTAAGTCGTCCGGTTTTGCGTGACCTGAGCAAGATAGGCGTACAAACTCAATGTGTTTTTCCGCCAATAAATCTAGAAACGGTTGATAGTTCGGATCAAAGTCCCCCAAAGGCTGCGCATCGCTGTGGATGTATAAGCTTCCCTCTTGCAAACGTTCGAAATGGTCGACTGCTTGCCATAGGTACTTCGAAGTATCCTCTAACAACGTTTGATATGAAATTTCTAAAGTAGGATCAAGTTCGTCGAGTTTTGGAGCCCCATCTCTATAGTAGTAATGAGCATCCTTTTGGAATACTTCTTTAAGAAGTGCAGCCATCGTTGCTTCAAGAACAACAGTACGGCTTGTTCCTTCGACGATTTTTTCAAAACGACGCACATTCGCTGGATAGCCATTAAATGTGATTTGTCGATTTGGATTTTCTTGTTCGAGGCGAGCGATATGACGAATCACATCTTCCTCGTTTTCAGGTTTAATTTCGTCTTCAACCTCTTTACGGTCCCCGAAGCTAATCGATACACCTTCCATCATTAAGATGTCCGTATGTTTTGCCTTCTTACAAAACTCAATTGTATCTTCAGCGTTATGCCCGTGAAGTCGTAAGTCCCCTGTATACGTAATATGATGTCCAGGTGTTTTAATGATTAAAGCAGCAGCCCCATACGCATCATGGTCGACACGCACGATTTCTACTTCGATTTCTCCAACTTTAATCACATCGCCTGCATCTAACCCAATCATCTCTCTTGTAAATGTATCGTCTTCAAACGGCGATGGTAGTAAGAATACACCATTGCGGTTGAGCGAATTTACAATCATTTTTGTTTCCTTCAATGTATATAAGGAATACTTGGGTCTAAATAATTCAACATTCTTGTATGATCCAAATGCGCATGTGAGATAAAGACCGCCGTATTGGCATAGTCTTTATCTTCATCCCCTTCGTATTTGTAAGGGATACGTGCATCGTACATATTTTTTAAATGTGGAATCACTTTATGATCTGTGAGTGTTTGCACCGATTCATCGGGCAATTCTAATTCTGGTAAAAACTCAGTCCCGAAGTCGAAAAAGATATGACTATCTTTATAGGCTACTTCGATGACCGTTCCACCAATCGTTAAAATACCGCTATGAAAGGTAATCGATGTTTTATCCTTTGATACCATTCTTCGCAACCCCTCTAATAATTTCTTTTCTGAATACAAAGTAAATTAACAGAATTGGGATAACCGTTAGAGTTGCTGCGGCCATTTGTAAGTGAACATCACTTCCGGATTCTGTCGTGAAGGCAGAAAGTCCGTTGTTTAATAGACGGAATTCTTTCGTGTTTGTAACCAATAATGGCCATAGGAATGAATTCCAGCTTTGGATGAATGTTAAAATCCCTACTGTTACCAATGCTGGTTTACACATTGGCACTAAAATACGGCGGATGTATTCTAAATCACTCGCACCATCAATTTTAGCGGCTTTGTAGAATGTACTTGGGATTCCTTTAAGTATCCGTTCAAGTAGTAAATATAGAAGATACTTGTTAAGAACGGAATGATTAACGCTAGATAAGTGTTTAATAACCCTAATTGAGCGATTGTTTGGTAGTTTGTAAAGATGATTGATTCGTAAGGAACCATTAATAGAGAAACTAAAATCATCATTACGATGTTTTTCCCTTTGAACTGTAAGCTTGTTACGGCAAAGGCTGCTAGTAATGAAGTAATTACTGTTGCCACTGTTGTAAATAGAGACACGAATAATGTGTTTCCGAAGTAACGTAGGAATGGCGCACGGCTAAATACTTCTAAGTAGTTACTAAATTTGAATTCGCTTGGGATGAATGACGGTGGAATACTTGTCGCTTCTGCGTATGTCATTAACCCGGTCATTACCATGTAAATAAATGGGAATACTGTAATCAACGCTAAGAAAATTAAAAGCGTGATTGAAAATACGTTAAAAACTTTTTTCATCTTCTTATCCCTCCGCCTTTCTCAAGAATTTGTTTTGGAGGAATGTTGCAAAAAGAATGATTGCAAACAAGATTACAGTTGCTGCCATGGCAACCCCTGGTCTTCCTGCCACATGGAACTTGTCGTAAATATAGTACACAGCTGTTGTTGCTGAGTTTGCTGGACCAGCAGTTCCGCCAAATAATGCATACACTTGTGTATACACTTTGAATGCCCCGATTAAGTTAACCGTTGAAAGGAAGGCAATTGTTGGAACTAATTGCGGGAATGTAATACGCCAGAAGATTTCTCGGTCTGTCGCACCAAACATTTTCGCAATTTTGAAATGCTCAGGATCAATATTACGTAATCCTGCTAAGAGGATGATGATATTGAACGCTAAACTTGTCCAAACCCCGAAGATAATCAGTGTTGGCATACTCATGTTTACGTTATCCAACCAGTTCACGGCTGGAATCCCAATCAAGCCAAGGAAGAAGTTGATAATTCCGTAGTCCCCATTGAAGAAGTAACGGAACACAATCCCGATAGCGATTGTACTTGTAACGTAAGGCATGAAGAAGATTGTTTCGAAGAAGCTTTACGTTTAATCTTCTCGAAAATAATCCATGCAATGATTACTGAGATTAATAACGCTACTGGCACTACTGCGAATGCATACAATGCTGTGTTGAGTAACGCTTTATGGAATACAGGGTCCGCAATTACTTTTTGGTAGTTGTCTAAACCAGTGTATTGTAATTTTAATAGTGACCCTTTTTGGAAACTCATCCAGAACGAACGAAGTAATGGATAAATGTTAAAGAGAAGAATCACTCCTAAAGATGGGAGAAGGAATAACCAAGCTTTAGGTTGGTTCTCTGGGTTATATTTTCTCATTAGTAAACACGCGCTCCATCTTTATCGAATAAGAAGATTTTGTGTTTTAGTAATTGGAATGAAAGTGTGTCTCCTTCTTCAATCTTATGTTCCACACTTACAATTGATTTCAAGAATTGTTCGCCTAATGGGAAGTGAAGAATACGTTCACGTCCGATTAATTCTACGCCGCTGATTGTTGTTGAGAATAGCCCTTGTTCACCTTCAGCTACTGGAACCACGTCTTCAGGACGCATTCCTAAGTAGTAGTGACCATCTTCTAATTCTTGACGTTTGCGGTCTTGTGATAATTCAGAAGTTGGTAAGTTGAATGATGGGTGAGTAATCACGCCGTCTTTAATTTCCACTTCTGTAATGTTGATGATTGGGTTACCGATGAATTTCGCAACGAATAAGTTACTTGGTTCTAGGTATAAGTTTTGTGGGTCATCATGTTGTTGAATGTACCCTTCGTTTAAAAGAATGATTTTATCTGAGATTGATAAAGCTTCTTCTTGGTCGTGCGTTACGAAGATTGTTGTGATTCCTACTTCTTTTACAAGACGACGGATTTCTTCACGGATTTTCAAACGTAAACGAGCGTCCAAGTTACTTAATGGTTCATCAAGTAGAAGTACTTCAGGTTTTTGAACAAGCGCACGAGTGATGGCCACACGTTGTTGTTGTCCCCCTGATAAAGTACCAGGTTTTTTGCCTGCAAGCTCTTCAATGTTTGTTAATTGCATATATTCTTCTGCAATCTTTTGAGCTTCTTCTTTAGAGATTTTGTTTTTACCAACTGTTAGTGGGAACATGATGTTCTCTAACACTGTCATATGCGGATATAACGCATAGTTTTGGAATACGAATCCGATGTTACGGTCTTTAGGTTCTGTCGTAACAACTGATGACCCTTTAAATTGGATGTCTCCTCCTGTTGGTGTTAATAATCCTGCGATTAAGTTTAAAATTGTTGATTTCCCGCAACCACTAGGTCCTAGTAAACATACTAAGTCTCCTTGTTCAATTGAGAAATTTACTGACTTTAATGCTTCAAAGCCGTTATCGAATACTTTGTTTAAGTCAATAACATCGATCATGACGAATCCTCCAGTTTTTCTTTTACTTCAATACATTCTATTCTACCATGTTTTTTAGAAACTGAAAACTGAAAAAGTAAAATTTATGAAAGCTTTTTATTGTGGACAGTTATCCCGTTTTTGAGCACAAAAAAAGGACGAGAAAACCTCGCCCTTTTTACGAATTTTCGAACTTATACAAACCTTTTTAAAGTAGGGTTTCCTACTAAAACCCTTCATGGTTTGTGAACAAAATCTATTAACGTTTAATAATTTTATAGTAACTACGTGAAGTGATTTGGTACACGATGAGATAGACCACAACAAAGATGGCACCAATCACAATTGTCGCGTTTAGCGTTACGTTACCGTCAACCCCAAAGAGCTGAATGATCTTACGATACATCTTGAAGGCAAATGCGGTATGGATAAACGCTGTGACAAGCGGTAAGAAGAAGACAATTAACACTTGACGGTTGATGGATTTCTTGATGGTCTTTTGATCGATTCCGAGTTTTTGTAGAATCACAAAACGATCACGGTCTTCGTAACCTTCAGAAATTTGTTTGTAGTAAATGACAAGAACTGCGCCGATGAAGAACGCAACTGAAAGAAGTGCCCCTACAAAGAGTAAACTTCCCATAAATCCGTAGATGTCTTTGGCCGCATCCTCTCTACTTCCAACCGTGATGGAATCGTCATTGCTTGCTTCAAGCACGTTAGCATAGCCCTCAAACTCTTCTGTTTTAGCCGATGTATCTGTCGATGTATTCCACAATGCGTAATAGAATCCACGGCCAAGTTTACCGTCAATCATCTTTGTTGGATCCTTTACAACGGCTACATAAACGTTGTCTGCAACATATGGCAATTGTGGCAATTTTTCTTTAAAGTCGCTAGTACTCATCATCTCTTTGACTTGAAGGGTTAATTGTCCATTCACACGGATTGCCGAAACATTTTTATCGGCTCCTTTAACCAGTCCTAGAACGGCTTCGTTGTCACCAAGCTGAAAATTCGTCCCAAAAATACGATTGTAATCATCCGCAGAAAGGAAAGTAATGAACGCAGCTGGGCTATCTCCCGGATAGACTCCTTCGATGTCCACCCCGCCCTCCGTACTCTTTGCAGCACGAAGTACGCTAAGGTAATTCATTTCATTAGAAACGGTGCCTTTCGATTGCGCCTTCATCTTGCTGATTTGTTCTGAAAGTTGGCGAATCGTAGAGGTGTCTTCGACGAATGCCGTCGCCGAATAATCTGTTGGATAGCTTTTCTTTAATAAATCGGCTGTTCCTGTTTGCAACGCGACGGTTGTAGCTAATGTGACAAGCACCATCGTTGATAAAATACAAATACTTGCAAGTCCCGCAGCATTTTTACGCATACGGAATTTCAAATTAGAAATCGAAATAAAATTCGTTGGTTGATAAAAGAGACGTTTGTTCTTTTGCAAAAGAGAAAGAAGCACAATGGAACCCGCGTCAAATAAAATATATGTCGCTAAAATAACTAATAGGACCGCAACAAAGAAGGAATATAGCGCTGCAACAGGTGCTTCAATCGTTTGTGACATATAATACGCACCCCCGAGAAGCCCTGCACCAATGAGTGCACGAAGAAGAATAAAGCGCCCCTTCGTTTCTCCTTTTTTCTTCTCAGAAAGCATTTCTAACGGACGGCTCATGTACATCTTTGTCGCATTCAAGAAGAAGACTACTCCGAAAATAAACGCCATCGAAATCAGTACAAAACCGACGCTACCAAGTTGCATTGAATACTCGATGCCGATTGGAATTCGAATGAGTTTCAATAAAACGGCAAACGAGAAGCGATGGAACACGATTCCAAGCACAACCCCTAGCCCCACGCTGACCACTGAGAATAGAAGCAATTCAATGAAACTCAACAATTGAATGTTTTTTCGGTCGAGTCCAAGGATGCTATATAGACCGTATTCTTTTAATCGATTTTTCGTCACGAAGGCATTCGCGTAAAGAATCGTTAAGAGTGCTACGAGCTGAACCACGATAACCCCAAAGCCCAAAGTTTGCGCAATGGCTCCCCCTCCGCGAAGAGTGGAAAGCTCTGGCATCGCAGATAAGGCGTGTGTGATATAGAGAATCATTGTCACCATAATGGTCGTCAGTGCATATGGCAAATATAATGAATGATTCTTTTTTAGATTCGATGTTGCCATCGAAAAAATGAGTTTAAACATGGATTTCACCTCTATTTGCCATCGCAGTTAATGTTTCTGAAATCAACTCGAACATTTGTTGATCACTTCTTCCTTCACGGTACAATTGATTATAAATCAAGCCGTCTTTAATGAAAAGAACGCGTTTGGCACGACTTGCAGCAACCGTACTGTGCGTTACCATTAAAATCGTTTGTCCGTTTTGATTGATTTTATCGAATAAGTCTAATGTGTTGCTAGCTGATTTTGAATCCAACGCCCCTGTTGGTTCATCGGCCAAGAGTAAGCTTGGATCTGTAATCATCGCACGGCCAATCGCCACACGTTGTTGTTGCCCACCAGAGAGTTCATAAGGATATTTCTTTAGTAAGTCTTTGATTCCTAGCATTTGCGCAATCGGCTCAACCTTTTGCTTCATTTCTGAAATTGGACGGCGAGCGAGTACCAGCGGCAACACCATATTATCATAGACCGATAAGGTTTCTAATAAGTTGAAGTCTTGGAACACGAACCCTAAATGGTCGCGACGGAATTCTGTCAGAACTTTAGCGGAGATATCTTGAATATTTTCTCCGTTTAAAAAGACAGAACCAGCAGTTGGTCGGTCGAGAGTCGCTAATATATTTAAGAGCGTTGTCTTCCCAGAACCCGATTCCCCCATCACGGCTACATATTCGCCTTCTTCAACCGAGAAGCTGATGTCTTTGAGCGCCGTTACTTCAGCTGCTCCAAAGCGCGTTTGATATTTCTTTTGTAAATGTTGTACATCTAATAATGTCATTGTTTTCACCCTTTACTTTCATTTGTTGACCTTAGTATAGTCCACTCGTAAAGGGAAATCATGACACTATCCTATCATTTTATCCAGTTTCTTACATTTTTGTCACTTTGGAAAAAAGCACAAAAAAAGAGGCTTCGCACGGAAACCTCTTTTGGAGTTGTAGTTGATTAACGTTTAATAATTCTGTAGTAACTACGTGAAGTGATTTGGTACACGATGAGGTATACCACAACGAAAATTGCACCAATCACAATTGTCGCGTTTAATGTCACGCTGCCGTCAACCCCGAAGAGTTCGATAATCTTACGATACATCTTGAAGGCAAATGCAGTATGAATAAACGCTGTGACAAGCGGTAAGAAGAACACAATCAACACTTGACGGTTGATAGACTTCTTGATTGTCTTTTGATCGATACCGAGTTTTTGTAGGATAACGAAACGATCACGGTCTTCGTACCCTTCAGAAATTTGTTTGTAGTAAATGACAAGAACTGCACCAATGAAGAATGCGATAGAAAGAAGCGCACCGACTAAGAGCAAGCTACCCATGAAGGCATAGAGCGTTTTAGCCTCTTCATTCTTACTGCTTAACGCCATGGCATCTGCCTTGTATTGACTCTTCACATTCTTATACGCAGCCCATTCAGCGTCACGTAACTCAAACGGTGTATTCGTATTCCAAGTAAAGTAATACATCGCTTGACCTGCCACTGGGTTTAAGTATTGCAATGGATCTTTTACAATCCCTACATACTGATTGTCTGCCACATATGGTAGTTGTGGCATCACTTTCGCGTATGGAGTCCCATCAATCATTTCTTTAACGGTAATCGTCGCGTTATACACAACCGAATACGTCTTCACTTCTGAAATTTGTTTAACGTCCCCTTTAATATGGCCGACAATCATTTCCTTATCGCCAACCGTGTAGTTCGTTCCAAACATCTTATTATATTGATCCACAGAAACAAGGGTGAACATCGCTGCAGGACTATCTCCTGAGTTCACATTCGCAAAGTCGAACCCATTCTCCGTACGTTGCCCGAAACGAAGCACGTTTAAGAATGTCTTCTCGTCTTTCAATTGACCTTTCGTTTGTTCCTTAATCTTTTGAACGATTGGAGGATATTGATCCATATCCTTTTCTAGAACAAAGTAAGCAACTGCAGAGTAATCTGTTGGATAGTTGCTGTCGAGTCTGGCTGTTGTCCCACGTTGAAGCGCTACGGTTGTCGCCATTGTGACAAGTACCATTGTTGAAAGGATACACACGCTGGCAAGTCCGGCAGCATTTTTACGCATACGGAATTGCAAGTTTGAAATCGAAATAAAGTTCGTTGGTTGATAAAACAACTTCTTATTCTTTTGCAAGATAGATAGAAGCGCAATCGAACCAGCGTCGAATAAAATGTAAGTCGCAATTACTACTAATAATACGGCTAAGAAGAAGTATAAAAGAGCTTTAACCGGAGACTCGATGGATTGAGACATATAGTATGCATACCCTAGAAGTCCTAGACCGATAATGGCACGAACCGTAACAGCGCGGCCTTTCTTCTCCCCTTTTTTCTTCTCTTTTAATAACTCAAGCGGACGGCTCATGTAAATCTTCGCTGCATTTAAAAAGAACACAAGAACGAAGATGGCCACCATCGTTAACAGAACAGCAATAATACTTCCGAATTGGAAGGAATATTTAATACCGATATCGTATTGAATGAGTTTCAATAGAATCGCAAATGATGCCGCATGAAAAATCACACCAAGGATTAACCCTAGACCAATGCTTAAAGCGGCAAAGACAACTAACTCAATCAAGCTGAGCAATTGAATGTTCTTACGGTCAAGACCGAGAATCCCGTATAAACCGAATTCTTTGGCACGGTTTTTCATTACGAAGGCATTCGCATACAAAATAACGACAAGCGATACGATTTGAACGATGACGAAACCAAAGCCAAGAGTCTTGGCCATTGCTGACCCACCTTCTAAGTGAGCAAACTCCGGTGTTGCAGCCAGTGCGTTCGTTACATATAGAACTACTGTCACCATCACCGTTGCAAGTGCAAATGGTACATAGAGGGCACGGTTCTTACGTAAGTTCGTAATCGCCATGGAACGCAGTAGATTAAACATGTTCCTCACCTCTGTTTGCCATCGCAGTTAATGTTTCTGAGATTAATTCAAACATTTGTTGGTCCGTTCTTCCTTCACGGTACAATTGGTTGTAAATTAAACCGTCTTTAATGAAAAGAACGCGTTTGGCACGACTTGCGGCAACCGTACTGTGCGTTACCATTAAAATCGTTTGTCCATTTTGATTGATTTTATCGAATAAATCTAATGTATTGCTTGCTGATTTTGAGTCCAACGCCCCTGTTGGTTCATCGGCTAACAGTAAGCTTGGGTCTGTAATCATCGCACGGCCGATTGCCACACGTTGTTGTTGACCTCCAGATAATTCATATGGATATTTCTTCAACAAGTCCTCAATGCCTAACATTTCAGCGATTGGTTGAACTTTCTTTTCCATTTCGTCGATTGGACGACGTGCTAACACAAGTGGCAATACCATATTGTCATACACGGATAATGTTTCTAATAAGTTGAAGTCTTGGAATACGAACCCTAAGTGGTCACGACGGAATTCCGTTAATACTTTATCAGAAATCTTTTGAATGTCTTCCCCGTTTAAAAGCACAGTTCCATCTGTTGGACGGTCTAGTGTCGCTAAAATATTTAATAGCGTTGTTTTACCAGAACCAGATTCCCCCATGACTGCTACATATTCGCCTTCTTCTACTGAGAAGTTAATATCTTTTAACGCAGTCACTTCAGCGGCTCCAAAACGTGTTTGATAAACTTTTTGTACGTGTTGTACATCTAATAATGTCATTGTTGTCACCCTTCATTGTTTAATAGATAGTTCTATTATACTGTAAAGTGTGAACATTTTCACTCTATTCTATAATCTTTCCAATCTAGAGACCGTTTTTGCCTAAAAACAGTCCAAATGATTCGTTTGGAAGTTGAATTAAAGCAAAACCCGAACGATATATTGTTTTACATCTGTTTTTAGGTATAAAAACCATGAATAACGAACTATAAAAAATAATTATAACTAAAAGTATGTTTTTAAGATTGACTTTTCACAAACTATCCGGTATCCTATCTATATAACATATTGAAACGCAATGAAAAGAAGAGTAAAAAATAAAACTTCATAGAGAGCTTACGGTTGGTGCGAGTAAGCAAGTCGTTATTTTTGAACATGATCTTTGAGCAGATTGTCCGAAACCTTAAGACAATCCGGGTACTCCCGTTATCAATCATCCGTCTAGACGGAAAAGGTCTTCTCCCCCGAAGACAAACAAAGGTGGTACCACGACTGCAACTCGTCCTTTTAGCAAGCGCTAGAAGTGCGGGCTTTTTTATTTTCGTTTCATCAAAACAACTTAGGAGGAAATCAACATGGCTGAAGTAGAAAGCTTTACACTAGACCATAACAAGGTGATTGCACCTTACGTTCGCTTAATCGCTAACGAACATGGTAAGAAAGGAGACGTCATTTCAAACTTTGACATCCGCTTCTTACAACCAAACAAACAAGAAATGCCAACAGGTGTCGTTCATACATTCGAGCACTTATTAGCAGACCTATTACGTGACCGCTTGGAAGGAATCATCGACATCTCTCCATTTGGATGCCGTACTGGTTTCCACTAATCCTTTGGGAAGAACGTTCTCCTGAAGATATCGCACACGCATTGAAATCAACACTAGAAGAAATCGTCGAAAAAATTCAATTCGAAGATATTCAAGGCGTCTCTGCCGTACAATGCGGAAACTACCGCGACCATTCATTATTCGGTGCGAAAGAATATGCTAAACAAGTTTTAGAACAAGGCATCAGCATCGATCCATTCGTTCGCAAAGTTATTTAATCAATTGTCATTCAGTAAGAAACAGTAGACACATAGACTGGAGGAACCCCCTATATGAAATTAAAAACTATCGCTAAATCTCTTATCGCCCTATCTGCTGCATTCGTCTTAGGTGCTTGCGGCAACAATGCTTCAAGTTCTGCTAGCTCATCAAACGCTCAATCTTCAGGTTCAGAACTGAAAACAGTCAAAATCGCTTCTGTCGGCTCTGATGCAGACATCTGGAGATACATCGCTGAGTCTGAACAAGCGAAAAAAGCAGGCCTAAAAATCGAAGTCCAAGAAATTAACGGCGGCGTGCCATTGAACGAAAGCGTGGCAGACGGAACAGTCGATGCCAACGCCTTCCAATCAATCGGATACTTACAAGGATTTAACGAAGCCAACTCAAACAAACTCGTTCCAGTTGGCACTACGTATATTGAACCAATGGGGCTTTACTCTAAAAAGGTAAAATCACTAAACGACCTACCAAACGGTGCAAAAGTCGCTTTACCTGATAACCCATATAACACTACTCGTGCCCTTCGCTTATTAGAAAGCGCTGGTTTAATTAAATTATCAAGCGACTTCAAAGATGGCACTGGCACTCCTAGCGACATCGTAGAAAACAAGAAAAATCTTGAATTTTTACTGATCGATGACACTACAAGCGTACGTGTATTAGACGACACTGATTTAATCGCAATCGGAAACACAATCGCCCTTGAAGGTGGTTTAAACGTATTGAAAGACTCACTCTTCTATGAAAAAGCAGACGCTTCTACAATCACAAGCATCAACGTGATTGCCGTGAAAGCAGAAAATGCCGATAAAGAAGAATACAAAAAATTAGTGGACCTCTACCACGACCCAGAAATCCAAAAATACATTTCTGAACAATTCGCAGGAACAAAAGTGGAAGTGAAGAAACCTGTTTCTGAAGTGTGGGGTAAATAATCCATGAAAATTGCAATTGTTGCAGCGATGAAAGAAGAGCTGCATCCATTCGAGGCCCATTTCGCACCAGGAAAAGTGGTCTTTGCAAAAGGTCCAATCCGACTTCTAGAAGTTCACGAGAACTTGTATCTCGTACAATCAGGAATCGGTAAGCTAACGCTGCGGCATGTGCGGCTTGGTTATGCGAAAAGATCCAACCCGACCTCATCATCAATACGGGGACAACGGGAAGCTTTAATCCAACGTTCGACTTGGCCGATGTCATCGTTTCTACGAAATTCGCCTATAGCGACGTGGATGCGACTGGATTCGACTACGCCTGGGGGCAAGTACCTCAGATGCCAGCCGACTACCAAGTCGATAAAGACTTACATGAAAAAGTGGTCGGACTACTCCGCAAAAAAGTGAGCGGATTTAACATCCAAAGCGGCTTTATCGCAACAAGCGACTCGTTTATGAGTTCTGTCGATGCCGTTAGTACGATTCGCGAAAAATTACCAGATATCGTCGCAAGCGATATGGAAGCTGCTCCCATTGCACAAGTGGCTAGCTTCTATGACATCCCCGTGCTAAACGTACGTGGCGTGAGCGACCATGTGGGTGGAGATGCCCCTGATACTTTCGAGGAAACTCTCGAAAAAGCATCTCAAAACGCATTCGAAGCAGTGCGTATTCTTGTTGAATCTTTCCTATAAATCTCCCTAGATTTACCGCAAACGCTAAACGCAAAAAGGAGCGCAGGCTTATTCGCCTCGCTCCTTTTTGTGTGCCGTATCACCTAACTATTTGTTAATGCAAAAAAAAAGAATCAGTCGATTGAAAGAATGGCAAAGCTCCGAAGGCGAGAGACTACAGGCTCTCGCCGCTGCCCCACTATGACTCTTTCAAGTTCAAACTGATTCATTAAATTGTTCTTTTTATTTCCCTACTATTTAACTTTCAAAATATCTTCTTTTGCGTGGATAAGCTCTGTAATCAATTGACAGTAAGGTGTTGGAATACCGTATTCCTTCCCTTTTCTAGCCACAAATCCGTTCAAGAAGTCCACTTCAGTAAAGCGGTGGTTTTGAATTAAATCTTGGTGCATTGAAGGATAGTGTCCACGAACTTTATTAGAAGCTGTATACACATAATCTTTCATTGCAGCTGGATCAAGATGCACGCCTTCTTTCAGCAACGGCAACGAATTCACTGATGATTTGCGTTACAATCGCTTCGGCAGTTGAAGTATCGAACACTTCGCCGATATTTGCATCTAAGATGGCACATGTTGCGTTCATCGTACCGTTCACGCACGCCTTACGCCATGTTGAGAAATGAACGTCTTCGCTGTAGCTTGCGTTCAGTCCCGCTTTGTCCATCACTTCTACTAATTCTTTAGCAATCGCAACACCACTTGGGTCCGCAGCTTGCATTTCCACAGTACCAGTTCCGCCTAGACGCGCTACCCCTGGTTCGATTAGACCCGCAGTCCAAATCGTTACCCCCATAATAATGTTTTTACGAGGAACGTATTTCGCCATTGTGTCTTCGTGTCCTAGACCATTTAAAAGGCAAAGCACTTTTGTATCTTCGTGGATAATCGCTTTAATCTTTTCAAGCATTTCGCCTAATTTCATTGATTTTGTAAATGCGATGACCACATCGACTTCTTCTGTTGCTTCTTCTGGACGAATAATTTTGATATCAATCGTATCTGTGTTTTCTCCATCAACGACTTTCAATCCATTCTTTTGGATGGCTTCGATGTGCGCTGGCCATTCGTCGATCAACGTCACCTCTTGCCCAGTTTTTGTTAACATGTACCCGAAACGGCACCCCATTGCTCCTGCACCCGCAATTGCGATTTTCATTTTAACTCCCCTTTTCTATTAAACGGTTAATTTGTAATCTTCTGGCTGAATCCATTTTAACACTTTTTCGAATAAATGAACGAATACGATGTTTAACGCGATTGGCGCAACGACGAAAATAAGCGTCACAATAACGATATTCATCACACTCCATCCGCCCTCAGCTAAGTTCAACGCATTGATTGGTCCTACTAATCCGCTGAAACCGAACCCTGCACTTTGAGGTGTTCCTTGGATGTTCAATAAAGCTGCTAGCACACCAAGTACGGCAGATGTACACATCATTGGTAATAAGATTTTTGGTTTTGCCAACACATTCGCCATTGACATTTTTGGTGAACCGATGAAATGCGCAATCGCAGTTCCTTTTGGATTCACTTTCCATCCCGCAATTGCAAGACCGAAACCAGCCGCACAGATTCCAAGGTTTGCTGCCCCTGAACCTACACCGCTAAGACTAATCGCCACGGCAATCCCTACTGTTGTAAACGGAGAAACGATTAACATACAGAAAATAACGGCTAATAATAAACACATGATAACTGGTTGTAATGATAATAGATTTCCGATTCCTTGTCCTAATAAAGTTGTTAATGTTTTGATGTATGGTAATGCAAGACGACCTAGTCCACCTACGACCACTAATAACACCGTTGGAATAACGATAATAGAGTATGCTTTGGCTTTATTGCCAATCCATAAAATGACTGCTGCCCCTAATGCTGCAGTAAGTCCCATCGTAATGATGTCCCCTGTACCGCTAAAGATAATTCCTTTCACGTCAGGGTTGAAAGTTGCTACACCGCCTGCAAATAAAACAGCTAGTGCCAGTGCTCCTGTTTGAATTGGAGTGAATTTGAAGAATTGGCCGACCATCAATCCGATGATTGCCCCCATTAATGTATTGGCCACTTGGGTTGCTTGGATGATTAATTGGCCTTGTGGAAATACTGGTAATAATGCCTTCACTAATTCACCAAGTAATGCTCCAGGGATAAGTGTAACGACCACGCCTAATGCAAGTGCGTTAAGGACGTTCATCGTGAACTCTTTCCCGCTGTATTTCTTTTGTTCCATAAACCTTCCACCTTTCATAAGATTGGCTTTATTATACCATAGCATACCCATCAGCTAGCATA
>BNJS01002794.1_pt1 | contig 64004 bp, 120 predicted proteins | sample 8540461 | NCBI WGS metagenome assembly BNJS01 (sample SAMD00202454, study PRJDB9452) | human saliva metagenome | isolation source: human saliva | place: Japan
TTTGTTTCTGGCGCTTGCCGTCTGGCTGGACATGCGCCGCCGGCGCCAGCTGGAGGGAGTCCACAGGGAGGTGGGGACGAGGGGAAGCCCAGATGCCTGGCTCAGTCCGGGATCGACCTGCAGCGCCGGCTGCGGGAAACGCCGGAGGCCAGGGGAAGCTGAGGCAGGCGGCAGAGATTGGAAAAACTGGCTCCGGGTTGCCGACGCACGTGGTCGTGCCGAGCTGGAGGATGCCAGCGTGCTGATCATCAGCGGTACCGGCGTCACGATGCAGGAGTTATTGGAACCCATTGCCCAGCACCCAGCCGATCGTATTGGTGGCTCGCGGGATCGGCATTGAGGTGCTGGCGACCCTGGTTTGCCAGCCGGAAGGGCCTCAGGATGCCCGGTGGCAGCCCGTGGTGACCGACACAGTTCCGGGTCGCTGACTTAACAGGAGCCCTGCCGGTGCGGTCGCGGACCTCAAAGGCCGGTCTGCCACCAGGCACCTCGGCCATGTGACCGGCGGGCTGACAGTCACTCCCACACCTGGATCGAGCCCTGCCCTCCCTGAGTCAGGACCTAGGTTTCATGATTTCACCGGCGTTTTCTCCCCTGATGCAGTGCCTCGCTCACGGTACCCCGGTATGTTTCGCCCGGTACCTCAGCACAGCATCCGCACTGAAACATGCCACCCGCTGACAGACCTCCGGCGCAGCACCTGAGAAGACCAGTCACTTACCTCAAGGTGGAGACGGGAACAAGCCTGTATGAGACCACCATGAGGCTTGCTTCCATTCTGATGCGCAGCCATAGGTGTGTCGCTGAGTTCTCAACAATCCACTGTTACCTGCGGACGGCCTGGGCCGTTATGGCTGGCTGGCCGTGGCCACCGCGCTTGCCACGATCACACTGAAGGCCGGAGCCTGGCGGTCACGGGGTCAGTGGGCCTTTGTTAACCGACGCCGCCGAGTCCATCGTGAACCTGGTCGCCGCCGTCACGTGGCGATGATCGCCTGAAGATCATGGTAAACGCGACGCCAACCACAACTTCGGTCACACCAAGGCGGAGTATTTCTCACGCACGGCGGTGGGAAGGTGTGATGATTTTTCATCGCCGCCATCTCCATCGGCATTTCGCCGTCCAGCGGTTGCTTGTCCGCAGTCCCTCGAGGCAGTCGGGGTTGTACAACATTCGGTGGCTTCCGTCTCAATGGTGCTGTCGCTCTGCTGCTGATCAAGGGCGGGGACATCACGCACTCCATCGCCCTCAAAGCTGATGTAGGCACCTGATGACGATGTCTGGACCTGGCCGGGAACGCTGGCGGGATCGTCCTGGTGTGGCTCACCGGCTGGGACTGGCTGGACCCGGTGATCGCCATCGCTGTGGGCGTCAACATCCTTTTCATGGTTACGCCCTGGTGCGGGAGTCGACGGCCGGCCTGATGGATGTCCCACCCGAGGAGGACAATGAGCGGCTACATTAGATACTGAGCAGCCAGGCCGGTGCCGGGGTGGGTTTTTCCACCTGATGCGCACCCGGTCTCGGGACCCGTCAGTTGTGGAATTCCACCTGCTCGTTCCGGACAGGTGGAGCGTCAAACAAGGGCACGACTTCTGGAGGATCTCCGGCGAGATCATATCCGAATTCCCCAGGATACAGCCGTCACGGGCGACAGGCCATAACGACTTACCTGCCAGCTACTCCCGCCGACCTGTAATCAATCTGCGGTTTGATCAGGAGCTGACCCGCAGGGCGCGCGAAGATGCAAACCCGCGCGGCAGCGCGCTTTCATCAACGATAATATCGATGGTGGGCTGCGGCCTCCTCAGCGCCAGGCCTGCTCGTGTCACAATCAGGGCTCCAGCCGGCGCTGGATGTTCTCCTGCCATCCAGCTCGTCGAGATCTGTGCAGGTCGGCGTAGCTGTCCGGGTGCCGAAACCACCCAGTCTGCACGCGCGACCGGATCTGCAGCAGTCGTTCGGCGTCTATCGTCAAACCGACGATGCGCCAGCGGTCGATACCCGAAAAAGCTCTTCGGCGGTCGGATACCGGGAATCAGAGGAATGTTGACCGTCTTGTAACCCAGATATCCCAAGTAGATCGACAGCGGGGTCTTGCCGGAGCGTGAGGCCCCGATCAGGCAGATGTCGCATTCCCCGGAGCGCAGCCGGTATGGCCTCGTCGTCGTTGCGGATCGCGAACTCCATCGCGGCGATCCGCACGAAGTCGTCAGCCTCCACGCCGACGGGGCGCTAGGAACCTCGTCGGCGGTGTGACCAGAGATCTTCCAGGGCGACCAGGGCATCACCCATCAGGTCGGTGTAGGGGATCGCGAGATCCTTACAGGCGTTGATCACCAGACTCCGCATCTCGGCGTTCACCAACGTGAAGAACACGGCCATCGGGCGGCCTGCCCGTTCCTTCAAGGTGCCCAAGGCCTTCATCATGGCGTCCAGTTTTCCCAGTCGGGGGTGCCTGATGATCTCGAAGTGCGCGTCCGGGAACTGGGCGCGGGCTGCTCGGGCCAGCCGCACAGCTGTCTCGCCGGTCGAGTCGGCCAGCACATGGATCTCCAGGTCACCGTCGGTCATGCGGAGAAACCGTAGCGGACCGGTCGAGGCTGCGCCCAGACGTCCCTCACCCCTGTGTGACGACGACCTCGTTTACGGTCCCCACGTAGCGTCCCGACGAGACTTCCGGCAGTTTGGTGAGGTAAATCAGCACATAGCGGCTGGTGACCTCTTCAGTGGGTGTGAGGACGGCTTGCTCCGAGGTGTCTTCGGCTGTGGCCACAGTCCTCCACTGGGCCTGACGGTCCATGGGGGCCTTGTCTGTGGCCTCCTTTTCTGGGACCCGCAGCTCGACCGTCTCGCCGGCCCCGGCGAAGGTCACCTCGACCTCTCCTAGCTTGACTGGCTTTTCCCAGATCGAGGACCAGCCCGACACCCGGGCTTCTCCACCCAACTTGGGATTATCCTGTACCGCATGGTGGACCAGCCCGTGCTAGGGGTCGCCGTCGATTGCGTTGTTCACCTGATCTCGGGTGCTCATCGCCGCTGCCATTGTCAGCCCGGGGATCGAAGCCAGTGACAGCGACCACGGGGATGACGTGCGCGCCGTGCGGCGCCTCCTGTGACTCGCTGGCCGTGGGCGTGGGGGAACTGGACCCGGGAGCCTCGGGCCTGCCGATGCTGTTGATCGCGACCACGATCAAGGAGATCACAAGGGTGGCGATCGCTGCCACCAACACCACCCACAGCAGGGCCTGCCCTCGTAGGCGGGCTTGGCAGATTTCACCTCCTCCACTGCACTGGTCTCCACCACCCGCTGGCTGGGGTTGCTGGCCACCGCTGGCTGCACCTGGGTCGCGGCGGAGTCGGGAACCACGGGCGCCGGCATCGAGTCCAGGGGTGGGTCGCAGGTGGGTCGGAATGGGATTCTGGGGCTGCCTGACCCGGAGCTTCCAGGTCTGGGGAGGCGTCTGCCGTTCCCAGCACCGCGGCGAGCTCCGAGGCCAGTGGGAGGCCGTTGTGATCCGCTGATCCGGTGCCAACTCCTCTCCCCGCCAGGGCTGCGTGCAGATGCGATCCAAGGCGGGGAGATACCGAAGTCACGGAACTCATCAAGGCGATCTCGCCCGCTGACAAGCGGGGCGGCGGAAGGCCCAGGCGTCCCCACCCGGCCAGCGCAGCACCAGCATCGCGTACAGCAGACTGGCGAGTCCCTCGCACATCGGCCGCCCCGCGGTCGCTCCACTTCACGGATGCGTTCGGATGGAAGCCGGCCTCGACCCCGAAAACCGGCCAGTTTTACGGCGCCGAGGGTTGTGATCACGATGTTGTTGGGGGTCAGTTGCTCGTGAAATAGTCCTGTCCGTGCAACGAGGTGAGGGCGTCCGCCAGTTCCCCGGACCACCCAGGCTGCTTCCAGCGTGCTGAGCGGGCCGTGCTTTCCAGCAGGTTGGCAGTGAACTGCCATGTGCGTACTCACAGACGATGTAGCCACCGATCTCGCGCGGATCGTTGTCCAGACTGACGGCATCCAGCACCCGCAGGAAACGGGAATCGGTGGCGATTGCTCCTGCGGGCTGCCTGCAGCAGGTTGGTGGTGTGGGGGCTGCCCTCCGGGATGATGTGCGCCATGACATCGCGGGAAAGCACCAGGTCGTGGGAGCGCCACGTCTCAATGCCGTCCCGTACCGTGATCAGTTCCTCGATACGGAATCGCGTGGAGAGCAGGTCGCCGGTGCTCATCAAGCGCTGGCCTGATGTGATTTCGTCGACTCCATCGAACATGGAGGGTTCGTCCGGGCCGATGATCTGCGCCTGCATGCTTGTCTCGACCGGCGAGACCGAGGGTTCGGGAGCCGGGGTGTTCTGCACGGCGGGGGTGATCCGGGTGGCCAGGAGGTCATCGGTGGAATCCGGATTCACGTCTGCAGGGTCCGGGATGAGCTTTGCCACCAGACTCGGTAGTTCGAGAGCTGCAGCCATGGACTCCTCCGGTATGCGGGCCGCGTTCCAACCGTTGAAAGTGCCGTCGGCGATGATCGTGTGCAGGGCCTGTCGGCATGAGGTCGTCCACCAGAGCGGCCGCGGTGGCGGGTTCCGCGCCGATGGTGGGGATGTTGGCGAGCGACGGTTCCTTTTCTTTCTGGTTTCTCGTCCGGCGGGAGCGGAGGGCGTGCCCCGTCCGAGCCGGGAACGGATCATGTCGCCGAGGCTCGCGAGCTCCCGGACCTTCAGCACCTTGCCCACTACGAGGAAACCGGCCCCGATGATGCCGCCTCCCAGACACAGTGCCAGCAGCGGGCCGAGAATCCCGCCAGGGAGCGCATTCAGGATCAGGTTAGACAGGGAACCACGCCACCAGCGCGCGCCGCTGCCCGCGCCCGATACCCAGGCGAGCGACGTGCATCAGGAGATCCCGACCGTTCAGGTGGGGTATCTTTCCGCTTGAGCTGACGCTAGCTGAGCTGGACCCCCACCAGGTAAGCCAACGAGTAGGCTCCTGCGCAGCGCCGCTGCTGTCCACGAGGGATCGTTGATCAGATGGACCAGCAGGGCAGGGCGCCCGCTGCGTTCACGCCTCCCGATCACGAGCTGCAGCCGGAACGGGGTGCGGGTGTCCTCCAGTGCGTAGAAGGTGCGAAGGCAGATGAATTGCACGGTGAACGGAACCGTGCCCAGGGCGAAGGCCCCAAGAGCCCAGGCGATCAGGTTGGCGTCGCGGCTGCCCTGGCCGTGGCCGAACAACAGGGTGGCCATGGGGTCGGAGAGCGCCAGGAATACCATCGAGGCGGGCACCAGCGCCACCAGCGACAGACGCATTGTTTTACGAGCCTCGGCTGCGACACCCTCGAGGTCTCCCTCGGCGGCCAGCCGCGATGCGTTGGGCAACATTGCGGTCGCCAAGGAGACCGTGATCAGGGAATGCGGCATCATCCAAATCAGGCTGGCGTTTCCGTAGACGTTGGAGCCTCCACCGGATCCGGCAGCCGTCGCCGAGGTGGCCAGACGGTTAACCAGCATCAACACGGCCTGGTTGATGAGCACGAAACCGAGGTCCACTTTGGCCAGTCTGGAAGGTCTTGCCAGGCCTGCTCCCGGAGGTCGAAACGCGGCCTGAACCGGAAGCCGACCTTCTTCACGAATGGGACCAGCACGAGCGCCTGGGCAGCGATTCCCGAGCGTGGAGCCAGGCCCAGCAGCAGTATCTGCTCCGTGGTGAAAGGCACCTGAATGGTCCCCTCCTGTGCCCCAGATCACGAGGTAGAGACCCAGCACGACGATCGAGATGACGTTGTTGGCGATCGGCGCCCACATCATGGGGCCGAACTGGTCGCGAGCATTGAGGATTTGCCCCAGCATCGTGTAGGCGCCGTAGAAGAAGATCTGGGGCAGGGTGCAGTAGGTCAGCGCCACCATCGAGGCGTACTGGGACTCGAGGTCTGGGGTGCGGTAGGAATCTGACGAATAGAGGAACGTGATCAGAGGGGCCAGGAATGTTAGGACCACCGTCACCACGGTGATGGCCAGCATGAAAGCGGTCATGATCCGGTTCGTGAACGCCTCGCCGCCGTCCTCGTCATGACGGATGGCGCGCACGATCTGCGGCACCAGCACCGTGTTGACTGCGCCACCCACGAACAGGATGTACATGCCGTTGGAGATCGTGCTGGCCAACGACAGGATGTCGGCCTGCCGGGTGCCGTTGCCCGAGGATGAAGGCCATCAGCATCGTCTTGCAGGATCCCTGAGACCCCGGGAAACGAGCGTCCCGGCCGCCATCAGGGCGCTTGCGGAAAGCAATTTGCGGGTGCTGCTCACACCGCTACCGGCACTACTGCTCACGACTCTCCTGGCTCGTTCCTCTGCACCGCCCTGATACGCAGGAATGTGCCCCGCCCACTACTGCACCCGAGATGACGATGATGATCCAGCCGACTCGCCCCAGGCCGGTGGCCGTGATCTCCACCGGTACCACCGAGCGAATGCGGGTCCCCGTGCGTCGCCAGCTGGGCCCTGCACCATCACCACACCGTTCGACGGTGCTGTGGACGGGAGATGCTCACCGTCCGGTGCTCGCCCGGCTCCAGAGTCACCAGGCTCAGAGGGGGTCGACCCGGATCCGGTTTGGGGGAGTTGCTGACAAAGCTGCACCGCACCTTTCACGGTGATGGGGAACGGATTGCTGATCGTGACGGGGAAGTTGTTGGTCTCGGATCCCATCACGAACTGGCTGGCGGCGCTCAATCGGACTTTGCGTAGGGCGCAGTTTCTCGCTGGGGGTGGCGCTGACGAACGCCATCGCCTCCCGCTCGGAATTGAAGCCGCTGTTGAAGGACCGCGCCGCGATCGCCGCGTTCAGGCCGTGCGATCGGTCCCCGGTGATCATCCTCCAGGAGCTGGGATGGAGTCGAACATGCCCCTGTATCTGGGATCGCAGCTTGGGCCATGGGGTTGCCTGCGTGGTGGTGTCCGCATAGCGCGCCTGCTCTCGGGGTTCGGGGAGGGTGGCGGCGGTCTCGGCCCCCTCCAGCAGGGCGGCGCGGTCGATGTCCGCCGCGGCACGCGACCAGATGGATCGTCGGCGAGCCATCCCAGGCAGTCCCTCGCCAGGCGGCGGCCCGGCGATCTGGGCCTCGGTGAGGGTGTTGCCGGGGCCGATGCCGGGAAGCACCAGGGAGGACACGCGCAGGGCGTGGGCTTTGACGCTGTGGTCCGTGGTGCTAATCGTCCCGCTGGAGGTGAAATTGTTCCCGAACACCTTCTTGAAGCCGTGGAGCGCCAGCGTCAGCGCCAGGTCCTGGCTGTCGTTGTCCCCAGGTCCGCGACAAGGGGGCATCGGCTGAGGCGCCCAGGCTCAGCGGTTTTCAGGGCGGTCTCCGACCAGCCTGGGTGCGTCTCGAAACCGTACTGAGGTCCCCGGTCGCGTGGAGCCGCGCCAGGTCGGGGGATTCCCGAAGGCAGCCGCATCACCGTCCCGCACTGATCAGAGTGTTGAGCCGATTCAAGAAATCCTGTGCGTTCTGGCTGGGCGGGGTGCGGGTTCCGGCCACGGTGTGTTCCTCGGCCAGGGCCCGGACCTCCACCAGCAGCGACGGGTCCAGGAGGGTGTACGCGCCTGGCTTCTCAGCTGCTGCCAGGAGCTCGGAGAGCTCACCGAGCCCTGGACTCAGGGAGTTGTTCTGGAAAGTCGTGCCGTCCAGTAGGGTCAGCTGGGCGGTGAGCTTGACGACATTCGACACCGGCAGTGGTTTCTTGGATGCGATGGCCAGCACGCGGCCCCGTCCCGCCGTGAGATGGTTCCCGTCAGGGGCGTCGGCCCGCAGATGGACCCCCAGCAGATAGGCGCTGTCAGCCTTGGGCAGGTTCAGGTCCTGCACGGTCGCGCTCACCGTGAACTTCACCGAGGCCCGGGCGCGAGCTCTCCCAGGTCCTGGTGGTTGTTGGCCGTCGAGCCTTCTCGCCGGAGTGCTGCGTGGGCCTCGAGGTGAGCGTCTGCTCGGAGGTCGTCATGTTCCGTGATGGGGGCGGTGGAGCGCCAGAAATGGACGCTGGCATTTCTGAGGGACATGGTCGGTGTTGTTGCGCACCGTGCCGCTGATGGTGATGGTCTGGTCCGGGTGGGACACGGTCCAGCTGCGGGGAGACGGAACTGATGTTCACCGACGCTGCCCTCCGCCCGGGCAGGGGAGGCGACGACGCCGAGTGATGACCGCTGCCAGCAGCAGCACCCAGGTCATCAGCCGTCCTCATCACCGGACCATCGTAGTAGGCGGGATCACCCGACTCGGGAGGTGCTGGTGGCCGCCGCTGCGATCCGAGTGCGAGCAGTTGGCGCTGCGGATGGCGTGAGATGTTCGCAGCACACGACAGGGGAGCGCAGTAGCGCTGAGAGTGCGGGAACCGCAGACCCTCGAACCTGAACCGGTTAGCACCGGCGTAGGGAGTCCGGGAATCTCTGAGTCGCGGGGTGAACGGTGTGCCTGCGCCGCGGCTCTCCCTGAGGAGTCCGGGTACAATCCGGCAGACCACAGGAGCTGACATGACTGGAAACCGCCAGGACAAGGCGAACACCATGATTCGCTGCGGAGGACCCGTTTCGCGTGGCGTTCCGTCGATCTTGGTGACCATCGCGATCCTCGGCGTCGCGCTGGGCGTCGCGCTTCTGGGGATGGGACCTGCTGCTGTACCCCGCGGTGTCCAGCGGTGCTGAACACGGCCTTCCCGCCCCTTGGCGAGCCCTGACCTCGGCCTGTGGGTGCTGCCTGCGGTCGTGGGTGGGATTCGTGGTCCGCCGCCCTGGGGGCGGCCCTGCTGTGCGAGATCGTGGCCGCCACCGTCGAGGCGCTCCTGGGGAATCAGTGGGGACTCAATGTGATGGTCTCGGGACTGCTGCAGGCCCTCGCGGGGCCGAGATCATCCTGCGGTGTTCCTCTGGCGGAGTTTCCGCCTCTGGACCGCCGATGCTGGCTGCGCTCTCTCAGCCGTCCTGGAGCTGTGTGTTGGGAATGGTGGGTCTACGAGGGGAGTACACCATGGGATGAGGCGCATGAGCCCTCGGATGCGCCGTGATCTCCTGCATCGTGATGGCTGGTGCCGGGGCTGGCTGCTGGTGAGGCGCGATGGCCGCCACCGGGGCGCGTGAACGCCTCCCCGGCCGGCCGGGAGCATCTGGCCAGCGTGGCTGAGACCAGGTGAGCTGAGCGGTCTCGCTTGGCCTGGCGGGCCCTAGGTGCTGGCCGTCCTCTTCTCGATGGCATCGACCTGAAGGTCGCGGCGGGGAGCAGGTCCTGCGTGGCAGGGGCAAGTGGTGCCAGGAAGTCCACGCTGCTGCGTGCCTTCGCCGGGTGCTGCTCGAGACCACGCGCCAGGTGAGCTCTCAGGCGAAGTGACGGTGGGAGGCCTGCCTGCGGCGGGCCGCAGTGACGTGAGGCCTGGTCGGCCAGCAGCCCTTCGGCTCGGTGGTGCGCCGAGAGCGTGGGACGCGATACCGCCTTCGGGCCTGAGAATCTCGGCCTGCCGAGGCCCAAGATCCCAGACCGGGTATCCGAGGCCTTGGGGCTGGTCGGCTTCCCCTACGGGCCGCAGCACTCGACCGGTGCCCTCTCAGGTGGGCAGGCCCAGCGCCTGGCGCTGGCTGGTGTGCTGGCGATGAGCCCCAGGGTGATCCTGCTGGACGAGCCCGGGGCGATGCTCGATGCCCCGTCAGCTGGCCAGCTCCGCGCCGCGGTGGATGACATCTGCGCTCGCATCGGGGCGACCCTGGTCGTCGCCGATCACGACATCGCAGGCTGGACGGGGATCGTGGAACGCCTGGTCGTGATCGATGCGGGGAAGGTCATTGCCGACGGACCGCTGCAGGAGGTGTTGGAGAGTCACGACAGCCACCTGCTTGAGCTCGGGCTCTGGGTCCCAGGTGCGCCCGACCCTGAGCCCACTGAGGTCCTTCTCGGAGCGGACCGGCCTGGTGGCCATGGAGAGGCTGTGGCGAGTGCCCAGCGAGTCGTTGCCGACCGGACCCCGCCGCTCACCTTGAGGAGCGTGCAACGCGACCCCTCGGTGAGAGTGCTCGACGGAGTTGATATGGAGCTCCGGGCAGGTGAGCTGGTGGCGCTGCAAGGAGACAGCGGAGCGGGAAAATCCACCCTGCTCTCCGTTCTCCTGGGAGCGTTGCCCGTGGTCGCGGGTGAGGTCCGGGTCAGGGACGGCGATGATCCTGCACGTCTCACCTCCCGGGAGCTGGCCGCCTGGGCGGGCTGGGTACCCCAGTTTGCTGAGAGCCTCATGGTGGGGACACGGTGCTGTCCTGCCTGACCGTCTGGCGCTGGCGCTGGGACAGCCCCAGGAACAGCTGGAGCTCAAGGCCCTGCGGCTGCTCGCTGCGGTTGGCCTTGAAGGCTTGGAGGAGCGTCACCCCCTGAGCCTGTCCGGTGGGGAGCAGCGACGCCTGGCGGTGATCTGTGCGGTGCTCCATGGTCCTGCGATGGCTTCACAGCCCGGTATGAACCGACGGTGGGCGCTTGACCGCCTGGCCTGGGCCGCTGTGGCGGGGGTCCTGCTGGAAGGCGCGGAAGGCGGGCGGTGGAGTGCTTGTCGCCACGCATGACGCCTCCCTCCGAAGTGCGTCCCACGGGCCGACGGGTCCACCTTGAGCCTGTCGGGCAGGTGACGCAGCAGGAGCAGGAGGACGCTCTCAGGCAAACCCGGGACACGGCCTGGACCCGGCAGCGACTTGCGAGGCGGGGCTGGGCCGCTTTCCCTGCTTCTCAGGGCCCTCATGCACTCACCGTCTCAGGAGAGCGTTCACTACAGGAGTCATGCACTACTCGGGGGCAGGGGTGTAGCAGCTCTGGTCATCAGTGGGGATGCTGTTGCTGAGATTCGGTTTCCACTGGGGTGGCTCCGCCGCCGGTCATCGCTGTTGTGTCCGTTGCCTGGTCAGCTGGCTTCTGTCCGATCCTGACGGTGGGAGCCGCCCTGGTGGCGGCTGCGCGAGTCGCCTTCGGCGTGCTACCTGGTGTGGTGGCGGCCTCGTTTCCTCGACCCCACGGCGCGGGGGATCACAGCTTGGAGGGCGGCGCGGCTGCGGCAGCACGTCCTGTTCTGGCTGCTGGTGGCGGCGCTGCGGCGTCTCGACGAGTTCGCGATGCTCTGGCGGGAGATTAGCGCAGGCACGGCGAGGTTCGTGGCTGGGTCCCGGGAAGTCGCTATCTGTGCAGGCGCGCGTGAGTGGGAGCGCTTTGTGCCTTGTCCTGCTCGTCGAGATCGGTCCAGGCAGGCCGGGAGGCTCACGATCGCCATGGACTCGCGCGGTTGCGTCTGGGACCCCGGACCTGGCTCGGGAGGTGCCTGGACCGTGCGACATGGCTGCGTGGTGCGCGGTCGCTGCGTGCGGCCCGCGGTGCCCCCATCTGCTTACTTTGCAGCTCTGACGAGCCATCGGCTCCTCCCGGCGCCTGCTGGCTGCGGCGAGGCTGGAGGAGCCTCACTGGATAATGAGCTCTGAGCTCCCTGCCCGAGATCCCTTGGCAGCGGCGGGCCGCGCGTGTGAGCTGCGCCACCTGCCTATCCACGCCCGGTCACCCAGCCTGGGCGAGGCGGGCGGATGCGCCGCACCGCAGCGGCTCCACCTCGCCGGCAGCGCGGATTCCCTGGGAGATGGCCGCAACCCGCGGTCTCGTGTTCCCCGGTCCGCGCCATACGGCGGTCCGCCAGCATCACTGGCAGCGTCGATGATCGTGCCTCACCATGTCGCTGCGCAGCTGCTCCGCCAGCTCCATGCGGAACTCCAACAGGCTTCCCAGCGGCGCTCCTCACCAGCGCGGTGCCTCAGCAAGCAGCGACTCGCTTGCACAGTTGACGCCGCCGGCTTGAGCAGCAACTGGAACCCTCTCCCAGTCGCTCGGGTACGGCGGTGTCGCCAGCTGGATGCGTCCGGAATAGGCATCTGCAGGTGCTCCGTCTGGGCCCGGTGCCCCAGCCAGCTGCGCAGCCGCAGGCATGATTGGAACGCCTGGTGCTCTCGGCGACCATCGGCGACCGCGCATCTGCAAGTGAGGTCGCCGGGATTGGACAACAACCAAGCTTTGCAGCATTCAAGGCGGCGTCCTGCTGCCCTGTGAGGTCGTTGCCCGTCGCATGCCTGCAGCTCACCTCCCCTAGGAGAAGCGGTGTCAGGGGTCAGGTTCCGGCGGCCATGTACTGTGCGGATCCTTGGGTCGGCTGCCGGGCAGCGGGTTCCTCATCGAGAGGGGATCGTCGCGCCACCATGCGGGCTCCAGGCTGGGGTTGACTGAAGGGGCGAACAGATTGACCAGGGGCATGCGGGCGGGTCCGGGAGATGAGCTGTGGGTTGAGTGTCTCCCGCGTCAGCGTTGCCTTCTGCTGATCCCTGAGGATCGAGGATGACGGCCCAGCAAGCGCAGGTGGCCGTCCACCAGCGGAGACCATCACGCTGACGCCCACATCGCCGAGATTCAATTGCCCGGATGACCCGGCTGGCCTGCTGCGCTGTCAGGGGATCGCAGAAGATGAACACCGTGAGTGAAGTCCGCAGCCCGGTCGGGGTCTGCGCGAACGGCCTTGAGGGGATTCGAGCTGAGTGCGACCCTGCGTCTGCCGCAAAGCTGTTCCAACTGCCCGAGGGCCTCTTCGGAGTTGGAGAGCACCGTGAGGCGAGGATCGTCGACGGTCTCCTCCAGGATTCCTCAGGATGCACAGCGACCCATCCCATCCTCGAGATGACCACTCCGCGCAGAGCAGGCTGGTCCAAGCGCTGGCCGTCGCGCCAAGGATTTCTGGCTGGGCTCCGGACAGCCAGAGACAGCGGCTTTCCTCCAGGACGACCCAGACCTCCTCCTCGCCGCGCCAGCCCAGCGGTACTGCGGACAGGCGATGCCGGGTGGTGGTCTCGGAAGAAGCCGGAGGTTCGGTGCCACGCTCCCAGGGCGGTCAGAACCGTTCAGAGAGGCCAGCGCACGGGGAGGATGCGAGCGCCCTATGGCACGTTCATGCAGGGCGCAGCGCCGAAGCGACGGGCCCGTGATGACACCAGCTGCCAGCAGCCCGCCAATTGGCCCGAGGTAATGGGACAGATCGACGCGATCCTCCAGCGCTGGCGATTCCGCCTTCTCGGAGGCTGTGGGAGTTTCGGAGGCTGGGGCGGTTGCTGGCGGAGAGGTCCCCGGCGGTGCTGACGGCTCAGCGGAGGGTGGGCTCTGATCCGGTGTGCCGGCGGTGGGCGGAAGGGACGGGCGACGTTTTCCGCGGCACGCTATCTGTCGGCTCCGGGCGAGTCAGGACCGCATCCTTGAGTCGATCTCGTCGGGGTCCTGGATCTGGTCCTGGTTGGCGTCCTGCAGCTCAGGCCAGCGCTCGGGATCACCGAGGTGCCTATCCGCCAGCTGCCAGAGAGAATCGCCCCGCTCAACCGTGATCGTCAACGGCAGGCGCAGGACTCTTCCCGGGGCCGGTGGATGGTCAATGTCGACCCCGGGTTCGTCAGCCACCAGCTGACGCCATCGTTCTGCCTGCTCCGAGTTCGCGTTCGGCTATGTCCAGAGCTCATCGCCCTGCCGCACCCTGTTACTCACGCCAGCTGCCGGATTCCTGCTGGGCGTCCTGGGGAGCCAGTTCCCCGGGTGCGCTGGGCTGGACCTCGGCCGGTGCCGCGATCGCCATGGGTGCGCCGTCGGGAAGAGGGTGGCGTTGGCTGCAAACGGCGGTGATAGTGCGGTGGCGACAAGCAGGGCAACCGCCGGGCGGAGCCAGCTGGTGCCCGGCAGGCTGAACCTGATCCTTCCCCGTGACACGGTGCGAAGCAGTTCCCCAGCCGTGGTCCGGTGCCAGCCCAGGGGCCCAGCCAGCCACCGGGGACGCGGTCCCAGGGTGATGCGAGCCCGTCGTCAGGGCGTCGAGGCAGTCCGCCAATCCACCGTGAGCCAGATCCGTCACGCGTCCCCAGCAGAACAAGCAGCCAGAACGCAGCAAGCAGCAGGACGGCGTGAGGACGGCGGCCACAGCCGCTGCGACTCGCTTCATACACGGGATTCCTTCCGGGTGTTGTGGTCATGGCACCCTCATTTTGGGAGTTTGGCCTCACGAATTTCATGATCACCGTGATCACAATCAGGGGCTATGGTCACCGCTCAGCCAGCAGAATGGCATTCTCGTGGACTGCGACAGTCCACGCTCGTCCCGGAGGGGAAGGATCAATCGGTTCAGCTGCTGTTCTAGGAGGATCAGTATCGGGGACATGCTGCCTTCTTCCCTATCTATCGTCATTTTGGTTGGTTGTGAGCTGGAATGGCATCCGTTTTCCACAGGGCCTGTTCATTCCGGGTCCTCAACGACCCACGAGAATGAACAACGGCGGGATGATGAACGTCAGGCCCAGGATCCAGCGCTGGCAGGGTCATCCATATCGTCGGGGGCCTCGGTGTCTTCCTGCGCCCTGGTCCGCTGCTGCGAGAGATGGGCTTCCCGCAGCTCCCGGACCCTGGCCTGCAGGGTTTCTGCCAAAGCCGCGCCCTGTTCCTCTAGGCGCATGATGTCGGCGAAATCGCCCAGCTCCGGCAGATCCCACTCGTCCAGCGATGCTGTGTAGTTCACGCCAGGGCGTGGTCTGCTCAGGCGGCGTCTTTCCAGGCCTGCCGCCGATGCGGCGGGACAGCGGCGCATCGGGATCGTCGCAGCCTGGGTGACCGCCTGGGTGGCGGACGCATTCGCCAGTCGCTCCAGTGCCACCAGGTCGAAGAAGGTATGGACAGACTCGGCGGTGCTCCTGCGACGTGCCGGGAGGCTTTGGAAGATCTCAGATCCGTCAGGAAGTAGCCTCCCTCCAAGCAGTGAGCTCAGGGTGAGGGGCATGGGAGTGGCCGGGCTTCCCAGGAGAACCTGCATGATGAGCCAGACCACTGGAGCCAGCATTCCCGCTATCAGCACCAGCTTCTCCGCGAAGAAGTCAGCGACGCTCCGCCCGACAGCAGAAGAAGCCGCTGCTGTCTCCAGCTGACCGGGAGTGCAATGTGGACTGCAACCAACTGCCGGCGCTCAAGCCCGTACCTTTCAGGTTTTTCTCTCGTGGTGTGGGGGCTGTGCCATCCAGGACCGCCAGGGCATCGGCCAGTCGCACGGGTGAGCGCAACGCGCCGATGACGATCAACGGGACCCTGCGCCCTGTCACCATCCCCGCCAGCATCAGGAACCGCAGGCGTCGTTTCCTCCCTCAGGAAACGTGCACCCGGTTTCGGCAGGGTGCGTCGCCGCAGCATCAGGAGCGCCCCACGTACAGTCCACCAGCAGCGGGGCGGGGAGTTGTCCGATGGGTGTCGTATGGGGGCGAAGTATCGGACAACAGCCACACCCCGGCAGAATCGCGAGGTGTGACCACCACCTGGCGCACCACAGCGCGGGGTTTGGCGCGTTCTGAGGCGATCTGCGCGTGGCACGCAGCCGCATCTGGGTGTTCTCGACTGCGCTGAGAAATCGAGGCGAGCTAACCCGCCCGGGAGGGAGGCTATAGTAGCGCAGCCGACACCGTCGGCATCCGCGGACTTGAGCTCATCGGCCATCGCGATCGGGGCGTCACTCGTGGTCCAGCCCAGGTCAAGCCTGGCCACCACCCGGGCGACTGGCCTTGTCAGGGCTTTGGGAACCTGGCTGCGGGTGGTGATGATGGCGTCCCGGATGGATTTTCCTGTGGCTATGGAGGGTTCAAGGAAACGCAGCCAACGGTCCAGAGCCGCCGGTTTGTCCACCTCCGGGTTGGCGGGCTCACTCAGCAGGTAGGGGACGCCGAGCAGTACAGCCGGGATCAGGACGGGGCTGCAGCCAGCCGGTACTAATGCCGGTCACGACGCCAGCCGTCAGGGAGGCCCCAATCCAGATGCGGCCACGTGGTGTGATCATCCGCCAGCGATTTGCCAGCCGGGCAGACAACGGTTCCCCTGCGGGAGAGGGTTGCACGGTGCCCGCCGGCCGTCAACAGCAGGATCACCCTGTGACGGCGAGGGGCTCCCGCTCGGCGGCGATCAGCGCTCCCATGACGTCTCCTGGAAAGCAGCCAGCTCCGCTGACATTCCCGCCTCCGGCTGGAACGGCGGCCAGGCCGGCCCAGTACACGGATGGGTGGTGGGGCGGTTGTTCTCCGATGACCCCGTGGCTGTCGCACCTCACTGACGAAACGTCGCCGGGTCCCACCGCGCCAGGTGTCGTCCTGCAGCGTCACATGGATGATGAAGTTGTTATGTTGTGGGCGATCTGCGCATCGCCTCCTCGACGGTCGGGACCCCGCCCAGTGCGACGCGGGCCGCCAGCCGGTCGATGGTCGAGTGGCGGAATGCGGAAATGGTGGTGGACAGAGTGCCGGCGCCCGCCTGCATCGCCTCGAACATGGCGCCTGCCTCGGCGCCCCGGACCTCGCCCACGACCAGCCGGGACGGGTTCTGGCGCAGCGCCTCAGGGATGAGATCGGCCACCTCCACTCCCCGACATGCCGGTCGCCTGCTGCTCTCAGGCCCCATCTTCGCCTGGAGCGCCAGCATGTTGCAGCGTCAGGCTGCAGAAATTGAGTCAGCAGCTCGTAGTCGGTTTCAGGGTCCCAGGGCAACTCTGTCGGAGGGATCTCCGCGATCAAGGCACGTACGTGGTCTTCCCGCGCCTGGTCACCGGAGATCACGATCGACTTGCGGGCCAGCACCGCCTGTGCGAGCAGGCGGGCCAGCGGCACCGGCAGCATGCCCGTGTCGGTCAGCTCCCTCAGGTTCACGAGGGTCAGTGTGCTGCCGGATGATGACGGAGGGACGATGACTCAGCCGAACCCGATGGCGTGCAGGCGGAACCGGCTGGGGGTCTCTACGGTCATCGTCGGGTGGGCGTCGTCGAAGGGACGTGGCGGATTCGCCGTCTCACCCAGGGACCGCACCACCTCGATCAGCTCCTCGTCGGAGTCGGCCACAGGCGGGTGCTCCTCCCTGCGCCCGTCGCCGTACTGGATCATCACCGAGTCCCAGCCGGTGATCTGCATATTCTCAGCTTCGGGATGCTGAGGACCGGGCTGAAACCTCCATGCAAGATCGCCTGCGTACTGCCTCGGCGTAGCTGCTTTCCAGCTCCATGGGCCACAGCGCTGCCCCCTCGCTGCTGAGGCGTTCGGCATGGGCGTGCACGACCCCACGGATGATGGCCCTGCCTCTCGCCTTCCGGTCGTCCTCAGGCATCACGGTGCCCGTGTTCCGTGACCACTGCTCGCTCGCCTGCCCGATCTGCTCGGCGCCGCCTGCCGCCAGCGGACCTACGAGCTGCCGGTCGATGCGGGGCTGGAGCGGGTCCTCATCAAGAACCGGTGACGAGGCGCCGCCGACGGGATGCCAATCAGAGGTGTGGGGCTGCGACGCCCCGACAGGCTGAGTGGCTTGGAGGCATCGCTGGTCATGGCGCACCTTCTCCCAGCAGCAGTTTGCGTCTGAGTCCTTTGTCCCGCTCCAATTGCTGGGTGAGGGTCAGGGCAGTGGCCGGTAGGAGCTCAGCAGCGGCGAGCTGCGGAACCGGCGAGGCGTCAGGCCATGGCTGCAGGACCCCGGCTGGCTGCGAGTGCCCACAGAATCTGTGCCCAGCAGCGGCCCCGAACTGGGCAGTGATCTCACGTGCTCGAGTAGGGACGGTCCGGGCCCGGTGATCAACAGCCCCAGGGGACGGTCCGCGGTGAGGCTGTTGACCTGTTTCACCAGCAGCGGCAGATACAGCCGCGACGCGGCCAGGGACTTCAGATTGCTCTGCAACACGAAACCGATGCGTCCGCGACCTCAGGGAGCGCGACCGGCAGGCCCTCGCGGTGAGCCCGCCCGGCGTCGACGATGACATCCATTCCTTGGCGTCCAGGGTCTCGAGGCCTCAGCCAGCTCTGGCCAGATGTGGTCGATAGCCGGACTGCGCCCGTGGGCAAACCCTGGGAGGAAGCGGCGTGCCGGGCTGTCGTTCTCGGTGAGGGCACAGTCTGGCCCGACGGGTCAGGCTGAAAATCCCGGGCCTCGCGGTGCAGCCCAGGCCAGGGTGGCGAGGCCTCTGCCTCCCAGGTCAAGCCCCCGCAGATAGCCTGCCGGGATGGCCTGCGCCGGGTCACGGTCGCAGTCAGGCAGCATCATCGCCCAGGCCATTGGGCGTGAGCAAGAGCGGTCGTGTGTAATCCCGGGGGCACCCGGCCCACCGGTCAGGACGATGACCGACATCACGGCTCCTGGAGGGCGATGAGGGCCAGCTGGTCTGCGGCGATGAGGGCTGCGACCTGGGCGGCGCTCACCAGGAGACACTGACATCCAGCAGCCATGTGACGCCATCGTCCAGTAGGCAGGGTGGCGACCTGGGCCTCGGCGACCGCCGCACTCTCTGCGAGGTTGATCAGCTGGATCCTCTGCCCCGGCACCAGGGTCGTGCTAGGCATCCTGCCGGGACCCAGTTTCAGCCCGACGACGACATTGCCTGCTGGGAACTGCCGGTCTCCCAGATGCCGCCGGGCCTGGGAACTGCCCGCGGGCAGATCGGTGAGAACCCGCTGTCCCACCAGGCTCTCCAGCTCATCGGGTCTATCCCGGCTTCATAATCGCCCGGCACCTCGCGGATGGTCAGGTCGGTCAGGCGGATCTCCTGGCCACGGACCACGTCATTACGCCATAGCGACGGCCTGCCGGTGCCTGGTCGCCGTCGTGTACAGGCGGCGGCCCCAAACGCCCCCAGCACGATGAGCAATACCCCCAGCGCGATCAGCCGCGGGCTTCGACGCGCACGCAACTGGACTCCCTCGGGCGGTATTGCGGAGGGTTCGGTCACTTCATTGTCCCTTCGTCTTGGCGGAAGGACAGGGTTGGTTCGTCCCGTTGCGGCTCTTCTGCCGGGTCGAGGACTTTCCATGTCTTCGCGCGTGGCGCAAATTAACCCACATCTGCGTGTCACCGAAGACAGTTAACCAAAAATTAACCTTCCGATTCGGTAACGGCCGCAACGAGAGGAGTAATCCCGCGTCAGAAAGGAAATGGTTGCGAAGGTGTTCCCCACCCCGCGGATGCCAACTAGGCTGCTGGAAGCACGGGGAGCAGGCGTGAATCCGGTCATGCCCCTCCCTCCGAAAAGGAAGTGCCGTTGTGATGCAGAGTCGACCGCGCGGGTAAGTCTCAGGCGCCCCTGACGGGCGTCTGGTGCCTTTAGGAGACGTGCCGGACCCAGTCTTTGCGAGGAAAATGGTGGGGGACGGGTTCTCCATCGATCCCCTTGAGGGCCGGCTGACGTCGCCAGTCAGCGGGGAGGTGGTGGACCTTCAACCGTCTCGCCACGCTGTCACCATCGCAGTGCCAGCGAAATCCTGATGCATATAGGCGCGGACACCGTCCGCCCTGGGCGGTGAGACTTCCAGGCGCATGTCGCAGAGGGCAGCAGGGTTGGTGCGGAGATCACTCATCGACTTTGACCTCGACGACGTGGGGCGCAATGCCAAGTCGCTCCTCACGCAGGTGGTCATTACCAATACCGAGCTGATCTCCGGGATCACCCCGGTCACGGGTCTGGTGAACGCCGGAATCGACGAGGCCGCCGTGGCGGAGCTCAAAGCACGTGAGGAGGGCGATCAGGGTCAGGGGGCCGCTGTGGACGCCGTCTCGGGAGGCCCTGATCGTCCGAACCCAACGGGCTGCACGCCGCCCAGCCGCAACCCCTCGTCGCGTTGGCCAGAAGTACCACTCGATATCCAGCTGCGCCGGGGCGGCGACTCCGCGAACGCGAAGTCCGTGTCGCGATCATGGGCCTCGCGGTGGCCTGCGGTGAGAAGGTCGTCGTCACCGCGCATGGGCAGATGCCAACGAGGCCGTGGAAGCCATGTCAGGAGTACTCCGCGAGGGTCTTGGGGAGGATTGCCCAACCCTGCCCAGCGGTGGCGTGGTCGGCACCGAGGACACCCACCCCATGCCCCACCATCACGGAGCCAGTCGTGGAGGCTGCCGGCCCGCGGTCGGGGACTGGAATCTGCTGCTCGGCGCCTCAGCCTCCGGGGGCTCGGCATCAGGCGTGTGATTTCCAACTCCACCATGAGGACATCGTGGTGGAGGAGTTCGCCGAGGACCGTCTGAGGGCGGCAGCAAGCTGAACTCCGCCATCGACCGGGCCTTGCTCGACCTGTCTGCCCTGCAAAGCGGATGGCGGACGAGGTCCTCCCGAGGAAAGGCGCGATCTTCGCCGCCCACCAGGAGATCCTGGGTGATCGAGCTTCTCGACTTGGCTGCCTCGGCCATCGGCAAGGGCAAGTCGCCGCGTTCGCCTGGCGTGGCGCCTAACGCCTTCGCCGACCAACTGCGGCCTGAAGAACGAGGGTGCTCGCCGGGCGCGCCAACGATGTGCGACGTCGGGCAGCAGGTGCAAGACTCACCGGCCAGCGTTTCCGGAAAAGGCGGAACTGCGGAGACACCATCCTGATCGCCGAGCTCGCCTCCCCCGACACCGCGCAGCTGGATCGCCGCGTGGTCGGTTTTCGCCACCACGGGTGGCGGGGCTCCCTCACACGTGGCGATCATCGCACGGTCCCTCGACCTCCCCGCGGTGGCGGAATCGAAACGCAGGCCCTCGATATCGCCGACGACACCTGGTGGTCCTCGATGGGTCGAAAGGGCACCCTGCGCATGGGCGTCACGGACGAGGTCGCCCGGCTGCAGGGCGGCAGGCGCGCATGGCGGAGCGCAAGGCGGTCGAGGCCGCCAGGATGAGCCTGCCGTCACCGACGGCATCGGGTGGCGGTGGTGGCTATCGGGGAGTGGACGATGCGGTTGCTGCCATGAGGCAAGGGCGCGGAAGGCGTCGGCCTGCTACGCAGCGAGTTCGTGTTCATGGGACGTCCACCGCGCTCAGCGAGTCGGAGCAGGCGCAGATCTACACCGACTGCGCCAAGGCCCTCAAGCCCGAGCAGCCGCTGGTGATCCGGACTCTGGATGTCAGTGGGGACAAGCCACTGGCCTGCCTGCCCATCCGGCCGAGGAGAATCCCTTCCTCAGGATCCGGGGCGTCGAGGGTCGGCCTGGAGCAGCCCAGTACTCCGCACCCAGATCCGGGCGATCCTGGCCTCCCGCGGATGCTGGGGCCAAGCTGCACGTGATGTTCCCCATGATCGCCACCATCGACGACTGGCGCGGGCGAAGCAGATCTTCGATGAGACGCTCCAAAAGTGCCTGCGTGGGACCGGGTCAGCGTGGGCATCATGATGGAGGTGCCCTCCGTCGCGGTCATGGCCAGGCAGTTCGCGGCCGAGGATGGGTGCGACTTCTTCAGCGTCGGCAGCAATGACCTCACCAGCTCACACCCTCGCCATGGACGCGCCACCCCACTGCTGGCCAGCCAGGTCGATCCGTGCAACCCAGCTGTGCTGGCTCTCATCGAGACAGGGCCGCCGGGGCCCTCCACGAGCGCGGCAGAGTGGCTGGGCGTGTGGTGGCGTCGCCTCCGACCCGCAGGCGGTGCCGATCCTCGTCGGCCTCGGAGTCGATGAGCTGAGTTGTTCCATTCCCGCGATCCCCTCGGTCAAGGCGGCTGTGCGTGCGTATTCACGCGAGCGTTGCAAGGAGCTTGCTGACCGGGCGGTCGTCTGTGCCACCCCCGCTGAAGTACGTGCCCTCGTCCCGCTGGACGAGGCGTGAGGAGATCGTCATGTCCACTGCGCAGAGATCGTCAAGGCCGTTGGCGGCCGGGCAGCATCAGAGTCTGACGCACTGCGCCGCAGGCTACGTTTCCAGCTGATCGACTCCTCCGGTGTGCGAAAGTCGAGGAGGTGGAGTCGATCAAGGGCGTCATGGGTGCGGTGCCACAGGCCGGCAACCGGTTCCAGGTCATTATGGGTGGTGCCGTCCAGAACGCCTACAACGACATCAATGCCCTGCCGGAAATGGCGAATGTCGGCCAGCCTAGCGATGAAGAGATCAAGGCAGCAGCTCGCGCGGGTGGTGTCCGTGGCAAGTTCGCCTGGGTGGACTCGTTCTTCGAGTTTCTCTCGGACTCTTTCCGCCCCATCTTGGGAGCTCTGCCGGCGCCTCGCTATTCATCACCTTTATGTCGCTGATGGTCACGCTGGGCGTGATCGAGAACTGGAACTTGCCGGACGTGACCCTGCCGCCCGACTGGGCATTCATCAACCTGATGTGGCGGTCGGTCTTCGTCTTCCCTACCCTGATGGTGCCTACAACGCCACGAAGAAGGTCGGCGCCGATCCCTGGGTCGGCTTCGCGGTTATGGCGCGGTGATGCTGCCGGCATTTGCGAATCTCAAGAGCGACCCGAGTGCATACAAGGCCGTCATCGCCGGGAGCGAGGTCACCCTCGTCAATATCTTCGGCGTCCCGCTGACGATCTTCGATTACAGCTCCCAGGTGTTCCCGCCGCTGCTCATGGCGGGCCTACTCGAGCCCCGCTCTACAAACTGATTAAGAAGATCATCCCCGACTCCCTGCAGCTGATCTTCGTGCCGTTCTTCGCGATGCTCATCATGCTCCGCTGACGGCGTTCCTCATCGGTCCCATCGGGGTCTTCGCCGGCGCCTGGCTGGCGGGTGCCCTGCAGGCCATCAACGGCTTCTCACCGTTCGTGTTCGCGATTCTCGTCACTGGCCTATCCGTTCATGGTGCCGTTGGGACTGCGCATGCATCAATGCGATCATGATCCTGAACATCAACCAACTTGGGGTATGGCTGCATCGAGGGTCCCATGGGCGCCTGGAACTTCCCGCCTGCTTCGGGGCCGCTGCGGGCGTGCTGGTCCTGGCTGTCCGCGACCAGGACAAGCAAATAAGCCAGACCGCCACCGGCGCCTGGGTCGCAGGCCTGCTCAGTGGTATCTCGAGAGCCAGCCCTGTGCAGCATCCACCTGCAGTTCAAGAAGATCTATCCGAGGATGCTGGCCGGTTGCGCCCTGGGCAGGAATCATCATCGGCTTCAGTGGCGGGCTCAAGGCCAGGCGGGTTCGTCTTCTCCTCGCTGCTGACCATACTGATCTTCTCGCCCACGTTCCTCTACGTCATCGCCATTGCCGCGGCGTTCTTCCTGAAGCTTCGCCCTGGTGCTCCTCTTCGACTACCGCACGCCAGAACTGAAGGCCGCCGCCCGCCGGGCTGGTGAACCTGAGGATGCAGCGGCCCCGAGCCGCGATGTGATCGTGGTCGGCGACGTCGAGACCCAATCAGGCCCAGCAGTGGGTCACGGCGCTCGGTGGGGAGAGACGTGCGTTCCGTCGAGCCCATAGCCGAGACGGGTGCAGGTCGAGGTTGCCGATGATTCAAGGTTGACGTCGATGCCCAGGAAACGGGCTGGACGACCGCCGCGGTGAAGGTCGGGGACGGGGTGTGGCACCTTGTCGCCGGTCTCGAGACCCGCGCAGTACGCGGAGGGATGCGACGACGGGTTGCCGCCACCGCAGGCTGACCTTTCCCAATAAGTGGGGTCTTCCAGAGGCTCTCTGGAAGGCCCCACCCATGATTTCTAAAAACTTTTGATTTTTAAAATCTTATGAAAGATGTTCCTGGCTCTCCAGGAACCATTCGTCTTCCGTGAATCCTGCTTCTGGCAAGGGGTTATGTAGGAGTATGAGCTGGTCCTGTGGGAATAGCCGGGATGTGGCTCATATACAGGGGTTGGTGGTGGGCCGTGCGAAGACTAGTGTGCGATTCGGCGCTGTTTTCCCATTCGGACCGGAGATACCGAGATGGGAGGAAGAGACGGCAGCCGTCTTGGACCCGTTCGGGTCCCTCGCACAAGAAGGCAGAACGCTTGCGAAGTGAAAGAGCTACTAGCCGGCGGGTGTCCTAACGCTCGTCCTTCCGGTGTCAGTGGCTACCGCGGACGAGACGGGAGGCGAGAGCGGCATAGGCGGTCTTGCCGTTCCGGCTCCTGATGGGGAGATCAGTCCTGACGCCGCACAGGAGTTCTTCGAGTCCCAGAGCAAGAGCACCGTCATGGTGGAACTCCAGGGTGACCCCGTCGCCGTGACGGAGGCAAAGACCGAGGATCAGCTCAGCGAGGCCAGGAGAAGGACATAGAAAGCAAACTGGAGGTGACCAGGGACAGGTTGCCAAGGCCATTGAGGCCAAGGGTGGACAGGTCGAGGGGCAGATGCAGTCCGCCTTCAATGGGATGCGCGTGACCATCGACAGCAACGAGCTGGAATCGCTTAGGTCCGTGCCCGGGGTGAAGGCCGTGCACTCCATCCCCGTGTACGAGCGCAGCAACACTGCCAGTGTGCCCTCCCTCGGCGTCCCGAAGATATGGGAGGGATCCGGCGGATCCACTGGCTACACCGGAGAGGGCGTCAAGGTCGCCGTCATCGACAGCGGCATCGACTACACCCACGCGACCTTTGGCGGCCCCGGCACTGCGGACGCCTACCAGGAGCAGGCGGCAGCAGACGCTCAGGACAAACCCAACCCAGCTTGGTATGGACCCGATGCGCCGCACGTCAAGGGTGGCGTCGATTTCGTCGGTGACGACTACAACGGCAAGAACCAGCCGAAGCCCGACAACAAGCCCCCTCGACTGCACAAGCGGGGACAGCGGAACCCACGTCGCCGCCACGCTCCGGGAGGCGTCCTCATAGACGTCCCAGTTTCGGGCTCCTACGACCAGAAGACCCACGAGACCAGTTCAAGGTGGGTCCGGGCGTCGACCCCAAGGCCGATCTCTACGCCGCACGGGTCTTCGGATGCACGCGGGATATACGACCTTCATCCCGGAGGCCATTGACTGGGCTGTGAAGAACAAGATGGACGTCATCAACCTGTCGATCGGCGCGGCCTTCGGCAAGGCAACCGACCCTGGAGCGATTGCCGCGGCCAATGCCGTCGCCTCGGGGGTGGTTGTGGTCGCCGCATCCGGTAACTCCGGTGAGCAGCCCTACATCACGAGCGAGCCCGGTGTCGGAGCTGGTGTCATCTCATGTAGCCGCCACTGAGTCCTCCAGGGACGGGGGTGCAGGACCTTCAGCTCAGCGGGTCCTCGCAGTGGTGACTCAGGGGCTGCGCCCAGGTGTTGCCGCCCTGGTGTGAACATCTCCTCGGCTGCGGTCGGTTCAGGCAATGATGCTAAGCCCCGATCTGGCACATCCATGGCCACGCCTCAGGTCGCTGGCGTCGCCGCTCTCGCCGTCAGGCCCATCCAGGCTGGAATGCGGGGATCTCAGCGCGCTCGTCTCAGCGGCCGATCCCGGCAAGGTCAGCGGGTACAGCCCAGCCGTGGCGGGGGCTCATCGATCCCACTGAGGCTACGTCCGCCCAGGTCCTGGCGTTTGGTGACTCAACCGACATCGACGACAAGGTGGTGCGCGACCCCGTCCTCAGCTTCGGGTATCATGGGTCGAACGACACCTTCCAGGAGACCCGCACGATCACCCTGGTCAACAAAGGGAGACTCGGAGGCGACCTTCGAGCAGGTCGGTCAAGGCAGCCGACGGCAGCCTGCCTGCATCGGAGTCAGCCTGAGCTACAGATCAGGTCACCATCCCCGCGGGCGTACCGCTGAGAGGTAGAGGTGAACCTCACACTCAAGGCCTCCTGAGATCCCCAGCAGCTCAGGAGGAACGACAAGTCGCTGCGGTACCAGGAGGCCTCCGGCAATGTCGAGTTCACCTCTGGCGAGGTCCTTGAATGTTCCTACCTGATGGTTCCCCCGTTCCACCACCAACGTGACCGGGCAGACTTCAGATGCCTCAAGATCAGCTTCAGAACCAGGACGAGCACCTACGAGGCCAAAGGCATGCTGTTCAACTGGGGGTATCACTGCGATCCCCAGGACGATCTCCTGGCAGATGAATCCACAGACGATGCTGGCGTTGACATCGCAAACGTGGGTGTGCAGAGCGGCGATATCTCGGGAGAGAAGCATCTGGCCTTCGCGATCAACAGCCACACTCGTCATTCGAACGCAGCCAGCAACAGATATGAGGTCTCCATCGACAACAATGGCGATGTGAGGCGTACTCACAGCCCTGGTCAGCCTGGATTCCGGCAAGGTGACGGGAAAGAATTACAACGGAATTCCCGAGGTCTTCATCTGCGACCTGGCCAGGAATCGCATCAAGCGGGCCCAGTTCCGCACCATTGCACCCACTGACTCCAGCACGGTGATCCTCATGGTCAAAGCCTCTGAGATCGGTGTGAACGGCAAGATCGAAACTGGGCTGACACCAGCAACCTCATGCACAGCAGTGACGTGAGGGACCATGACTGACAACACGGTTTCTACGACCCCAGCAACCGGCCCTTCAATGACGGACAGGTCTTCCAAGTCGCTCCCGGCGGGTCCCAGGACGTGGACACGTCATACAACAAGACGGCCTATGAGGAACAGGGCTCCCTGGGGTGGATGGCAGTGGTGTTCGACAATGGCCAAGGAACCACTGAGGCAGTCACGGTTCTCTCTCTGGCGATGGGGGTTCTTCCCCCTCGCCCAGCAGCGAGCCCGCCGTTACTGAAACTTCCCCAGAGCCCTCGTCATCAGCGAGTCCGGGAGAGCTGACCGGCAGCCCGTCCCAGACCGACCCGACGGATCCGGTCACGCCGGATAATCCGGGGCTAGACAGGTAAAGCGAGTCCGTCCTGCGCAAGGCCTGTCCCAGGGCTCTGCGCTGGGAAGGAGAATCAATCAACAGGGTGGTCCCGCCGGCGGCGGACCACCCCCTCCATTATTTAATCTTTGTTTTCATCGCCTGCGGCTCCCGGTTGCCCGGTGTGTTGCGGCGCCTGCCACGGGGATCAGCTGTCTGCGATGAACTCGAACGTCCGCCGTTCTCACACAGCATGAGGGAGGCTGTCGCCGAAGCGGTAGTCGTAGGTCGTATCGCCCACCTTCTGCAGGATCCACCAGCCGTCCACCAGGGCCTGTATGTTGCGCTCAGGCTGGGGACATCCGAGGCGCCGTTGTTCCAGGTGATTTTTGCGGGCTGACCAGCGTCAGCTCAGAGCCAGCCACGCCACGGGCCTCAGATCCGCGCGGATGGCATCCATCTGCTCTGTCGGTGGCTCGAGACGACCACATAGGAAGAGGACGTGGAGGCCGGGCTGGGCTCACGAGCTGCGATATCCCGGACGGAGTCCGCCCCAGAGCCAGGGTCCTCAGGCTCAGCCTTGGTTCCTGAGGGTACAGGCAGCCAGGGACATGATTGACCACCATGCCAGCGACTCAGACAATGGCTTCAGCATGGGTCGAGACTACCCGTGTGCCCAGACATCCCAGTGCATCTCTGGGAGAGTAACCCTGCGCATTTTGGGGGTTGTCGTCAAATGCCGCTAAGGTGGAGGATGACTAGGCAGATCTGTCGCAACAATCAAGGGAGATAAACGCGAATGAGCGAGAAGCGCTACATCTACGACCTCTCGGAGGTGACGCGACGATGCGGAACCTGCTCGGGGAAAGGGGCGGGCGTCGCTGAGATGGCCCGCGTCAGGGGTTCCCTGTCCCCGACTGCCTTCACCAGTCACCACGACGCTGCGTGGAGACCATGAAGCAGGGCGGTGAGTGGCCCGACGGTCTGGCCGACGAGATCAACGCCGGCCTGGCTCGGCTGGAAGAACGCACAGGGACGCAAACTCGGTGGTTCCGAGAAATCCCTGCTGGTCTCGGTGCGCTCCGGCGCTAGTGTTTCTCATGCCCGGGATGATGGACACCATCCTCAACTCTTGGTGTCTCCGACGAGTCCGTGGCAGCCATCGCCGAGAGTCCGGCAATGAGCGTTTTCGCCTGGGACTGCTACCGCCGTTTCATCCAGATGTACGGCGAAGTGGTCGAGGGCGTCCCGGCCCTACGCCTACGAGGACGCCCTGACCGAGCTGAAAGCGCGAAACGCGGCGTCGAACTCGACACCGACCTGAGGCCCTGCGGACCTGAAAGGAGCTGGTCGGCACCTTCAGGAGATCAGCAACGAGCACCTGGGTGGCGAGTGGACCTCCGACCCTGTCGAACAGCTGCACCGGGCCGTGAACGCGGTGTTCCGTTCCTGGCAGAACCCCCGCGCTGGGGTGTACCGCCGCGCCAACAACATTCCCTCCGACCTCGGCACCGCCGTCAACGTCATGCAGATGGTCTTCGGGGCAACCGTGGCGACGACTCCGCCACCGGCGTGTGCTTCACCCGGAACCCCGTCGACGAGCGGGCGAAAGGAACTCTACTGGCGAGTTCCTCGTCAACGCCCAGGGCGAGGACGTGGTGGCCGGCATCCGCACCCCGCGGCCGCTTCGCGGAGATGCGCGAGGTGCTGCCCGAGGCCTATGACGAACTCATCGCGACGATGCACGCAGGATGGGCCCACTACCGTGACATGCAGGACATGGAGTTCACCGTCGAGAACGGCAAGCTGTTCCTGCTGCAGACCCGGAACGGCAAACGCACCGCCGCGGCAGCGCTGAAGGTGGCCTCCGACCTGGTGGACGAGGGTCATCACCAAAGGAGGAGGCGCTGCTGCGGATCGAACCAGACCAGCTGGACCAGCTGCTGCATCCCGCCATCGACCCGTCACACGGCGAGAAACCCATCGCCAAGGGCCTTCCCGCATCCCCGGGGGCCGCGGTCGGCGAGGTGGTCTTCGACGCCGACACCGCCGCCGAGCGCGGCGGGCGTAGCGAAGCAGTCGTGCTGGTGCGCTGAGACCACCCCGACGACATCCACGGCGTGATCGTCGCCCAGGGGTGCTCACCGCCCACGGCGGCATGACCTCCCACGCGGCCGTGGTGGCGCGCGGTATGGGCAAGCCCTGCGTCGCGGGCGCCTCCGGTATCCACATCGACGCCAAGGGCCGCACCCTCACCGTCGGGGACCGGGTCATCAAGGAGGGTGAGGTCATCACCCTCGACGGTTCCACGGTGACGTGTTCGGCCAGGACATCAAGCTGATCCCGCCGCGTATCAGCGAGGACTTCCAGCGCGTGGTCACGTGGGCCGATGAGGTCCGCGAACTCGGGGTGCGCGCGAACGCCGACAACTTCGAGGACGCATCCAAGGCCCGCGAACTGGGCGCCGAGGGCATCGGGCTGTGCCGCACCGAACACATGTTTCATGGCTGCCGACCGCCTGCCTGCGGTGCGGCGGATGATCCTCGCTGAGACGCACGAGGCCCGCGCGGATGCCCTCGACGAGATCCTGCCGATGCAGCAGGCCGACTTCGAGGCATCTTCACCGCCATGAAGGGCCTGCCCGTGACGGTACGGCTCCTCGACCCGCCGCTCCACGAGTTCCTGCCGAACCTGGTGGAGCAGTCGCTGCTGGTGCAGCGCCTCGAACTGACAGGCGGGGACGCCCTCCGAGCTGGAGGCGGCACGCGCCACCCTCGCCCAGGTCAAAGCGGCTGCACGAACTCAACCCGATGCTCGGCACCCGTGGCTGCCGCCTGGCGATGCTGTACCCCGGAGATCCCGCCATGCAGACCCGCGCCATCATCCGTGCCGCCCTGGCGGTGCTGGAACGTGAGGGCAGACCGTCGGCGTGGAGATCATGAGTCCCTCGTGGCCCTGGCCAGGAGGAACTCGAGGTGCAGCGCGAGATCGTGGAGCGCACCGTCGCCGAGGAGCTGGAGGCGGCGGGCAAACAGCTGGAGGTGACCGTCGGCACGATGATCGAGCTGCCGCGCGCTGCCCTGGTCGCGGACCAGATCGCGGAGCATGCGGACTTCTTCAGCTTCGGCCTCAACGACCTCACCCAGACCGGGGCATCGGCATCAGCCGCGACGACGCGGAGAACAGCTTCCTCACCCAGTACGTCACGAGCAAGAGTGCTGGAACGCAACCCGTTCGAGTCCATCGACGTGAACGGTGTGGGCCAGCTGGTTGAGATCGGCGTCGCCAAAGGACGGGCCGTCAAACCGAACCTCAAGACAGGTGTCTGCGGTGAGCACGGCGGCGACCCCGACTCGGTGGAGTTCTTCCAGTCCGTCGGGTCTGAACTACGTCTCCTGCTCCCCCAGTACCGGGTGCCCATCGCCCGGTTCGCCGCGGCCAAGGCGGTGCTGAAGCAGCGCGAGGACTGAGCCACACCGGACGACCTGTGCCCCGGTCCCTCAGGGACCGGGGCACGTTGCTTTCACATGCTGCGAGGATCGCTGAGGGCGGGCCGGCAGGTCAGGTATCGTCTGCCACCCTCATCGGGCGGTCAGGACCAGCATATCCATGCCATGAGACCTCGCTGGGGTTTTCGCTGGTCAGCACAGCCTCGCTCGGGCCCGATGCGAAGAACCGGCCGTTCCTCATCAGTGCGACGCGCGATGGATAATAGAACGCCTGATCCGGCGGGTGCGTGATCATCACGACGGCCTTGTCCTGCTCGTGGGCGAGGGTGTGCGCGGTGGAGATCACAGTGGTCGCGTTCCGGTAGTCGAGGTGGCTGGTCGGCTCGTCCATCAACACCACGCCGGTACGCTGGGCCAGGGCGCGGGCGATCAGGACCAGCTGCCGCTCGCCGCCGGAGAGCTGCGTGTACGGCTCGAGCCAAGTCCTTGAGCCCCTGTCTCCAATGCCTCCGGGCAGATGACGTTGTCCTATCTTGGTGGGGGCGAAGGCGGCAGGGTGCGGGGTGCGTCCCATCTTGACCACGTCCAAGACCGTGAGACGGGAATGGCGCGGGTGGTCCTGGAAAAGCCATAGGCCAGCCGCTGCGCCAGCTGCACTTTACCCCCAGCGACGCCACGTCGTCGCCGCCGACTATGATGCGCCCCGAGGTACGGGTTTGCACTCGCCCAGGATGGTGCGCATCGGCGTTGACTTCCACAGCCATTGGCTCCCAGGATGATGAACACCTCACCGGGCGAGACCTCGAAGCTGATGTCCCGCAGGACGGGCTTGCCTGGGTGGTAGCCGAACTCGACGTCTGTGACGCGCAGCACCGGGTTCATCGGGTCCACACCCCTTTAGAACGCCGCAGGAGTATCGCGAGAACGGCGCTTCCCCACGACGCGGTGGGGATCGACAGGGGCAGAGAGGACTCCGACACGGTGCGGGTCAGGCTGTCAATGGTCAGTAGGAACGCCGCACCCAGCACAGCTGCGATCGGCACCAGTTTCCGGTGGTCAGGGCCGACGAGGATGCGCGCCATGTGGGGATCACCAGGCCCACCCAGCCGATCGCACCGCTCTGTGACACCGCAGTCGCGGTCATCGCCGTCGCGCAGACGATGGCGATCAGCCGGAATCCGTTGTGCGTTGGCGCCCAATGACCGCGCCTCGGCGTCTCCCATCGTTAGCAGGTTCAGCTGCCATGTGATCACCATGAGCACCGCTAGCCCCGCCACGATGATGGGGGCGGCGAAGGCCAGGTTCTCCCACCGCATCCCGGACAGGGAACCCATCAGCCAGAAGGTGATGGCGGGCAGGTCGTCCTCGGGATCCGCCAGATACTTCATGATCGAGACCCCCGGCGTTGAAGATCAGACTGACGACTACCCTCGACAGCACCAGTATGATCGTCGGGTCGCTGCCTTCACCCTCTCGCCAGCGTGTAGGCGAGGAGAACACCCAGGATGCCCATGCCGAAGGCGAGGCTGGGCACCAGCGGGGAGAAGGCTCCGGACAGGAGAATGGCCAGTGCAGCCCCGAAGGAGGCGGCCGCCGATACCCCGAGTATGTCAGGGGAGACCAGTTGCGGAACACGCCCTGATAGACGGCTCCCGAGCAAGACAGCGCCGCCCCGACCAGCACCGCCATCGGGGTCCTGGGCCAGCGCACCTCCCAGACCCTGTGGCGTCGAAACTCCCGCCAGGTGTGCTCACGGCGAAACGAGACCATGATGCACGGCCTCCCAAGGATCAATCGCTTGCCCACCAGGAAGGAGACGGCGACGATGGCGGTCAGCGCTGCCAGTGCGAGGCGAAGACGAGCCAGAAGGGGCCGGGCGGTGGTCCGGGACTTCACCGGGGTCTCCGCCCGCTCAGCGTGGTCATCGCTGGATCAGCTTCGGTGGAAGCTGAAGACGTCCTCGACGCTCTGCCCATCAGAGGCCGAAAAAGATGCTTGAGGTCGGCCTCATCAGATCGAAGCCGAGTATTCCTTGTAGAAGGCCTTCGTCTTGGCCTCCATGTCGATGTCCTTGAACAGCTCTGGGTGAACTGCCTTGGCGAAGAGTACATGTTGAGGTATTCTCCGGGGCCGTTGTAAGCCCAGGCCATGGCGCCCTTCAGGATGACGATGATGTTGTTGTTCTTCACGCTTTCAGACCCGGAACGTTGAATCGGACGTGATGGTGTCCCTGATCTGGGCGCTGTCAACCGAGCAACGGTTCAGGATCCCAGCTGAGAGCTGCTCGGGTCGATCTTCGTCTGGCCAGACGGTCCCATGGACTCGCCCGTCGCACCAACTCCGGCATTGACGCCGCGCCGCGAGTGATGAGCTCCTGGCCGATGGCGCGGAGCCGTTGTTGTAGCCTGCAAGGAATCGCCCGCGCCGGAGAGCTGCACGACCGTGGGACGTTCCGACTCCGGGATGCTCGCCGTCTTGGCCTCGATCTCGGACTTGATCGCCAGATACTCACTGCAGTACTTGTTGGCCTTGTCAGCTGCACACCGCCGATGACCTCACGCCCAGATGAGACCTGCCGGGCCCGCAGCTGGTCGATCTTGTTTCCCTCCTTGTCACTGCCCTTGGGACTGGAGACCGCTGCGATATCTAGGTCCTGGAGCTGCCTGAGGTTGTTCTCCCCATAGCGGTTCGCGTAGACCACCAGGTCGGGACTCTGCTTCAGGAGCTCCTCCATGTTGACCTCGTTCCCCGAGAAGACGACGGGAAGATTCGCCAGTTGCGGGTACTTGCCTTTGATCCACTCGTTCTTCCCATAGTTGTCCTTCAGGGCGACGAGCTTGTCGGCGCCGCCGAGCAGCAGGACGGCCGTGGTGTAGGCCGGGGCGGTGGTCGCGATGCGGTTAGACTCCGCCGGTACCGTCACCTGCCCTGGTTCGTCATCGACCACGAGGGGAGCCAGACTGTGAGGCCGTCGTTGCCGGAGGAGCCTGGTGCGGAGGACGGTGGCGGGGCCGTTCGACCCCACATGCGGACAGCGCCAGCAGCGCGGCCAGAGCGAGGCGGATGAGGGAGGTGCCGAGTTTCTGCGAAAGCCGTGAGGATTCCTTGGAGAGCGTGACTGGAAGATCCACCGGATGCGGAGGTTGAGGATAATCTATATGACTTCTGCGGCAGAGTACTCATCTGATCCGCATTTGCGGATCGAAAGTCATAAGTCCAGGCCTCCAGGGCATAGCTGCGTTCCCAGAACAGCTCCTCGTAGCGCGCCGCGTCCGTGAAAGGTGCTCAGCGCGACCTCCGTGTGGCATCGTCGGCGGCCTCCGCCGCCTCGTCCAGCTGTTCGATTGCGACCGCCGTCGTCTCCTGGAAGACCGGGTCGGCGTATGCACGGCTACCAGCTTCCGGGATGCTCCCTTGACGGCGGCGGCCGCTTAGCGCAAGCCCAGGCCCACATGGGCGTGACCCAGTAGCACAGGAGCACCGCAGCCACCCCGGCCGGGTACGGCTCGTAGGCGACCGTTGCCTGGATGAAGTTCACGTGGCCCCAGGTGGTGGGGGATGCTGTCCTCGTGTAGCTTCGCGTGTGGTGTGGCCAGCAGCGGATCGTTCAGCAGGGCGTCATGCATCAGCGTCTCACCCTCGACGGCCTCTCGGCACTCCTCGCCCAGAGGCGCGAGCCCTGGGATCCAGGGGCCCAGGGCGGCCAGCAGAGCCAGGGCGCGTGAATACTTGCAGTGGAAGTCGTCCTGGATGATGTATTCGACGAAACAGCGCGGTTCCAGGGATGCCGTCGGCCCAGCTCCGTCAACAGCGGCAGGTGGTCGATGCGGTCGCGGATCTGCGCGATATGGTCCCACGCTCTGGAAGCGAACTCCCGGGTGTGCCAGCTCGCTGATGGCTCTCTCGCGAGGTTGATCGGGTGGTTCACGGGCCGTGCCCGGTTTTTGGGGGAGCAGCTGGGCTGCCAGTCGGCTCCGGCGGCGATGGCGCGGTGCAGGAAGTCGCGGGCAGCGGACTACCACCTGATGCGGGACGACGTCCCCGGGCAGTGCCCGCCCGGGCAGCACTGGCAGCGATGGCCGAGCTCAGCGTGCAGCCGGTGCCGTGGGTGTTGCAGTTGCCGCGCAGCTGGTGAACGCGGTGGCGCCCTTGCCGGTGACTAGCGGGTCGGTCATCTCCTCACCCTCCAGATGCCCGCCCTTCGCCAGCACGGCGTGCGCCCCCGCTGCGACAGGGCATTCGGTCTGGGCAGGCTCCTCGGCGCTGCGGGCTGGCGGGAACCCGTCAGCACCGCGGTCTCCAGGACATTTGGGGGTGACCAGGTCAGCCAGCGGCGGCGGCGCGGGTGCGGACCACCGCTATGGCGTCCGTCCGTCAATGAGCCTGTCACCGAGGTCGCCACCATCACAGGGTCGAGGACGACGAGACCGAAGTCCTCCCGCCTTCGAAAGATCAGTTCCGCCACCGCCTGAGCGTCCCGGTGTTCGTGAGCATCCCGAGTTTTGTCGCGTGCACCTCGATGTCGTCGAGGACCGCCTCCACCTGCCACGACGAATCCGGGGTCGAGTGCCGACGCCGCCCGCACCCCCTGGGTGTTCTGCGCGATCAGGCGGCGATCGCAGCCATTCCGTGAACCCCGGGGGCGGCGAAGGTCTTCAAGTCGGCCTGGATGCCAGCGCCGCCGCTCGGGTCAGAACCGGCTATGGACAGTGCGGTTCTCGGCGTCATGCTTCCTCCAGGCGCCCTCGGCTGTGCTGCTGCCTCCCGTGGGCGGGCGGCAGCGGCGATAGCCGACACCACGCAGATGCCATCCACCCGGTGGCGATGACCTCAGCGGCGTTGGCGATGGTGATTCCCCGATGGCCTGCCAGCAGTTCCGCCGGCAGCCGCCAGCAACTCGGACCCTCCCTAGCTCCAGGGGCGGCTGCGGTGGTCAGTCTTGGTGCTGGTGTCCCAGACGGGGAGGCCTATCACGTCCGCGTGGCCGCTAGGACCACTGCCTCCAGCTCGCTGCGGGAACTCACCGAGATGCCCAGCAACCGGCCAGGACCCAGCCGCGCGCGCGATTCGCGCCGGATCGCCGTCAGACTGGCCGATGTGCGGGTGCGTCCCCAGCTGGGTCGCGACCTCCAGCCGGTCGTTGACGAACAGCTCCGCGCCAGCTGCGCTGGTCACTGCCCTCTCGATGGCCTTCTGGCGAGCAGTACGCCCTGCCGGAAGGCCTGGTCGTCCGCTTCCCTTGTCCCGGAACTGGACCACCGTCGCCCCTCAGGACGGCCTGCTCGACGGTGCTGCCGCCTTGTCGCGACCACCAGGCCCAGAGCTCAGGTCGTGACGTAGTACGAGCCGCCAGTCGACTGTCATCAGGACTCCTCAGCGGCGAGCGGCTACCTCATCCGGGGTCAACGCGTAAGCGCGTCGCGCCGGAACCACCTCAAAGCTCGCCGGGCCCTTCGCATCCCGGCCAGCCACGATGCCTGCGCTGCGGAACAGGGCGTGGGCGGCGACGGTGGCGTCGTGCGGACAGGGCTGCTCGGCGTGGCGCCGAGGGCGGCGCGACCACTGCGCCGAGCGAGCAGCCCCGTGCCGATCACCAGCGGCGGCGAGGGGTCGCCGCCGTGGATGCGCGTGGTCCTGGAAGGACTCGCGACCACATCGGTCTGGCCGGAGAATGGCGACGACGGTGCCGTGCTCAGCGGCCAGTTCCTGTCCACCTCACGGCAGCCTCCACCGGATCGGTGGCATCCACCCGTCCTCCAGTGCCGTGGTCCCGCGGCCCGAGGATCTCGGAGGCGTTGCCCCGGATGGCGGTGAGCAGGCCAGTAGCTCTCGTGCCAGTGCGGTCCTGACGGGAGGGGCCGACCGCCACGGGTCAGTAAGGGTGTCCCGGCATCCCGTGCCGCCAGTGCCACTGTCCGCTGGGCCTTATGTTGCTCCGAGGGCCATTGCCCACATTGATGAGCACGGCGGAGCTACCCAGCGAGATCCCGGCCTCCTCCGGAGGTCGATCATCGCGAGACCGCTCAACGGCCAGCCAAGACATTGGCGGTGATCTGCGGCGACGGTGTTGGTCGAGCAATGGACCAACGGGGTCGTGGCGCGGGTTAGTATGAGGACAGATGCGACGTTCATGCGCTCGCTTCGTCAGTGCGAGACTGCATCAGGTTCGACGAGGTTTGATCTCAGCCCTTGTTGCGGGGCACCCGGCGTCTCCGAAGGTTAGCGGGGATAGTGAGAAAAAGGCATGGATAGGCCATTTCCTCTACAGAGTTCTAGAAACAGTTCCATGGAATTAAGGTCTACCTACAAAATATCTGGACGACATGTCGCTACCTTTGGTTGTGCCATCCAGAATCACACTAAGAATAAAAAGAAAAGTAGAAGCGTGCGGCGTAGCAGACTACTGAGCCACCCTGGGGGCTCTGGTGCTTCTCATCCCCGCGGCGGTGGCCTCTGCCGATGAGGCCGATGAGGCAGAACCAGGAGAACATGTCCGATCTGATCAGGTCGGCTCCCAAAAGCCCAGATTCCCGCTGGGGCGGCAAAGAAAACTCCTGAAGGGGAGGAGGGACGGGTCACGGTCGTGGTGTGGAACTCGAAGAGGAACCAGTCGCAGTGGTGAGGGGCACGCGCGGGGGTTCCCTGAGGCAGGCGGAGGAGAAACAGATGCAGGACAGGCTCTCCGCTACCCAGGACAAAGTAGCCGCGCGAGATGGCGGCTCTGGGGGCTCCGCCGAGAACCCGGAGCTGCGCATGCAGTCGGCCTACAACGGGATGCGGGTAACCATTGATGGCGGAAGACTGGCGGACATTGAGCAGATATCCGGCGTCAAAGGCCGTCCGCGCCATACCGGTGCGCGAGCGGAGCAATCGAGGTCAGCGTGCCTATGCCGGCACCCCAGATGCCTGGCAGGGTGCGGGCGGCGCCGGATATACGGGCAAGAGCGTCAAGGTGGCCGTGATCGACACCGGCATCGACTACACCCATGCCACCTTTGGAGGGAGGGCACTCCGGACGCATTCGCCGAGGCCACCGCAGCCGCAGATCCCACACCTATTACGGTTCCCGATTGAAGGGCGGGTATGACTTCGCCGGCGACTCCTACAACGGGTACAACACTCCCCAGCCGGACGCCAACCCCATCGACTGCGAGAAGGCCGGGCATGGCACCCACGTGGCCGCCACGGCCGCAGGCTCAGGAGTGACCGCGGACGGTGACACCTTCCAGGGTCCCTACGACAAGAACACCTTCAACAATGAATTCCGTATCGGCCCCGGCGTCGCTCCTGAGACGGACCTGTACGCGTTGAAGACTTTCGGCTGCGAGGGCGGGACTGATCTGACGACCGAGGCCGTCGACTGGGCCGTCAAGAACCACATGGACGTGATCAACCTGTCACTCGGCTCAGCTTTCGGCAGGCCACAGATCGATGCCACAGCTGTCTCCAACGCTATCGCCGCTGGGATTGTGGTGGTGGCATCGGCGGGCAACTCGGGGCCGCAGCCCTATCTGACCGGCTCACCGGGAGTGGCCTCCGGGGTGATCTCCGTCGCTGCCAACGACGCAATCCAGGACTATCCCGGCTGCCAGCTGGCGTCGATGGCACGATGGTCAGGCCGCATGAACATCAATGGGGCAGCCCTGCCTGCCAGCGCCAAACTCCACGTCCTGAAGACCGGAGACGAGGTGTCCACCGGTTGCGACCGTGATGAATACGCCAGCGTTCCACGCGGGTCCATCGTGGTCACCAAGCGTGGTGGCTGCGCCCGCGTGCTGCGCGCCATGAACGCCCAGCGCTGGGGTCTTGCCGGGGCCATCATGATCAATGACAGCGATGAGCTGCCTCCCTATGAGGGGCTGATCACCGGCAATCCCGAGACTGGCGAACAGTGGCGGGTCAGCGTCCGCTGCTTGGTGTCAAGTCCTCCGACGGTGAGGCACTCATCGCGGCGCATGACAAGGAGGTCGCGCTCACTGCGGATTCCATCACCAATCCTGAGTTCAGCAAGGTCGCGGGCTTCAGCTCATCGGGGCCGCGCACCGGTGACTCGGCGCTGCGCCCGAATGTGACGGCACCCGGCGTCTCGATCCTGTCCGCAGCTGTGGGGACTGGCGACCTCGGCAACGTCAAATCCGGCACCTCCATGGCTTCTCCATACGTGGCTGGGGTCGCAGCCCTGGCGAAAGCAGGCTCATCGCAGCTGGAGCTCCAGGAGATCTCCGCAGCGGTGGTAAGCACCGCTGATCCTGAAGATGTGCCAACTACCAGACAACTCGTGCTGGTGGCCTGGTTGACCCAGCTGACGCCGTCAGAGCCTCGGTCATCGTCTGCAGGGACTCCACCGATGTCAGCAGGGTGGCCGTGCGCGAGCCGAATCTCAGCTTCGGCTGTCCCGCAGTCGGCCTCCACCTTCGAGGCAACCCGGAAGGTGACTCTCGTCAACAAGGGCACCGGGACGGTCCAGCTCACCGCTGCAAGTGCAGCCCTCCGGGAGATCGCTCAATGCCACCGTCTCGCTCGCCCTTGGGAGGCGTCACGGTTCCGGCGGGTGACAGCGTGGATGTGGACGTCAGATCACCCTGCCCGCGTCGGAGGTGCCCTAGCAGCATCGCGAGCGCATTCTCCCTGGTTCCACGAGGTCTCCGGAAACCTGCGTTTCACCGGTGGTGGCGGGCAGACGCTGAGCATGCCCTACCTGCTGGTGCCGCGTTCACTGTCCACCGTCAAGTCACCAGCGACCCTCACTCCGAAGGGCACCGATGTGGCCTTCACCAACGAGGGTGGCGCGGTTGACGCCTACACCGCGCTCTACACATGGGGGCTGAGCGATCCGGCGGATGTGCCCGATGACATCGACAGCGGCCAGGACCTGGCCAGCGTTGGCGTGGCAAGCTACGGCGACGACTCGTTGCGGACGGTGAACTTCGCCCTGAACTCCAGCTCCCGGTTCTCCAACCCGGCCCAGCTCATATACAACGTCGATATCGACAATGACAACGACGGCAAGGCTGACTATCGCATCATCAGCGCGGATTCTGGCTGGGTGCGTGACAAGGAGATCAACGGCGTCGCCGAGGTGTTCGTGGCTGATCTGTCATCCGGGAATATCTATGCCTCCGGGTCAATGACCCTTTCAGCCCAACGGACTCGAGCACCGTGGTGCTACAGGTTGTGGCCAGCCAGCTCGGTATCAAAGGCAAATTCAGCTACACCGCCTCGGTCACCGACATCAAGAATGAGAAAGTCGTCGACACGATCGATCAGTGGGCTCAGTACGACCCGGCGAACAAACCATTCAACGACGGCCAGTTCTTCAAGGTCAACCGGGGCGGGCGAAAACCTTCAGCCTCGAGCTCAATGAAGCTGCCTCCACCCGGCAGAAGCCGCTCGGCTACATGGCGGTGGTCTTCGACAACGCCCAGGGAGTCACGGGAGGCCATCACCGGTGAGGTGAGGAAGGGAGCTGGCCCGGCCCGTCGCCGTCCGTAACCTCGGACGCGCCTGCGGATCGGCGGTTCCCCAGCCACGCCAGGGCAGCCGACTGCCGACCCGACCAGAGCACCGGTCAGGCCTGGCCTGCCAAGACGAGGCCCGCATCACCTGGGGCGCTGCCTGCCGCGGGCTGGGCGTGGTTCCAGGGACCCCCGGGGCCATGCCCCTGACCCTGAGTCAGGGTGGATTCCGTGACTGATGCTGGACAGGGGAGACGTCGCCCTGGAACCTGCTGACGATTCCAGGAGAGTACGCGCAGCCAGCTATCTCGCCGGATCCCATGCCCGCCAGTACCGGCTCATCGTCGACGTACTCGCCGCCCAGCAGGAGGTCTCGCTCACCGGGGTGGGACATGACGAGACTGACCACCTGATTCGTGCCCGGCTGCCTGCGGATTCCCGCGGCAGAACTGCTCAGCGAGCTTAACCTGACCGACCGGCTGGCATCCCTGGTGGCCTGGGGCACCTGCGAAGCTTGGCAGGACAAGGCCACCACCGAGGAGGAGTTCCTCCGCAACCGCTACAGGTACCAGCTCACCGAGGCGGGGGCCGCTCTCAACCAGGCTGTCAGAGCCGTCGAGAGGGACCTCGGACCCGGCTCCACCGCGGTCCTGCTGGCGCCCGCTGTGCTCGCCGACCGACTCCGGGCCGCTCTGGACGCTCTGGCCGGTGAGCGTCTTGAGGACGCTTCCCGGGAGTTCTCCGTCGTCGAGACCACCCTGGATGTCATGGCGAGGGAGGCCAGCCAGTGGCAGTCCCGGATGGCCGCGGCACTCGGTGGCATACCCGACCAGGTCCGTATCACACGCCTGCTGGAGACCATCCTCGCGTATGTCGATGCCTGGGGTGCCGGCGTGGATGCCTGGTCGGGCGCATCACCGCCTGCCTGCGCCGGGCTGGGCCACTCACCCCCGAGACCTGGCGGGCCTGACTCTTCAGCGGCTTGGCGCTGAGATCAATACCGGCACCCTCAGGCACGCCACCAGCCCCCTGACAGGTGTGGTGGCTGTGCTTGAACGCTGGTTCAGCGGCGAGCTATCGCAGGCCACCTGCTGCTGCGACGCCAGATGCGGGACGCAGTCACTCCGGTGCTCCGAGGGGCACCGGGCGCTGGTATCGGCCCGGCGGTACAGTCTCCAGGTCCGCGGAACTGGCCCGCCTGGCTGACGCTGATGGCCCGGGCCACGGACGACGCCACCGCCCGGCAGGTCTTCGCGGCAGGCACCGGGCTGTCTCCGCGCGACACCTGGCGCTCGAGACTCCCGAGGTGCCCGGAAGCCCCAGCACCTGGGAGGCGCCACCGGTGCCGGTCTCCAAAAGGCTGCGCGCGCAGGGAAGCCGTTCCCTATCCGGCCCGGGCACCCGCGTCGTGGACCGCTCGAAGGCAGGGCTCTCGCGCGCGCTGCTGCCGCCCACGACCAGGCTGCGCTCCGGGAGGCCGAACGCCGTCTGGTGTCCCGCTCGGGAACATACCTCAGCGAGTGGCCTGCCCCTGGGCGGAGGAGACCCGGCTCTTCCTCGGCCTGCTCACCGCCGCCCGGGAAGCAGAAGGTGCCGGCTCCAGCGCGGATGGGCGGTGGAGCATGACTGACCCCCGTGGATCCGACCCGCTCAGCCATCTGCGTCACCGATGAGGGACGACTGGTGCTGCAGCCGACGCCCTCGTGGAGTTCACCGCATGATGCTGGGCAGCCGCCCGAGATCCAGGCCGCCTTCGCATGGGGCTGCTGGCGAGTCCGCTCGTCACGCCCTGGCGGCATCCAGGTGCACGTGCTGGTGCATCGCCACGCCCCCACCCTGAAGGTCTGGGCCAAACGGCTCGGGTATCTCCTAGCCGGCAACAACCGCTGCTACCGGCTGCGCCGACCACCCATCGGCGGCGCCGTCGCGCTGCCCGCGGCCACGCCGATTCCCCGCGGTCAGCTGGTGCTTGTCCTGTACGCCGCCAGCTGCCTGGAAGCCAGCCTCGGAGAGTCACTCACCCTCCAGGAACTGTCCGACGACGTCGCTCAGCTGGCCCAGATGAACGGGGCTGGCCCTACGACCCGAACCACCAGCCGGACCGGCGGCGGCTGCTGTCCGCCGTCAACCTGCTGACCGGCCACGGGTGCCTGGAGAAACGCACCCGGGACGCTGCAGAACGACTGGGAACGCACCGGGTCGGGAATCGGTGCCGGCTATCTGCTGCATCGTGATGCCCTGATGCTGCTGGTGAACACCGATGACGTCGACCTGGCCCTGGCACGCCGCGCGGATGGTGGTGAGGACACCGGGGGCGGAGGTTGCTACGGGTCCTGGTCGAATGCCAGGCCTTGTATCCTGCTGAGCTCCCAGGTCCACCGCGACTACCTGGCGGCGCATCGCAGCCCGGCTGGCCGAGAGCCGAGGGCTGACGGGCGGTCAGGTTGAGGGTGCGCAGCGATGCCCTGGTGCTGGTCCTGCCCGCATCGCGGGAGCTGCCGCAGGGGCCTGGTCTGTGGTTTTCCTGACGCCCACCACCCTGGACTGGGTGTCGCTGGCCATGATCGACTCCCTATGCCAGGGAAGCCAGCGGATTCCACCGGGTGCCAGGTGAACAGGGTGCTGGCGGCGGCGGGCGCATCCACCGTGACAAGGGAAAACAGCTCACTACCGCGCTGCGGGGTCGCCAGAGGCGATCCGCGATGCCGTGGCGGCCCGGCTGGCTGGCATCGGCGCTGAGGCTGGAGGCCGGGGACTGGATTCTCACCCCCGCGGCAGGACGCTACCGCGACGCCGAGCTGACCCTGAGCGAGGACGACTAATGCCGACGATGCGCGACTGAAGGCTGGCGTGATGCCCTGGTTGCGGGTGAGCTTGCCCAGCCCCGCCAGGGCCGACCGCTGGCAGGTGCTGCGGGCCGGTGTGGTGAACCTGTGGGAATTTGAGGTCACCGAGTACTGGTATGCCGACGGCTGGGTGCAGCTCACGGGCGGCAATGAGACGGGAAGTCGTCCCTGATGGCGCTGAGCCACGCTGATCCCGTGGCTCGCTGGCGTCGCCTCGAACAACATCGACACCCTGGGGCGTTCCGGGAGACGTTCCGCTACTACGTCAGGCCCACGGGGCGCAATGCCGACCGGAGGGAGGCGACCGCGTCCACTCACCAGGGGTGGCTGTGGGTCAGTATGGGCGCCGTGCCGAGTCCGGAGACGAGTTCTTCACCACGCTCCTGTTCGCGGAGGCTCGCAGCGCGGCTGCCGACATGCGGTTGAGCTGGTGCACCCTTGCCGGCAGGGACCGGGTGCGGGGTGGCTGCGACCTGCTGGCCTCGCGCCGCGTGGTGTCCCCGAAGGAAGTGTCCGCGGAGGGTTTTGTCGAGCATCCCAGCGCGGCCGCCTACCGCGCCGAAGTGGCCTCCGGCTCCTGGGCAGTACGGCCGAGAAGCTGGAGGCAGTCGGGAAGCTGCTGCGGGTCACGCGGACTCCGAAGCTGGGGGAGCAGCTGCAGGTGCGGTTCATCAGTGACCGCCTGCACGATGCTCTCCCCGAGCTGGACCGCTCCGAGATCAACCAGCTCGCCGATGGCTGGGACCAGCTGGATGAGATCCGTGCTGACCTGGACCGTGCCGTGGCTGCAGTGGAGGTGGTGGAGGGTTCACTGCCCGGTCCTGGCATCCCTGGGTCAGGGCGATCCTCAAACGTGCCGCCGAGCGTGGCCAGGACGCCGTCTCCGCATTCGGCGACGTCACCCGCAGACAGGAGGAGGCCCGGCAGCAACTTAGCGACGTCGATACGCACCGGGCAGCGGTGGAGGAGAAAGCAGGGTCCCTCGAACTGGCGGGTGAGCAAGCCCGGGTGGCCGCCGATGAACTGCAGGTCTCCACCCGTCATCAGGGAGGCGCAGGGCAGGCTGGCACGGCTGAGCCATGCCCGTGCTGTCGCGGAGATGGCCGCCCGGGAACACACAGAGGCGGAACGGCGTGCGGAGACCGCTGGGGGGATCGCCCGCAGGAGTGAGGAGGTCTGTGGCGACGCCGGGGCGCGCCTCGAGACCCGTAGGAGAGAAACCGCTGGCCGCGTCGCGGGATGCGCGGTATGCGTCACGGGAGGCGGGACTCGATATCACCGATTTCGACCCGCTGCTGCGCGGAGCAACGGGTGGGCGACAGGAACCGTGACGTCAGGCGCGCCCAGCAGCTCCTGGCCGAGGTCACCCTCGCGGACCAGGAGGCCAGCCGCGCGGAGGAGGTCGCTGCGGAGGCGCGGCAGCAGGCCACCGGGCTGGGGAACGCCGCGAGACGGCGTGGGCGGCAGCTGGGCAGGAACGTGACTCGTTGGCGGCGCGGCTCGACGTGTGGACGAGACGGGCTTGGGCGCAGCGTGGATGTCGAGCCTGGCGGGCCTCGCTGCCCGACGGCAAGACTCCGCGGCCCGCCTCTCGAGGGAACGGATCCGGGAGGGAATGGTTCGAGGCGGCTTGCGGGCCAGTCCAGGCGCGCCTGCAGAGGCGCAGGCGCGTGGGCGCGCAGCCCGAGCAGCAGGCCAACGAGACTGGCCGGGCAGATCGAGGGAGCTGAGAGGAACCGCGCTATAGAGCCGCAGCCGCCCGTGCTGTGGGCGCGACGCGCCCGTCCAGAACCAGTGCACCGTGTGGCGCCTCCTGAGATCCCAGGAGGATTGTCAGGTGCTGGAGCTGGCTGCTGTCGAGGCCGCGCTTGCTGCCTCGGGGCTGCTCGACGCCTGGGTCAGCGATGAGAGTCCGTCGTCGGCGATGTCAGGCTGTGGCCGGCCAGCCTGTGGCCAGGGGACTCGGACAGGTGATGGAGCCAGCGCCCGGTCCGTGGGCCGACCGTATCGACGCCCTGTTGAGGAGTTCACCTGGTCCATGCAGGTGAGGACCTGCCAGAGACCGGGCTTGCTGTGGCGCTGGATGGCCGTTGGCGCAACGGGTCCGTGATGGGACGAGGCCAGCTGCGTTTGCGGTGACGCTGAATATCTTGGCCATCGGCCCGGGAAACCGGCCTGGCACGTCGTGAGGAAAGAGCTCGTCGAGTGGACGGGGCAGCCGTCTCGAGGCCACCGAGGCCGAGGCCGAGGGCAACTGGGCGGCAGCTGAGCTATCGGCTCTGGAACGGGCGATGGCCTCTGCTCCCCGATGACCGAGGAACTCTTCGGGCTGCTGCGTGACGCAGCCACGGCGGAGACCCTGGCGGCCTCGGCCGAGAAGTCGCCGGGCAGCGTGAGGCCCGTTCCCATGGCCTGGGGCCGAGGCCGATTCAGGCGGGCTGCCCTGCTGGAGTTCACCACAGGGCAGCGGCTGCCTGTCCGGGCCACCGAGCTCGTTGAAGTCAGGAGCGACTGCGACGGGCTGAGAACGCCTTTGGCATCTGCGGCATGCCCGGGACCCGGGAGGCCGCAGCCCTGTCGTCCTGGGAGGCGGCGGTCAGGCAGCAGCTGACGGAACACGGTTGCGAACGAGACCGCAACCGGGCTACAGGCGGCGGGAACGGCTGATCGCCGCCAGATCCCGGGTGCAGGCCGCCAGGACGGCCATCAGGGGCTGATGACCAGGAAATCATCCAGGAACTGGAGACGCTGCAGGAGCGCGCCTCAGATGCGACGGCACAGGCGCACAGCATGGAGCGGGAGCTTCTTGAGCTGGCGGGCCGCGCGGGCCGGGCTGAGGAAGCGCTGGCGGCCGCTGAACGGGACCACGAGGTTGTCGCCGCTGGGCGTGACCGGGCCTTCGCCTGGTTCCGGAGGCTGGTGGATGCGGGCCTGGCCCAGGTGAGCTGGGCCTGGAGCTGCCAGACCCGGATTCGGTGGCGATCACCCAGGTGGGCGCTCAGGTCCAGGCCGCGAACCAGCAGATCAAGATCCGCAACTGGCGGCACAGCGATCAGGAGGTCCAGAGCGCCTGGCGGAAGCTGCACACCGGCGCGGCCGAGGCCCGCGCCGACCTGGAGCTGGGCGGCCGCAGCCTTCGGGTCGATGAGACCGATGAGCCCTGCCGGAGGTCACCGTCGCTGTCGACGCCCTTGGCGACCTGTCCCTCGGGGGAAGCGCTGGCTCATCTGCAAGGGTGTGCGGGAGAGTTGGCCTCGAGCTATGACCCATGGCGCGTGCAGGATGTCCTCAGGCAGCTACTGGGATCACGTTCATGGATCATCTGCGGGACCGGATCAGTGCCACCCAGGGCCTCGTGGAACGCATCAATGCAAAGGGTGCTGGGTCATGCCACCCGCACAGACCGTACAGCGCTCAGGATCGTTCTGGCTCGAAGGACGCCGCGACCCGAGCAGGGTGCTGGAGCCGTCGAGTGCCCCACCTGGGGCAAACCCTGGGGCGAGGTCCCGGGTCAGGGAAATTCCTGAGGACTCGCATCGATGAGGGTCAAGAGAGGCCCAGAGCTCGAGGGCTGGCTGACTGGCGCAATGGACTCGCGGAACGGCTGGACTACCCGCAGCTGGTATGACATCCACCTCGAACACCGGCGCGGCTCCGGGACATGGGGCCGCTGACCAGCCCCGCGGGTATGCGGGCTGTCAGGTGGGGCGCGTGTCGTGATGCTGATGATGCCGTTGGTGGCCACTGCGCTCGCGATGTATGAAGAGATGACCGGGCCCCCGGCGTTGTGGCTCGATGAGGCATTCGACGGCCTGGACGCCGCCAACCGCGCCACTGTGATGAAGCTGTTCCGGGAATTCGACCTGGACGTGCTGGCTGGGCCGGGACGACTGGTCAACGTGGCGGACGTGCCCGTCGCAGCGATCTACCAGGTGGTCGGGCACCTGCCCGATGCCAGCGCCGACCTGGTCGTCGGGTTGTGGGCGGGCGGCCGGCTGGAGGCTGTCGAGGGCACCGGCCTCCTGAAGCCTGCACCACGGCAGATCGGCCTACCAGGATCCCCATGGCGCCCAGGAATAGGAATGCGCAGGTGGAGCTTTCGCACAGACCCGTGATTCCCCCGAGGGCCCGGCGCAGCGGTGGCGGGGTGGTGTCAGCCGCCACCGGGAGAGTTGTCAGCGGTCGCCGATGACGTTCATGGCGATGTGCCACAGCTCGTCGTGGACCTCCTGCGGGACCTTCCAGGCCCAGCGACCTCAGCCAGCGACGCACGCGTGGCAGCTCGTCATGCCCACTCCTGGGGACGTAGCGCAGCACCTGCTCCAGGTGTTCGTCGCTGATGCTCGAGAGCCCTCGACGTCGATGTCCCTTCTTCTCCGGCAGCAGGCCGGCCGGGGTCTCGACGGCCCCTACCCTGCCCTCGAGGCGTTCCACGATCCACTTCAGGACCCGGGAGTTCTCACCGAAACCGGGCCACAGGAACTTGCCCTCGGAGTCGCGCCGGAACCAGTTGACGTAGAAGATCTTGGGCAGCTTGTCGGGGGTGGTGCGCTCGCCGAGGCGGATCCAGTGCCGCAGGTAGTCGCCGACGTGGTAGCCGATGAACGGCAGCATCGCCATCGGGTCGCGGCGCAGCACGCCGACGGCGCCCTTGGCCGCCGCGGTGGTCTCGGATGAGCAGGTGGCGCCCATGAACACGCCGTGCTGCCAGCTTCGTGACTGTGCCACCAGCGGGATGGTGTTCTCGCGGCGCCGCCGAAGATGATGGCGTCGATCGGGCACGCGTCGGATCGTAGAACTCGTCCGAGAGGATCGGGCACTGCGAGATGGGGGTGCAGAAGCGGGAGTTCGGATGCGCCGCCTTCTCTCCGGACGCTGCCGCCCTCCGGGCCGCCCTCGGGGTCCAGGACCGGCCCTTCCAGTCCGTCAGGTGCTCCGGGGGTTGCTTGGTCTTCCCTCCCACCAGACGTCACCGTCGTCGGTGAGCGCCACGTTGGTGAAGATCGAGTGCCCGGCCTCGATGGCGGCCATGGCGTTGGGGTTGGTGTCCCGGTACTCGTGCCGGGGCCACGCCCGAACAACCCGGTCTCCGGGTTGACGGCGTAAAGCCTGCCGTCCTCGCCGAAGCGCATCCAAGCGATGTCGTCGCCGAGGGTCTCCACCTTTCAGCCCCGGCAGGGTGGGTTCCAGCATCGCCAGGTTCGTCTTGCCGCAGGCTGATGGGAAGGCCGCGCACAGGTGGTAGGACTTCCCTCCGGGGAGGTGAGCTTGAGGATCAGCATGTGCTCGGCTAGGCCAGCCCTCGTCGCGTCCCCATCACGGAGGCGATCCGCAGCGCATAGCACTTCTTGCCCAGCAGGGAGTTGCCGCCATAGCCGGAGCCGTAGCTCCAGATGGTCCCGCTCCTCGGGGAAGTGGACGATGTACTTTGATGTCGTTGCAGGCCACGGGGACGTCCTTGATGCCGGGCGGCAGGGGGCATGCCGACGGAGTGCAGCGCGGGCACGAAGTCCGCGTCTGAGTGTCTCCATGGCCTCCATCACCTCGGTGCCCATCCGTGTCATGATCTTCATGGAGATCGCGACGTAGGCCGAGTCGGTGATCTCGATGCCGAACTTCGGGGAGGGGGCGTCGACGTGTCCCATGCAGAAGGGAATGACGTACATGGTGCGCCCCACCATGCAGCCGTTGTACAGCTTGGTCAGGATGGTCTTCATCTGCTTGGGGATCCATCCAGTTGTTGGTGGGGCCCGGCGTCGTTCTCGTCGACGGAGCAGATGAATGTGGAGTCCTCGACGCGGGCCACATCGTCAGGATCGGTGCGCGCGTAGATGGAGCCGGCTGCTTGTCCGGGTTCAGCCGCACGAGCGTGCCGGACTCGACGAGCTCTCCACGAGACGCTCGTATTCCTCATCGGAGCCGTCGAGGAAGTGAATCGCGCTGGGCTGGTCAGGGCGGCGATCTCCTCCACCCAGGCGGTGACGCTGGGGAGCTTGAACACGCCCCGTGACGGGGATGGTGGTGGTCAGACCGTTCTTGGTCAGGTGGGACATGTGGCTCCTTGTCGTCGGCACTTCGATGGGCGACCGACGATAGCGGGTACGCGGTGGGAATCCCTGCGCCGTCCATGTCTGAGCCTAGCGCGGAGACGCTGGGTCTGTTCCGGGCTGAAATGACGGCGATCCGGACGGTGCGGGCGGGTCTGAAACTGCATGGATACGTTGGGTGGTAGACTCAACTTTGTAATTCGCACTCTGGAGACTAGGTGAACACTGAGAAACTGACCACCAAGAGCCGCGACGCCGTGACCGCGGCGGTGCGGCAGGCTCTGACCGCGGGCAATCCCGTCCGCTGAACCCGTGCATCTGCTGCACGGGCTCCTGCTGACGCCCGACAACACCGTTGGCACCTGCTGACCGCCGTCGGCGCCGACCCGGCCGCCGTTGATGCCCCAGGGCCACTGAGGCCATCTCCGCAGCCGTCCAGCACCGGCAGTTCCCGTGACCCAGCCCGACGATCTCGGGCGCCCTGGCGCGTACTGCTACACCGCAGAGACCCTGGCCGAGCAGCTCGGCGACCAGTTCGTCGCCACCGAACACCTGTTGATAGCCCTCGCTCTGTGGAATCCCTAGGCGCGACGCATCCTGGACCCTGCGCGGGGCCACCGCGGAGAAACCGACCAAGGCGTTCGAGGAGGCTCGGGTGGCAAAGCGTGTCACCTCGGCGGAGATCCGAGGGTGGCGAGTCGGCCCTGGACAAGTACTCATGGACCTGACCGAGCGCGCCGCTCCGCAATCTCGACCCCGTGATCGGGCCGTGACCAGGAGATCCGCCGTGTCGTCAGGTGCTGGCGCGCCGCACCAAGAACAACCCGTGTGCTGATCGGCGAACGGGGTCGGCAAGACCGCCGTCGTCGAGGCCTCGCCCATGCGCTTGGTGGAGGGTGACGTCCCTGACTCCCTCAAGGGCCGTCGCCTGGTCTCCCTGGATCTCACCTCGATGGTGGCTGGGAGCCAAGTACCGCGGCGATTTTCGAGGAGCGTCTGAAGGCGGTCCTGAGCGAGATCAAAGAGTCCGAGGGGCAGATCATCACCTTCATCGACGAGCTGCACACCGTCGTCGGTGCCGGTTCCACTGGAGACGGTGGGATGGATGCGGGCAACATGCTCAAGCCCATGCTCGCCCGCGGTGAGCTGCGAATGATCGGTGCCACCACGCTCGACGAGTACCGGGAAAGGATAGAAAAGGATCCCGCGCTGGAGCGCCGCTTCCAGCAGGTCTACGTCGGTGAGCCCTCCGTGGAGGACGCCATCGCCATCCTGCGTGGGCTGCGGGAACGCTACGAGGCGCACTCACAAGGTGCGCATCACAGATTCCAGCGCTGGTGGCGGCCGCCGCCTCTGTCGGACCGTTACATCACCAGCCGGAAGCTGCCCGACAAGGCCATCGACCTGGTGGACGAGGCTGCCTCGCGGTTGCGCATGGAGATTGACTCCAGCCCTGAGGAGATCGACATGCTGCGCCGTGACGTGGACCGCATGCTGATGCAGGAGCTGCACCTGAAGAACGAGGAGGATGCCGCATCCCGCGAGCGTCTCGCCGCGCTGCGCTGCTGAACTCGCCGATGCCCAGGAGAAGCTGCGCGGTCTGGAGGCCCGCTGGGAGCAGGAGAAGTCCGGGCTGAACCGCGTCGGCGACCTCAAGGAGAAGATCGACGCGCTGCGCGTCGAGGCCGACAAGGCACAGCGTGCCGGTGACCTGGGGCGTGCCTCGCAGCTCCTGTACGGGGAGATCCCCGTGATCGAACAGCAGCTCACCGACGCTGAGAGGACCGACGCCGACGCCTCCCGCATGGTCTCCGACGAGGTCTCGGAGACCGACATCGCCGAGGTCGTCGCTGCCTGGACGGGGATCCCCGTGGGGCGGATGCTGCAGGGCGAGTCCGAGAAGCTGCTGCACATGGAGGAACGGCTCGGTGAGCGGCTCATAGGCCAGCGCGAGGCCGTGAGGCGGTCTCGGACGCGGTGCGGCGCTCCCGGGCCGGTATCTCCGATCCGAACCGTCCCACCGGCTCATTCCTGTTCCTCGGGCCCACGGGCGTCGGCAAGACCGAGCTGGCCAAGTCGCTCGCGGACTTCCTGTTCGACGACGAGACCGCGATGGTCCGCATCGACATGAGCGAGTACTCCGAGAAGCACTCGGTGGCCCGGCTGGTCGGCGCCCCTCCCGGGTACGTCGGCTACGAGGAGGGTGGCCAGCTCACCGAGGCGGTGCGCAGCGCCCGTACTCCGTGATCCTGCTCGACGAGGTGGAGAAGGCCCACCCCGATCTGTTCAACATCCTGTTGCAGGTCCTCGACGACGGTCGTCTCACCGACGGCCAGGGGCCGCACGGTCGACTTTCCGCAACACCATCCTCATCCTCACCAGCAACCTCGGGTCGCAGTACCTCGCCGATCCCACTGCTGAGCGATGAGGGAGAAACGGGAGCAGGTGATGGGGTAGTCGCGCTCCGCGTTCCGTCCCGAGTTCCTGAACCGGCTGGACGACATCGTCATGTTCGAGTCCTCTCAGCCCGCGAGGACCTGCGCAGGATCGTCGCGATCCAGCTCGAACGGCTGGGGCGCCGCCTGGCGTCGCGCAGGATCACTGTCGAGGTCACCGGACGCCGCGGCCGACTGGCTGGGTGAGGTCGGGCTTTCGACCCGGTCTACGGGGCCCGTCCGCTGCGCCGTCTGTGCAGAACACCGTCGAGGACCAGCTTGCCCGCGGGCTGCTCGTCCGGCAGATCCACGACGGTGAGACGGTCCGTTTCGACCGGTGGACGACGGCATCGCGATCGTCTGAGAGCGCGGTGCTGCCCGTGAAATTAGCCGAAGGACTCCCCCGGGCGTCTCTCCCGCGGTCATGGGGCCGAAGACGGCGGGCACGAGCTCACCCGTGCAGCTGCCGTCCGGGGCGCAGCAGCCAGCCCATCGACTTTGTGGCTGCGCAGGTGCACGATGGTCTCGTCGGGGTGCTAGTCCGGGGATCGCCGAGGCGATCGATGACTCGAGGGCGCCATGGAGCCGCTGTGAGTTCAGCCGGAAGTTGACGCGCAGGTTGTTGCTCCCGTGATCCAGAAGCAGGAGCGCAGGACGGCTGTTCCCTCAGCAGCTCGATGACCCGGTTCTTGTAGTTGAAGGCCACCGTCGTCAGCCAGGTGCACTCCAGCAGCCAGCCCTGCCACCTCGGGGCCGTGTCACACCGCATGATGAGGTTCTGGTTCGCTGAGAGCCGGCGCATCCTGCGGTGCACTGTGCTGGTCGGCATGTCGAGTTCCTGGGACAGCGAGGCGATGCTGGCCCTGCCGTCGCGGGCCAGGGGCCTGGGCCAGCGCCAGGTCGGCGGCGTCGAGTGTCCACCTGCAGACCCTGTCAGGGGTGCGCTGCGGGAGCGCCTGGTTGACCTGGCGCTGGGTGAGGATGTTCGCCCGCCAGGACTCCGCCCCGACGATGACGTTGGTCACCAGCGAGCTGCGGGTCCCGTACACCCCTCGAGGCCGCCGATCCAGTCGATGATCAAGGGAGGTCAGCGTCGCCATGTCGGGGAGCCATGATGGTCAGCAGGATGTCGCGCTGCCCGGTGGCCTCGTCGACGCTCAGTGATCAGCGGATGGGCGCACATTTCTGCTTGGTCACGGGGGAAGGAACTCGGTCCGGCAGTCGACCTCGACCACCGCGGTGAACCGGTGCTCCAGGGTTCGGGATGGGTGCAGATCCAGGCCAGTCCCTTTCTCCACCAGACTGATTCCAGTGGTTCGCCACCGTCGTCGGTGACATCTGGAGGATCTCGCCCGCCTTCGACCAGGAGATGCGCGGGATCGATCTGCAGCAGGCCGACCAGCTGAAGATCCGTCTCGTCCCTCACAGGCCCCTCCCGACGGGAGTTTGTCTGGGAGTTTTTCCGAGTTTGGACTCGGTAGTGGGAAGATCTCAGATTGTCGGCTCTTCATCGCATTCGAATCCGCTGTTCGCGGGGTGATGCGGGTGGGCCGTGGATACCGTGAAACCGGAATGGTCAGTGGCGACACCTTCACGACAGTGGGCCGACGGGCATCCGTGTGGATGCTCGTCGGGCGAGAGCCCTGGACATGGCGAACATACTAACCGCCGGATTGGAAGGGCGAAGCGGTATCGGCGGACTCAGGTCCCGGTCTCCGGAGGTAGGGGGACGTCTGTCCGGTGTCCTGAACGTGCTGCCCGTGCTGTGTCCCGGCTGAGGCGGAAACAACAACTCGAGGGAGAGAAGTGAGCAAGAATCAGCGAATCCGGGTGGCTCAGTGGGGTCTTGGCGCGATGGGCCAGGGCGTTGCCAAGGTGATCCCTGGCCAAAGCAGGGCCTGGAACTGGTCGGGCGCATTCGACATCAGTCAGAGCTCGCGGGCAAGGACGTCGGCGAGGTGCTCGGCGTGGGCCCGGCGGGCGTTGAAGTCAGCGACGATCAGCCAGCATCCTCGACCCGAGCAAAGGTGGACGTCGATCACCATCGCAACCACCTCCTGGGTCAAGAGCAGCTTCCCGACCTGAAGGCCATCATCTCCGCGGGCATCAACGTGGTCAGCATCGCCGAGGAGATGGCCGCCCCCGAGGCACAGAACCCCGAGGAGGCGGCTGAACTGGACGCGCTGCGCCAAGGAACACGGCGTCTCCGCCATTGGCGTGGGCGTCAACCCGGGCTTCGTGCTCGACCATCTCGTCGTGGTGCTGACCGCGGGCAGCCAGGAGGTCACCAGCATCGAGGCCAGCCGCATCAACGACCTGAGCCCCTGCGGGCAGACCGTGCTGTCCACCCAGGGCGTCGGGAACCACGCCCGAGGAGTTCAGGGCCGGGGGTCGCCGACGGCTCCATCGTCGGGCACGTGGTTTCCCGAGTCCGTCCGCCTGATCAGCGACGCCCTCGGACTCGGCGTCGACCGCGTGGAACAGACACTCGAACCGATCATCGCGAAGGTGCCGCGCCAGGCCAGGACCGGGTCATCGAGCCCGGAAGGTCGCGGGCTGCAAACCACATCGCCGCCGGCTACGGCGGCGACGAGGAGGTCATCAAAGCTCGTCCATCCTCAGCAGGTTGATCCCGGGCCGAGGCGTCGACACCGGCGACTACATCACCATCCACGGCGTACCCGAGATCAGCATGTCCACCGGCCCCGGAGATCGCGGGCGGCAAGGCCACGGCGGGCATCGCGGTGAACACCATTCCCCGCATCTTCGCCGCCACCCCCGGGGCCTGAAACGGATCATCGACCTGCCGTCGCCGACGGCGCTGATGACCCTGAGGGCCTACGAGCGCCGGTGACCGCTGTTCCCGAGCATTGGAGCGATGCAGTGAGTGCAACGAAGGTGGCCCCCGAGGGGGCATGGGTGGAGATCCAGCAGGTCGTGCTGACCCCCGGGGAACGCGCGGAGGGAGTGCCGGCGGACACGGCCGCCACCCCGCTGCTGCAGTGGGTCGACGGTTTCCTCACGGCGCCCGCTGCGCTCGGGTGAGGGGCGACCATCCGCACCATCATCGGGCGGACCCACACCGGGGTGCTGAGCCGGATCAATCCCGGATATTCCCACAGCTTCGGTGAGACCGTGGACGAGATCCTCACGATCGGGACGGAGTACGAGTCATGAGCAACTCATACAAGGACGTGATGGCCCGCAGGAACGAGATCATGCGTTCCGCTTTGGGGTTGGACTACGACGAGTTCAACATCAGCCCCATCGCCTTCGACTACGAGGCGATGATGGCGGCCACCGGCTACTCCCTCGACGATGTGGCCGAAATCCAGCGGTCCACCAAGGTCGGCAGGACCCCGCTGCACGAACTGCATCGCCTCACCGAGGCGGTGCGGGCCATCGCCGGCCCCGGCAAGGGGGCCAGGATCCTCGTCAAGGACGAGGCCGCGAACGCCTCCCGGAAGTTTCAAGGCGCGCCGTGCCTCCCTCAGCGCCCACGAGGCCCGCAAGAAGGGTTTCAAGGGCATGGTCACCGCGACGAGCGGGAACTACGGGGCGGCCGTCGCCTCGCAGGCCGCCCAGCAGGGACTCAAGTGCATCGTGATCCAGGAGGTCTACGACTCCGAGCACGTCGGGCAACCCGAGATCGTCGAGAAGTCCCGGGCCTGTGAGGCCCTACGGGGCCGAGGTGGTCAAACCGACGGTGGGGCCGGAGTTGTTCTACGTGCTGCTGCGCACCCTGGAGGAGACCGGCTATTTCAACGCTAGCCTCTACACCCCCTACGGAATCGCGGGGGTGGAGACGCTCGGCGCCGAGATCGGCCGTGAGGTGGAGGAACGCTACGGACGCCAGCCCGACGTGGTCGCGGTAACGCACGCCGGCGGTGGCAACCTGACAGGGCACGGCCCGCGGCCTGCGCAAGGTGGGCTGCGACCAGACCCAGGTGGTGGCGGTCTCCGTCGACCTCACCGGCCTGCACATGGCATCCGACAAGGACTTCAACAACAAGTCCTTCACCACGGGCCACACCGGTTTCGGGGTGCCGTTCGCCACCTGGCCCGACCGGGTGGATGTGCCGCGCAACGCGGCCCGCGCCCTGCGGTACATGGACGGCTACCACCTGGTCACCCAGGGCGAGGTCTTCTACATGACCGAGCTGCTGACGAAACTTGAGGGCCTGGAACGCGGCCCGGCCGGCAACACCAGCCTGACGGCGGCCGTCGCCCTTGCCATGCAGATGGACCGCGACCAGATCATCGTCGTCCAGGAAACCGAGTACACCGGCGCGGGCAAGCACCACAACAGCCAGCTGTCGTTCGCGAAGAGCCGGGGCATCGAGGTGCGCAGGGGCGACCCGGCGGACAACGTCCCCGGCAAGGCGATCGTCATCCCGGAGCGACTCGACCAGGTCGCGGGCAAACCCCTGGATCTCGAGAGGCTGCGCGGCAGCTACATCAGGCACGCCGCCAAGGTGCTGCCCCCCGAGCGGTGGAGCAGCGAGGACGTCGAATTCCCTGGCCGCCGACGCCAACACCACCGAAGAACACGTGCGGTCGCTCGTCCCCGGGGCCACGGGCGGCGAGTGAGCAGGAAGGACGATGATGAACACTGAGGAACAGGAGCGGATCGACCGCTTCGAGAAGTTGCGTTCCGAACTGGCGGACCTGGACGACGAGGCCCTCAAGGCCAGGTTCTGGGAGCTGTGCCACCAGGTGATGGAGCCGGTGGTGGAGCTGGCGCGCACCCACACCACGCCGTCGATCGAACGGTCGGTGCTGCTGCGCATGGGCATCGACTCGGTCACCACGCACGCCGTGGTCGAGAACGTGCTGAACGCCGGGCTGCTGGGCAAGGGAGCGGGGCACGTGGTGCTGCGCCTGTCCAGGCGCGACGGAATTGACATCCGGGCGGCCGCAGCCGCCATCGCCGACGATCCGGCCGTGATGGCCGGGCTCTTCGAGGAGAAGTGAGCGTGACCGACAAGCTGGACCCGAACACCAAGATCAACGTGGAGGAGATCCTCGAGGATCTGGAGAACTACCACCCGCCGCGCAAGGGCTGGACCTGGCGCACCGTGCCCGAGGGTGGTGTCGACATGGCGGGATTCCATTTCAGGAACATGTCGGAACCGCTGAAGAACAGCGTCCCGATGCCCACCGCGAAGTACTTCGAGGGCATCGACCCGCAGCCGGCCCCCGGTGGTTACCTCCGAGATCGCCTCCGGGCACTTCGAGGACGACATCCGCCGCATGCGGATGGCGGCCTGGAACGGCGCCGACCACATCATGGTGATCCGCACCACCGGGCAGAGCCACATCGACGGCCTGATGGAGGGAACCCCCGAGGGCATCGGTGGTGTGCCGATCACCCGCAAGCAGCTGCGCGCCAGCCGCAAGGCCTGCGACCTGATCGAGGACGAGGTCGGCCGCCCGATCAACTTCCACAGCTACGTCTCCGGCGTGGCGGGCCCCGAGGTCGCGGTGCTGTTTGCGGAGGAGGGCGTCAACGGCGCCCACCAGGACCCGCAGTACAACGTGCTCTACCGCAACATCAACGCCTACCGCAGCTACGTCGATGCGGGTGAGGCCAAGAAGGTCATGACCGGGGCCCGGATCTTCCAGATCGACGGCGCCCACAACGCCAACGCCACCGCCCGCCAGGGCTGGAAGGTGATGCCCGAGCTCATGGTCCAGCACGGCCTGAACTCCGCCTTCTCCGTCATGGTCGGGATGCCCAAGGACCTCATCGGGCTCTCGACGGTGCCGCCGAGCGCCCCACCGACCCCGAAGCTGTGGTTCGACCTGCCCTACGCGGTCGCGCTGCGCGACTTCTTCTCCGAATACAAGATGCGCGCCCAGCAGAACACCCGCTACATCGAGTCCGACATCAACGAGGCGATCCGCCTGCACGTGATCGACACGATGATCTCCATGCTCACCAGCGCAGACATCCAGAGCACCATCACCCCCGATGAGGGACGCAACCTGCCCTGGCACTACAACTCGGTGCGTGGCGTGCAGACCGTCAAACAGACCTGGGCGGCCTTGGACGGCATCAAGGAACTGCTCACCCTCAATCGGGAAGGCCCGCTGGGCGGGATGGTGCGCGACCTCAGGAACGCGCGATCGGCTTCCTCACCGAGATGCTGCACGCGGGCGGCTACTTCGCGGCCGTGGAGCAGGGCTTCTTCGTCGACTCCGCCGAGTTCCCGGAACGCAACCACGACGGCATCGCCCGCGACGGGGACGGCGGCATCTCGGTGGGCACCGTGATCGAACGTGATCCCGACTATCTGGCGCCGGTGTGTGACCACTTCGGCAACAACAACCTGCCCGCCGGGGTGGACAAGGCCTGCGACCTGGTCGGCGGTTGCACCCTCTGCGATCCCGGAGAAGATCGTCTACATCGACGAACTCGACCGGAGGACAGCGCCCACAAACGGCTCGAACGGACCCGCGAGTACCGCTCCGGAACCTGCTGCGCCCGAGGCCGAATGGGCTGGTGACGGTGTGCCCTGGTGGAGCTGATGATCCCGAACGGGCCGAGATCGCCGTCGAGGCGGCCCTCGAGATGGCCAAGCGCATGGGGCTGAGCGACCCCGAGGTCGTCAACCTCCAGGTGCTGCAGCCCGCCGAGGGATGCTTCGTCGAGGTGAAGGGGCACGTCGGTTTCGACGTCGACAAGACCGAGCTGACCATCCCCGAGAAGATCGAGCTGCTCCCCGAGGAGGAACTGCGCCAGTTCGTCACCGACCACGAGATCACCGTCGTGGCCGGCACCGTCGGTGAGGACGAGCACAGCGTCGGCATGCGCGAGATCCTCGACATCAAACACGGCGGTCTCGAGAAGTACGGTGTGAAGTACCACTACCTCGGGACCTCGGTTCCCGTCGAGAAGATGGTGGATGCGGCCATCGAGTCGGGTGCGGACGCGATCCTGATCTCCACGGTCATCAGCCACAACGAGGGTCCATCGCACGATGATGAAGAAACTCGCCGAGCTCGACCAAGGGAACGCGGCATCCGCGACGAGAAGGTGCTGATCGCCGGCGGTACGCAGGTAAGCCGTGATATGGCCGCCGAGACCGGCCTGGACGCCACCTTCGGCCGCGGCACCAAGGGCATCGACGTGCTCGACGCGATCGTGCGCACCATGCGCGGCGTGAACTGGGAAAAGGCCGGTGAGTGAGCTGATGCGGGTCGTCACCACCCTCGAGATCAGGGTCCACGATCACGAAGGCGAACGCCTTCTCGCTGGAGGACGGGACGGTTCCGGCACATCGGGCGGGGTTCGCCCCGACCTCCGTCGCCCAGGAGACGTGAAGATCGGTGTCGACGCGGCGATCGACGAGATGCGGAAAACCTCGGCATCGAGATCGACAAGACGCAGGTTTTTCGTCAGCAGCTCCGCTGCGGGCGGGCTGAAGATGAGCGTCCACGGACTCACCCAGGATGACGGCCCGCGCCGCCCGGGAAGCGGCACTGGGCGCTGGGGCGATCGTTGGCCTGACCACGGTCGGGGCGATCGACTCCTGGGACGTCGAGGATCTCGCTCGAGGCGAACCCCAACATCGTCCTGCTGGCGGAGGAGTGGACTACGGCGAGAAACGGATCGTGGTGGACAACGCGCGGATGATCGCGGAGTCCGGGCTTGAGGGCCCAGTGATCTACGCCGGGAACATTGCCTGCGGCGCCGGGTGCAGGACGTCTTCGCCCGGGAACGACGTGGAGTTGATGTGCGCCGACAACGTCTTCCCCTGACGTGGATGTGCTTCAGATCGAGCCAGTGCGCGCGCGATCCACGAGGTCTTCAACCAGCACATCGTCAGGCTCCCGGCATGGCCAGGCTGACGGAGCTGTCCACTCGAGATCCCTGCCCACCCCCGGTGCGGTGCTGCTGGCCGCTGAGATCTTCGCCGACGCCTCGGCGATGCCCTGGTGATCGACGTCGCGGTGCGACCACCGACATCCACAGCGTCACCGACGGCTCGGCTGAGTGGACCAGCCACAGCATCGACCCCGAACCCCGGGCCAAGCGCACCGTCGAGGGTGACCTCGGTGTCTTCGTCAACGCCCGTCAGGTGGCGGCGATGTCGGTGAGACGGTGACGAGGAGCGGCTCGAGTACCTGCGGGCCATTCCCTCCGACGAGAAGGAGGAGGACGTCACCCGCTGGCTGGCTGCGCGTGCGGTCGAGGTCGGGATCCGCAGGCACGTCGGCACCGTCAGCGATCTGTTCACCCCGACGGGCAAGAAACAGATCGTCCGCGGCAAGGACCCGACCGCGGTCCGCTGGATCATCGGCACCGCGGTGCGTTGACCGGATTCCCGGCGGGGAGGAGATCCTGGGCCGGATCCGTCTCGGCGCAGGGCGCGGCTGTTTGCCACCACCCGAGGCACGCATCCTCATCGACCGCGACTACCGGTTCTCTGCGCTGGGGACCCTGGCGCAGGTCTACCACGATGAGGTCGCCGCGACCTTCGCCGACTGGGTGACCAGTGAGGTGGGAGAATTCCCGAACCACTGGATGACGAGACCCCTGAAGGATGAACGTGGAAACCCCGAGGCTGGAGATCCACATCGACCGGATCGCTCACAACGCCTCCGCCGTGATCTCCCAGTGCGGCGCAGGGGAATCCAGGTGGCGGCGGTCACCAAGGTCATGCAGGCTCATCCCGCGCTCTTCGCGGGCGCTGGAGGTCAGGGTGTGCGATGCTGGCCGACTCGCGGATCGACAACCTGAAACGGGATAGCGGAGGCGGGCATGGGAGCTGCCGACCATGCTGTTGCGGGCGCCCGACTCGGCAACGCGCCGGAGGCCGTGCGCTGGGCTGACTACCTCTCATCTCGTCACGTGAGACCGCGGAGGCGCTCTCGAGCCGCTGGCTGGGCTGGGTTGCGGGCTACAAGGTCGTGATGATGGTCGACGTCGGTGACCTGCGTGAGGGAGTGTGGCCGGACCGTGCCGTCGACGTCGTCGAGCCGGGCATCGCCCAGCTGCCCCACCTCGAGGTGGCGGGTCTGGGAACCAATCTCGCTTTGCTTTCGGAGGGTGATCCCCACCCGGAGAAGATGGAGATGCTCGGTCATCTCGGGACGAGATGCCGCAGCGCCACCGGGCATCCGCTGAACTGGTCTCCGGCGGGAACAGCGCGAAACCTGCCGCTGCTGGCTAGCGGGGAGATGCCAGTGCGGCATCAACCACCTGCCATCGGCGAGGCGATCATCCTGGGCCGCAACGTGCTGGACCGTTCACCTGGCCCGGGACCCGGCAGGACACGGTGGGAACTGGTCAGTGGGATCATTGAGCTGCAGCGCAAACCGTCGGTTCCGATCGGCCGGACCGGGCAGGATGCCTTCGGCAACACCACGCACTTCACCGACCGAGGGCTGAGGCTGCGCGCCATCTGCGACCTCGGTCGCCAGGACGTCGCCCCGGAGGCCATCGAGCCCGGTGGATCCGGGCATCGAGGTGCTTGGGCCAGCAGCGACCATCTGATCATCGACGTCACCGACGCCCGAAAGCCTGTGCGGGTGGGTTCCGAGGTCAGGTTCCTGCTCAGCTACGGGGGCCTGCTGTCCGCCAGCACCTCCCCCACGTCCGGAAACATGGCGCGCGCGGCATTAGTACCACGTTCCCGGGACCGGTTCAGCCCGGTTGACGAGACCAACACAGAACGAAGGAGTTCCCAGATGAGATACCTCGAATGATGCGCCCATCGATGTGGTGCTCGAGGGCGAAAAGTCGAAGATACGGGACAAGAGCTGCAGCGCGGCCTGAGCAACCGGCACCTGCAGCTGATGAGTTCTTGGGCGGCGCCATCGGCACCGGCATGTTTCATGGGGTCCAGCAGCACCATCCATGAAGCTGGCCCCTCCAGCATGCTGGTGCTACGCCGTGTCGGTTTCTTCCTGTATCAGCTGATGCGCGCCATGGGTGAGATGCTCTGTCGAACCTGAAAGTACCGCTCATTCCGTGATATATAGCCGAGGATCGTGCTCGGGCCGGCGGGCGGGTTCATCGCTGGATGGACCCTATTGGTTTGCCTGGAGTCGTGGCGGCTGCGTGATCCTGCTGCCATCACCGGATACGCTCCAGTTCTGGTGCGAGAGGTCTCCCAAAGAGTGGTTGCCTGCTGCTGTGCTAGCGGAACACTTCTGTTTTGAACCTGCTGTCGTGCAGAATGCTTAGGTGAGGCTGAGTTCTGGTCTGATACAGTCAAGCTGGTTGCCGTCGGCGCCTTGCGGTGGTTGCGGCCTCGTTTGGCTGTTCTCCTGGCTTCAGTCTCGCCGGATGGGCGGGCCCGCCACCGTCGAGAGTCTATGGATGACGGTGGGTTCTTTCTGCGGGCTTCGGCGGGTTCCCGCGCGGCTTCCAGATTGCTTTCTTCGCGCCTTCGTTGGCGCCCAGGATTATTGTTGGAACCGCGGCTGCGGAAACCAAGGATCCCTGAGCGTAACTTGCCCAAAGCCATCACGCGATTCCAGTGCGGTTGGCGCTGTTATTCTATGTCACGGCGCTGGCGGCCATACATACCATCGTCTTCGTCCCGTGGCGGGAGGGTCGTTCCCGGTGTGCTTTCCCTTCGTCTCAATGTCTCTCTGGCAGGTTTTGGGGCAGCTACGTCACGTGATGAACTTTTGTCCTGCCGACGGCTGCCGCCCTCGGATAACTCAGGCCTGTACTCGAGCCTCCAGGATGGCGCACGGCTCGCACTGATGGTCAAGCTCCCAGGCTTTCAGCAGCTGTCCAAGCGCAAAAGTTCCTCGTACGCATTGAGTCTGCTCCTGTGCGCTGCTCATGACGAGAGTCGGTTTGCCAGTACACCCTGGGGATATTGTGCAGGCCTGAGCTATGGTCACCACTCATCACGGCGGTCTTGTTCCCGTTCTATACGGCTTTATCGTCGTCTGCTACCTGGTGTATCGGAAAAGATTCCCGCGACGCACGAGAAGTCTGTTTACAAGATGCCTGGCGGAAGGGTCATGTTGCTGGGTGGTTTCTGAACTAGCACCCGCGATCAGCCTGGTGATCTTATGTTTGCGACGAGGATAAGCGGGCATGCGTCGTCCTGCACTAGTTTGGTTCCTGGATTATCATTCCCCGCTATCTTCTATCATGTACAAGAAGGCACGTGGCGGCAAGAGCGCCTCGGCTCAGGATGTTGCTCAATGATCCCAGCGGGATGAAGGGACGGACGCGTCTGCGTCAGCCGCAACCGCGCATGGCTTTTATGAGACGCATCTGTCAGGGCGTGTGCAACGCGGCCAAGACCCTCGTTGAACGCGCCTGTGGTCAGACGGGTGGTCCAGATCCCGTCAGGTGCACCGGCTGTAGCGGTCACCCCATTCCCTGGCGGCCAGCGCCACCAGGTTGATGACCTCCTGGGCATCGACGCTGAAGATGGTCGCGCGAGTATCTCGTCGGTGCCGGGCGCAACGGGACCGCGGTCAGGCCGCGCTCGCCCGTCTTTGGGGCGGGGCATGGCCGCGATCTGGCGACAGGTCTCGACGCCACTGGGTAGGTGACTGCCTGGGCGGTGCGGCCTCACGCTCACTCAGCACCCGCGCCAGCGCGTGATGAGCGATCGTGGTCAGGACAAGCTTTCAGGTCGGCCCGGGACCGGTGGCAAGGTCACCGGCAGGCTGGTCCTTGACAATCCGGTAGTCATCAAAGGGAGACGCCGGTGAACTGCGGACCTCCGACCCGGCATGCCACCGCCCAGACGCCGTCGGCGCTGTGCGCAGCTGATCATCTACGACGATGAAGCCCGCTCGTTGTTCCCGGATCCCGGCAGCGGGCGGATCCAGCCGCAGCGGTCTCGGCTTACGGCCAGCGGGCTAACCAGCACCGCGTCGGTCTTCGGAACGCGTGCCTGCGCCGCAGACCACCTGCCTACCGTCGTCCTCGACGCGCAGGAGCGTCGGTGACGATCTCGATGCCGCGGTCGCCCAGGGTGGTGACCACAGCCTCACGCACGTCATCATCGGGCAGGTAGCAGCTGAACCGTCGTGCAGGATCCGTACCGCTGAACCGAAGGCGGCGAACATGCTCGCGAACTCGAGTCCGATGAAGCCGCCTTCGATGATCGTCATGCTCGGGGGAACCCGGGCGCCAGCGATGTGTTGGATGGTGGTCGAGTCGTAGACGGACTCACCGTTGATACCTGCTGTCGGGCATCGCAGGAGAGGTAGCGGTGTTGATCGCACCGCCTCCGCGCTGATATCGAGGGTCTGGGAACCGGCCTGGACCCTCACCTTGTGCGGGCCGATGAAGCGCGCCTCACCGCTGACGAGGGTGACAGTCTCCAAACTGGCGAGCATCGCATGGTTGGCGGCGCGGGATTTATCTATCAGCGTCACGGATGCGATGGCCTTTGGCGGAAGGTACTCATCCGCTCGCTCGCCCGCGGCGTTCCGCGAGATTCACCAGGTCTTGGTCGGAAACGCAGGCAAACTATTGATGCAGGTGCCGCCAGCCAGTCATCGAATCATCGCAGTGCTCCACCAGCGCGACCCGTTTGGCCCGCGGAGAGCCAGGTCGCGGGCCAGGGTCTTGCCCTGCCTTACCCCAGCCGATGACCAGAAGGTCGGCGTCCAGGTTCAGATGTTTGGTTGGATCCTCCGCATGGTCACCGTAGTGCGTGCGGCCCCGCATCGGTGGGATGTGCTGGCCGGCGACGATTTGCTCGGCGTCTGAGCGTTCCCTGCCACCACAGCGTCAAAGGCCCGACGCATGCAGCCCAAGCAGCGAAAACGCCAGCCACAACTTGAGTCGGTCAATACCGTGCGCGCGGAGCGCCTTGCAGAGCCACGGCCAAGATCATCGGTGCATAGACGACGAGCGTGATAATGCCTGCGCTGGGCAGGTAGGGGCCATCCTCGGCGCCGATCAGGACGTCGAGACAGGGTGCACGAGGGAAGGCGATCACGCGTGCAGCGCCGACCACCACCTGCTCAGCGCCACCGCCTCGCGCACGTCCCGGTCCGGGAGGCAACAGCGCCGGCATGGCCGCCGCACCAGCAGCGTCACGGCAGGACGGCCGCTGGCGAATAACAGCGATCACCAGGTCATCCGGCGCGCCAACGCCCGGGCCTCCTCAGGCCGGGACGCACCGAGACCTGCTCGATCAGGGTCTCGCCCTGCGATGGCTACCCATCCAGACGCTTGCAGGAAACCCGTGAGTGGTACCACCTGGTGCGCAGCCAAAGTTACTCGCCGTAG